>JAEEGL017201326.1_pt1 | contig 62629 bp, 41 predicted proteins | sample 9134231 | NCBI WGS metagenome assembly JAEEGL01 (sample SAMN16246548, study PRJNA631951) | gut metagenome | biome: gut microbiome; feature: rumen; material: fiber-attached | host: Bos | place: Iran: Karaj | collected 2018-10
GCAGGAGACCTATATCACCAAGGTCATCGATCCTTGGGCAGGTTCCTACTATGTAGAGGCACTGACCAACGAACTGGTGCAGAAGGCATGGGCTCACATCGAGGAGATTGAGAAGCTCGGCGGTATGGCCAAGGCTATCGAGACCGGCGTGCCCAAGATGCGTATCGAGGAAGCTGCCGCACGTACCCAGGCCCGCATCGACAGTGGCCGCCAGACCATCGTCGGCATCAATAAGTATGCTCTCGAGAAAGAGGCTCCCATCGACATTCTGGAGATTGACAACACCGAGGTTCGCAAGGAACAGGTTGAAGGTCTCGAGAAACTGCGTGCTAACCGTGACGAGGCTAAGGTAAAGGCCGACCTCGCCGCTATCACCGAGTGTGTCAAGACTGGTGAGGGCAATCTGCTCGAACTCGCTGTCGAGGCCGCTAAGGACCGCGCATCGCTGGGTGAAATCTCAGACGCTTGTGAGGAAATCGTTGGACGTTACAAAGCAGTTGTTAAAACTATTTCAGGCGTGTATTCAGCAGAAACCAAATCAGATCCCGACCTGGAAGAGGCTCGTCGCTTGACGGCTCTGTTCGCCAAGAAGGAAGGTCGTCAGCCCCGCATCATGATTGCCAAGATGGGCCAGGACGGTCACGACCGTGGCGCTAAGGTTGTTGCCACCGGCTATGCCGACTGTGGCTTTGACGTGGACATGGGTCCCTTGTTCCAGACTCCCGAGGAGAGCGCACGCGAGGCTGTCGAGAACGACGTGAACGTGCTCGGCGTATCTTCGCTTGCCGCTGGTCACAAGACCCTCGTGCCCGCCGTTATCGAGGAGCTCAAGAAGCTCGGTCGTGAGGACATCATCGTCACCGCTGGTGGTGTGATTCCCATGCAGGACTACGACTACCTGTACAAGGCAGGTGTGGCCGCCATCTTCGGCCCCGGTACCAACGTCATGAAGAGTGCCATCGAGGTGATGCACATCCTCCTCGATGACGAAGAGTAATCACTCGCCGATAAGACACAATTCTATACCATCAAAGAGCGCTGAGACCTCACCGTCCCAGCGCTCTTTATATTCGTTGCTCTTGTAAAAGAATCTCAAATAATTTTGCCATTTCAAAGTCCTTATCTATCTTTGCAATTGGATTGTAACCAAATCCACGACATTTTGGAATCAAGAAGCGTTATGCTTATTCTTGTGATCTGAGAACCTGAGAAATTTTCATAGTAGTACAAGAGAAAAGCACGACGGCTTCTGCGCTACGGCGTGGACTGTCTCACTTTATCCCCTTTTTGTACTATCGGTTTTCTCAGGACCGTCAGATCACGAATGTGGCATAAAAAGCAGTCCGCGCTTCTTTAGGTTACTGTTATTGTGTCGTAATTAAGCAAAACATCAATTAACCTACAAATCAATGATTATGAACACGACAAAGAAACTGATGACGCTGCTGCTGGCGATGCTCCTGATGGGTGGTCTAGCTGCTCAAGCGCAGGACAAGAAGGAGAAGCAAGAAGTGGTAAAGTTGAAAAATGGCCACCAGGTGAGGGGTAAGATTGTGACCTATGCCCCACTCGACTCGCTGGTGATCCAGGAGGATGACGGCACGCTTCAGACCATCTACTGGGACAACATCAAGCAAATTACCAAGGAAAAATGGAAACCGCAGCAGACGATGGGCGGTGACTTCACGCCAGGCATGGGTCCGCAAAAGGGCTATCGCGGCTTTGTTGATCTGGAATACTATCTCTCGATAGATGCCATCTCTGAGGATCATTTTGGCTTCAGTACCGTCCATGGCTACCAATTTAAGCCGTGGCTGTTTGTCGGTGCCGGTGCGGGAATGAAAATCAGCCACAACAAACATTTTAAAGAAACTCGCGGGAAAAAAGAAGATTTTTTCATGTTTCCCGTGTTTGCCGACATTCGCTTTGACCTGTTGAAGAGCAAATACTCCCCTTATCTGGATTGTCGCATTGGCTACACATTGGGAGATAAGGCCTTTGGTATCATGTTCAATCCTTCAATGGGATGCCGAATAGGGCTGACAGACAAACTGGCTATTAATGCCTCGCTGGGTTATAGCACACAAAGTACCGACATTGTTGTTTATGCGGTCCATAACACCGCCATCAGGCACACTAAAGACGGCAACTGGCAGAACAACCCCTACCACTGCCTCTCCATCAAACTCGGAATCGAGTTCTAAAAACTGATCATTCAACAATAAAGACCTAAAACTATATGAATACGACAAAGAAACTGATGACCTTGGTGACCTTGCTGCTGATGGGGTGGCTCATGCCGCTGAATGCCTTTGCAGCAAACACGACTGGTGACGCCAACAATGATGGTGAAGTCAATATCGCTGATATCAATGTGGTAATCGATGTGATTCTGGGCGGTGGCAGCAATGCAGCAGCTGATGTGAATGGTGATGGAGAAATCAACATCGCCGATATCAATGCCATTATTGACATCATCTTGGGCGGTTCCGCCCCAACGCCATCGGGAATCGAGACCATTACAGTGAATGGCGTGTCGTTCAACATGGTCACGGTCGAGGGTGGAACATTCACCATGGGCGCTGCTGACGATGATACCGAAGCCTTTGATAGTGATAAGCCCGCTCATCAGGTGACACTGTCATCTTACAGTATAGGCCAGACCGAGGTGACTCAAGCATTGTGGCTGGCTGTAATGGGCAACAACCCGAGTTACTTCACTAGTGTTAACGGCTTTACCGATGACTTGAACCGCCCAGTGGAGATGGTCTCTTGGGATGACTGTCAAGAGTTTATCACCAAATTAAATCAGATGACTGGCAAAACCTTCCGTCTGCCTACAGAAGCCGAATGGGAATATGCCGCAAGAGGCGGGAACAAGAGCCAAGGTTACACATATGCAGGAAGCAACAATTTAGGCGATGTGGCTTGGTATAGGGATAATGCTTTTAGTGTAGGCAGTAGCAGCCCCGACTATGGAACTCATGCCGTAGCGACTAAATCTCCCAACGAGTTGGGATTGTATGACATGTCGGGCAATGTTGGTGAGTGGTGCCATGATTGGTGGGGTGATTATAGCAATGATGCGCAGACTAATCCGATAGGACCCACCTCGGGCGTTACCCGTTTGCACCGTGGCGGTTGCTGGGGCAACATTGCTAGGTACTGTCGTGTGTCGATTCGGCGTGGTATGCCGCAGTCAAATTCGGACCAGCCTCTCGGCCTGCGTCTTGTCATAAACTCTAATGTGGTTGTAGATGATGACCACGAGTGGGTTGACCTGGGTCTTCCCAGCGGCACGCTGTGGGCCACCTGCAACATCGGAGCAACGAAGCCAGAGGACTACGGCGACTACTTCGCCTGGGGCGAGACCCAGCCCAAGCAGGTCTATGACTGGAGCAATTACAAATGGGGAAACTATTATGTCCAAGGAGGCTTATCGAAGTACGTCACAACTAGCGAACACGGCACGGTTGACTACAAGACGGAGTTGGAGCCTGAAGATGATGCCGCCAGCGTGCACTGGGGCCCTGCGTGGCGCATGCCGTCCCAGACACAGCAGCAAGAACTGGCTGAGAAGTGTTCCTGGACTTGGACAACGATGAACGACGTGAACGGGTACATGGTCACCGGACCCAACGGGAACACGTTATTCTTGCCCGCTGCAGGCTCTTATGAGGGAAGTTCAAACTACGACGAGGGTTCGGCCGGCGATTATTGGTCTCGCTCGCTCCGTGTCAACCTCGCCATTTACAGTTTTACCTTCCACCTTTATGGTGGATACTATGGGAATGTAAACTTGTACGAAGAAACTCGCGAGAGAGGTCTTAGTGTCCGTGCTGTACGCTTGTCGCCAGATGACCTCTACATCGAGCAGCAGAGCCTTGACTTGGGTGTCGTGCCCGTTGGAGAGACTTGCACAGGTGAACTGACCATCGTCAATTGCACCAAGAATTCCATGACCTTGACACTCAATGCCGATGCGCCTTTCTCGTTCAATCAGGAAGAAGGCAGTGCCTCGAGCATCACCGTTGTGATACCCAGCAACACGCGCGACACGGTGGCGGTGATGTTCACGGCGACCACTCCAGGCGAGTTCAATGGCAACGTGACCATCCAGAACTCTGCATTTGAGGGAGGTCAAAGGGCTATTCCGGTTCATGCACGTGCCTTGACCGATGACTTTCCGCAACACGAGTACGTTGACTTGGGCCTGCCCAGCGGCACGCTGTGGGCAACGATGAATATCGGCGCCAGCAGCCCCGAGGAATACGGCGACTACTTCGCCTGGGGAGAAATAGCCCCCAAAGAGGACTATACGTGGGAAACTTACAAGTGGTGTGACGGCACCATAAGGTCGCTCACGAAATATTGCATTGATAGTTACTACGGACTGGTTGACCACAAGTTTGAACTGGAGCCTGCTGATGATGCCGCCTACATGAACTGGGGCCCGTTGTGGCGCATGCCTACTAAAGAGCAGCTAGATGAGCTGTTTCAGTATTGCACTTGGCAGCGTACTTCAAGAGGGTATCAGGGTACAGGACCCAACGGAAACACATTGTTCTTGCCTGATGCGGGCTACTATGACGGCAGTACGATCCAATTTGCAGGTTACTACAGTTTCTATTGGTCGGGTATGCTTAATGCTATCTCTTCCTGTAATGCTTGCTGTACTTATAGCATGTTGTCAAACTATAGCCGTAAACGCTACAATGGACTTCCTGTCCGTGCCGTGCGGGCCTCGCATGATTAGAGACTTGTACTCATTTACTTTTATGTGAACATATACATCAAAGAGCGCTGCGACATCATGTCACAGCGCTCTTGATTTGGTTATCATGCCTATTACTTAATTTCCATATCCAATACCTTGGCATCTTCACTGGATCCGCCAATCAAAAATTCAACCTGTCCGTCACCGACTCTCCATTCCATTTTATCATTGACATACTTAACATCGATGTCTTCGAAACAATGGAAGGTAAGCGTTTGGGTCTCCCCTGGTTCAAGGGTGATACGTTTGAATGCTGCTAACTGTCGTTCAGGCAGAACGACCGATACGTTTGTATGCCTTACGTAGATTTGGACGACCTCATCGCCTTTCATCGACCCCGTATTGGTGACATCAAAAGATATAAAATTGCCATCATGGAGGATTAAATTGCTGTACTCAAAGGTCGTGTAACTCAGGCCGTAGCCGAAGGGGTAGAGCGGCTGAGCGCTCATCTCCACATAGTCGTGTGCGGCAGGGGCGGGCTTGTTATAATACACGGGCAACTGGCCCACATGGCGTGGCACGCTCACGGGCAGTCTGCCGGCAGGGTTATAGTCCCCAAACAGCACATCGGCAATGGCGTTGCCGCCTTGTTCGCCGGGATAGTAGGCGGTGAGCAGGGCGTTGGCGTTTTTGTCAGCCCAATTCTTGTTGAGCGGCCGTCCCTCGATATAGACCACCACGAGGGGCTTGCCTGTCTTTTTCAAGGCCTCAAGCAGTTCCATTTGGCGCCCGAGCAGGTCGAGCGTGGCGCGGTCAAAGCCTTCGCCGCACTCCATGTCGCTGACAAACTGCTGCTCGCTGCTGGCTGCACCCGTGTCTTCATAGGAAGTTTTGAAATCCCTTGCCGACGAGCCACCCACAACGGCAATCACCACGTCGGCTTGACGCGCCGCTGCAATGGCAGCGGGTATGTCGCAGTCGTTGGTGTCGCGCACGGCACATCCCTTGGCGTAGATGCAATTGGCCTCGCCCAGCAGGGCCTTGATACCATCATAAACGGTTACCACCTTGCCGTCGGGCTGCGGAGCGGTATAGTCGCCCAGCATATTATAGATGTTGTCGGCATTGGGCCCAACGACAGCCACCTTGATGTCCTTGCTCATCGGCAGTATGCCGTCATTCTTGAGCAGAGTGATGGACTCCCTTGCCACTTGACGTGCCGTTGCCACTGCAGCCTCGCTATGTACTTCCTTTTGAGCCGTTTTAGCATTGACATAAGGGTTCTCAAAAAGGCCCATCTCAAATTTAAACCTCAGCACCCGCTTTACGGCAGTGTTTACGGCATCTTCACTTACCTTGCCCTGCTTGACAGCATCGACCAGTTTTGAATAGCAATTACCGCCCAAGTCAACGTCAACACCAGCCAGCAGCGCCTGGATGGCTGCATCATGTGACGACGCAGCGGTGTGGTGGGTGCCTTTTAGCCCGTCGATGCTGAATAGGTCGCTGACGACAATACCTCGGTTAAATCTCCATTCTCCACGCAAGACATCAGTGAGCAATTCCTTGTTGGATGTGCAGGGAACACCGTCCAACGAGTTATAGGAGGTCATCACCGACAAGGCTCCATCGGTAATGACTCGCCTGAATGGTTGAAGGAACACTTGTTTCAGTTCTCTGGGCCCCACGATGCTACGGGCTCCGTTCTGTCCTCCCTCGCTGACACCGTATGCAATAAAGTGTTTCAGCGTGGCGATGGTCGAGTAGGGAAGACTCAAATCTCCTCCGCCCAGTCCGCGCACCATCGCAGCACCCATTTCGCCGCTCAGGTAGGGATCTTCGCCCATCGTTTCCTCAACGCGTGACCATCGGGGCTCGCGTGCCAGGTCAAGCACGGGTCCGTAGCTGATATGCCCTCCTTGCAGCCTGATTTCCTTGCTAATCACCGCTCCCGCTTGCTCCATCAGTTGCGGGTCCCAGGTCGCTGCCATACCCAATCCCGTCGGGAATACAGTTGCCCCAATCGCCATGTGGCCGTGGGGCGCTTCCTCGGCCAGGAAGATGGGAATGCCCAGTCGTGAATGCTCGATGGCATAGCGTTGCATCGCGTTGGCAGCCTCGGCTGCAAGAGCGGGATTCAAGCCGTTGTCAAGCGTTTTCTGTGTCCATGGGTCAGCGCGGAACACCGCCCAATACATGCCCACGTGCAGGCTGTCTATCTCGTGGCGGAACTTGTCGCTGACGGCCACCTTATTCCCGTTTCTTACATACGAGTCCCACCCCATGAGGCACACCAATTGCCCAACCTTTTCTTCAAGTGTCATGCGCGAGAGTAGATCCTTGACGCGCTTATCGACAGGCTGGTTGGCATCCTGATAGGGATATTTAGTTGCGGCAGCCATTGCCAATGACAATAGCAATAGCCCCGATACTAAAAGGCGTTTTATCATAATTCAATCATTGTCTTAGGCATATTCATGCCGGTGATTTCTACAATCGGCTTGGCACCTCGGGCATCCTCGGCTTTCCATTCAATGTCGATGGTGCGGCTTTCACCCGGCATCAGGTGCAGGTAGTTGTCGCTGTATATAACTGGCAATATCTGCTCACCGTCATCACCCTTGAGGCTCAGACGAATCATCAAAGCGGGAACATTACTGTTATTGGTCAATGTAATACTGTTTCCGGTGGCATTGGCTGTCACTTGGGATTGGCGCATGTCATGCAGTGATGTGCGGTCGCCTTCGACGGTCGTGTTGACATAATCATTCATTGAGCGCACTTGCCCCTTGCCATCAGTTAAGGTTAACCGCAGGATATAGGCTCCTGCAATCGCTTGAGGCACTTTTACTTGCATCATCTCGAGTGTCATGTCTTCATCACAGATGTAGTCCATCGTCTGTTCCCACAAGGTCATGCCGTTCAGGTCAATGATGGATGCTTTTGCAGTGCCTTTTTGATGCCCTACCGAGCGGTTGACCACCTCGACATAGTTGGTCACGGGATTCCATTGCACATGCAGCGGTTCGCAGGCATGTTTTACACCGAAGTAGGCTGCTGTGGGCTCCAAGTAGTAGTCGTAAGTCTGCCAGACCATTGATGGCCAGCAGGGATGGCTCATCCAGATGAGCAGACCCATGCGGTCCTTGCTGCCGCTCTCGTACATGGCCCGATATCCCTCGTAGTTGATCCACTGAGCCCACTCACAGAATTCTTGAGCTGATGTCGGCTCCCCGAAATTGTCGGCAATCAACTGGTTGAAGGAGGCCCCGCGCTGAGCTCCCTCCATCGTGTAATCATGACGGCCCCAATACAGGTTCTGCGGCCACAGGTGCTCGGCATCGAGCATGCGGCTCAAGCCCTCATAGGTCATGACATTGGGCATGCCGCGCTCAGTGTGCAGTTTGCCCGTCTGTTTCTCGAAATACTCCTTGGCACTTATCGCCCAATAGGGTCCATGTCCGCTCACGCCGTCGTCAGCCGAACTGGAAATGTAGTCCAACCCAGGATGCAGTGATGCCACCGTTTGGCGCAGTCCCTCATCAAGCGTCTTGGGAGGATAGCCTTCGTTGCGGCCGCAGTAGATACCGATGCAGGGGTGGTTGCGGATTTTCAGCACAAAGTCACGGGCATTGTCCATAAACATGGCTTCATCGTCAGGGTCAGGGCCGTCGGCGGGGTTAGCCAACCAAAAGTCTTGCCATACCATGATGCCGTATCGGTCACAGGCCTCGAAGAACTCCTTGTCACCGGTCATACCCACCCAGTTGCGAATCATGTTGTAGTTCATCTCCTTGTGGTGGCGCACGGCAGCGTCAAATTCCCTGCCTCGGTAGTTAAGGTTATTCTCACTAAACGCCCAGTTGCCGCCCAGCGGAATCAGTCGTCTGTTGTTGATATAGATAAGCAGTTTGGTGTCTTTGTCCACCGTCTTTATTTCGCGGATTCCCGCTTTGAAGTTGACGGCATCGCTCTGCACACCATCAACCGTGAACGAGAAACTGGCTTCATACAGGAAAGGCTTGCCGCAGCCGTTGGGCCACCACAGATGCATTTGTTGATTCTTGAGCAGCGGGAACTCTTCGGGATTGAATGATTCTTCAATCTCTTGTCCTGCTGCAAGTGTGACCTGCTTCTCAAAGCAAATGTCCCCGATGTGGCCGTGCAACATGCCTGTAACAGGTCGCTGCGCATGGTTGGTCAGCATCACAGTTGGCGTCATTGTGGCCAAGGTATCGCCCTCGGCAAGCGTGGTGGTCACCACAGGATCGCTCACGGTCACATCACTTGCTGCCGTCAGGTAGACGTCGTCCCAAATGCCGATATCGCGCCCACGAATGGTCGAAATCCAGTCCCAACCGATCGTGGCGTGGAAGGTCGGGTTATCGGCTCCAAGGATACCGCCATTGAAGTCGGTATTCTTTTCAGTCTTGACTTTCACGCCGCCAGGATTGGCATTGGCTATAATGAGTACCCACAACTGATTATTTCGCTCTTTCAAATAAGGTGTGATGTCAAATTTACCGCGCTTGAAAGCACCTTCGATACGTCCCAGGTTAGTGCCGTTGAGTGTCACCTCGGCTTTCCAGTTGATGCCGTCAAAATTCAAGAAAACGCGCTTGCCCTGCATCCCCTGTGGCAAATCAAATGAGCGCTTATAGATAAAGTCTCCGTTAAAGAACGATTCTGATGCCAGCATCAGGTTATCGTCATGGTTCATATCGGGTAGCGCCCCGGCATTGACATAACTCGACAATACAGTTGCGGGAACTGTGGCGATGATGCCAGGGTGCAGTATCGACCTGTGTGATGCGCGGTTTACGTGCCAGTCACCGCCATTCAACATCCATTTGCCGTCTTGCCAGCCAACAGGCGCATGCGGTACTGCTTTCAAACCACCTGGATCGACAACAGGAATGAAAAGGGCCTCAATCTCTTTTAAACAGAAAGGTTGACCATTCTTGTTGGGCTCATCCATGTTGATGCGAATATATCGACCCTTGGTATCAACATTAATAACTTCGGTATTATGTTTGGGAAGTTTCTTGGCAAGATTAGAGATGGTTGTCCAGTTCTGGTTGTCATCGCTGATCTGGATATTACCGCTTGACGGGTTGTTAATCCAGTAAAGGTTGATTTGATGAACAGAACTGATAGCGCCTAAATCAACAGTAACCCATTCATCCCGATTGCCCAGGCTGCGCCAGGCACTCACAAAATGCTCTGCCGGCAAGATGCCCGTGGCACGCTTACCGCCTTTCTGCATCTTCAGTTCGGTGAAGGTCCAGTGTACAGCGCTGGGGGTGACCATCTCCAGCTTCATGTGAGAGAATGGTTTGCCATTCAGTTTGAAGGTATGGTCGATTTTGCGAGTGGGCAACAGGTCATCTCCCGAGTTTTTGTTGGGGTCGCTGTGGACACGGTTCCATGACGGTTCGCCAGGCAATGAGTCGCCTTTCCACTCATCGACGACTTTCCATTTCTTGCCGTCTTTTGATGTGAGCAACCTAATCTTGAATCCTCGTGGTGCCTCCTCTCGATAGGCCATACTGCAAACCATCTCCACTTCATCAATGTCAATGGCCATGTTTTCCCAGTCATATTGCAGCCAGGTGTTGCTACCCATCACGATGTTGCTAGTCCACTCGTTGCCATCGATGCAAGCCTCGCGCTTGTGGGGCGGCAGCGGCCCCTCGGGCGTGGTGACATTGAGCCAAGCGGGCAGTTCCCTATCGATGATGCTATCGGTCAACAATTGTGATGTCAAGTTGAAATCCCATGATGAGGACTGATAGACCTTGTGGTATAATGCTAAATTGAGATTACTATAGCCCTTCTCCAGTGTCGGCCCATAATATTCGCTTGGGTTACCCGGATATTGCCCGATGGGGCGATTTAGCTGCTGGGCACTCGCGGTAATGCACAGCAAGGTGATAAATGTCAATACGAATAGATTTCTCATAATTGGTCATTGTTTTATTCAGCAAATGTAAAAAATAATCTGTAAATAAGACTCAAAATCAATGATAATTTCCTAATTTTGCATCAATCTAAAGAATTCGCATGACAATGACGCTCAACCTCGACGCGCTCAATACCGTCATCACATCGATAAACGATGCTTTGTGGGCCTATCTGCTGATAGGTGCCTTGATTTTGTGCGGTCTGTATTTCACGATTCGCACTCGCTTTGTGCAATTCACCATGATTGGAGACATGTTCCGCCAACTCGTGGACTCGTCTTCCAAGAGTGGTAAGAAGCAAATATCATCATTTCAGGCATTTGCCGTTTCAATGGCTACCCGCGTGGGCACAGGCAACCTGGCTGGTGTGGCGACAGCTATTGCCGTGGGTGGTCCCGGCGCCATCTTCTGGATGTGGCTGATAGCATTATTCGGTTCAGCAACAGCCTTCGTCGAGGCGACGCTGGCGCAACTGTTCAAGCGCCCGTCTAGCGACTCGTTCATTGGCGGCCCTGCCTATTACATCAGCCGCGGCATGCACAGCAAGTGGATGGCTGGATTATTCGCAGTGCTCATCACATTGACCTTTGGCCTCTCCTATAATTCTATCCAGAGCAACGCCATCTGTGGCGCCTTGAACAAGGCCTTCGGGTTCGATCCATTGGTGGTGGGTTCGATTATTACGGTGATAGCTTTGTTCATCGCTTTTGGAGGTATTCATCGCATTGCCCGTGTGAGCAGTGTCATGGTACCGGTGATGGCTTTCGGCTATTTCATCCTTGCTTTTGTTGTTGTCATCATGAACATCAACATGGTGCCTCATGTACTGCGGTTGATAGTCGAGAATGCTTTTGGCTTTGAGCAAGTCGCAGGCGGTGGCTTGGGCATGACCATCATGGTGGGCATCAAGCGTGGCCTGTTCAGTAACGAGGCGGGTGAGGGTAGTGCGCCTAATGTGGCTGCAACTGCCGATATCTCCCATCCTGTCAAGCAAGGCCTCATTCAGGCATTGGGCGTGTTCACCGACACGTTGCTCGTGTGCAGTTGCACCGCATTCCTGGTCCTCGTCAGCGGTATGTACAATACCGAAGGCCTCGAGGGCATCCAGCTCACGCAAGCCTCGCTGGAAACACAGGTGGGCAGTTGGGGTACCATATTCGTCGCCATCGCCCTTTTCCTGTTCGCTTTCAGCAGCATCATCGGCAACTACTACTATGGCGAGGCCAATATCCGCTTCTTAACCGACAAGAAGTGGGTGCTCACAGTCTTCCGCATTCTCTCGGGTGGCGCCTTCGTTTTCCTTGGCGCTGTAGCAAGTTTCGAGTTCGTGTGGAACCTTGGTGACCTGTCCATGGCGTTGGTCACCTTGTGCAACTTGGTCGCACTGGTGTTCCTTTGCAAGTATGTATTCAAGTTGCTTGACAATTACCGGGCTCAAAAGCGTCAGGGAATCAAGAGCCCTGTCTTCCACCGCAGCGATCTCCCCGAGATAGCCGACGACCTGGACGCCTGGGATTAAAAAACTACGAATTTCACGAATTAAACAAACTTTCCTTAAGAAGGCGGATGCCATTCGTGTAATTTGATTTAATAGAAGATGGATTGCGGATGCCAAAATTAGTTTAATTAGAGTAATTTGTAGTTTCAAGTTTAGAAGATAATGAAGGGATTAGTCATCAAAAATACTGGCAGCTGGGTCACCGTTCGTCTCGAAGACGGCAAGACGGTGAACTGCAAGATGCGTGGTGTGCTGCGCCTCAAGGGGCTGCGATGCACCAATCCTGTCGCCGTCGGCGACATCGTGAAGGTCGAGGACAAAGGGGGTGACGCTCCTGTCGTGGGTGACATCGAACCGCGCAAGAACTACATCATCCGCCGCGCCAGCAATCTTTCAAAAGAGTTCCAGATCATTGCTGCCAACCTTGACCAGGCTGTTCTTGTCGCCACGATTGTACATCCCGAAACCAGCACCACGTTCATCGACCGTTTTCTCGCTACGGCTGAGGCCTATCAGGTGCCTGCGGTGCTCGCTTTCAACAAAATTGATTTGTTGGTGACCGAGGAGTCCCGCGAGTATCTGGATGAAATGAAGGCCATGTATGAGCGCATCGGCTATCCCGTCATCACCATGTCTGCTGCTACAGGCGAGGGCGCTGAGGACTTGCGGGAACAGTTGTCGGGTAAGATGTCGTTGCTCTCAGGCAACAGTGGTGTTGGCAAGTCTTCTATCATCAATTTACTTGTCCCTGATGCACACGTCAGGGTGGGGGATGTGAGCCACACCCACCATAAAGGAATGCACACGACCACCTTTAGTGAACTGCTCGATCTGCCGGGCGGTGGCGCTATCATCGATACCCCTGGCGTCAAGGCCTTTGGAACCATCGACTTTGAACGTGCCGAGGTCGCCCACTATTTCCCGGAAATCTTTAAGATTTCAGATGACTGTCGTTTTAACAACTGTACCCACACACATGAGCCGGGTTGCGCAGTGCTCGAAGCCGTGGAAAAAGGTGAGATTGCCTATTCGCGTTTCGTCAGTTACATGAGCATCCTCGACGAGGACCCCAATAACAAATACCGCAAGCCTTTTTAAACTCCACTGTTGCTTCTTGGTCGTCGGCTGGCATGTAAACTACTATACTTAGTAGAAATGTGTTCCGGGGCATGTGTTTTTGGATAAATGCTGAATGGCTTTTAAATGATATTGCTATTTTTGCGAAACATTATCCGTTTATTAACCATTCAATCCTTAAGAATTATGAGAAAAATTTCTTTAGCTTTGTTGTTTGTTTGCGGCATCTTGGTGTCTTTTACCGCAGGCATGCAGTACCCGCGTGGCGACGTGAATTATGACGGAAAAGTCAGCATCGGTGATGTTAGCTGCCTGATTGACTATTTGCTCAATGGTGAGTGGCCCGACGAACCGGTGGCCCCCGAGGAACCCATTAACGAAACGTTCACGGTCCAGGGTGTTACTTTTACAATGGTGGGCGTGAAGTGTGGCACGTTCCTCATGGGTGGTACCGAGGAGCAAGGCACCGATGTCACCAGTTCAGAGTTGCCTGTACGTGAAGTGACATTAAGCAAGAACTTCAGCATTGGCCAGACCGAGGTGACACAAGCCTTGTGGGTTGCTGTCATGGGCTCAAATCCCAGCTATTTCTCTCCCGTCAGCGGCTATCCCAACGACCTGCGCCGTCCTGTGGAGCAGGTTTCGTGGAATGACTGCCAGGAATTTATCTCTCGATTGAACGGTCTGACGGGCCGGACTTTCCGCTTGCCCACCGAGGCCGAATGGGAGTTTGCTGCCCGTGGTGGTGTGATGAGCCTGGGCTACAAGTATTCGGGTAGCAACAATTTGGACGAAGTGGGTTGGTATAATGGCAACTCCAATTCAGTTCCGCAGCCTGTTGGCACCAAGGTACCCAACGAGTTGGGACTTTATGACATGAGCGGTAACGTCTATGAGTGGGTAGAGGATTGGTATAATACCTATCCCGACGAGCCCCAGACCGATCCCGTGTGCACCGAGGGCTCCATTCCCTATCGTGTGACTCGTAGCGGCAGTTCCGGCGGCACACCCAAATACAGCCGCGTGAGCTATCGCGGCGTCAGCCAGCCCGAATCTGCCAATCTCATTCTGGGCTTGCGACTTGCCATGTAATAGGGTAAATAGGGACAGTTCTTCTGATGACATTTTTGAGTTAAGGACTCTAAGGCCTTTCGCGGACCTTAAAGTCCTTAATTCATCACTATTCGCACTCGCGTGTGTGGCCTCATTGCAGCGATGTAGTTATTGAGGTGCTCTAGGGTCAAAGAGGGGAAAATATGATCAAATCCGCCAACGATATCTACACCTAAAGCCCTCATCCGTAGCGCCTTGAGCCAGTAACTATTGGTGTTCAGGTCAACCTCATGCTTATGGCGGCTCATCTCTTTCATCTTGTTGAACAAATCCTCGCTCACACCGTGATTGAAGATGGCGTTGACAGCCTGGTCGGCATATACCAACATGCTGTCGCGGTCGGTCGTGCTGGTCTCAAACACGTAGTTGATCATCCATCGTTTGTGATACATGGACAGGTAACCATTAGATACCACATCGTAGGTTCCATGCTTCTCGTGACGCAAGTAGGTGACTAATGCTGCGCCTACCGCATCTCCTACAAGAGACGTCATAAGGTCGTCATCATAACTGTATTTCCTGTCACCCATGATGATCACAGAGATGGATGACTTGGGGTTGCGCATAGGCACCTCAAAAAAGTTATCAACCACTCCTGTTGCCATTGTGGAACGATTACCGCTACCATAGGTTTCGCGTTTGCCGTTGTCGGGCAGCGATGCCAGATATTTCATGATAAACCGTCTAACCTCGTCAACTGTAAAGGCACCCACAATGGAGAACGTGAAATCTCCTGCATTGGCTACCCGTTGACGATAGAGTTCCAGTACTCGTCCTCCATCTAGCTGGTCCACCTCCTCAGGGCTGAGATTGCGGTACACTGGATTACCTTGAAAGAGTGTGCTGGCAATGGAGTCGCCGAAGATCATCATGGGGTCATTACCGGCTTGCGATAACTGGGAGCGCAAGCGGGCTTTAACGCCCTGAAAGGCTTCCTCGTCGATGCTCACATCGGTGAAATAGAGGTGACAAAGTTGCAGCAGGGTTTCTAGTTCAGTGCTCTTGCAACTGCCGCTCAACTCTTCACTGACATCGTTGAGGATAAAAGAGATTTCCAGCTGTCGTCCACTCATCATTCTATTGAGCTGGTTGATGGTGTGGCCGCCTAGGGCGCACTCCTCAATGACCTCATCCATGAGACGCACGTTCACATCAGCCGCCGTGTCGCCATAAGCCCATTCACCTCCCAGGCTGAAGGCGTTGAACAGCACCTCATTGTTCTTGAACGATGTGGGTTTAAGCCTTACGGTTGCACCGTTGCTCAAGGTCATTGTTGTGATGCCCGATTGGTGCTCATAGGTCTCATCAATGATGCATCCTTTTGGGGGCTCGTTAGGTAGCAATTTGTCGCTCTCCGTCAGGTCGATATAGGGCGATTGCGGAGTGTTGATAATGCGGTTAAAGTGGTTTATCACATCTCGCGAAGTGGGGTAGAGGCTCCTGCCCGTCATGGATTGTGGACCCGAGATCATCACGCTCACGTTGTCCTTGCCCGTGATGGAATGCAGGTAGTCATTTACCTCGTCGAGGGTAATGTGTCCTGCCTCGTCGATGTTCAGTTGCATATGGGCAAAAACGTCTGGTATATAATCACCGTTCTCAAAGTGCTCAATACATTCCTCAATAAAGAGACGGCTCTTGAGTTTGCCTACTTCTGATTGAATATTTTGACATGCGGCAATCTCATCACGTTTGGCTCGTTCCAGTTCACCTGTTGTGAAACCATGTTGCATCGCACGCGCCACAACGGTAATGAGGGAGTCCAGTCCGTCAAACGCTCGCCCCTCTTTGACCGTTGCGGCTATGGTGAGCGCATTGCGGCTGCTGGCTACCAGGAATTTACCGTCAACGACAGCGGCGTAATCTAATGGTGAGGCCTGTGTGCGGGTCATCTCGTTGATGCGGGTAGCAAGCATTAGTTCTATAAGTCTTGACAACTCGTTGTTGTGCAAGTGGGTCATTGTGTTGCGTAACGACCATGGTGTGGGCTCGTGCTCAAACATGAGGTAGATCATCGTGCTCGATGCCTCGGGGTCGGTGTGAAGGGCGTATTTCACGTCGTTGTGATCAGGCACATGCTTGAGTTTGGCGTCAGCATCGGGACTGTCACGCTTGGGAATTTGACTCATGATGCGCTTGACGCGATTTTCCATGCTATCTACGTCAATGTCTCCCACGATGACCACCGCCTGCCGCTGCGGGCAGTACCAGCGATGATAAAAGGACAATAGCTTTTCGCGGGTGACGTTGCGTATCACATTCATGTCGCCGATGGGGATGCGACAGGCATAGCGACTGCCTGATAGAAGAATGGGTAGTGTTTTCTCATAAAGTCGCATCTTCTGGTCGGCGTGCATACGCCACTCCTCTTGTATCACGCCGCGTTCTTCCTCGATGGCACGGTCGTCAAAGTTGAGTTCACACGACAGGTCTTTCAACATCAATAGCACCGTGTCAAGCAGCTCGACGCGCTCGGTCGGCACATTGGAGATTTGAAAACGTGTGTCGTCAAAGTCCGTCGAGGCGTTGATGTCCCGACCATATGACACACCGTTGTTCTGCAAGATATCCACCATGTCGATGCCAGGAAAATTGCGGGTACCGTGAAAAGCGATATGTTCGATGAAGTGTGCCAGACCTCGTTCATCATCCTCTTCGACCAGTGACCCTGTGTTCTGCACCAGCCAGAACTCGGCGCGACCTTTGGGCTGCTCGTTGTGGCGAATATAATAGGTCAAGCCGTTTTCCAGCCGCCCAATCCTCAACCCCGGATCAATCGGCAACTCTATTTCACTTGCTCCCACCACTTGAATCACAGCAGCCAAAGCAAGCAATACTACCCATCTCATTATATCCATGTTTCTAAAGTGTTTTAGCGAAATTGTTTCATAACTAAACGACGTGCTTTTTAACCGTGCTACGCACGGGAAATTATTCAAATTATATAAAATTTATCGAAAATATTCTATTTTAGTAATGTTTATTCTGATTTGATAAATATCCCGCCCGTCAGGGCGGTTAAAGTGCGAGAACAAGTATTAGGTGAACAGGTTTTGTTTTTCTGGGCTGGCGATGATAGTGTCGCTGGTCACGACGCAGTCCAAGGGGTGGTCGTGAGGCTCAACGGGCACCTTGTCAACCAGCTGGAAGTCGCACACAACGCCGATAGTGGGGCAATTGGTCGTGCTCAGCAGGCGGTCGTAGAAGCCCTTGCCGCGCCCCAAGCGGTTGCGCTGGTTGTCGAGTGCTACGGCCGGCACGATGATGAGTTCAATGCATGACGGGTCAACGGCGTCGCCCACGGGCTCGCCGATGTGGAACTTGTTGTTGTCGTCCAGGCTTTGTGCACCGTGATAGGGCACGATTTCCAGATCGTCGCCCTTGACGCGTGGCAGATAGATGCTCTTGCCGTCGGCAAGCCATTTATTCACCATCTCGTGGGTTGGCAGCTCGTCGGGTAGTGACCAGTAGCACAGGATGTGCTGGGCTTGTTTCCACACGGGCATCGTCCTGATTTTGTTGAACACCATGTCGGCCTCTACCTCCTTGACGGCAGCAGGAGTCATCCCCTTCAGCTGCTTCATCTGTTGTCTCAATTCTTTCTTAGTCATGTCATACATTTTTTTACTTGCTACAAAGGTAACACTTCATTTCAAAATGCAGTCCGACTTAAAGCACTATTTTACATTGTTTATAATAGTTTAGGACACTACTAATAATGTGCATTTCTTTGGTTTTTTCTTATTTTTCTGACAAAAATGGCGGCATTTATGAAAAATTACTATATTTGCAGTTTGAAAAGATGATAATTCACATTATTTATTTAATATTTTAGAAGATATGAAGAAGACTTTGTGTGTTTTATTGAGTGCAATGTTGATGCTCGGTATCTCGGGCTGTGGTTCGATGAACAATGCCACTAAGGGTGGTCTGATTGGCGGTGGCGGCGGTGCTGCTATCGGTGCTGGAATCGGTGCCCTTATTGGTAAGGGCAAGGGTGCTGCCATCGGTGGCGCTATCGGTGCCGTGGCTGGTGGCGTTGCAGGAACGCTCATCGGCAAGAAGATGGACAAGCAGGCTCGTGAACTGGCTCAGATTGCTGGCGCTCAGGTTGACACTTGCACCGACGTGAATGGCTTTGAGGGTATCAAGGTGACCTTTGACAACGGCATTCTCTTTGGCTTCAACAGCTCCAAGCTGGGCAGCGATGCAAAGGCTTCGCTTGACAAGTTTGCCACCTCGCTGATCAACAACCCCCAGACCGATGTTCAGATCTACGGCCATACCGACAACGTAGGTACCCGTGCTGCCAACGAGAAGGTTTCCAATGCCCGTGCCTCTGAGGTGAAGAATTACCTGACTGGTGCTGGTGTTCCCGCTGTTCGTCTCAGCAGCCAGGGTTTGGCCTATGACTATCCTGTTGCAAGCAATGATACCGAGGCTGGCCGTGCGCAGAACCGCCGCGTTGAGATCTACATCACTGCCAATGAGGACATGATCAAGGCTGCCCAGAACGGTACCCTCGAGTAATCCTCTGTTTTACGGCGAAATTTTCACAAGGGGCATTCCATTGCGGGATGCCCTTTGTTGTGCCGCAAGTTGTTTATTGTTAACCACTTTAATGATTAATGTCTTGACGTTTTGGAAAACTTTTTTGAGACTAAAAATTTTTAATTAATTGAAAATCAATAAATTAAATTTTTTTTCGAAAAACTTTCGAAAAATCAAAATAAATTTTGTCAATCAAAATATTGATATTATCTTTGCGAGGATTTTGCCGTGTGTGCAAAATCCTCGTTTGGCTAATCCTTTAAAACCAAAGATAAATAAAGATAGCAATGGAAAATAAAACCTACAATTATCAGCAGGCTTATGAAGCCTCGCTCAAGTACTTTGATGGTGATGAACTTGCCGCCAGGGTATGGGCGACGAAGTATGCCCTGAAAGACTCCTACGGAAACCTCTTTGAACTGACGCCCGATGACATGCACCGCCGTATTGCCCGCGAGATTGCGCGCATCGAGAATAAGTATCCCAATCCCATGACCGAGGACCGCCTGTTTGAACTGATGAGCCACTTCCGCTACATCGTTCCGCAGGGCAGTCCCATGGCCGGCATTGGCAATAACTTCCAGGTGGGTTCACTGAGCAACTGTTTTGTTGTCGGTCTTGATGGCGAACCTGACAGCTATGGCGGCATCCTCAAGATTGATGAGGAGCAGGTGCAGCTGATGAAGCGCCGTGGCGGTGTGGGACATGACCTGTCCCATATCCGGCCCAAGGGCTCACCCGTGAAGAATAGTGCGTTGACGTCAACCGGTCTAGTGCCTTTTATGGTGCGCTACAGCAACAGCACCCGCGAGGTGGCTCAGGATGGCCGCCGTGGTGCCCTGATGCTCACCGTCAGCATCAAGCATCCCGATGCCGAGTCGTTCATCGATGCCAAGATGGAAGAAGGTAAGGTAACTGGCGCTAATGTGTCGGTGCGCATCGACGATGATTTCATGCGTGCTGCTGTCGAGGGCAAGCCCTACCACCAGCAGTATCCCGTCGAGAGCGACAAGCCCATCTTTGAAAAGGAAACGGATGCTGCCAAGTTGTGGGCTAAGATTGTCCACAATGCATGGCGCAGCGCCGAACCCGGCATCCTCTTCTGGGATACAATCACTCGCGAGTCGGTGCCCGACTGCTATGCCGACCTGGGCTTCAAGACCATTTCGACGAACCCCTGCGGTGAGATTCCCCTGTGCCCCTACGACAGCTGCCGACTCATTGCCATCAACCTCTATAGCTATGTGAAGAACCCGTTCACGCCTGAGGCTTATTTTGACTTTGACCTCTTTGCCGAGCATGTGGCCTGTGCCCAGCGCATGATGGACGACATCATCGACCTGGAGATGGAAAAAATCGAGAAAATCCTTGAGAAGATCAAATCCGACCCCGAGACGGCCGAAGTCAAGACCACCGAGACCAACCTGTGGAATAAAATCCGCAACAAGACGCTCAAGGGCCGTCGTACTGGTGTGGGTACAACCGGTGAGGGCGACATGATTGCCGCCATGGGGTTGCGTTATGGCACGTCCGAGGCTACCGAATTCTCGGTGAGTGTGCATCGCGCATTGGCATTGGCTGCCTATGGCTCATCGGTACAGATGGCTAAGGAGCGTGGCGCTTTTGAAATCTATGACGCTAAGCGCGAGGAGAACAACCCCTACATCAATCGCCTGCGCGAAGCCGATCCGAAACTCTATGATGATATGGTGAAGTATGGCCGTCGCAACATCGCCTGCTTGACCATTGCTCCCACCGGCACAACCAGTCTGCTGACGCAGACGACTTCAGGTATCGAACCGGTATTTATGCCCGTCTATAAGCGCCGCCGCAAGGTGAATCCCAGTGACAAGGATGTCCATGTTGACCTGGTGGATGAGAATGGCGATTCGTTTGAGGAGTTCATCGTTTATCACCACAAACTGGTGACCTGGATGAACATCAACAACATCCCCGTACGTCGCGACTACACCCAGGAGGAACTCAATGCCATCGTCGAGCGCTCGCCCTATTACAAGGCTACAGCCAACGACGTGGACTGGGTCAACAAGGTGAGGATGCAAGGCGAGGTGCAAAAGTGGGTGGACCACAGCATCAGCGTGACCATCAACCTCCCCAACGACATCAGCGAGGAAATGGTCAACAAGCTCTATGTCGAGGCATGGCGCAGCGGCTGCAAGGGCTGCACCGTCTATCGCGACGGATCACGCACCGGTGTGCTGGTAGCCCTGAGCGATAACGACAAGAAGAAGGAAAAAGAAAAAGAGTCCTCATCTAGCGAAGAGCAGGCAGCGCGCTACATCGCACAGGAGGAACACATCCTCAAGCGTCCGGTGGAACTGGAGGCCGATGTCGTGCGTTTCCAGAACAAGAAGGAGAAGTGGATTGCCTTTATAGGACTGATTGACGGACGTCCCTACGAAATCTTTACCGGTATCGCCGACGACGATGAGGGCATCTTCTGTCCCAAGTCGGTCACCAAGGGCAAGATTATCAAGGCTGTGGGAGAGGATGGCGTGAAGCGTTATGACTTCCAGTTCATCAACAAGCGCGGTTTCAAGACCACCATCGAGGGACTGAGTGAGAAGTTCAATCCCGAGTTCTGGAATTATGCCAAGCTCATCTCGGGCGTGTTGCGTTATGGCATGCCCATTCCCCAGGTGCTCAAGCTCGTGAGCAGCCTGGAACTCGACAGCCAGTCCATCAACACATGGAAGATGGGTGTCGAGCGCGCCCTCAAGCGCTACATCAACAATGGCGAGTCGGCGGCCGAGAAGTGCCCCAACTGCGGCCAAAACACGTTGGTGTATCAAGAGGGATGCCTCATCTGCACCAACTGCGGCACGTCTCGCTGCGGTTGATCAGAGTAAAAATTTAGTACGGCAAAATACGTTGTTTAGATGTGTCCTGTCAATCGATGACGGGACACATCTTCATGGATAGCTGCTTAGCCGCAGTCCCAGCAGTAGTAAGTGTGGGAGACGTCGCGCGCGGCAAGGTCTTCGCTGTTGATGAAGATGAAGCCGCTGCCCATGTCACCCCACATGACTAATGCTTGATTGTCGGCGAGGGCGAACTGGGAATCCAATTGGAATAAGAGCGTGTCGTGAAGATGGATATCACGACGCGCTTCCTCTTGGGTGTAATGGGGATAGCCCAACATCTGATGGCGGGGACGTTTCATCCCTAATTCTTTCTCGAAGAACAGGCAGTCCTCGTTGTCAAGGTACTCATACCACACTTTGCCGGTGTAATCTGCACCTGTGATTTCTTTTACAATCCCAAAGAATATGTCGTTGAAATGTCCGTCAGTCACGCCCATGCAGGTCTGCTCAATCACAACATCGATGGCCGTCTCTCGCTTCACGGGAGTGAGCGCCTCATCAATGCTGTCGTGGGTGGGAACATCTGCCGGTGTGGCACTCTCGCCAATATTCTCATGATAGACGACGCGGAATCCTGTGCCGTCTTCATCGTAATTGCCCTTGCATCCGTACATCCTCTCTGGGTTCAGGCTGATAAACCATTGTATCATACCTCGTTCGGGCAACGGGGCTTTCAAGCCCAATTCGGCACAATTGATTTGCATGACCATCAGCATCTTTTGGCCGCATTCATCAACAGGATAATCCATATCTGCAGGCCAATAGGGCAGACCGCCGATCTTGCTGCTTGTGATGGACGGCTCGCGCCCCTCATTGAGCGTGAGGCGATAGTGCTCGATTGTAGTGCGCCGCATCATTTCATCGGCAATGTGCTTAGCGCGTTCACTCACTTGTTCCATAAAAACATATAATTTTTGACTTTTAACTTCTAACTCCTAACTTCTAACTCCTAACTCCTAACTTCTAACTTCTAACTATTCAGCATAGTAGCCCTCGATGTTGTTGATGCAGGGGCAGGCACGGCTGTCAAGTATGCGGATGCGCCACTCTTTAGCCGTTTTTTCGTGGAAACGCACGATGCGCTTGTAGCCGATGGTCGTCGTCTCCTCATCGACAAGCACAGGTACCCACTTGCCGCAGCATGTCTTGTACTCGATGACGAACTCCTTGACGCGCTGGCCCAGCGGGATGTATTCCTGCAGCATGATGCGGTTCAAGGTGACATCTTTTTTCGTCTTGATTTCAATGTCTGCCACCGTGACTCCGTCCTTGGGTGCCCAATAGGTGTCCCAATTACTGTCTCCCATCATGGCGGCACTGAATCGCTTGTTGCGCGTGTCGCTGGCGGTGAATTTCGCCTTGGCAAGCAGATCATTCCCCAGCTCCCGCTGAATGCGCTCGTGCCATTGCACGGCTGTCGCCGAGTCGGTAGAGTGGATGAGGCCCTCGCGGTCCACAGGGAAGTTCAACAGGAAAGTGCCGTTGTGGCCCACGCTGCGGTAGTACAGGTCCACCAGTTGGTCAACGGTCTTGACCTTGTCGTCCTCGTTCTCGTGATAGAACCATCCTGGGCGGATGGAGGTGTTACATTCGCTGGCACACCATGCGTCGCCGTCGGCGTGGCCCGACTGCAGTTCCTCATATTGCGGATAGCCGGGATAGACCTCCTTGATGCGCAGGAATGACCAGTTGGTCGGGTTGGCAAAGCCTTTCTCGTTACCCACCCAGCGGCAGCCGGGGCCGCCGTCCGAGAAAATAATTGCATCGGGCTGCAGGCGGTTCACAATGCCCCAGGCTTTGGGGTAGTTGTAGTAGGTGCTGCGGTCGATCTGGCGTGTTTCGCATGCGCCGCCATACCAGCCGTCGCCGCCGTTGGCACCGTCGAACCACACCTCAAAGATGTCGCCATACTGCGTCATCAGTTCCTCCAGTTGGTTATAGTAATAGGTGACATAGTCGGGAGTGCCGTAGGTGGCTTGATGTCTGTCCCATGGTGACAGATACACGCCCAGGCGGATGCCGTATTTCTTGCAGGCATCCGACAGTTCCTGCACTACATCACGCTTGAAAGGTGAACTGGCGACGCTGTAATCGGTGTATTTCGATGGCCACAGGCAGAAGCCGTCATGGTGCTTGCAGGTCAGGATAACGCCCTTCATGCCCGCCTTGACGATGGTCTGCACCCATTGCTCGCAATCGAGTCGGGTAGGGTTGAACGCGCTGGCGGGCGCATCGCCATAGCCCCATTCCTGATCCAGGAACGTATTGGGTCCAAAATGGATAAACGCATAGGTCTCCAAGCGTTGCCACTCCACCTGCTGCGCCGACGGCACGGGCCCACACGCCTCCGGCGCCACACTGTTATCAGCCACCGCAGTGAATGCGAACATCAGAGTCGCTATAATCAATAATCGTCTTGTCATGTTATCATTTATTTATCTGTTGCAAAGGTAGTATTTTTTGAAAACAACTTGAACAACTTGGACAATTTTTATATTTGGCGTGATGTGCCGCGTGAAATAATAGTTATGGTTGTTTGAGTTGTCTTCCATTTTTTTATGTGACCAAATGTTGAAAAGCAATGGGGAATTTTTACTGACATTTTTGCAACTTGTTGATTTTCAATAATTATTTCATTCTACTTAAAGCAAAAGGAGTGGGGCGGAACTGTTAACAAAACGTTAAACGCGATATTTGCCTCTTCACGGTACAAAGATAAGACTCGACATGCTTTCATGTCAATGATAAAAAGAAATACATATGTATTGTGTACGGTTTGAAATAATTTTTTTATATTTGCACTTTCTTTGGCAACAGTCCGTTCACAATGGTCATGGGTTCAATGTAAGGAACGCATATTACATCACTCCAAATTTCGGAAGAGGCCAAAATAATAACTACAAGGACAGCAATGAAAAATCGAATCTCATTCTTTGAAGTGATGTTGTTGACAACGATATTTGCGTTATTAAGTGATTGTTTTACAATTGATTATATTTTTTTATTCATACATCTGTATTAAGCAATGAAAAATCAACTATCTAAACCGTTATTATTTTTGGCAGCAGCAATAATTGGTATTTTAACTATTGCTTCACCCTCATGCCTTTCAAATGTCGATAGAGTTCAAGATCAAGACTCAACAATTGTAGCTGATCAAGAAACTATGACAACATCTCATGACGAATCAAACGAAGATCCAGAGGTTTTATTTAACAAAGCTAAATCAATGAAAATTGGCGAATCTGTTGAATGGTACGTCAAAGCTGCTGAAGCAGGACATACTGAAGCACAAGCAAGGGTGGGATGGTTCTATTATATGGGTTTATTTATCGGAGAACAGGATTACAACAAGGCATTCAGTTGGTTCTCTAAAGCGGCAGAAAAAGGAAATCCAGAAGCTCAATATTACATTGGTATAATGTATGAGAATGGGGAAAGTGTAAAGAAAGATTCCAATAAGGCATTTGAATGGGTTAAAAAGTCTGCAGAACATGGTTTTTTTAAGGCTCAAGAGGAACTAGCATATATGTATGAACGCGGAATTGGTACAACAAAAGATGCTGCCGCTTCTGCTGAATGGCTTAAACGTGCAGCTAACAACAAAGACAACATATATCAGTGATAATTAGATAGAGATGAAATAACTGAGTTTATATTATTATATGAATAGTGTGGAACTCAAATTGATTGACTAAAAATGATGAAGAATAATTTCTTTTCTTTACGCTTTGCTTTATTGATGGTGCTCTTTTTAGGGACAGCATATAGTACCTTAGCCTATGACATAGTAAAAGATGGCATCTACTATTACATTATTGGTACTGAAGCGCGTGTGTGCGATAATGGTGAAAACTCTTATAGCGGTGATGTCACTATTCCTGCAGTTTTTACACACAATGGCCAGACTTATTTAGTGACTTATATATGTAGTGGAGCCTTTAGGGATTGTACAGAATTAAAGTCGGTATTTATCCCTAATACAGTTACAGTCATTGCTTCTGGCGCATTCAGCGGATGCACTGGATTAACACACATCGAACTACCAAGTTCAATCACTTACATTGACGTGAGTACATTTTGGGGCTGTACGGGTCTCACTGATGTGTACATTCCCAGATCGGTCAATGCCATTTATCCCAGTGCATTCTATGGATGTACTGGACTGACGAGCATTGGTATTCCTAACTCCGTCACTTACATCGGCGATGGAGCCTTCATGTCTTGTACTGGACTGAAGAGTGTTTACTTGCCCAATTCTATCACTACCATTGAAAGTAATACTTTCCTTTACTGCACAGGGTTGGAGAACATAACTATTCCGAATTCGGTTACCACTATCGGTAAGCATGCTTTTTTTAATTGTACGAGTTTAAAAAGCATTGAGATTCCTAGTTCTGTCACTTCAATCGGAGTATGTGCATTGAATAATTGTGCGAACCTTTCCAGCATCACAGTATCAAGCAGCAATGAGGCTTATGATTCCAGAGAGAATTGCAATGCCATCATTGAGACAGCCAGCAACGCACTGATTGCTGGTTGCCAAAACTCTACTATACCGGTGTCTGTCACGGCTATTGGTGATTACGCATACGGTGGATGTTTGGGTTTGACGACCATTGATATCCCGAGTACGATAGCTTCCATGGGTGAAGGAGCGTTCTACGGTTGCACTAATTTGACCAATATTGATATCCCCAAAACGATTACTTCCATTGAAAGCAGTACATTTTCTGGTTGTTCCTCACTGAAGGATATAACTATTCCCAGATCTGTTACCGCCATTGGCGACTTTGCATTCTATGATTGTACAAATTTGATAGATGTATATAGTTTTATTATAGATCCTTTTGAAGTATCTATGGGTTACTATGTCTTTAATGTAGATGGAGATAATTACTCCAACAGGAAACTCCATGTCCCAAGTGAAGCGTTGCAGTCCTATCAAGTCCACGAAAGCTGGGTACCGTATTTTGGCTCAATTGTTGAGATGGTTCCTGATCAGCCTGGAGATGTCAATGGCGATAATGAAGTGAACATTAATGACATTAATTCTGTAGTCAACACAATACTGGATGGAAATTATTCATCTGATGCCGATGTTGATGGTGACGGTGAAGTGAGAGTGTCCGACATCAATTCCATCATTAATTTCATCTTGGATAATTAATGGTGATAAGGTCTCAAAGGGACGGGTCATTTGATGAGATTTTTGTGAAAGCGGTGGGGGTGGTGCATCATTGTGACGGGTCTTTGTGATGGCAACGCGTAGCGTTGCATCAAAAGAACACGTCCCAATGATAGCCCCCGTGCTTTCAAGGCGCGTCCCAGCTGATGGCACCCGTGGTTTCAAAGGAGTTTGACGGTGGGGGTGAGGGTGATTTTTTGTAGTTTGTAGAGGAGGCCGAGGGCTTTTTTGAAGTCTTTCTTGCTGCAGGAGAAGGCCTTGTTGATGTCGTCGGGGTCGCTCTTGTCGGTGAGGGTCATTTCGCCGTCGTGGGTTTTGAGGTAGTCCAAGATTCGGTCGGCGAGGTCGTCAACACGCATTTTCTCGATTTTGGCGAGGGTGATGTCCACTTTGCCGTCGGGGCGTACCTGCTTGACGAAGGCGGTGAAGTGGTCGCCGATGTTGACGTCCTGGTAGGTCTCGTTCTGGTAGATCTGTCCCCAGTGGGCATTGTTGACGATGACGCGGTAGCCCAGGTCGCTGCGCTGTACCACGAGCACATCTACCTTTTCGCGGTGGTAGTAGTCGGGTTCTGTCTTGTTGAGGAACTTGGCGAGTTTGGCGCTGGCGACGATGCGCTGGCTGGCCTCGTCGAGATAGACGCGAACGATGTAGCTGCGACCTGCTTGCATGTCAACCCGCTGCTCGCTGAAAGGCACCAACAGATCCTTGGCTACCAGTCCCCAGTCAAGGAAAGCGCCCACCTGGCTCACGGCTTTGACGCGCATCAGGGCGAAATCGCCCACTACGGCCTTGGGCTCCTCGGTGGTGGCTACAGGGCGGTTCTCGCTGTCGTTATAGACAAACACACGCACGCTGTCGCCCACCTTCATCTCGGGCGTGAGATAGCGCTTGGGCAATAGCACCTCATGGGTGTCATCATCTATCAGATAAGCGCCAAAATCAACCATGCGGTTAATGCGCAACTCGTTAAATTCTCCGATTTTCATTGTTTAGTCTGTTTTTAGTTTCTATAGCTAAATAGCTAACAGCCAAAGTCTATTATTTTTGCAAAGTTCGTCAAAAAAATCCATTTCTCAAGTTGCTTTTTGCCAAATTTGTACTACCTTAGCAAAATTAATCCATACTCATTAAGCGAAATGACGATGAAAACCAATGCTAATACACTCCTTATAGTGCTGCTGTTCACGATGTTAATGCTTTCGTGCGGCAAAACTTCATCGAGCTCCAGCGGTGACGGCACCCAGGCTGTGATGGTGAAAACCCAAAGGCTGAATGACACTTCAAGCTTCACGATGAGTAATGGCGAGCGGTGCACCATTGTTGCCGAGGCTACCATCGATTACCCCGTCAAGGCAGGTGAGAATAACTCGGTTGACACCTTGCGGCGCTTGTTTGCCGCCTATGTCCTGGAGTCTGGCGACAGCCTATCGTTGAACGATGCGATGAAGCAGGTAGTGGCCAACAGCATGCACCAATATGACTTCATGGCCAATCCGGTATCTGAGGATGAAAAGATGGAAGTTCAGGAATCGGAGTCTGCCATCTTGAAATATGCTACCAGCACGCGCATCTCACCCATCTATAACAAGAATGGGGTAGTGACCTTTGAACGTGTCGATGTGGTGAAAAAGAACGACAAGGTGACCTCGGTGACTCATCGCTACTACAGCTTTGATGTCGAGAGTCAGTCTCTCATCGATTTGAACCGCATGTTCCGTGATGATGCCTTGTCCGACGTCTGCCAACTGCTCAAGCAGCAACTGCTGGCTCAAAACAATGCCAAGGGCAACGAGCAGTTGAACGACCTGGGTTATTTCAATGTGGAGAACATCTCGGTGACACGCAACTTCTATTTCGACGATAAGGGCGTGACCTGGAGCTATTTGCCAAATGAGTTGGCAGTAGAGGCCGTGGGCGAGCCCAAAATCACCATCCCCTACAGCAGTTTAAAAGACTACTTGTGTGACGAGAGCATTATCCAGAGGTTTTAGACTCAAGGCTACAACTTGGAATCAGAAACAAGAAACTAAATGGAACATATCCTGAAATATTTCCCCGAACTCAACGAGACGCAACGCAATCAGATGGCGCAGCTCGAGGAACTTTATCCCGAATGGAATGCCAAAATCAATGTAATCTCCCGTAAGGATATTGACAACCTTGAAATTAACCACCTGCTGCACTCATTGGGCATCGTTAAGTTCGTCAAGTTCACTCCCGGCACGCGGGTCATGGACCTGGGGACGGGTGGGGGACTGCCTGGCATCCCACTTGCCGTCTATTATCCTGAGGTGACCTTTCACCTCGTGGACCGCATCGGCAAGAAACTCAAGGTGGCACAGGACATCGCTGAGCGCATCGGCTTGAAAAATGTCACTTTCCAGCATGGCGATGTCAAGGAAGTAAAAGGCAAGTTTGATTTTGTTGTGAGCCGCGCTGTGATGGACTTGGCCGAACTGGTTCCACTTGTACGCCGTTTCATCGACAGCGAAGACCGCAATGCCGTCCCCAATGGCCTGATTTGTCTCAAGGGTGGCGACTTGAGCGGCGAAGTGGCCAAGTTCAAGAATCAGGCACTCATCGATGACCTCTCCAGCTATTTTAAGGAAGATTTCTTTAAGACCAAGAAAATCCTCTATCTTCCCCTCTAACCTTTAAACTTCAATCTTCATTATGAATGCGACAATGATGACCGTCAACCCGTTTGGCGAAAATATGTATATCCTGTGGGACGAATTAACGCGTGAGGCAGCGGTTGTTGACCCTGGCATGATGCGTGACGGTGAGCGTGAAATGGTGACCAAATTCATCGAAGACAACAATCTGAACGTTAAGCACATATTGTTGACTCACTTGCATGTTGACCACATCACCGGAGCCCGTTGGCTCGCCGACAAGACGGGAGCCGACGTGTGCGGCAGCCCTCTGGATAATCCATTGGGACGGGAGTTGCCTGACCAAGTGGCACATTTCCGCATCAATATCGAGGTGGAGCCGCTGGAAGTAGACCGCATACTTTCTGACGGTGACACATTACAGTTGGCCGATGAGACCATTCAGGTGCTGCACGTGCCTGGCCACAGCCCTGGCGGGCTGGCCTTCTATCTGCCCCAAAGCGCGCTGCTCATCAGCGGTGACACCATCTTCAACGGCAGTGTGGGGCGCACCGACCTGTGGGGCGGTGACATGGCACAACTGCTCAACAGCATTCGTGAGAAAATCTATACGCTCCCCGATGAGACGGTCATCGCATCAGGTCACGGTCCTACAACCACCGTCGCCGACGAGAAGCGCTTTAATCCCTTCATTTAGCTGAAGATACTGTAATAAAAGAAAATCGGAGAATCCTCCTTAGTGGGATCCTCCGTTTTTTCCTTATCTCCGTTACCTCTGTCTATTACAAGCCAATGACAACGCCCAGCATCCAAGTATTCTTGATTTCGGGCCCGTATCCTTTCTTGAACACGTTGCAGGGGCTATAGCGGCAGTAAATGCCAAAGCGATTATAGGACAAAGCGCCATAGACATCAAAGGTCAGTTTGTTCTGCTTGATGCCGCGATAGGAAACGTCATGGTGGGTCTTGTTGACCTTATAATGGGTGTTGCACTTGGCATAAACGTTCCAGTTCATAGTTCCGCCCAATGTGATATGGAAATCTTTCCCAATGAACTGTTGGAATTGGAGCGGGAATTGGATGGCCCTGACCGAGAGAACCGATGAACGGTCAACGGTGCCCTCTGGATAAAACTCGGTGCCCACAATATTGGTCATTTCGTCCATGGTAAAACAGTTGGGGCGCTTGAGCGAGAAACGCTTGTTGTCATAGCCCACACCAATCGAGAATTGCTGCCCATGCAGGGTGTTGTAATTGAGGCCGGCGAAGTTGAGGATACCCCAGTTGAAGCTGTTGTTAACCAGATCATAGGAAGTGCCGACGTCTCCTCCGAAGTATAATCCCGAACAAACGACGCTCCAATGGTACTCCTTGTTGCTGCTCTTCAGGAATGGCAGATTCAGTTCCCAATCAGTGGACTGCGAGGTGTGAACTGTGTCGTTTCCTGAGTGTCGCATCTCATAAGTGTAACTGAAATCATCTTTTTCTTTTGTACCAATCACCTTTACCAATGAGCCTGTTGGTGTCTCGGTGATGATGACCTGGTTGGGTTGTTCGATGACGGTTACTGTATCGGGAGCAGTGGCCTGTGCTTGTGATATGGCAAGCATTGCAGTGAATAATAGTACAATCTTTTTCATTTCCTTATGTTTTTGTTTAGTGTTTATTTTCGAATGAGTTTCTTGATTTCGTCCTGGCTGGCAAGCCCTTCCATATATATGAGCGTGACGATGTTTTTTGGAGATTTGCGAGCTAGGTTCTGATTCAAGTAGAAGATGTAACGGTTGTCGCGTTTACTCTTTTTCATCATGTAGAAGCCATAATAGAGTTGCCCGTTGCGGTATTCCACTTCTTTGTCGATAGCCTGTGCACCGTCTTTTATAACCAGTCCCTCGACAAGTTCGGCCTGGCTCTTGTCTGTCACGCTCAGGCTATGATAGATGGTCAATCCGATTTCGCGGGCCTGAACTCCGGTCACAATGATCTCGGTGGCGCCAGCCGCTTTTTTGTATCGTCCGTCAAACAGGCGATTGATATTCAAGCCGGTTTGGGCCATGGCTGCCATGGTGGTCAACAGGCAGGTCATGATGATAATAGTGATTCGTTTCATATCGGTTGTCATTTTATTCGTTGTCAAGTTCTAGGGCTTCACTCAGGCTGGAGAGTTGATTGGTCATGGCGTTGGCGGCATTGTCCATCTTGCTCAAGTCATTGGCGACGAGTGTCATGACCTTGTCGTTGTCCTGCACAACCCTGCCGTTAACATAGGCAATGCAAATATCGTCTGATTGTTGCTGATGCCATAGGGCATAGCCTCCCGCAGCAATAATGATGGCTATCGAGGCCGCGATGCCGATTACCTGGCGACTGTAGCTCTTCTTGGATGTCTGCTGCTCGGCCTTGCGGTGAGCAATAAAGTAGCCCATCGTGAAGCGTGCCTCGTCTATCACCTCGCTGCTCCAGGGGCAGTCGGCTAGGGTTTCGCGCAGCATCTGCTCTTCTTGCACGCTTGTCTTGCCGTCAAAGTAGCGGTTGATAAGCTGCTCCAGCTCAGCTTGGTCGGTTATGTGTTGAAATGTGTTCATGAGTTTATCTCCTTTCTTCTTGCTTGGTAAATCTCCCGCACGCGTTTGCGTGCTCGGCTCAGTTCCACACGCACGTTGGCGGCGGTCATATCCAGACGATTTGCAATCTCGTCAAATTCCAGTCCCTGTATCTCACGCATGTCAATGATGGTGCGCTGCTTGGGAGTAAGGTCATTATCGATGATGTTTCGCACTTGCCTGTAAGCAAGGCTGCGATTGTTGTCGCCCACGTCCTCGATGGGGTCTGCAACTTGGTCGATGTTCACGTCGGTGTGGTGACTATTGCGTCTTGCCATGTCGATGCTTGTGGTGCGCACGGTTATCATTCCGGCGCCTTGGGCATGACTTGTACTCTCATATCGGCCACGTTGCTGCCACAGTTTCACAAACGCGTCCTGCACCGCATCGGCTGCATCGTCACGGTTGCCCGTGATGCGCTCTGCCAGCGAGAGCATCTGCTCCCGTAGGGTTGTAAAGGCGTTAGTGATGCGGTCAGGTTGCTTCATCTTTAACAATCGTTTCTGTTCAATAAACGCAGGACAGTGTCATTTGTAACAAATCAAACGAAAAAAATGACGGAAATCCCATCATCTTTGGAATTTCCGTCTTATCCGTTACAGTAGTAATCTCCGTTCAATCATTACAAGCCGAATACCAGGCCCAAGGTCCAGGTGTTCTTGATTTCGGGGCCGTAGCCATCCTTGAAGAACTTGCCAGGGCTGTAACGGCAGTATACGCCGAAATCATTCCAGGTGAGAGTGCCCATGAAGTCGAAGTTGATCTTGTTCTGCTTGAGACCTTTGGACTTCTCATCATATTCAACCTTGTCCATCTCGAAGTGGTTATCCACGCGGGCATAGATGTTCCAGTTCAGGATGCCGGCAACACCCAGTTCCAGTTTCTTGACAATCCTCTGCTTGAACATCAGCGGGAATTGAACCGACCACATGTTCAGGTTGGAAGAGCGGTCCTTGATTTTCTCAATGTCCTGTGAGGGATAAGTGGTGACTTCCACCTTATTTCCTCCGACCTCGCGGTAGAGCATGTGCGGGCGCTTCATGCTATAAGAACGGTGCTGGACACCCACGCCAAGCGAGAGGTTCTGGCCGTGCAGGCTGTTATAGTTAACGGCGGCAACATTCAGCAGACCGGCCTCTACGCTGTTGTTGATCATGTCCCAGCTGTGGCTGACACCCATACCGATATATACACCACTGGTCATAATCGACCAATGCTTGGTGTCGTCATCGCTCTTGAAAGGATGATCATAAGTCACGTCATTGTCTTCGTCGGCTGTGGCAGCTACTACGGGAGCCTCGGTTGCTGTAGCAGCATCACTGGAAGCCGCATTCATCTGAACCATTGTAAATATGGCTGCAATAATTAAAGCAATCTTTTTCATTTTTTTATTAATAACTAGTTTATTCAAAACGGCCGCAAAAGTAGTCAGTTTTTTTGAATTGTGCAATTATTTCGTCATCTAGTCGATATTCATCACTTTGGCAAATCGGACCTGACTCTTATAGATGGGGAAATTTATGGTGAGGATGACTCCGTTTTCTATTGTGGCATAGGCGTCTTCACCGATAGGCTCCATGGTGGCATCAATCCATCTGAGGTCATAGTTGCCGCTGAATATTGTTTTGGAGATGTGCCCCTTGAACATGCAAGGCTGCCACAGCGATTTCTTGACCTGGCCCCCCTTGATATATAGTATGTCATAGCCGTCGTCGGCACGCACGACGGCAAGGGTGTAGCGTCCACCCAGCCGCAGCCACTTTTCTTCCATGTCGCGGTCCAGGTATTTCCAATAGCCTTCGATAGGATCGGCACTTGCCGCAAAATGTTCTTCGAGAGCTTCAAGTGTCCACAATGTGGTCGCGGCTATCTGATTTTCGTTTTCAATGGTCAACACGGCACGTTCGATGGCGACACGTGATCCGGGACCGACAAGATAGCCCACTTGGACGACTCCTGCAGGCCGACTGATACTAGTCTCCAGCACCTGTTGCAGTTCTTCCTTGCCGATAGATACACGAACCATGCTTTCGTCCACATCGATGTACAACGTGTTGAGGTCATCCTCAAGCGATATGCCTTTGGATAGTGTGGTTGTCGCCAGCTCGGTTGTTCCGTCGTCGTCGCAGCGAACAAGGCTAACCTGCATCGTGCGTTGGTCGGTGATGTCGTCATAGGGGGAACTGTTGTTGCAACTCAGTATTACGGCATAGTAATTACCATTCTCGTCATAGTTGAACACCATGCCCCATTCGGGACTTGAGACTGAAGTCTTGCCGCCATTCATGGGATTCTTGATTGACATGACCTTGCCCTGTTTGTTGTTGAGGTTGGCCAATCGCAGCTGGTAGCGGTAGGCAGTACTCGTGATCTCTGTAGTGTCGGTAGTAATAGCGGTTGCCATCGTGGCATTCTCCTCAATGAGGCGGTCCCCTTCAACGGCCTTGTAGCGGCCTGCCATCCTCATGCCCGGATGCGGAAATAGCCCGCCAAAGTTATTCTGCACCGTGTTATAATACGACTTGCCGTCAGCCAGAAACGTACTCAATGCCACCAGCCCTGACATGATAGTTACCCAAAATCTCTTTATTCTCATAACTCCTAATCCCTATAAAATCTAAAGCCTAAAGCCTAACGTCTAAAGTCTAAAGTCTAATGTCTAACGTCTCACACCTACTCATGATGATACGGCTCATGTCGCAGGATGGTAAAAGCCCGATATAATTGCTCGACAAAAATGAGACGCACCAGGTCGTGCGGGAATGTCATTTTGCTGAGTGCTACCTTCTCATTGGCTCGTTCATACACCTCCTGGGAGAAACCGTAGGGTCCGCCCACGACCAGCACCAGCCGCTTGCTGCCGCTCGCCATGCGGCGCTGCAGCCATTGTGCAAAGTCAACCGATGTGCGTTCAGTGCCATGCTCGTCGAGCAATGTCACATGGTCGCTGCTTTCGAGTGTTGCCAGCAAGGCACGACCTTCAGCAATCTTTTGCTGGGCCTCGCTCATGTTGCGGGTGCCCTTCACATCGCTGATGTACTGGATGTTGAATTGTACATAGTGCTGCAGCCGCTTGGCATATTCCTCAATGCCTTGACGCACAAATCCCGCTTCGGTCTTGCCGATGACTGCGAGTGTAATCTTCATAATCTGAGCATTTTCTTTAAAAATATCCACAAAATTAGCAAATCCCCCGAAATCTTCCTAATTTTGTAGTCGGGAAAATTCACTAATATCCAAAATAATATGAAAACAAGAGAAGAACTGATTGATGAATTGATTGACCTGGCTTTTGCCGAGGACATCGGTGACGGCGACGCAACAACCCTGTGCTGTATTCCAGCAGACGAGATTGGCCGCCAGCGCCTCATTGTCAAGGAAGAAGGAATCCTGGCAGGCGTGGAAATCGCTTGCCGCGTGTTCGAGAAATTTGACCCAGAACTCAAGATGGAAGTCATGATTAATGACGGCGCACATGTCAAGCCCGGCGACATCGCCTTTGTGGTGACGGGAAAAGTGCGCTCATTGCTGCAGACCGAACGCCTGATGCTCAACATCATGCAGCGCATGAGCGGCGTGGCAACGACCACAGCCCGCTATGCCAAGTGCCTGGAAGGGCTCAAGACGCGTGTGCTCGACACTCGCAAGACCACGCCGGGCATGCGCATGCTCGAGAAGGAGGCTGTCAAGATAGGTGGCGGTTGCAACCATCGCATTGGCCTGTTCGACATGATTCTGCTCAAAGATAACCATGTGGACTTTGCTGGAGGCATCGTGCCTGCCATCGAGAATGCTCACAAGTGGTGCCGTGACAATGGCAAGGACCTCAAAATCGAAATCGAGGTGCGCAACTTCGACGAGTTGCAGCAGGTGCTCGACCATGGCGGTGTGGACCGCGTGATGCTCGACAATTTCAGCGTTGAGAACACCCGCAAGGCTGTGGAAATCATCAACGGCAGGGTAGAGACCGAGTCCAGCGGCGGCATTACAATCGATACTTTGCGCGCCTATGGCGAGTGTGGCGTGGACTACATCTCGGTTGGTGCTCTCACGCACTCCATCAAGTCGCTAGACATGAGCTTTAAGGCTTGTTAATCTAGTCCATCAAGTAGTAATCAATTATAATGAATACGTTGCAGGAAATCCAGGCATTGCGGCTTAACGGCATTGAAGATGGCTCACCCATCATTATTGCCGGCCCCTGCAGTGCCGAGTCCGAGCAGCAGACGCTTGATGCCGCAAGGGCGTTGAGTGCCATCGGTGTAACGGTATTCAGGGCGGGAATCTGGAAACCCCGCACTTTGCCGGGGGGCTTCGAGGGTGTCGGTGACCGTGGCTTGCCTTGGCTGCAAGCTGTCAGGCGCGAAACAGGCATGGCTGTCGCTACCGAGGTGGCGACGGTCGAGCATGTCCATGCAGCCCTTGATGCCGGTATCAATATCCTGTGGATAGGAGCACGCACCAGTGCAAATCCCTTTGCCATGCAAGACATTGCCGATGTGTTACATGGCCATGATGACGTGACCGTGCTGGTCAAGAATCCTGTCAATCCTGACTTGGAATTGTGGCTTGGTGCCCTCCAGCGGCTGCACAATGCGGGCATCACCCGTTTGGCTGCCGTGCATCGCGGCTTCAGCTCGGCAGGTGCCCACCTCTATCGCAACGATCCGCAATGGCACATCCCCTTTGAATTGCGCCGTCTAGCCCCATCAATGACCATCTTGTGTGATCCGTCACACATCGGCGGCAAGCGCGAATATGTAGCGACTCTTTCCCAACTGGCTCTGGACATGGGATTTGACGGTCTGATGATTGAGAGCCATTGCAATCCTGACAAAGCTCTCAGCGACAGTGCCCAGCAGGTTACTCCATGTGACCTGAAAACCATTCTTGACAATTTGGTAGTTCGCTCGGGTTCCCCGTTTGATAATGAACTGGCATTGTTGCGACAGCGCATTGATGATTGTGACCACGAACTGCTTGCAGTGCTGGCGCGTCGCATGAGCGTCTCGCGCGAGATTGGACGTTTCAAGAGGCAGCACAACCTGCGCGTGGTGCAGCCGGCTCGTTATCAGGAGATGATCAAAGCCCGTCTTGAGGAGGGTGATAGCCTGGGTTTGGAGTCTGGTTTCACGCAGCGCATCATCCAGGCCATCCATGAGGAAAGCGTACGCCAGCAACTTTAGTTATAATAGTAAAATCAGAAAATTGTGAAAAGAGTCGTTATCATCGGTGCCTCGTCAGGCATAGGAATGGAAGTGGCAAAGCTGCTGTTGGCCCAGGGCTGCTGTCTGGGCATCGCGGCCCGCCGTGAGGACCGGCTGCAGGCGTTGAAGCAAATGGCTCCCGATAGGGTTGAAACTGCCGTGATTGATGTCACTACTGAGGACGCTGCCGTCCGCTTGCACTCTCTCATCGACCGTTTGGGGGGCATGGACTTGTTCTTCTATGCATCGGGAATCGGCAAACAAAACCGTGAATTAACCCCCGAGATTGAACTCGATACAGTGAATACCAACGGCATGGGCTTTACCCGCATGATAGGGGAAGCCTACCGCTACTTCGCTGAGCAAGGAGCGGGGCACATTGCTGCCATCACGTCCATTGCTGGCACCAAAGGCCTGGGTCCGGCTCCGTCCTATTCTGCCACCAAGGCGATGCAGAACGTCTATCTTCAATCACTGGAGCAGCAGGCCAATGCACGCAATTTGAATATCTGCTTCACCGACATTCGTCCCGGTTTTGTGGATACTGACCTGCTGAAAGGCAATTTCCGTTATCCGATGATGCTCAAGCCCGAAAATGTGGCCCGTTCAATTGTCAATGCCATCAATGGCAAACGCCACATTAAGGTTATTGACTGGCGCTATGCCATACTCACATCCCTTTGGCGCCGTCTCCCCCGATGCTTGTGGCGCCATCTCAAACTATGACTTCTAATTTTACTTTGTATTCCACGATATGAATAACCGCAAACTGCCTCATCCCATAGTAGCCATGATCCCGGTAGTGGTGCTGATTGCCCTGCTGGCTATCGTCATCACCCTGTTTGGCAGTGACTCGTTGAGTGGCGGCAGCCAGATTGCACTGCTCATGGGCCTGGCGGTGTGTGTGCTGATTTCGATGACCTTCTACCACATGCCGTGGAGTGTCTTTGAGCGGCAGATGACCAAAACGCTTGGCAATGTGTCCGTCACGTTGCTCATCCTGTTGACTGTGGGCATGTTGGCCGGATCATGGATGGTGAGCGGTGTGGTACCGACGCTCATCTATTATGGCGTGCAGATTCTTTCACCTCGCTTCTTCCTGGTCAGCGCATGCGTCATTTGTGCCCTGGTATCGTTGTTGTCGGGTAGTTCATGGACAACAATCGCCACCATTGGTGTGGCATTGCTCGGCATCGGGCAGGCACTAGGCATCTCCGAGGCTTGGACGGCAGGCGCCATCATTTCAGGGGCCTATTTCGGTGACAAGATGTCGCCCCTGAGCGATACCACCATCCTGGCATCATCATCGGTGAGAGTGGATATATTCGACCACATCCGTTATATGGTGCTCACGACTACGCCGTCGATTCTCATTACTTTGGTCATTTTTCTCATTGCCGGTTTTGGACATGGCGCAGAAGGGATGGCACTCCATGTTGAGCAGTATACCGAGGGCCTATCGGCGACATTCAATATCTCGTTGTGGACGCTGCTGGTGCCGCTGTTGACGGGTGTGCTCATTGCCCGCAAGGTGCCTTCGCTGGTCGTGTTGTTTGTTTCCTCGATCATGGCAGGCATTACAGCACTCGTCCTGCAACCTCACATCCTCTGTCAGATTGCCAATGATGCATCATTGAGCAATCCGATGGCGCTGTTCAAGGGACTGGCGGTGTCCTATTATGGCTCCACTGCGGTTCAGACTGGCCACGAAGCGCTCAACGACTTGGTATCGACGGGCGGCATGGCAGGAATGCTCAACACCATCTGGCTCATCTTGTGTGCCATGTGCTTTGGTGCGGCAATGGTAGCCAGCGGCATGATCGAGAGCATCACGCGTGTCATCATCAGGTTTGTGCGCACCCGCACTACGCTGGTCGGCTCAACAGTGACAACGGGCATTTTCCTCAATCTCACGACCGGCGACCAGTTCATCAGCATTGTGCTCACGGCCGACATGTTCCGCGAAGTGTATAAGAAAGAAGGCTATGAGCCTCGACTTTTGAGCCGCACCACCGAGGACGCAGCGACGGTGACCTCGGTACTTGTGCCCTGGAACACATGTGGCATGACACAGGCTACTGTCCTGGGCGTTTCCACCTTTACTTATCTGCCTTATTGCTTCTTCAACATTATCAGCCCGCTGATGACGATTCTCGTTGCGGCCATCGGGTGGAAAATCAAGCGGGTGTCTCCTGACAGTGAAGAAGTGAGTCAAACAGCCATCGCTGAGGTTGACGAGCCCTAAAAACGTCAGAAACCTTTTTGCTGATTATCGTGACTTGTTTAAAAAATAGAGATATCATCAACATTAATGAATTATGTTAGGCAATTTCACTTATCACAATCCCACCAAGTTGTACTTTGGTGAAGAATCATTGAATTATCTGATTGACGAGTTAAAGAACTATGGTCCTGTTGTGCTGCTCAACTACGGCAGCGGTAGCGTGAAACGCAATGGTATCTATGACCAGGTGACCGCGATACTCAAGCAGGCAGGTAAGACCATCGTCGAGAACCCTGGCGTGATGAGCAATCCCACGCTTGAAAAACTTCGCGAGGGCATTCAGATTGCCCGCGACAACAATGTGGACTTGATTTTGGCCCTTGGAGGCGGCAGCGTCTGCGACTATTCCAAAGCTGTGGCTGCATCGGTCAACTGCAAGACCGAACCCTGGGAAACCTATTGGCTCAAGGGACAGCAACCCGAAGCCGGCCAAGAGATACCTCCCGTGGGATGCATCCTCACAATGGCTGGAACAGGCTCTGAAATGAACGCTGGAACCGTAATTACCGATGCTGAGAACACCTTCAAGGTGGGCCATGTGTTTGACGACCGATTGATGCCCAAGTTCTCCATTCTGAATCCCCGCTTCACGATGACTGTGCCCGATGAACAGATGAAGGCGGGCATCTATGACATCATGAACCACATTATGGAGCAGTATTTCTCTGACTTTGACGACAATACCAGCGACTATCTGTCCGAAGGCCTGATGCGCGGTCTCATTGTGGCATCACGCAAGGCGGTGAAAGATCCTCAGGACTATGAGGCTCGTTCCAATATCATGTGGACTGCAACCTGGGCCCTGAATACGTTGGTTGGTTGCGGCAAACGCGAGGATTGGATGGTGCACATGATCGGTCACTCGGTGGGCGCGTGGACCCATGCTCCACATGGTTTCTGTCTTGCTGCCGTCTCATTGCCCTATTACAAGCGCGCCATGAAGAGCGGACTGCCCAAGTTTGTGAGGTTTGCCCGCAACGTATGGAATGTTGATGCCAAGGGCTTGACCGACGAACAGGTGGCTATGGCTGGACTCGAGGCACTCAAGGCTTGGATGATCGAAGTGGGACTGCCCTTGACCATCGGCGAGTTGGGTGCAACTGCCGACATGATTCCCGGCATTACCAAGGGGACCATTACCTACCCGGCCGGTTACATGGACTTGAAGCCCGAGGACATTACTGAGATTCTCACCGAGAGCCTGTAATTTCTTTGCCTTCTTTAATCCATTGACTATTAGGATAATGGCTAAATGAGGCGCAAAAAGATTTCATAGAATTGTTACAAAATTTTGTCAATTAGTTAAAAATACCTAATTTTGCAACACCAAAGAAAACCGTTTTTTTATGAAGATAGATAAGGCTCAAGCCCGGCAGACGGGAATCCAACTGCTAAAGTATGCTGTGATTGGCGTGTTGAACACGCTCATCACGTTGGCCACATTCTATCTTCTCAACACTCGTTTGGGCCTCTCCTATGGCATCTCAAATGTCACGGGCTATGTGCTGGGTGTTATCAACAGTTTCCTTTGGAACCGTAATTGGGTATTCAAGACCAAGAACAACTTCAGCCGCGAGCTGGTGCTCTTTGTCTGTGGCTTCCTCATCTGCTTGGCATTGCAGTTGTGCGTCAGCTGGATTTTGCTCGAGGGCCTCGGCTGGAAGAATCTGCCCGATGACATCATCCCGTTCTTCCCGATGCAGAAAGCTGGCCAGAACATCGTGATGCTGCTTGCCATGGTAGTATACACGCTGGCCAACTACGCTTACAACCGCTTTGTCACCTTCCGCGTCGATAAAAACAAGAAGCCGGAATCTTCCGATGACTAATTGATTATCAATTCTTAGATGATAAAAACAACCGGGGCACCTTGATGGGCGTCCCGGTTGCGTTATGGATTAGCCTGATGGCTTAGATTAAAGCGCCTCGGCAATGAGTTCGATTTCTACGAGAGCTCCCTTGGGGAGGTCCTTCACGGCAAATGCGCAGCGAGCGGGGTAGGGTGCGGTGAAGTACTCGGCATAGACCTCATTCATCGGTCCGAAATTGGCAATGTCACTCAGAAAGACGGTTGTCTTGACCACGTTATTGAGGTCGAGACCTTCGCTCTGCAGGATGGCACGAGCGTTCTTGAGGCTCTGATGTGTCTGTTCCTGGACTCCGCCTTCGGGGAATGCTCCGGTTTCAGGAATGATGGGCAGCTGGCCCGATACGAACACGAGGTTGCCGGTGCGTATGGCTTGGCTGTAAGGACCGATTGCGGCAGGTGCTTTATCTGTGTTTAATACTTTCATTTTGTTTAGATATTGATGGTTAATGTGGAAAATTTTAGACCTTAGAGATAAGTGATAGAAAACCGAAATCTAAGGTCTAAAATCTAAGTTCTAATGTCTATTAATTACTTCTTGATGCCCATTTTCTTGGCAATCTTGGCGGGAATGGCATCCTTGTGAACGAGGATGTTCAACGTCTTAGCGCGGAAGAAGGCCTCACTGCAGTAGAAGTATCCTTCATAGAGCTGGTTGGTGTCCCAGCTGTTCTGAACCTTGAAGTACTTGTTGCCTTCCTGGTCAACAGCCTTACCCATGATAACCATGCCGTGGTCATCGGTGGTCTCCTTGTTGTCAAACATCTGTTGACGCTCCTCGGGGGTTACCCACTGCTCTTTAACCGGGCCCTTGATGTCCCACAACTCGGCCTCGCGGTCCTTGTCGCTGAGCTGTGCCCAACGAGCCATATCGGTACCGGCAGCATCGGGTACGTCCTTCTTGACGGGCAGGATGGCATAGCCATTGCGCCACTTGAATCCCTTCTCGCTCACGTCCGAACCCCAAGCGATGCTATATCCGTTGTCGATAGCATAGTTGGCGATCTCGAGCAGCTCATCGATGGGCACGTTCTGATAAGTGGACCACAACCAGTTGTCGGCCACCTCAAGGATGAAGGGCTGATAGTAGGGATGGTGGGTGAACGATGCGATGGGCACATAGTCGTCCATGTTGAGGCCGAGGCTGGCAGCCCAGGTCTGCGGGGTATAGGTCTTGCCCTCATAGACGAAAGTCTCGGGCATCTTGCCCATGTAACCGTCGAGGATGCCTTTCAGGCCGTCCATCCACGCGGGGGTGAGTTTGCCGCGGCTGTTCTTGTTGATGGTGCCAACATAGCCACTGAGCAGTGTGGTCAGCTCATGAGTGTCGAATTTCTTGTCACCGTAGGTCATGCCGGTGTACACCTCGTTAGGCACCATACCGTATTTGCGCCAAACGTAGGGAACGTCCTCGGCGGCGCCACCCTCGGCGAAATTGATCGTGCCATCCATGCGGATGTAATTGATGGCCTTGTCATAGTAGCAGTGGTTAACTACAAAACCCTCACTCAGGTGAACCTCCTTGCCGGTGAGGCGCAGAATCTCGTTCTCGAAGAATGAGTTGGTCGAGTAGCACCAGCATGTGCCTGACTTGTTCTGGTCCTTAACGGGGGTGTGACGAATCTCCTTGGTGTCGGTGAACTTGAAACCGGTGCTGTCGGGGATGACAACCTTGTCGTCGGCCATCATGTTAAATGAAATAGCCGAAGCGAGCAACAAGAATAAGAATTTCTTCATAAAAAGTTTGTTGTTTGGGTTATTAATTAGGTTAATTGAATGTCGTTGATATATGATATAACTCGCAAATGTAGGTATTTTTTTTGAATATCGCGCCTTTTGGAATAATAAAATGCAAAAAAGTACTTTCTTAAGGTCCGCAACGTGCGCTGTTTTTAGTTTAATTAGGCTTTGTTTCAGCATAAAAAATGAAAAATGTGCTTTTTCATTTTGTTCTGCTCTCAACTTGCACTAATTTTGTACGATGATTTATCCCTCAAACTTTGAGACTAAGATAGGCTTTGATGCCGTCAGGCGCGAGTTGGAGCGCCACTGCGTGAGTGCGTTGGGTGCAAGTAATGTGCCTCGCCTTCACTTTTCGACCCACCGCGACGAGGTAGTTCGTTGGCTCGAGGAAACCAATGAGTTCCTGGCTATCGTGCAGACAGGCAGGGAGTTCCCTCTTAGTTACTATTTTGACCTGCGCGTGGTGTTGAAAGAGGTTTCCACACCAGGCACCTTCCTGTCGGCCGAGCGCCTGTTCGACCTGCAGCGCCTGCTGTTGACAGTAACCCAGATCGTGCGCTTTTTTGCCGTCGATGGTGATGGCAACTCGCCCTATCCGCGCCTGCGACAACTAACGAGTGGACTGCAGGCATTTCCCGAGTTGAGTAGTGCCATCGGCCATGTGCTCGACAAGGCGGGCAACATCAAGGATACCGCCTCTCCACATCTCCAGGAACTGCGCACGTCAATCGCACGTGTGACAAGCAGCATCAACGGCACCCTGCGCCGCATCATTGCACAGGGCAAGCAGGACGGCATCCTCGACAACGACGTGCAACCGTCATTGCGCGACGGTCGCCTTGTGCTGCCTGTCAGCGCGATGAACAAGCGCAAACTGCACGGTATCGTCCACGATGAGAGCGCTACGGGAAAGACGGTGTTTATTGAACCTGATGCCATTGTCGAGGCCAATAACCGCATTCGCGAGACCGAGGCCGAAATTGCCCGCGAGATCATTCGCATCCTCACAGAGGTCACTGACCAGATAAGGCCTCATCTTGATGAACTGGCAGGCGTGCTGGAAACACTGGGTGAACTCGACTTCATTCGCGCCAAGGCACTCTTTGCCCAAGATGTTGGAGCCCAGATGTGCCATGTGGACCGCAAGCCGGTCGTTGAGTGGTACAATGCCGTTCATCCCGCATTGTTGCTCTCGTTGCGCAGCCAGGGCAAGCAAGTTGTGCCATTGAACATTAACCTGAACAAGCGCGACCGCATTCTCGTTATTTCCGGACCAAATGCAGGCGGCAAGTCGGTGTGTCTCAAGACAGTGGGAGTGGTGCAATATATGATGCAATGCGGTTTGTTGCCCACGTTGCGCGACAACTCACACATGGGCCTGTTTCGTGATATCTTTATCGATATCGGCGACCAGCAGAGCATCGAGAATGACTTGAGCACCTACAGCAGCCACTTGCAGAACATGAAACTGTTCCTCTCCAAGGGAGGCAGGGAAACACTCATTCTTATCGATGAGATGGGCAGCGGCACCGAACCTCAGATTGGCGGAGCCATTGCCCAGTCCATTCTGGAGCAGTTCAACGAGCATCAGGTGATGGGCGTGGTCACGACGCATTATCAGAATCTGAAACACTTTGCCGACGAGGCCGATGGCGTTGTCAATGGGGCGATGCTCTATGACCGCCAGCGCATGCAGCCCTTGTTCCAGCTGTCGATGGGCTATCCGGGTAGCTCATTTGCCATCGAGATTGCCCGCAAGACGGGCCTGCCTCAGCAGGTCATTGACAAGGCCAGCGAGATTGTGGGCAGTGACTATATCAACATGGACAAGTATTTGCTTGACATCGTGCGTGACCGCCGTTATTGGGAAAACAAGCGCCAGGATGTGAGAGCCAAGGAAAAACGCCTCGACCAGATGATTGCCGACTATGACGAGCGTTTGGACAACATCCGTGCCGAGCATCGCCAGATCATCCATGAGGCCCGTAACGAGGCACAGGAAATCTTGCGCGGCAGCAATGCCCAAATTGAACGAACCATCAAGGAAATACGCTTGCAGCAGGCCGAGAAGGAACGCACTAAGGAATTAAGGCGCCAACTGGATGAATTCAAGCAGCGCCTCAATGCCGAAGAGCCCATAGAGCCCTCGCGCCTCAAAGAACTCACTCCCAAGGACAAGCCGCGTCGCAAACCGGCAAAGAAAGCCGCGCCCAAGCCCGTTGAAGACAGGAACCGTCCGCTGCGCCCAGGCGACAACGTGGTCTTGAAGGGTACAACAACGGTGGGAACGCTCATCAATATCGATGAGAAATATGCCCTGGTGGCCTTTGGCAACATCAAGACACGCATCGAGGCCGATAAGGTTGAGCGCACCATGCGCAAGGAGAAAATGCCCAAAGCCGAATCACTGGGACGCTCAACAAGCGACGAGATCCGTTCAAGGCAACTCAATTTCAAACCCGATATCGACGTGCGTGGCATGCGTGCCGACGAAGCCATACAGGCCATCACTTACTTTATCGATGATGCCATCCAGTTCAGTGCTCAGCGGGTGCGCATCCTGCATGGCACCGGCACAGGGGCTTTGAAGGTGGCCATCCGCGAATACCTGCATACTGTGAGCGAGGTTAAGAGCTACCGCGACGAGCATGTGCAGTTCGGTGGTGCCGGCATCACTGTTGTCGAGCTAGAGTAACAATCAAGAATCAACAATAACTATAATATCTGTATTTTCTGTAGCACCTACATTATGATAGAAAACAATATCTTTTTCACGCCTTTCAGGACTACCAATGGCATGGTGCCTTTTGACCGCATCACAACGGCCGATTACGAACCCGCCATTCGTCAGGGCATTAAGTTGCATGATGCCCAAGTGGCTGCAATCGTCGATAATCAGGATGAACCCACCTTCGAGAATACCATTGTTGCCCTGGAACGTGCCGGCGACATGCTCAACCGTGTGTTGGGCGTTTTTTATCCCATGTTGTCATGCAATGCTGATGACGAGTTGTTGGCAGTGAGCGAGCGCATGGCTCCGGTGCTGAGCGAGCATTTCAACAGCATCACACTCAACGAGCGGTTGTGGCAGCGTGTGAAAAGTGTTCATGATCGCTTTGATGAGAAACAATATGACGCCGAGGACAGGATGCTCATGCGTGAGACCTACAATGGCTTTGTCCGTAGTGGTGCCAACCTGGTTGGCGAGGACCGTGACCGCTATCGTGAACTGTCCAAGCGCCTGACGCAACTCACGTTGAAATTTGACCAGAATGCCCTTAAGGAAACGCCACGTTATGAGCTTTGGCTCAGCAAGGATGACCTCTCGGGCTTGCCCGACAGTGCTTTGGATGCAGCCCGCCAGGCTGCCAAGGACAAAGGCCGTGATGATGCATGGCTTGTGACACTTGACGCCCCCAGTTATATCGCTTTCATGAAATACAGCGACCGGCGTGACCTGCGCGAGCGTTTGTACAAGATGTACAACCGCCAGTGTACCCAAGGTGAATTCTGTAACCTCGACATTTTGCGTGACATCGCCAATACGCGGCTGGAGATTGCTCAACTGATGGGGTGTAAGACGTTTGCCGAATACAAGCTGCAGCACACGATGGCCGAAACCCCTCAAAATGTTTATGGTATGCTTGACCGCTTGCGCGAAGCCTATCTTCCCGTTGAGCGCAGCGACATGGAGCGCCTAGCTCGCTTTGCCAGCGAACTCGAAGGCAAGCCAATGGAAATCATGCCATGGGATTACAGCTACTACAGCAACAAGGAGAAAGACTCGATGTTTGACATCAACGATGAGTTGCTGCGTCCTTATTTCGAGTTGGGGCAGGTGACACGTGGTGTCTTTGGCTTTGCCCAGCGTATGTATGGCTTACATTTTACCATCAACCATGACGCGCAGGTCTTCCACCCCGAGGTCGATGTCTATGATGTGACCGATGAGGATGGTCGTGCCGTGGGTATGCTCTATGTTGATTTCTTCCCGCGAGCCACCAAGCAGAGTGGGGCATGGATGACAAGTTTCAGGGAACAGTATGTTGACGGCAGCGGTAACGACGTGCGCCCGCTTGTAACATTGACAATGAATTTCACCCGTCCCACCGATACCAAGCCGTCACTGCTTACCGTGCGCGAAGTGGAAACATTCATGCACGAGTTCGGCCATGCTTTGCACGAGTTGCTCTCGCGTTGCAAATACCAGTCGTTGTCGGGCACCAATGTCTATCGTGACTTTGTCGAGGTGCCGTCGCAGTTCAATGAGAATTATGTCTATGAGCGCGAATTCCTTGACAGCTTTGCACGCCATTACCAGACAGGTGAGCCAGTGCCACAGGACCTGATTGACAAACTGATTGCTTCGTCACAATATGGCGCAGCCTATGCTTGTGTCAGGCAGTTGGGATTTGGCTATATCGATATGGCATGGCACAGCATTACCATGCCATACGGCGGCGATGACTTCAGCTTCGAGCATGAAGCAAAAAAAGATGTGCAGATTTTTGAACCCGTCGAGGGGTGCATCATGTCACCGCAGTTCACCCACATCTTCTCGGGAGGCTATGCCGCTGGCTATTACGGCTACAAATGGGCCGAGGTGATTGAGTGTGACGCGTTCGACAAGTTCAAGCAGGAGGGTATTTTCAATCATGAAACCGCCCAATCCTGGCTCAAGAACGTTCTCTCAAGAGGCGGCACCGAGAGCCCCATGACGCTCTACAAGCGCTTCCGTGGCACAGATCCCGGCATCGAGGCCATGATGCGCCGCGACGGCATTGCCCCCTCGTGACAACTATGCAAAACATAATTGAAATATGTTCTTTTCTAAAATATTTGGCTTATGAAAAAGGTTTTACTGTTCAAGGCATTTGCCATGGTGGCCTGCCTGCTATGTTCGATGAGCGCTGTGGCCCAAGAGGCCTATGCCGTGTACACGTCTGAGGATTCAACTTTGACGTTCTATTACGACACCCAGCGCAGCGCTCGCCCAGGTGTGACCTATGATTTGAATGCAGGAATGAGTGATCCTGTTTGGTACAGCAATGGCACAAATTCTTCTGTGGGTTATGTGGCGTTTGACACTTCGTTTGCTGATGCCCGTCTCACATCTGCTTATCGATGGTTCTCTGGGATGTCAAAACTGAAGTCCATTACGGGTATGAATTATCTCAACACTCAGGAGATGAAATACATGCAGTACATGTTCATGCAGTGTTCTGGTTTGACTACTCTTGACGTGAGCAATTTCAATACCGAAAATGTAGTGAATATGAGAGGAATGTTCTATGGATGTTCAACTTTGACAAGCCTTGACTTGAGAAACTTCAATACTGATAATGTGGCAGATATGAGTTACTTGTTCACTCACTGTGAACATATGGAAAGTCTTGACCTGAGCAGCTTCAATACTAGCAATGTGACATCTTTTGAACACATGTTCGCTTATTGTTCCAATGCGACGAGCATTGACGTGAGCAGTTTTAACACCGAAAAGGTTAATAATATGTATTGCTTGTTCCTTGACTGTTATAAACTGGAAAGCCTTGACTTGAGTGGCTTCAACACGTCTAATGTGACTGACATGACCAACATGTTTGCTAGCTGTACCAGCTTGAAGAACCTGGACGTGAGCGGCTTCAATACCGAGAAGGTGACAAAAATGGGTGCCATGTTTGTTGACTGTCGCAATCTGACAAACCTTGACTTGAGTGGATTCAACACAGCTCGTGTGACACGCATGGCTGGCATGTTCCAGTATTGTGTTGGTTTGACAGAGCTTGACGTGAGTGGCTTCAATACGTCAAATGTGACCGACATGTCTAGGATGTTCATGGAGTGTTCTGCTTTGACGGCTCTTGACGTGAGCGGTTTCAATACCGAGAAGGTGACAAGAATGGACAACATGTTTTCGCGCTGCAGCAAATTGACAAGTCTTGACGTGAGCAACTGGAACACTTCTAATGTGACCGCCATGGATGACATGTTCTCGGTCTGCGACTCATTGGCAAGTCTTGACGTGAGCAATTTTAACACCGACAAGGTTACAAGAATGGACGCTATGTTCTCTGGCTGCTCCCGTTTGCCAAGTCTTGACGTGAGCGGTTTCAACACAGCCAATGTGACCGACATGAGTGGCATGTTCGCTGGCTATCGTGGTTCGGCAAGCCTTGACTTGAGTAACTTTAATACCTCCAAGGTGACCGACATGAGCGCAATGTTCGCAAACATAGGTTTGTCAAGCCTTGACTTGAGTAATTTCGATACCTCCAATGTGACAAACATGAATAGCATGTTCCAGTATTCCGAAAACCTAAAAAACCTTGACTTGGGATTCTTCGATACCGGGAAGGTGGAAAGACTTGATAGAATGTTCTATAATTGCACGGGTTTGGAGAGCGTGAACTTGAGCAGCTTCAATACATCCAATGTTAGACGCATGGATGATATGTTCTTCATGTGCAAGAACTTGACCAATGTCGATTTGAGTAACTTTGACACATCCAATGTGGAGTATCTTTCCTATTTGTTCTTTGGTTGCAGTGGTCTGAAAAGCGTTAACCTGACCAGTTTCAATACTGAAAAGGTGATAAGCATGAGAAGAATGTTTACCGAATGCAGGAATCTGACAAGTATTGACCTTAGCAGCTTCAGGACTCCTAATGTGACAGTTTTGGCCACTATGTTCTTCAACTGCGAAAGGCTGAAGACCATTGATTTGAGCGGTTTCAATACTGCCCAAGTAACGAACATGAGTTTCATGTTCTGTGGCTGTGATAGTTTGACCACTATCTATGTCAGTGATGGTTGGGATACATCAGCGCTAACCGAGTCAAATAGTATGTTCTCTGGTTGCTATAAACTCGTGGGTGGCATGGGAACAACCTATGATAAAAATCACATAGATGCCACTTATGCCCACATCGACCATGGCCAGAGTGATCCTGGATACTTGACCAGTTGCTGTGTTGGTGATGTGAATGGAGATGGACGTTTGAGCATTTCGGATATCGCTGCACTCATTGACTTCTTGTTATATGGTGGTGATATACCTGCCAGTGCCGACGCCAATGGGGACCATCAGATAAGTATTGCTGATATTGCGACTATCATCGACAAACTATGAGGAAAATGTGACTCTGAAATAGAGACTTCATAATCGCAAAATCCCTCTCACTCCATTTGAGGTGACCTCAAAAAGTTGGACGGATTAAACATTATTGTTTAAGAGTAAAGAGTTCGGTATTGCATCGGGCTCTTTCCTTTTAACCGGGATTTGCTTTTTATTTGAAGTGGACAGTATTCTTCTGCCGCATTTCTAAAAACAGAAGACAGGAAAAGAATAAAAAAGTTTTACTACCTTTGTGGGTACTAAATATAATAAGATATGGCTTTAATCAAGTGTGAAGAATGTGGACAGATGGTATCGGATAAGGCTTCGGCCTGTCCCCATTGCGGTTGCCCAGTAAAGAGGCCGATGGCATGCCCCGATTGTGGCGCAACTGTTGCCGAGGGTGATTCCTTCTGTCAGCGGTGTGGCTGCCCCTTGAACCACAATACCCAAGTGCAAGAACAAGCTGATTACAATTGGGAAGATGAGGAAAAGAAATCCAACAACGCCCTGAAGTGGCTACTGGGTATTCTTGCCGTTTTGGCTGTACTGGGAGGCGCTGCTTTATATGCCTGGCAGAGTGGCATGTTCAACAGGACCGTTTCCCTCGAGGATACTGTTGCTGTCGATTCCACTCCCTCAATGGCTGCACCGGTCATCGAGCTTGACGGTGAAGGAATGTTCTCCATTGAAGACTGCCCGACAGAATACGAGGGCTTGGAGATTGTCAAGCATAAAGGGGAAGGTGTCCTTTCTTCAATTGACATCATGGCAGGCGACCAGCTGCTTCGCTCTTTCAGCTTTACTGGTGATGAAGTTGTTTCGCGAGACGATATCCATTTCCTTGACGCTAATTTTGATGGTTTTGTGGACTTCTTCGTGGGCACAGCTTCTGATCGCGAGTATAGTGCTTTGTTTCTATGGGATCCTGAGCAAGCCAATTTTGTGAGAGGTTATGAGGACGGCAGCCCGATTTTCAATGGCAACTATCAATTCTATCCCGCAGCACAAAAGGTTTACTTCACGGGCTCATGTTCGTTCTCGTCTAATCACGCTGTGAGGCTTTCCTGGAAAAACTATAATCTGCAGAGCGAAGAGTCGCTGACGTCCGAAATGCTGAAATCCCGTCTCGATGAAAATCAGCCGGCCAAGTATGTCGTCAGGAAAGGTGGAATTACCGGGAAAATCCTCTTCTCCAACGATGATCCCGACAAGATTCCCACTCAATGGAAGAAATGGGCCTACGTTCCAACGGGTGAGGCCGCCCAGCAATATGAAGAAGACGATTTGGAAGACGAGGGTACGCCTGACGATGGCTATTCCGGTCCCAGCGATGAAGTAACAGACGCCCGATGGGAAATGATTGAGATCGAGAGGCAAGTGATGAAAGAGAAAGAAAATTTCAAGACCTATTATGAAAAATATCGCTCCTTGATGCAGCAATACGGCACGACGTCCCCCGACCCATATCTCTATGATAACCTGATGGGAGTGATTAACCGCATCATTGACTTGTCGGACAAAGGCGAGAAATGCGCTTTAAAGGCCGGGAATAGTGAAATGGCCGAGAACTACAGGAAAGACGCCCGCATGTGCCGCAATGCCAAGAACCAGCTCATCATGCAGCATTGATGCTCTTCGGGAATCAGCATGATGGATTTTTTTGTCTTGCCATCTGCAGTGAACTTGCTAATATGTTTTTTAATATTTGCTGTCACGATTATGGTAGTTCTTGGGAATATTTATTAATTTTGTGGCTCGAGACAATTCTATCGATTATATTTATACTATCCAAAATAAATGGCTTATGAAAAAGAATTCACTATTGAGAACGCTTGCCTTTGTTGCGTGCATGTTGTGTTAGATCAGCGTCAGGGCTCAAGAGGCTTATGCTTGTTACACATTGGATAACACGACGCTGACGTTCTACTACGACGACGAACGCAATATCCGCCCGGGCACTACCTACTTTCTGAATACCGATAACAACGATGCCGGTTGGGACACCGATGGCACCAAAGCCAATGTGACCAGGGTGGTCTTTGACCCCTCGTTTGCTGATGCCCGCCCGACCACCACCTACGGCTGGTTTTATGGCATGACGAATCTTCAATCCGTCGAGGGCGCCGAGCATCTGAACACCAGTCAGGTGACGCGTATGGATTATATGTTCTATGACTGCTACAGATTGACAAACCTCGATTTGAGTCATTTCAATACAGCCAAGGTGACACGCATGTCTGCCATGTTCTCTCGCTGCTCTGGCTTGACGACGCTTGACTTGAGGCATTTCAACACAGCCTCGGTAGACAACATGGAGTATATGTTCAATGCCTGCACTAATCTGAGAACCATCTATGTCAGCATCGGATGGAGCACTGCGGCTGTGACAGGGTCCTTAAATATGTTATATAACTGTACCAGCCTGGTAGGAGGACAAGGCACGACCTTCGACTCAGGCCATGTGGATGCCGGCTATGCCCACTTGGACGGTGGCACGAGCAACCCAGGCTACTTCACCGAACTGAAAGAGGCCTATGCCTGCTACACTCCTGAAAACACGACGCTGACGTTCTATTACGACGGCTTGCGCATTGGCCGCCCAGGCAGGACCTACGACATGAACGAGGGAGAATACGATACCGGTTGGGACATTGATAATACCAACCACGAGGTGACCAAGGTGGTCTTTGACCCCTCGTTTGCTGATGCCCGCCCGACCACCACCTGGGGTTGGTTTTACGGAATGTGGAATCTTGAATCGATCGAAGGCTTGACTTATCTGAACACCAGTGAGGTGGAAATTATGGCTTTCATGTTCGATAGCTGTTATAAATTGACGAGTCTTGATTTGAGCAGTTTCAACACTTCTCAGGTCTACGAGATACGACATATGTTCATCCACTGCAATAATCTGCGGACCATCTATGTGGGCGATGGCTGGACGACGGCTTCTATGCGCTACACTTGGGACATGTTCAAGGATTGCACCAGCCTCGTGGGCGGCAAGGGCACGACCTACGATGTCAACCATGTGGATAAAGAGTATGCCCACATCGACAGTGGTACCAGCAACCCGGGCTACTTCAGCGAGAAAACTGCCTTCATCCCTGGTGACGTGAACGGCGACTCTAATGTGACCATCGGCGATGTCTCGGCCCTGATCGACCTGCTGATACAAAACGGCGATAAGCCAGCCAGCGCCGACGTCAACGGAGACTCTAACGTGACCATTGGCGACGTGTCAGCCCTCATCGACCTGCTACTCGCCAACCATTAACCCGAGAAACAACCGTTCAACCCCCAACTCCAGAATAAAAAGGGTAGGGACGAGTTGATAAATAATAGCAAGCAAGCGACTGAATTTCAGTCGCTTGCTTGCTGCTCCGTGGAGCGCGCCATGTTAGACGTTATATGTGTTGGCATCTTAGGATTGATATAATTTGATTTGTGTTTCACCACAGACTCATGTTTCCTTCTTGCTCAAAATCATATGATTATTATTCGCATGTCATCAATCGTATCATAGAGATAAACTTGTAAAAACATGATTCTCTTATCAAAAGTGTCATAGGTCATCATTTGTTTGTCTTTAGCAAGAGTAATACACCCGTTGGCGGAATTAATTGTATCAGTAGAGTGTACGCGAAAATGCCTAGGTGAGTATGGCAAAAACGCCCAAAGGGCGGTCATTTGAGTAACCGTGGGTGATGCAAACTGCTGAGCGGTAGCGAAGTGGTTTGCATCACCCACGGAAGTGCAATACTATCCTCGTCGCTGGAAGCGACCCCATTCCATCTAGCCCATGTTGAAGGGGGCGCCTTCAGCGACTGGTCATGGCTCATCACGCCCCCGATGAATCAGCCACCTTCGCTCTGTTCGGTTGCCTGATTTATCGGGGGTTACACAAAGGTCACCCTTCGGGTGTCAATTGACTGGTAAATAAATCGATTCTATAATTCCGCCAACAGGTTAATACTGATAGTTTTATCATGAAATGATCACAAGAATTTGCTCATTAGAAAATATTAACTTATATTTGTAGCGATTTTTGACAGATAGCATCTTCATCTAATCATGACATTTTGGATAAACTGAAGGGCGTTTTTGCTTTATCTAGTCTTGGAAATTGTAATGTGGATCTGTTTGACCACATGGAAGCTCCAAGATGAATAAACAAAACATTGTCCTCACGCTATTCATTTATCCGTCAGTTAACATAGACCTCTTAAACTACAAACCCCGCCGAGCCTGAAGAGGACAAGAAACGGCTCTTAAATTCAAATGCGTATGAAACAATCACTATTTCGGACCCAGTTAGCTTCCCTTTTATTGCTGCTACTGCTACCAAATATCTCCGTTGCTCATGATTTTGAGGTTAATGGCATTTATTACAACATAGATGGTGATAATGCAGTTGTTACTTATAAAGGAACTTCTTATTATCACTATTCTGACGAATACAGTGGTGAAGTGACAATTCCTTCAAGTGTTACCCACGATGGAACCACTTACAACGTCAACTCTATTGGTCAATATGCATTCAATAACTGTTCTGGACTAACGAATGTGATTATTCCAAATTCAGTTACTTCAATAGGATATTCAGCCTTCTATGGTTGTAGTGGCTTAATTGATATTACGATTCCTAATACTATTACATCTTTCCGCGACTATTGCTTTTATGGCTGTATTGGTTTGACGAGCATTACTATCCCTAATTCCGTTTCATTCATCGGCGACTACTGTTTTTATGGCTGTAGCGGTCTGACGAATATTGTAATCCCCGATGTCGTGACATCGTTAGGGGTTTCTGCATTTGCTGATTGTAGCAGCATGAAGAGCATCGCTATTTCCAATTCAGTGACATCCATCGGCGACTACTGTTTTATGGGGTGTAGCAGCTTGATGAGTATTGTAATCCCCGATGTCGTGACATCGTTAGGGGTTTCTGCATTTGCTGATTGTAGCAGCATGAAGAGCATCGCTATTTCAAATTCAGTGACATCCATCGGCGACTACTGTTTTATGGGGTGCAGCAGCTTGATGAGTATTGTAATCCCCGATGTCGTGACATCGTTAGGGGTTTCTGCATTTGCTGATTGTAGCAGCTTGCCGAGCATCGTTATTCCCAATTCAGTGACATCCATCGGCGACTACTGTTTTATGGGGTGCAGCAGCTTGCCGAGCATCGTTATTCCCAATTCAGTGACATCCATCGGCGTCAACTGTTTTAAAGACTGCTTTGGTTTATCGAGTATTATTGTTTCAAATGGAAATATTAAGTATGACTCTCGTAACAATTGTAATGCTATTATTGAAACTTCAAATAATGAGCTTATTGTAGGATGTAAGAATACTATCATTCCCAACACTGTAACTACTATTGGCGACAATGCATTTTATAACTGCACTGGTTTAATAAATATAAAGATTCCGGATTACGTCAATACCATTGGAAATTATGCGTTCAGAGGCTGTACCAACTTGTTAAACGTAACACTCGGTGCTTCTGTGGAATCGATTTATAAATCTTTCTGGGGATGCTCTAGTTTGATGAGTATTACATGCTGGGCAATTACCCCTCCATATGCAGATTATTATTCTTTTTATGGTGTGCCAGACTCAATGATTGTTTATGTGCCTGTTGAAGCTATAGAAGATTACCAAGCAGATTACACTTGGAGTATATTCACTATTCTTCCTTTGAAAGGGAATGTCTCTAATCTGACAATCTGTCTTCCTGATGGCACTGATGTCTCTAAATACAAAGACATGAAGTTGGAAATAGCCAACAAAAATGACGATCAAAAATTGCATTATATTATTACAGATAAACAGAGTTACACATTCTCACGTTTAGACTTCAATACGAGTTGGAAAGTGACATTGGCCAACCAGTTTGGGGATTGTATAGGATTGATTGAAAATGTCTCGATAGATTCATCTGATGTTACACTCACGTTCCCGGAATTAAAGAAACCTCAGACTGTTTCATTGACAGTTAAAACACCCGATGGGCAAGATGTCACCAATGAAACTAGAGTATCTTGGTTTGATGAGAATGGAGATTTCCTTATTCAAGGAAACCGGATAGCTGGTTTGCCTTCAGGGAAAAAACTCACCTATAGCGTAACACTGCCACAGGAATTTGTTACAGCTTATTCTTTACCAACTAATATAGATTACACGGTCAAGGATGGTACAAATAATCTCGATTGTCAATTGACAGAAATCGCTAAAGTAAATTTATTTGGTAAAGTCAAGGATGCTAAAACCAATCAGCCACTGTATGGTGCGACCATTTCAGCAACACAATCGTTTTCTGGTGGCACTACCAAGACAATAACTGTAACCACCGACAACCAGGGGCAGTATTCATTTGATGCTTCTACAGTGCCTACTACATTGACCGTTGCTGCTAGCGGCTACATTAACCAAACCATCGACTGCGATATGTCGAGTGGAGGCGGCAGCACTGTTACCGTTCCTGATGTGGCATTGAGCCCCATTACTGGTGCTGTGGTCAACATTAACTTGACCTACACGCCCGCTCATGCCGAGGGCGAAGCTGCCGAAACCCAAAACTGGTACAGTGACTACAGCAATGTGGATTATGAGGTCTATAACAAGACCACGAACCGTGCGATCAGTGACATCCATGTCCAGTATCCGCAGATTGTCCTGATGGAGGATGTTAACGACGGTGATCTCCTTGAGTTGACGGCAACCAGCCGCAAGAATGCTTTCAAGCCGGTCAAGACAACTGTAACTATCGCAGAGCTAAAGGCGACCGCAACCTTCAATATCACGGAATTGGGAAAAGTGACTGCAACCTTCAATAGGAACATCAATCCCAAGGTGACAGGCACACTCTATGATGCAGAGAACAAACTTGTCAAGACTGCTGGCTATTCGGATAGTACGCTGACGATAGGAGAGTTGCCTGATGGCAATTACACGCTCGTTACCATGGGCAAGAGCGACTTCTTTAATTCCATCTATGACTTGGACCAGTTTGCCGCAGCCGGACTTACCGAAGGCGATGACTTTGTCAAGAACGTTGTGCAAGTCAATAGCGGTATCATCAGTCAAGTGTCTATTGACGAAGTGCCATTCTTTGACGAGAGCAAGTTCTATTATACGGGCGAACATACTTCTTTCATTGTCAATAAGCCTGATATCGTTGTTGGCAATTACTTGACTTTTAGAGCACAGCTTGATTTCAAGGAACAATATATCAATCAGGTGAGTGATGTGCAGCTCATTGTTGACCTGCCAGAGTCCTGTTCATTTATAGACAACTCGGTAATGATGGGATCGAGCTTGACTGATTATAGTACAAGCGGCAACCGTATTATCGTTCCCTTGGCTAATTGGAACGATATGGTCGTTCGTTTCTGTGCTATCCCAACCGAGATAGGTAATTTCGCTCCCAGTGCCTTTGTAAGGTTTAAGCTTAATGGTAAAACCATTACCCAACCTATAGGCAATGCTATTTACTCTGCAGATGGCTTAACGCTAAACACTGTTTCACATACATCCGATTCAATCATTCATGTTCATGGCACCGTAAATCATGGTCATACTGTTAAAATATATGACGGTAATGTGCTAGTAGGACAAACGCAGTGCAGAAGTGATGGATATTGGTTTGCCTCTGTAAATCTGTATAAACCATACACCCATTCTTATCATCGTATCCACGCTGAGATTGAGACATACCAAGGGTTTGCCTTTTTGACAGAGAGTAAAATGGTGGAATATGATAAGAATATGCCGCAACTTCTAAGCATTACAATGTGTGGTGGATATGGTAATATTGTTTTTGATCAGGTTAACGGAACTACAAATCCACCTTATTATTATAATTATAAAGAAGGAGAACATGATTTCACTTTTATAGCAAAGTTTGACAGGAATGATACCACTCTCATCAAAGACCTTGAATTCAAGATCTTATGTGAAGATAGAAAAATTCATAGCATCAATGGCATCTTTGATTCCGAGGAAAACGGGTGGATTGCCAGAGCCATTTTTGATTCTTATGGGTTACCTATCAATGTTACAGTGGATTATGATTTAGATTATTCTTCACCAGTTGATACTGCTATTATCAATGCTAGTAATGATCAAATAGAAAATGTAATTGATTCTTTTGTCAACACTTTACAATCTGCTGACAAAAGAATTATTATTGTAAATGAAAATGAGTTTATTACTGTAATTAAACTATCAGAAAGTGATTCCATTTGCATTAAGATAAAGAGTGTTGTTTTAGACAACTTGGCAAATTTGGAGCAGGATGGTTATCATTTCAAAAATGAGAATAGTGATATTTGGTTGTGTCCATTAGAAAACGATGGAAAGATGGTCCTATATTTGTGGAACGGTAATGGATCTTATGAGATATCTTTTTTAGGGTCAGTTATAGCAAACAATAATTTGAATGCGGAAAATACTCCACCTCCTACTTTTTGGCAAAGAATTGTGAGGTTTCTAAATAGTACTCCGTTCTTCGGAGACCATACTCATGTAATGGGTATAGATTATTATAATTTTTTGAAATATGATTGGTTACCAGATAAGTTAGAGCGGAATTCTAGCTATAAAATAAGATTAATGGGCTTAATCCATGCTAAATGTCTAGATGGCACATATAAGCTTAGTGAATATGAACGTTCTTTATATGATATTGGTGAATATTTATTCGAATATGAATGTTTTGAATTTGAAAACGAAATAAATCAGGTAATTGATTTTTATAAGGAGAAGATTGATCATCGCCATAGAGTTAATATATTCATGCAATTACTCTTTTTGCAAGCATCCTTCTATACGGGCGGTGTTTTTAATACTTGGATAAATTCATCTTTGCCAATAGCGACCATTGATTTTTTTGCAGAAAATTTTGCATGTGATTATTTCGCTAATGCTATTAGTGACATGGAGGAAGGATCAATAGATGGGATCTCTGTTGAAAATAGAGTTTGGAATATATGCCAACAAAAAGACAAAGAAATACAGAAAGCTTTTTTAAATTTAAAACATCGTATAGTATCAGGTTATATACAATGTCAAGAGGATAATCATATTGATAGAGATGAAGATGAAGACAATAATAATGACTTTTTCTGCCCACCGGTGATTCCTATTCATGATCCCTCTGGCTTTGTTTATGAGGGTGTTCCTTCAAACCGTTTGCAAGGTGTGACAACTACTTGCTATTACAAGGAGACGATTGAGGACATGTATGGAAATCTCATTGAAAATGTGGTGCTGTGGGATGCTGAAAACTATGGCCAGGAGAACCCCCTCATTACCGACGAGAACGGCTACTACCGATGGGATGTACCCATCGGCATGTGGCAGGTGAAGTATGAGAAGGAAGGTTATGAGACAACTTATAGCGACTGGTTGCCCGTGCCTCCTCCTCAACTGGATGTGAACATCGGCATGGTGCAGATGCGCCAGCCCGAGGTCATTAAGGCTCGCGCCTATCCCAAGGCCGTTGAATTTGAGTTCGACAAGTTCATGTTCCCCGAGAGTTTAACGACCCGGAACATCAAGGTGACTAACGAATGGGGTGAGGATGTGAGCGGTACTATTGAGTTGCTCAACGCCGAAGTGGACGACCCGCTGGCCATCACGTCAATTCGCCGCGCTCCTGGAACTGGTTTGACCTTCGCTTCGAAGGTGCGCTTTAATGCCTATTATCCGTTCTATGGAAACGAAGTGACACTACATGTGAGCAAACGCGTGAAGAGTTACGCTGATCTGGAGATGAGCGAGGACTATGTTGTGACCTTACCCATCGAAAATGAAATGGAGAAGATCGTTGTTGACACGACGCTCACACTGCTCTATGGTGACAGCCACACGATGACAGTTAAAGTCGAACCTCCTATAGCAAGCAATGGCAAGAAACTGATTGTGCGTACAGCATCGCCAAGAATCATTAGCACCGATGCCGAGTCCTACACACTCGACAACAACGGCCAGGCTGTTGTCACTGTTCATGGTGATTTGCTCGGCATGACATCACTTCTGTTTAGCGTTGAGGGCTATGACCTGAGTGCCACCACACTCGTCGACGTGCTGTTGGAGAGCCAGATAACTGTTGCGACTCCGACGGCCTCGATCGCAAGCGGCAGCGAGGTGGAAAAAGGCACTGCTGTCTATCTGTATTGCATGACCGAGGGTGCTACAATCTACTACACTCTGGATGGTTCCTGTCCGTGTGACAACACGCCAGCCCGCAAGGTCTATGACGGTTCACCCATCATCATCAATGACTTTATGACCATTAAGGCGATGGCTGTTGCCGATGGACTGTATGACAGTGATGTTGCCACCTTTGTTTACCGCTTGATGCGCTTGAAAGGTGATGTTAACCTTGATGGAGAGGTAGATATCGCAGACATTAATGCAGTGATTGATGTCATATTAAAAAACAATGCTGACCAGGGCACTCGTGGCCGTGCTGATGTAAATAATGACGGAGAGGTGAATATCGCTGACATTAATGACATTATCGACATCATTTTGAATACCAGTCATTTTACTCAACACAATGTGAACTGTGATGACAAAATCCATCTTGATAATGTATCCTTGAGGCAAGGTGAAGTGCGTACTTTGCAAGTCACCATTGATAATGCGACACATTATAGCGCAATGCAGTGTGATATTATTCTGCCCGAGGGCCTGACTCTTTTGAACACTGCTGCTGCAAGTGAAAATGTGTGCAAGGTGGGCCACCTGGATGAGATGTCATCTCGTGCGTTGACCTATTCCACAAGCAAGACACCATTCATGAACGATGGGCAAGGTGTCTTAACTCTTACTGTTCGTGCTGATGCGGCGCTGCCTTCTGAGAGTGAGATTACATTAACTAATGTAGTACTTGCTGATCAAGAAAACAAGGCATGGCATATTGACGATTGCACAGCTCAAGTCAATAACTCAAGTGGAATTAATGACTTGACAGCTATTGCTGACCGTGTATGGGTTGAGGGACACACTTTATTCATTGAGACTCGCCAAGAGGGGACAGCCCAACTGGCAACGATTAATGGCATAGTGTATAATATCACTCTAAAGCATGGAATTAATCAGCTGCAGCTTGAGCAGGGAGTCTATATTGTTGTGATCAATGGAAATACGCACAAGATAGCTATCAAGTAAGACACAAACATTGTGCTTATACTTTAAGAGATTAAGGTCGAGAGAGTATTAAAGTAACGACTGTGTAAGCAAGCAAGCGACTGAATTTCAGCCGCTTGCTTGCCGCTCCGTGGAGCGCAGCGCTTTCTGGATCCGTATGGTCCGACACGGATAGAGTCGTTAATGTTTGGATTGTCAGTTGCTTAGATTGAGCTATCGATTCTTGATATATCGATTAAAAACCTGTTATCTCGTAAAAGGAGGGAATCAATGTACCCCCCAAAGAATCGACCTTGCGTTCCCGCGCAATCTCGCGTTTCTTTTTACTCAAAGTTATAGGAATTAGATGCGCACGTCATTGATGGGAACCTGTCGGATGATTTTGTTTGTATTATGGCGACCCTGATTGGACCGCTGGCAACAATGAACACGCTGGCGGCATGAGGGGCAAAGACAATATAAAACCCGATGGTATGGACTGGGCGGCGAAGAGTCGTCCAGCACCGCCATCATCCAGGCGCTATCACCTGACGGGGAGACCATGCCCTCAAGACGGCATAATCAAACCGCCAGCGAGTCTGGAAAAGAAGTAACGAGGCTAACACCGAAGAGGTGCCGGTCTCGTCTTCTTTTTTTGGTTCGGTTGGATATAGTGGTAATGAGTTGGTAATTATACAATGTTGCTCCCAGGTCAGGATGGACAGTACCTTTATTACGTTTCAGCGCGTTTCAGTCGATGAGGCGATAGATCATGGCGTAGTTGATGGCCTCGGTGATGCTGTCGGTGTCAAATTTCTCAAGGATGCTCTTGCGGTAGCCTTTCACGGTATCAAACGACTTGAACATCAGCCGGGCGATCTCCTGGGTGGTGTAGCCCATGGCCGAATACTTGAGAACCTGCGTCTCCTGCTCGGTGAGCGAGATGTAGGGGACCGACTGCCATGTGCCGCTCTCCAGGTCCAGATTCCAACCCTCGTGCGTGCGGTTGTTGAACATCAGTATGGTGTCATCGCCCTGCTTGGTGGGGATGGA
>JAEEGL017247266.1_pt1 | contig 62604 bp, 63 predicted proteins | sample 9134231 | NCBI WGS metagenome assembly JAEEGL01 (sample SAMN16246548, study PRJNA631951) | gut metagenome | biome: gut microbiome; feature: rumen; material: fiber-attached | host: Bos | place: Iran: Karaj | collected 2018-10
CCATTTTTTGTATCTGGGAGTTTACGAGCGGGGCTCGTTCTTGCGAATCGAGCCCCTCCCGACTCACCATTTTTTTATGCAAGAATATTTTGAGCGGGGCTCGTTCTTCGAATCGAGCCCCTCCCGACTCACCATTTTTTGTATCTGGGAGTTTACGAGCGGGGCTCGTTCTTGCGAATCGAGCCCCTCCCGACTCACCATTTTTTGTGCAAAATTATAATATATTATATGGTATAATTAGAGATATGAAAAAAGTAAATACGAGTCCGATTTCTGGCATGCAAGAATTGTTGCCGGAGGCACAAGCTACATTTAATAAGATTAGAGATGACATAGCGAGTGTCTATCGGAAGCACGGTTTCTTAAATATTGAGACACCGATTATTGATAGGTGTGAGATATTGCTTGCAAAAGCTGGTGGTGACACTGAAAAGCAGATTTATAAAGTGGTGAAGACGGCGGAAGCATCTGAGGGTGCCGACCAGGCGCTCAGGTTTGACCACACTGTACCACTAGCTAGGTATGTGGTAGAGCATGAAAATGATTTAAAGTTCCCATTTAAGGTATCGCAGATTGGGCGAAATTTTCGTGGCGAAAGAGCACAGAAGGGGAGATTCCGCGAGTTTTATCAGTGCGATGTGGATGTGATTGGGCGGGGTGAGTTGCCACTTTATTATGACGCAGACGTGCTAATGACCGCACTTGATGCCCTAAGAAGCATGGAGCTTAACACGCCAATTATAGCTCGGGTGAGTAATCGCAAGATTGTGACTGGTATGATAGAGGCGCTTAATTTGCAAAATCAAGCGGCGGATATATATAGCATTATCGACCATTCAGAAAAGGTTCCGGCAGAGAAGACAGTTGAGGCTTTGGATGAGCTTGGTATTGGTGAGGAAAATCGCAATAAAATTTTGGCTTTGATGCAGCTTAGTGGCGACGTGGAGAGTGTAGTGCAGAGGCTTCGCGAACTTGGTATAAGTGGTGAGATGTTTGAGGATGGTGTAAGTGAGCTTTACATAGTCGTCGGTATGCTCGAAAAAGCTGGGTACTCCGATATGGTGCGGGCCGACATGCGGATTGTACGAGGTCTAGACTATTATACTGGTACGGTGTTTGAGTTTTGTTTGCCGGAGTACATGGGGGTTGGTTCGATTGGTGGGGGTGGACGGTATGAAAATCTGGCTGAGTATTTCACCGACTTGAAACTCCCTGGAGTGGGAGCATCGATTGGACTTAGTAGGCTATTTTATGTTCTGGCTGAAAATAATTTGGTGAAAAGTCAAGTTGATAAAGTGGTAGATGTAGCAGTGGTGCCTATCACTGATAATGAGTTATCATACGCCGTAAAAGTTGCTGGGCAGCTATTATCTGAGGGTAAAGTGGTGACCGTGGTGGCATCCAATAAAAAGTTGGGCGATAAGCTAAAATATGCAGCAGCGATTGCAAAACAAGGCATCGTACTTGGTGAGGCGGAAGCCGAAAGCGGCAAATACCGAATTAAAGAATTCAATTAGTGTGGTAGAATATATATAATATATAGTAGAGTGCGGAGGTAAAAGTGGGCAAGAAGCTCAAGTTTAATTGGCGAAAGTGGCTAGATGGGTTCGCCTTGGCTGGCAAGGGGATTTTGCTTACCACGAAAGAAAGAAAATTCCAAATTGGGTTTGTTGTGGCCTTTTTATTTTTTGGAACGCTCATGAATTTGCTTGCTGGTGGAATGTCAAAATTTCAGTTGATGGGGGCGGTAGGTATAGGCGGCACGATGAAGATTATTGGCGACGCTTTGATTGGTGTGTTTGGGGTAAATATGATTTTTATGGAGTGGGTGCCGGTATTTACGATTGCGGTACTTCAGGGCATATTGATTGGTTTGATCGTGTTTTTGTGGGATAAAAAGCGAAAACAACCCGGAACAACCGATAACGAGACGAACACAAATTCTGCGAATGTAGAGAAGGCGGGGATTATCACGGGACTTATTGCACTAGGCGCGGGGTGTCCGACTTGCGGCACCACGCTACTCACGCCGCTTATGGGGGCAATCTTTTCGACCGGAGGCTTGGCGGCGAGTGGTGTAATATCTGGAATAGTGACGGCCGTGGCGATTATAATCGCGATTTTGGCATTAAGACGCATTGGCGAGGAGGCCTATGTTATAATAATAAATGAAAAATATATGAGGCGGAGAGCCGAAAGGGAGAAAAAGTGAAGACTGGTAAAATTATCAGAATTGTAGGTATTGTGGTAATCGTAGCGGCGATTTTTGCCGCAATGATAGCGAGTATGAATCAAAAGCCGTCGAACGCGGAGAGGGTCTGGGATAAAGAGATGACGGTGGGGAACATGGAGGCGAAAAACTACTTCATTATTTACTCCGATGTGGCTTGTCCGTATTGTGTGGCATTTGAAAATGCAATTATTGAGCACGAGGAAGACTTTAAGAGGTATATAGAGCAGAATGATGTGCTAGTGGAAATACGGGTATCTGATTTTCTATATGAATATGGTCAATCAAAGTCGATTGAATCGCGATATGGGGCGGAGGCGATTTATTGTGCGAGAAATGAGGGTAGATTTTGGGATTATTATAATCTTGCAATTACAAAAGTATGGAATGAATATTATGCGAAGCTCGGCAAGTCGGCATTTGGTGAGTTTAATAAACTCGGTAAAGATTACTGGATCGATATGGGCAAAGAGATTGGTCTTGGGGAAACTTTTGTAAGTTGTGTAGAAAATGACGAGACGGTTACAGAGATTAAAAAGAATGCAGAAAAGAGCGCAAAGCTAGTCAATGGGATGCCATATTTTAAGTTCAATGATTCAGTGCAGTCTGGGTTTGATTTGTCGTGGGGCTGGGAATACGTGTTGATGTATTTCAATAGTGGACTGAAATCATAGCAAAATAAATATAATAACAGGGATATTCTTAATATATAATATACTGTTGTTCTGTCAAGTTATATTACAACATCAAAAATCTTAAAAATCAATATTGACACACGAAATGGCTATGCTAAAATAAAGTTAAGTTCGGACCAATCACACGTTGAGAGGGGCCTGAACTTAGGAGAAGAGGGTGGAGAGTGTAGAGCTATTTTGGCTAAATGTCTTGTCCAACCACCTAGAAATGAAGAAGTTGTAAAACCCTTGAGTCTCGCGGAAGGGTTTTATTTTGTAGCGTAAGTGTGATACAATATATAATATGAGACTTCATCGTAAGATGGACAAAGTTTTATTAGTAGCTGCGGTTTTTGTGATTACCTTTGGGGCGGTTATGTTGATAGGGCACGGCAGTGATACTTTTGCGCGCAACAATGGTGACGCATCTTCGGCAGAGGAGCATTTTGTAACGTTGGAGGATGGAGATATGTCGATAATGGTGAGAACGAGCGCGCGGACGGTGGGAGAGCTACTTAAGAGGGCCAAAATTGTTATAGCGGAGACTGATATCGTAAATCCGAGCCTCGACACCGAGATTGATGGTGATTTTACGGTAAGCATCTGGAGAGCGCGACCGGTAGTGATTCGTGACGGAGTGAGGGAGCAATATTTGATGACGACCGAGGTCGATGCGCGGGAGATTGTGGTGAAGTATGGTAAAGAAATCTATGAGGAAGATGGGGTGGCGGAGAGCCTAGAGTATAATTTTCTGGCGACTGGTCCGGCGTATGTGTATGAGGTGACTAGAAATCATGTGGAGCCGGAACCTGAGCCGGAGCTTGACCTTAGTAGCAAGTTAGGCGTGGCGCCACTTACGGCTAGGAGGGGAGTAAATCAATACTCGGTATCAGTAAATGGGCAGATGGTGCAGAGAAAAGAGACATACTATGATTTATCGATGAGTGGCGTAATGGCAATTGCGGCTAGGGAATGTCATGTTCAGCCGTATTACGAAGTACGCGACGATGGGGTAAAAGTAGATGCGGAAGGTTATGTGCTTGTCGCGGCAGATCTTAATCGTTATCCTAGATGCACGGTGGTGGAGACATCGCTAGGGCTTGGTAAAGTTTATGATACGGGGTCGTTTGCGTTGTCAAACCCAGAGCAATTTGACCTCGCGACAGATTGGACAAATCGCAATGGTAAATAAATCACTTGGACAACATTGGCTTAAGAATCGCATGATATTAGATGAGATTGCGGAACTCGCTGGCGATGGGCCATTATGCCTAGAAATTGGGCCTGGGCTCGGGACCCTCACGTCGTCGCTCCTTCGGCGGTTTGAAAAAGTGATTGCGGTAGAATATGATGCAGATTTGGCGCGCAAATTGCCAGGGTCGTTTCCAGGCAAAAATCTGGAAGTAGCAAACGAAGATTTTCTAAAATATAATCTTGAAAGCTTACCACAGCCGTACGTGGTGGCGGGAAATATACCATACTACATTACGAGTCCGATTATCGAGCATATACTAGCGACGGACAATATGCCTGGTAATGTGGTGCTCTTGATGCAAAAAGAAGTGGCGGAGCGGATTGTGGATGAGCGCGAGAGCCTGCTGTCACTCAGGGTGAAAAATCGGGCGGATGCGGTGCTGGGACCTATAGTGGTGGCTGAGGAATTTACTCCACCGCCGAAGGTGGATTCGCGGGTGCTAATCTTAAAGCCACATGTGCCGATGGTGCCAGACGAAGTGTTTAGGGTGATAGAAGTCGGCTTTATAGCGCCAAGGAAAAAGGTGATGCGAAATTTATCCACACTTGTGTCGCGCGACAAAATAAGGGAAATCTTCGAGAAATTAGATCTTAATATTGACGCAAGACCTGGCGACTTGCACCTAGACGATTGGCACAGAATCTATCTCTCAATGCAGGAAAAATAGTATTGACTTCTAATCTCAAAAGCGGTGCGATAAACATAAATAGTATGGCCTTCCAAAGAAAAAACGCTGACCCATCGGAAGAACTGAGAAAAGTTTTTGTTCCATAATTATATTATAACATGGTATAATAAGGGTATGTTAGATGTGAAGTTTATTAGAGAAAACTTAGAGCTTACAGAGAAGTCTGCACGTGAAAAGGGTTACAAGGTAAATATTAAAGAGATATTGGAGCTTGACGACAAGCGCAAGGCGGTACTTGCCGAAGTGGAGGCTTTAAGGGCGAAGCGCAATGAAATTTCCGGGATGATGAAGGGTGGGAAGCCATCAGAGGAGTTAATCAGAGAAGGTAAAGCGATTAAGGAAGAGTTGGCCGCGAAAGAAGAGGCCCTAGGCCCGATAGAGTCGGAGCTAAATGAAAAACTGAAGCAAGTTCCGAATGTGATTTTTGATGATGTGCCGCTAGGTGGCGAGGAATGCTCAGTCGAGATTAAAAAATGGGGTGAAAATCATGCTACCGGCGTAGATCATCTGGATTATGCCGTGTCTCGCGACTGGGTAGATTTTGAGCGTGGTGCTAAAGTGGCTGGTGCGAAGTTTTACTATCTAAAAGACGGTTTGGCTCTGCTTGAGAATGCCTTACTACAATATGGTATGGCTAAGGTGATTGAACATGGCTTTACTTATATGACAGTGCCAGATATGGTATCGTCTCGGGTGCTAGAGGGGTGTGGTTTTAACCCACGGACGTCTGAGCAGTCTGATGAATATTATATTGAAGGTGAAGACCTCGCAATGATTGCGACGGCAGAGATGCCACTTACCGGATATCACATGGACGAGATTATCGATGAAGACCGGTTGCCACTATGCTATGCCGGATATTCGGCGTGTTTTAGAAAAGAGGCTGGGACTTACGGCAAATATACACGCGGCTTATTCCGAGTACATCAGTTTAATAAGCTGGAGATGTATGTATTTTGTCTTCCTGAGCAAAGCAAAGAGATACATGAGAAGATTTTGGCGATTGAAGAAGAGATTTGGCAAGGACTTGGTATACCATATCACGTCATAAATATTGCGGCGGGCGACCTTGGTGCGCCGGCGGCGAAAAAATATGACATGGAATATTGGTCGCCAGTCAATCAGAAGTACCAGGAAATCAATTCATGCTCAAACTGCACCGATTATCAGGCGAGATCATGCAATGTGCGCGTGCGCCGCAAAGATGGCACGGTGGAATTTGTGCATACCTTAAATGGTACGGCGATTTCTCTGGCGCGGGCACTCGTGGTATTGATTGAAAATTATGCAGTAGAGGGCGGTAAGCTCAAAGTACCAGAAGTTTTGAGGCCATATCTTGGCGGTAAAGCAGAAATTTAATAAAAGGAGACAATATGATAGAAAAAATTGAAATTAGCGGAAATAATTACAAGGTAGAAGATGGGCTTCGCAAATATGTAGACAAGCGGATCGGTAAGCTAGACCGCTACCTACCGAAAGGTTCAAAAAAGGATATCGTAGCTAAGGTTGTGGTGGCGGAAATCGGCAAAAGCATGGCAAATAAGTACGAGATTTCGGTGGCCATGGAGATTCCTGGTGGCAAGGTGATTGCGGCAAAAGATGAATGCTCAAACGTGTTTGCTGGTGTAGACCTTGTGGAGGCAAAATTGACTGGACAAATCCGAAGATATAAGCTGGAAGTCCAGCCGCATCGTCAAAAAAAGAGCTTGAAAAACCTCTTTATTCGCAGGGGATAATATGGTACAATTGGGGGTAATTAGGAGTTATTTATGGTGAAAAAAGAGAAGAAACCGACTGACAAGTTGGCAGATAAGACAGCGCTTACGAAATTTTTGCAAGGTGTGTTTGGTGATGCTCAGAAAAAGGTTTTGAAGCGACTTTGGAAGAAGGCGCAGGACATCAATAAGCTAGAGCCAAAGTACGAGAAGATGTCTGATGAGGAGCTCAAGGCTCAGACAGAGAAGTTTAAAGAGCAGCTCAAGAAAAAGAGTGTAGATGAGATTTTGCCAGAGGCGTTTGCGGTGGCGAGAGAGGCCTCGAAGCGCGTACTTGGGATGCGGCCTTATGATGTGCAGCTAATTGGCGGCATGGTACTAAACATGGGCGCGGTGGCCGAGATGAAGACTGGTGAAGGTAAGACTTTGGTCGCAATGCTTCCGGCATATCTTAACGCTTTGACTGGTAAGGGTGTCCATGTGGTGACGGTAAATGATTATCTGGCGCAGCGTGATGCTGGATGGAATGGGCCAGTTTATGATTTTCTTGGCGTGTCGGTCGGTGTAATTATCAACGAGGCTTCATTTATATATGACGCAGAGTACGAAAATGAAGACCATGCAGATGAGAGGTTTAGACATCTTCGCCCAGCGACAAGGAAAGAGGCTTATAATGCCGACATCACCTATGGTACGAATAATGAATTTGGGTTTGACTATTTGCGCGACAATATGACGAGCGAAGTGCAGTATTTGCGTCAGAGAGAACTTAATTTTGCCATCGTGGATGAGGTGGATTCGATTTTGATTGACGAGGCGAGGACGCCACTCATTATTAGTGCGCCGGCGGGCGAGAACCCAGAGCAATATTATCAATTTGCAAAGGTGGCGAGTCGCTTAGTGCCAGAGGATTATGTCCTGGACGAAAAGCGACGTAGCGTGACTTTGACCGATAAGGGGATTGAGAAAATCCAGCAGATTCTTGGTGTAGATAATCTGTATTCCGTCAAAAATACCCCGCTAGTATATCATATGGAGCAGGCGCTCAGGGCGGAGATTTTGTTTAAGCGTGATAAAGATTATGTGGTGACAAATTCTGGTGAAGTGATTATTGTGGACGAGCATACCGGTCGGTTGATGCAGGGTCGGCGGTACAATGAGGGATTACATCAGGCGATTGAGGCAAAAGAGGGCGTAGTGGTAAAGCAAGAATCCATGACGCTGGCGACGATTTCGTTCCAAAATTTCTTCCGATTGTATAAGAAGCTGTCTGGTATGACTGGTACGGCATTTACCGAGGCAGAGGAGTTCCAGCAGATTTATGCGCTAGATGTGATTCAGATACCACCAAATAAGCCGATTATTCGCGTAGACAAGGACGATTTGATTTACAAGACTAAAGCGGCAAAGCTCAAAGCGATTGCTGAGGCGGTAAAAGAATATCACGAAAAGGGTCAGCCGGTGCTCGTGGGGTCGGATTCGATTGCGAATAACGAAGAAATTGCGAGATACTTGGAGCAGTTTGGCTTGCCGTATGAGATTTTGAACGCTAAAAACAATGAGCGTGAGGCGGCAATCATCGCAAAAGCTGGCGAAAAAGGTGCGATTACGCTCGCAACCAACATGGCTGGACGTGGTACCGATATTAAACTCGGCGAAGGCGTGAAAGAGCTTGGTGGTCTAGTGGTAATAGGCTCAGCAAGGCATGATTCTAGGCGAGTAGATAATCAGCTTCGTGGTCGTGGTGGACGTCAAGGCGATCCTGGTACGACACAATTCTTTGTATCGTGCGAAGACGATTTGATGCGGATTTTCCAGGGTGATAGAGTGAAGATGTTGATGACACGGCTTGGGGTAGAGGATGATATGCCGATTCAGACGCGATCGATTTCGAGGACGCTTGAATCAGCACAGAAGCGTATCGAAGGCTTTAACTTTGATTCACGCAAAAACGTGGTACAGTACGACAACGTGATTAATCGTCATCGCAAGGTAGTATACATGATGCGTCGGAAGATTTTGATGGGTGATGACATCCATTCTGAGATTGAGCGGTTGATGCGTGACGAGACGAAAGCACTAACTGAGTTTTCATCGCGAGTCAATAAAGATTTTGATGCGCAATTTAAGGCGGTGTTTGACTTTGACGACGATTTGATTCACGGGATTGGTCTGAAGCGCAAAGAAAAAGAGCGTGCAAAGTTGGCGCTAGAGGCAGTCAAAGAGGCATATGCTGCACAAGAAGAGAAATTTGGCGCTGAGACGATGCGAAAGATTGAACGAGAAGTCTATCTTAAGGTACTTGATACTTTGTGGATGCAGCATCTTGAGAATATGCAACATCTGCGCGAGGGAATTCATTGGCGTTCGGTGGGTCAGAGAGACCCACTAGTGGAGTACCGCTCGGAGTCGCAGAAGCTATTTGATGGCTTGCAGAGGAATTTGCGCGAAGAGGTACTGAAGATTTTGCTCACTATCACACCGAGTGAAGCGGCAGCCGAAGATGTAATGGATGGTGAGGAGTACGAATCTGAGCTTACCAAGATGGCCGGCTCTCAGACCGAGCGGGGAGTGAATGAGATTTCTAAGGGCGAGAAAAATCTGGATGATGAGTTTAAGAAGGGCGGCAAGAAACTCGCTAAGGCACCAACAAAAAAGACTTCTAAGAAGTCAAGGAAGAAAAATAAGAAATCCAAGCGGAAATAAACCGCATAATTCCATTATATCATAAGTATTAAGATTTGTCAATAGTATGAAGCATTCAGTCGAGGAAGTGCAACTAAAAAACGGGGCTAAGGGGCTACTGATAGATATCCCTGGAGCTACGGTGATGGCGACGCGGATTGAATTTCGCGCTGGGATGATTTTTGCGAAAAATCATGAGATTTACGAGTTGCCACATCTAGTGGAACATTTGGCTTTTGGCGCGAATGCGAAGTATAAGGATGAGCAAGAGTTTGAGGCGGAGTTTACCAAGAATGGAGCTTATCATAATGCATGGACCTCAGACGTGTCGGTGTGTTATGAGACAGAGTGTGCGGATTTTGAGTGGGATAGGATAATGGAGCTGCAACGGGTGTCGATTTGTGAGCCAAAGTTTAATGATGAAGAGCTGAAAAGCGAGAAAGCAAACGTGCGTTCGGAGCTGACTGGCTACATGAATGATTATTATAGACTTTTGTGGCCGCGTGTACAACAGGCGGTGGGGGAGGATGTGCTGGATTTGCCACAGCGGAGAGAGACGATTTCGAATATCGAATTAAAGGATATCAGAGAGCATTATCGCAGGACGCATACGGCCAAAAATATGCTTTTTGTGATTGCTGGTAGGCTTAAGGGGCGACGGCGCAAGATTATTAGGGAGCTTGAAAGCTGGCCACTCAAAGAGGGAGAGAAGTTTGAGATACCGTTTACTGATTTGCACGCGAGTGAGGCAGTGTCGATAAGGCGGAAGGATGCGTCAAATATTACGTTTGGTTTTTCGTTGGTGACGCCGCGACATTTGGCGCCTGAGGAGGCATTTGCGATGAACTGCCTTAATCATATTTTGAATGGTACGACGAATTCGCGGATTTTTGGACAAGCGAGGAAGCGGGGACTAGTGTACGGGATGGGTAGTTCGCTTGCAAATAATATGCGGAATGCGTATTGGGATTTTGATGGTGAGGTAAATGTAGAAAATGCGGAAGAGCTGTTTGCTCTAATCCAAGAGGAAATGATGCGGGCGCTCAATGGCGAAATATCGGATGCGGATTTTGAAGCGGCAAAGTCGTATGCGCTCGGGCGTTTCCAGATGGGTGCGCAGACGCCATCGCAGGTGGCGGATTATTATGCGGAAAATTATTTTGTAGACGAGACGACGCCGAGGTATGACGAATTGCCGAGCTTGATTCGTGGGATAGATAAGACGCGAATGATTGAGCTCGCGCGAGAGTTTGCGGGCAGTGGAATCAAGGGCTTTGCCGCGGTGTCGAGCGTTGAAAAGGCGTTTATCTCTAGCTTAGAGACGAAATTAAATTTTTAAACTGAGTGCCGCGGTCGTAGACGTTTTTGAACATGTCGAAAGAGGCGGCGGCGGGGGACATGACGACGATGGATTTATCCATAGTTTCGGCAATTTCCCGGGCGGTGTTGATGGCAGATTCGAGAGACTCGGAGACGACAAAGCGGGGGTCGTCGTAACGGGCGGCAAGCTCATGGCCGGATTCGCCGATGAGGATGATTTTTTTGACTTGATGGGCTTGTAGAATTTCGTAGAGCTCAGGGATGTCTTTATAGTTGGTTTTGTCGCGACCGCCGATAATGGCAACAACATTATTATCTGGGAAAGCCTCTATAGCAACACGGGTAGATGACGGGTTGGTCGAAAAGTTGTCGTCGTAATATCTGACGCCATTTAGCTCGCGGAGGAATTCAAGACGATGCGGAAGGCCATGGAAGCTTTTTAGACCTTCTGTGATTTCAGTTTTATATTCATTTAAATATTCATCTGGTGATATATTTTTGTAGCTAGCTACGGCGGCGATAGCGGCGATGGCGTTATTTATATTGTGCTCGCCTGGTAGATTGACGCTTGAACGGACATCGTCTGGGATTTCGAAAGGATAAGGGATTTTGTGAGCTTTAGATAGATTGGCAAGCTTAGTAGACTCAGGGTTTTTGGCATAATAAATGCAGTAATCACCGGCGGATTGATGGCGACAGATATTGGACTTGGCGGCGATGTAATCGTCGTAACCGTTATGAACGTTAAGATGGTCGGGCTCCAAATGACCAACGATGGCGATATGGGGGGATTTTTCGAGATCCCAAAGCTGGAAGCTGGACATTTCATAAACAACAACGGAGTTAGCGGTAAGATTGTCTAGGATATCGAGGGCCGGCACGCCGATGTTGCCGACAAGATAGGCGTCTTCGTGGTGAGCGTCGAGGAGGGACTTAATAAATGAGCAGGTGGTACCTTTGCCCTTGGTGGCGGTAACACCGATGATGGGGCAAGGACAGTGGTCGAAGAAATATTTAGTAACGCTAGTCTCGGTTTTTAGATGAAGTGGTGGGACGGATGGACTGCGAAAAATTATATCATAGGATGAATAATCGCCCTGTTTGATTTCTGCGGGTGTAAAATTCTCCAAGATGTCGATGGCGGCATCTTTAAAGTGGTTTTTGATATAATTTTCGGCGGATTTTCCCTCGACGCCGTAGCCTAGTAATAAAATTTTCATAAAAATATTATAGCACAAAAATCCCTCCGACTCGAAAGCCGGAGGGAAGGGGGATTAGATGGCCGGGATGAAATGGTGTTCAATCATAAAAAGCCGGATGGCTTTAAATTCTTTTCGACCTTTTTTGCTTCCTAAGAAATGTTTAATCTTGCCGCGTTTCCGGTAGGGACACGCGTTAATCAGCATTTTTTGGAGCATTTCATCGACGGCCTGTTTGGGGTTATTTTGGGAGGCTGCTTGTCGGATTTGCCCGATCCACCAATCTCCATCGTCTCTTCCGACCTTGTAGAGAAAGTTCGAAATCTTGAAACCGCAGAGTTCGTCCCTCATTTTACCTATTTCGGACAGCTCAACCAAATCAACTGAGGAATCTTCCATTTTGTATACCCCTTTCATGTAATGTGCGCGATTGTGTGTTACAGATTATAACATTTTTTGGAAGTTTTGTATAGTCTCTCTAGCTTCTTTGACGGAGTGGGTTTCCATCAAAGCGGCACGTAAAGAAGAGGCGCCAGGGAAATTGTTGACGTAAATTTTAAAGAAATGTTTCAGAGGCTCATATGAACGAATATGTGAACGGGTCTTTTCGGAACCGCTTCGCTCACACCCGTCGTCACGGGGTTCGCTCGCTAAATTGCTCCCGTTGTCGCAAACGTTCCTCAAAGACCCATTCACATATTCTTCAAACAGCCTTAGATGCATCTCTAAAAGTTCCATAAGCTCATCTTGAGTTGGGACATGGTCGGTGAAGCAGTATGGGTTTCCAAAAACTCCGCGGCCAATCATAAAACCGTCGACCTCTGGGTATTCAGCGTGCAATTCTAGAGCGTGGGTGCGGTCTTTGATGTCGCCATTAATGATGAGCTTGGTCTCTGGTGAGATTTCGGCACGCATTTTTACGATTTCAGGGATTAACTCGTAGTGGGCGGGGACTTTGCTCATTTCTTTTTTGGTGCGAAGATGCACGGTAAGGGCTGCAGGATGCTCGGCAAGCAAAACTGGTAGCCAGGTGCGAAACTCTTCCGGTTTTGACCAGCCGAGGCGGGTCTTGATAGAGACTGGCAAGTTAGTATGTGTGCGGGCGTTACGGTAACACTCTACAGCGAGTTCAGGAGTTTTAATCATGGCGGCGCCACCGCCGGTCTTATTGACATTTTTATCTGGGCAGCCAAAGTTTAAATCTATGCCGGAAAAGCCGAGCGATTCAAGCGCCGCGGCGCATTCTGCGAAGTGGGCTGGGTCTTTACCCCAAATTTGGGCGATGATAGGTGAGTCGGTCGGGGCGATTTCGAGGCGCTCGAGGGCGTTCGCGCGGCCTTTTTCGGATGCGTATGATGATACGTTGGTAAATTCCGTGAAAAATAAATCCGGTCGGCCGGCACGCGCGACAACCTGGCGGAACATAATATCTGTCACGCCCTCCATCGGCGCAAGACAAAGAAATGGTTTTTTGAGCTCGTCCCAAATCATATTTAAATATTATAACACGAAGCTGGGGTGATGGCAATTTTTACCTTTTTGGTTATTTTTATGTTAAAATGGAAGCGTCTCTTGCTATACTTCGGTCACTGGCAAAGAGAAAAGTTAAAGGTTGCGGGCATTGTCATTTATACCCGTAACTATGAGCCAATAAAATAGCGGCTCACATAAATGGCTCTAATAATTTAATTTAAGGAGTCAGTTATGAAAAACTTTAACAAAAACAAAATAGAGAGGGTCGAAGTAATGGCGCTTTTCGGTTACGAAATGACCCCCTGCCAACCGCTTAATTTTCGGCGGCAGGGTGAGTCGGAAACCGAAATCACCGAACTCCTCCAAACCCAGATTAGATTCGTGGGCGAGGTGGCTCTTCATATCTTCGACGTATTAGTCGGCCGGGAAAAATTCCGCCTCGAGTTCAACTCGCGCGATTTATCCTGGTACCTCACACAATAAAAATGGCCCTTCGGGGCTATTTTTATTGGATTTGTTGTATAATGGATGGTATGCAAGAGATTGAAAAAAGACTGGAAAGCTTGAAAGCGGAATTTGCCAAAGTTTATGAGCGACTGAAAATTGCCGAGAAATTGGAGAGGCTGAAGAAGCTAGAAGAAGAAGTGGCGGAGCCGGAGATTTGGCGGGACGTGAAGGTGGCGACTGAGAAAAATCAGGAGCTAGCAAGTCTTAGTGACAAAGTGCAGCCATGGGTGATGCTGGAAACACAGATAAACGATATGGGGGAGCTGATCGCGATGGCGGATGATAGTCTGATGGCGGAGATGGATGGGCAGCTTACGGCGATGGAGAGTGAACTGGATGGACTAAAGAGGGCACTAAGGTTTACCGGACCGTATGATGGTAGCGATGCGATTCTTCGGATTACTTCTGGTGCGGGGGGAACGGAAGCGATGGACTGGGCGGGGATGCTAGAGCGCATGTATCGGAGATTTGCGGAGCGACAAGGGCTCAAGATGGCTTTGATTGAAAGAGTAGAAGGCGAAGAGGCTGGGATTAAAACCGCAGTGTATGAGCTAAGTGGGGCGGCTGAGGGTTACACTGGGGCGGGAGCATATGGAGTGTTAAAATCCGAGCATGGTGTGCATCGGTTGGTGCGGTTGTCTCCATTTAATGCAAATAATTTGAGGCAGACTTCTTTTGCGTTAATTGAGGTTTTGCCAGTGATTAAAGCGGATACAGATGTGCAGATTGACGAAAAAGACCTTCGGATTGACGTATATCACAGTGGCGGGCACGGCGGACAAGGTGTAAATACGACGGATTCGGCGGTGCGGATTACGCACCTTCCGACCAACACAGTGGTGGCAATTCAGAATGAGCGGAGCCAGCACCAAAACAAAGAAAAAGCGATGGAAATTTTGCGTGGAAAATTGGCACAGATGCAGATAGAACAGCACGCGGCGAGTTTGTCTGAACTTAGAGCTGGCGAATCGGCTGGTTGGGGACAGCAAATTCGGAATTATGTGATGCAGCCATACCAATTAGTAAAAGACACGCGCACCGGGCACGAGACTTCAGACGTGAGTGCAGTACTGGATGGTAAAATTGGCGAATTTATTGATGCATATTTAGAGCGTTAGGTATTGCAAAAAAACGTTTTTCGTGATATAATGGAAAGGTTAGTTCTAGACATCAGGACGGGTCTGCTATTTCACGGGCGGAAACCAGCCTAAAAGTCTAGTTTTAATAGTGTCGTTTTGTCTGTTGTACAGAGACAAAACGATACGAGCGCCTTATAGGGGCGTAAGGTCACTAGAAAATCTAGTGGTAGGAGTTAAATATAAAGGAAAGGAATAGAATGCAAGTCATTCTCGGCACCAAGATTGGTATGACCCAGATTATCGGTGAGACGGGTGAAGTTACGCCAGTAACTATCCTTCAAGCCGGTCCATGCACGGTGACTCAGATAAAGACTGTCGACACCGACGGTTATAATGCTGTGCAAGTGGGCTATGGTCAGGGTAAGAATCTGAGCAAGTCGGTTTCTGGCCACGTAAAGAAGGCCGGAGAAAATATAAATCCTAAGGTCCTAAAGGAATTCCGCGTTGAGGTGATTCCTGAGGGTATGAAGCTTGGCGATGCTCTTACGGTTGAGAGCTTTAAGCTTGGCGACAAGGTAGCTGTGACAGGTACGAGTAAAGGTAAAGGTTTTGCCGGTACAGTGAAGCGGTGGAACTTCCAAGAGTCTCGTAATACGCACGGCTTTAAGGGCGACATCAGAAAGGTCGGTTCGATCGGTTCGATGTATCCACAGAAAGTCTGGAAAGGCAAGCGGATGCCTGGTCGCATGGGGCACGACACAGTAACGGTCAAAAATCTCGTAGTGGCGTATATCGACGCGGCGAATAATTTGATTGGTCTTAAAGGCGCTGTGCCAGGTCCAAAGAAAGGTATTGTAAGCGTGGAGGGAGAGGAGTAATATGGCTACTTTAGATAAAGACATTTTCGGTCTCTCAGTTGAGAATCACGAACTCGTGAAACTCGCTTATGATGCATATCTTGCCAATTCACGTTCATCGCACGCAAAAACTTTGAAGCGCGGTGAAGTTTCTGGTGGTGGCAAGAAACCATGGAAGCAAAAAGGTACGGGACGTGCTCGTTTTGGTAGCACCCGCAACCCAATTTGGCGCCATGGTGGTGTGGCATTTGGTCGCACCGGTGAAGAAAATTTCACTAAAAAGATTTCTAGAAGCGCAAAACAGCAGGCTGTACGCCAGGCGCTTTCAATGAAGAATGCAGACAAGGCAGTAGTGGTTTTGCCAGCTGATACAAAGCTTGATGGTAAGACAAAGACTGCAGCAAAGATTTTGAAGGACTTGAAGCTTGATGGCAAGAACGTGCTTGCTGTGGCAGCCGAAAAGACTCCAGAAGTTCTACGTTCGACGAATAATCTTGCTAACGTAAAGTTGGTACGCGCAACTTATCTTAATGTATTTGACATTATGAATGCGGATGCAATTGTATTCTCAGAGGCTGGCCTTAAGGCTACGACTGAGTGGTTGAAAGGAGATAAGTAATGGCGGACGCAAAGAAAATCGTACTCCACATGATGGAGCCACGCGCAACTGAAAAAACTTACATGGAGCAAACTAAGCGCACGTATGTTTTTCCAGTGAAATGCGGAATGGGTAAGCAAGAGATTGCAAAACTCGTAGAAAAAGAATTTAACGTGAAAGTTACGGATGTTCGGACTTTGATTCGTGATGGTAAAAAGACGAAATTCAGCAAGGGTAAGCACGCTTATCCTGGGATTACGCACCGTCAGGATAAAAAGTACGCGTACGTGACGCTTGCGGAGGGTAATTCGATTAAAGTTTTCGAAGAGCCAGAAAAAGAAGATAAGAAAACCAGCGCAAAGGATGCTAAGGCTGAAAAAAAGGTCGAGAAAAAGACCGCCAAGGCAGACAAGAATGCAGGTAAGGAGAATAAATAATGGCAATTAAGGCATATCGTCCAGTGACTGCTGCACAAAGGCAGAAGACGACTGAGGATTATGATCAGATTACGACCAATAAGCCGATGAAGTCTTTGCTTCGTGCAAAAAAGCAGCAAGCTGGTAAAAACAACCAGGGTCGCATCACTGTGCGACATCGTGGTGGTGGCGTGAAGCGACATTATCGCATCATGACCTACAACCTACCGAAAGATTTGACTCTTACGGTGGAGGAGATCGAGTACGACCCAAATCGCTCAGCACGTATTGCACGAGTGAAGGATCAGAATGGTACATATTACTACGTACTCGCTGACACTAAAATGACTAAGGGTACAACTTTTAAGACTGGCGAGTCTGCAGAAGTTGAAAGCTCTAACCGCTTGAAACTCGAGAACATTCCAGTTGGTACCTTTGTGTATGCAATTGAGCTCACTCCGGGTCGTGGCGCACAAATGGTGCGAGCGGCTGGTGCACAAGCACAGCTAATGGCAAAAGAGGATGGCTATGCCACTCTCAAGATGCCATCTGGCGAAGTACGCAAAGTACTTGCAGCTTGCGAGGCTTCAATTGGTACAGTATCGAACTTGCAACATCAGAACGTAAAGATTGGTGCTGCGGGTCGTCGCCGCCGCAAGGGTATCCGACCAACGGTACGTGGTGTCGTAATGAACGCAACCGATCACCCACACGGTGGTGGTGACGGTGGTCGTCACGGTACTGGTAAAGCGCCGAGGACTCCATGGGGTCAGCTCACGCTTGGTTACCGTACTCGTCATAATAAGAAAACTAATAAGATGATCGTGCGCAGTCGCCACGAAGGAAAGAGGAAATAATGTCTCGGAGTCTTAAGAAAGGTCCATTCGTGGACGCGAAGCTCGCGAAAAAGATTGCCGCTTTGTCTCAGGAAGATCGCACCGTGATCAAGACTTGGGCACGCCAATCTACGATTTCACCAGAAATGGTGGGGCGAACGATCGCTGTTCATAATGGCAAAGTACACGTTCCAGTGTTTGTTTCAGAAAATATGGTTGGCCACAAGCTCGGTGAGTTTGCACCAACACGTAAATTTAAGCGCCATGGCGGCAAGAAGGCTGCTGAGGCTGCAGCGGCGAAAGGAGCTAAGTAATGACTACTCATTTTGCACACGCATATGAAAAGGGTATCGACTCTTTGCCACGCAAGACTACGATCGTAGCATCTCTAGTGCGCGATCGATACGTAGCTGACGCGGTGGTGATTCTTGAAAATACCCCACGAAGAGCAGCTCGGGCGGTGCTTAAAGCCGTAGAGTCTGCTGCTGCAAATTTGGTAAATAACTCGAAAGTTTCAATCGATCCAAAGTCGATTCGAATTGCACGAATTTTCGTAACGAGCGGAACCAGAATGCGCCGGTATGTACCAGCGTCTCGTGGTCGCGCGCTCCCTTATGAGAAGATTAGCAGCAATATATTTGTCGAAGTTGCTGGCGAAGAAAAAGTAAAGAAAGCTGCCGAAAAACCAGCTGAGGCTAAGACCAAGAAGGCTGAAGAGCCTGCAAAGTCGAAGAAGCCAGCTGCTAAGGTAGAAAAGGAGAAAAAGTAATATGGGTCAGAAGGTTAATCCCATCTCTTACCGTCTCCAGATTTCCAAGGACTGGTCGTCAAAGTGGTTTACCCGCAAGAGCGATTTTCGTCACTGGTTAGTGGAAGACGACAAGATTCGGCATCTGATCGAGGATAGATTTAAAACTCGTCCAACGATTGCCAGAATCAATATCGAACGCTCCGCAAATCTTACTACTATCACGATTTTGACAGCTAAGGCTGGCGCAGTGATTGGTAAGCAGGGTGCGGGTATCAATGAGCTCAAGAAGCAGCTCGAGAAAATCGTCGAAGGTCCAATTCGGATTAATGTCGAGGAAGTAAAGAAACCAGAGCTTAATGCTAAACTCGTTGCTGAAAACATCGGTTTTCAGCTTGGTAAGCGTATGAACTTCCGCCGTGCAGTCAAGATGGCTTTACAGTCTACTATGAATGCTGGTGCTAAGGGTGTACGCATTGAGGTGTCTGGGCGTCTAAATGGTGCCGAGATGTCTCGCCGCGAGAAGTTTATTGAGGGTTCAGTGCCTCTACATACCTTGAGAGCGGATATTGATTTCTATTGCCATCACGCACCAACAATTGCTGGTATCGTCGGCGTGAAGGTTTGGATTTACAAGGGAGAGAAATAATATGGCGATTTTACTTCCAAGAAAAACCGCGCACCGCAAGGTTCGCAAAGGTAAAAACGAAGGCATAGCCACTCGCTGCAATACCGTAGCATTTGGTGATTATGGCCTAATGTCGCTCGACAACGAGCGCATTAACTCGAAGCAAATCGAGGCTGCTCGTCAAGCTATCACACGTTACATTAAGCGTGGTGGTAAAATCTGGATTCGGATTTTCCCACATACTCCAGTAACGAAGAAACCGCTTGATGTGAAAATGGGTTCTGGTAAAGGTGAGCCGCAGTTCTTTGTAGCAAAGGTGAAGGCTGGTACGGTGATGTTTGAAATCGCCGACGTGACACCGGAGCAGGCAAAGGAGGCTTTGCGTCTCGCATCACACAAGTTGCCAGTGAAATGTAAAATTATAAAGAAAGAGGAGTTTTAAGATGGCGCACACTTTGATTGGAGTTGTCACTTCGGACAAGCGCGATAAGACCATTACCGTCTCCATCGTTTCTCGCGAAACTCATCCACTATACCGCAAGCAGTACACAAAGACTCGCAATTATACGGCACATGATGAGAAGAACGAGGCAAAAATGGGTGACCGCGTGCAAATCGCGGAATGCCGACCACTTTCAAAAACCAAGGCTTATACTTTGGTGAAAGTGCTTGAGAGATCACATGGTCAGGTCGAGCTCAAAGAAGGTGTCACGGAAGTGGTACACGAGGAAAAGGTCGGTGCAGATAAAATTGCACGAGCAAAAAAGACTGAAGGGGAGGAAGAATAATGATACAGCAAGAAACTAGACTAAAAGTAGCGGATAATTCTGGCGCGAAAGAGCTCGGTGTGATCCGTGTGCTTGGCGGTACTCGCGCGAGGTATGCACGAGTTGGTGATATCGTCACCTGCTCAGTGAAGGATGCTTCGCCGACTGGCAACGTAAAGAAAAAGGCTGTAGTGAAAGCAGTAATTGTCCGCACCGTGATGCCAATTCGCCGTCCAGATGGTTCGACCATTCGTTTCGACGAAAATGCAGCTGTGCTCGTAAATGAGGACAAAACTCCTAAGGGTACGCGTGTGTTTGGCCCAATTCCACGGGAACTCCGCGACCTCGGTTTTAACAAAATTATTAGCTTAGCGCCGGAGGTACTATAATGAAAGTTGGTGACAAAGTACGCGTAATTAGTGGCGACAACAAAGGCGTAGAAGCTAAAATCGTGAAAGTTGACCGAAAGAAAGGCCTCGCTTGCCTAGAGGGTATTGGTCTAATTGAGCGGAAGCTTAAAAAGACTCAGTATAACCCAGCTGGTGGTAAAAAGACCATTCATCAGGGTATCAATCTTTCAAATTTGAAATTGGTTGAAAGCGGAAAAACCGCTGAAAAGAAAGCCGATAAAAAGGCAAAGAAAGGAGCTAAGTAATGGCGGAAAAGAAAACGGCTGCGAAGACGACTGCTAAGAAAGCAGCGATCGCACAACCACGCCTCAAGGCTCTTTACAACACTGAGCTAAAAGCAAAACTTGCAAAGGAGTTGAGTCTAAAGAACATCAATCAGGTTCCAGAACTCAAGAAAGTTGTTGTGTCAGCTGGTGTGGGTAAGAAGCGTGAGGATAAAAAGTATACCGAGACGGTAGAAATGACACTTGCGAAGATTACTGGTCAGAAGGCAACTTCTAGGCTTGCTAAGAAGTCGATCGCAACATTTAAGATTCGAAAAGGCATGGGTGCGCCAGTTGGCTACCTCGTGACTCTTCGCAACGACAAGATGTACGAATTTGTTGATCGTTTGATCAATGTGACTTTGCCGCACGTGCGAGATTTCCACGGTGTAAGTCGCACAGCTTTTGACAAGCAAGGAAATTACAACTTGGGGCTTAAAGAGCAGACTGTATTCCCAGAGATTACCTTTGAGGATGCAGCAGTGCTTCATGGTCTTGAGATAACGTTTATTATTAAAAATGGTTCGAAGGAAGGAAGCTATAAATTGCTAGAACTCTTTGGAATGCCGTTTGAGAAGGAGAACAAGTAATATGGCAAAGAAATCTGCAGTATTACGCGATGAAAAGCGGCGCAAAATGTACGAAAAATATAAAGCCAAGCGCGCAGAGCTAAAAGCGGCTGGGGACCTCGAAGGTTTGCAGAAGCTTCCACGCAATGCATCGGTGACGCGGCTCAAAAATCGCGATCTCCTCGATGGCCGTCCACGTGGATATATGCGCCGGTTTGGACTTTCACGTATTAATTTCCGGGAGAAGGCGTCGAAGGGCGAAATTCCTGGTGTAACTAAGAGTAGCTGGTAAGGAGAAAGGAGAAATATGTCTATTCAATCTACAGATCAAATCGCCGACCTCATTACCCGCATTCGCAATGCGATTCAGGTTGGTAAAAACGAGATTCTAGTACCTACCTCAAAACTCAAAGTAGCAGTGGTGGAAGTATTGAAGAATGGTGGATACCTATCTTCATACGAAGTACTAGAAGGTTCACCGCGTGGAATTCTCCGTGTTGTGATTAACGAGCCTGGCATGGTTGCCAAAATCAACGAAATTGAGAAAGTTTCAAAGCCAGGTCGCCGGGTTTACGCTGGGGCTGATGAGCTCAAAGCTGTTAAATCTGGTCGCGGCATGGTGATTGTGTCTACCTCTCGTGGCCTCATGACTGGTCGCGAGGCGAAGAAAAATCGCCTTGGTGGTGAAGTCTTGGTACGCGTTTGGTAACACCATACTAAAGCGTTTAGAAAAGTTGACCGTTTTACGCGAAAATACCACTATATATTATATATAGTGGTATTTTTTGACTTTTTGCAAGAGCGTGCTATTGTTAAAGCAGTTGGTGGGTATCGGAAAGTAAGGATGCCAAGGCAAAAAATAGAGGTCTACCCGCAGAAGCGGTTAAGTGGCGGTCGTGTTGGCAAATTGCGTATGATTTGGAGTACGTGCGGAATTTTTCGCTTTTGCAAGATGTGAAAATAATGTTGCTGACATTTAGGCAACTATTTCGTTCGGAGGAGGTTAGTGTTGGGAAGGCGGGGATATATAATGAGATCGATTGGCTAAGGATGCGGAATATTTAGGTTTACTTTTTTATCTTTTTGTGATATAATGGTAAAGATATTAAAGTAAAGGAAGATATGAGTCGTATCGGAAAACAACCCATCGATATTCCGGCGGGAGTGACAATCACGGTCGGCGACAAAGAGATTACTGTCGCAGGCCCAAAGGGTCAGCTCTTAGTCCCGGTGCAGCCAAAGACCACCACAAAGGTTGAAGGCACTCAGATCGTAGTCACGCGTAGTGACGACGAACCAAAATCTCGGGCTTGGCACGGTCTCCAGAGAGCATTGCTAAACAATGCCGTCAATGGAGTCACCAAAGGCTACGAGAAAAAACTAGAAATTAACGGTGTAGGCTTCCGCCTTTCAGGTGGTGGCCAGGAGATCGAGATGGCGCTTGGCTTTTCACATCCTGTGAAATACAAGGCTCCAGAAGGTGTCCAACTTACCACCAATAAAATGGAAATCACTGTAAGTGGTATCGACAAGCAGAAAGTCGGGCAGGTAGCAGCTGAGATTCGCGCACTAAAGAAACCAGAGCCATACAAGGGTAAAGGTATCAAGTATGCGGACGAAGTGATTATTCGCAAGGCTGGAAAGGCAGGTAAGAAATAATGAAAAGTGTGTTTAGAGCAAAGAGAACGCGGGCTAAGATTCATGGCACCGCAGATCGTCCGCGCCTTTCAGTGCATTTTTCGAATCTTCACATTACCGCGCAGGTAATTGATGATGATAAGAAAGTGACCATCGCTTATGCGACTACGGTTGGCAATAAGATGACTGGCACTAAGACTGAAAAAGCTGCAAAAATTGGCGAGGAAATTGCCAAGAAGGCCAAAGCTGCAAAGGTGAAGAAGGTCGTATTTGACCGGGGGTCTAAATTATATGCTGGGCGCATGAAGGCACTCGCTGACGCTGCTCGCAAGGAAGGATTGGAGTTTTAATTATGCCAGAATCAGACAAAAAAGCTCCGAGAGTGATTAATAAATCCGGCACTCTCAAAATGGATGACAAGACGGCGGCGACAAAGCAAACTCGCGATATCGCTGGTCGTAAGATGGACCGGAAGAATCGCCGTGACCGCGTCAAAGCGGACGTAGCGCCAAAAGAATTTGACGAGATTACCATCGCAGTGGACCGCGTGTCCCATACTGTAGCTGGTGGTCGCCGTATGCGCTTTAAGGCTATCGTAGCGGTAGGCAATCATAAAAATAAGGTCGGTGTAGGTGTCGCAAAAGGTGGCGATGTGACTTCAGCTGTAGCTAAGGCTACTCGTAAGGCTAAGAAGTCGATGATTACCTTCAATATGGACGGTGAGACGATTTGCCACGAGACTCGCACGAAAGTGACTGGTGCAGATGTGTTGATGAAACCGGCTGCTCCTGGTACCGGTATTATCGCTGGTGGCACAGTGCGTTCGATCATGGGCCTCACTGGCGTGAAGAACTTGATTTCAAAGTCACTTGGTTCGACCAACAAGGTCAACATTGCTTACGCAGTCATCGAGGGTCTAAGGGCTCAGGTTCCGCGCAAGGATTGGACCGGCAAGAAGGAGAGCAAGTAATGAAATACAATGATTTGACAGTAGTAAAAAATACTCGCCCATCCCGCAAGGGTCGTGGTATCTCGGCTGGTCAGGGTAAGACTGCTGGTCGTGGTACTAAGGGTCAGAAGGCTCGTACTGGTCATTCTAAGATGCCAGCAGGTTTCATGGGCGGTCAGCGTGCAATCATGCAGGCAGTGCCAAAGCTAAAAGGCTTTAAGTCATTCCATCCAAAAGCTGAGGTGGTTTACACCGATAGACTGAATGATCTTAAAGGTAAGGTTGACAATATCACGCTAGCAGAGAATAGCTTGATTTCTAGCCCGTATGTCAAGGTGAAAGTTATCACCCGTGGTGAACTTTCAGCAAAGATTGAGCTTGAGACTCAGTTTGCATCAAAGTCGGCAATTGAGGCTATCAAGAAGACTGGCGGGTCATTTAAGAAAGTAGAAATCTTAAAGCGCCCAAAGCTTGAAGCTGAAAAATAGTCTTTAATGGCTCTGAAATAACTCCTTTCGGGGAGTTATTTTTGTGGTATAATTTTGGTATTATGGAAGAAAAAGAGTTGAAAACGAGTGTGGGGCAACGGGTGGCGATAACGATAATTGCAATAGCGATGCTAGGATCGATGATTGCTGGATATGTGGCGATTGTGTTAAATGGTGGCAAGACGGTGGCTTTAGATGATACGGCTGGGATTGGTAACGACAAGATTGCGGCATATGAGGCGGCATACGATGAGAAAAAAGCGGCCTTCAAAGAGATATCGAAAGGTGATTTTGATAAATTTATCCAATATCGGTCTGAGGTGAAAGCCTATAATGAAACGGCGGCAAATGAAGGAGTTTTGCAGACTAAAGATTTGCTGATAGGGGACGGCCGGGAGCTTACTGATGGTGATACGGATTATTTGGCGTATTATATCGGATGGTGTGCGGACGAGACGATTTTTGACTCATCGTTTGATGACGATAAAAATCCGACAGCATTTAAGTCGGCAATTAATGCTTCTCAGGGTATGATTGAGGGGTGGAATGCTGGGGTGGTCGGAATGCGGCTTGGCGGGATACGGAGGATTACGATGTCTGGTGACCTAGCATATGGCAGCACGACGGAGATTTGTGGTGGATATAATAAACCACTTCGGTTCCTGGTGATGGCGGTGGCAAATGAGGGGGCTTTGAAGACGGCGGCGAGCGAGGTGGATCTTGCGTATATGAAGTTGATGTATGCGTATTATGGCATTGATTATGATGCCGAGATGGGATCTTAGGGCTTTGACTTTGGCCTCGGTCCAGCCTTGGTCTTGACAGAATAGCTTAAGTGTGATATAATGGAGATGTAGGCTTTTTGAATGTGGGTGAGGCGAAAAAGGCCTTGTACCTGCTGCGTCAAGGAGGGAGTTATGCATAATTTCAACTATTATCTAGTTTGGGCGCCGGTGGCGCTAATCGCGATGTATTTCCTTGGCAAAAGAAAGTATTGTTGGCGTAATGGAGCGGTCCGCCAGTATGTGGCGGAGTACACGTACGTCGTCCTCTCGGGGGTGCTGGGGGTCATGTTTGCCCTCGGTTTATTCATCGAGAGCCATGACGGTATCCTACAAGCGATTCTGGACAATGGTTCAGAAAATCCTGGCCTGGATATGGTACTATATATCCTTGGCTTGTCGGCCATTTACAGCATCGTTTGCTTGTTTGCCAGCTTGGAGGGTGGTGAGCGGCAAAGGCGGCTGCTAAAGAAACGTCACCGCGGACAAAAGCGGCGGCAGCCTACGGCCGTTAAGGCCATAGAAATTGTGCCGTCGAGACGCAGCATACAGTAATGAAATTCCCCGGGTAATATATCCCGGGGATTTTTCTTGGTGATAAAAAGGTTATTGTAAAATGAAAAATGTTATGCTAAACTAGGGGTATGAAGGTAGCAAATATATTGCTTGGCATGGAACTGATGCTTGGGGGTATGATGATGGTGCAAAGTGTGAATGTGGTCGCCGCATCGATGAATGTGGATCCTACACCGGGATCGGGCTCCGAATCACTGGGCGTGGGGTCTGAATCAGTGGACGTGGAGTTTACATTTGATACTTCGATTTCGATGAGTTTATCTTCTGGTATGCTTAGTATAAACGAACTTATGCCGGGTAATTTTGCACATAGTAACACCGTCTCGGTGGGAGTAAATACGAACGCGGTGTATGGGTATACTTTGTCAGCAAAGGTCGGCGGGGTCGGCGAGACGGATGATAGTAGTGATCTCGTGAGTAGCTCCTCTAATGTACCGTTTACTAGCCTTGAATCTAGCGACGAGTTGACACTAGCTAGTTTTGATAATAATAAGTGGGGTTATACAACGGCGTCGACGATTGATGACGCGACGACGACTTATTCTGGATTGCTCTATGGCACAGATACTATACTCAATGCGACAAGAAATCATAGTGGCTTGGCGGCGGATGGCTATCTAGGGGGTGGATCAACAAACTTTACGATTGGCGCGAATGCTGGTGCGGATCAGATTGCTGGATACTATTCCAATGTGGTCACTTTTACGGCGGTGGCGAATGTTGATACCGGTAATAGCTTGATGATTAGGTATGATGGTAATGGGCTGTATTATGGTGGAAATCCAAGCAGGATTGCTAATATAGTTACATACGATGCGGGCATTGAGACTGTGGCTAAGTATGAGAAATATTCTCACACTTCAAACCTCGACGATGATGGAGTACAGAGAGGGGTATATGATTTTTACGATAGTTATAACGATGTAGTCACTATACCGGGCGCCGATTCACTGCATATTGTCTTGACTTATGGCGGGGAAGGATTTGGAGAATATTATTATGATTATGTGAGCTTCTGGGAGGGTAACCACTCTGACTATAATGCTTATGATAACTATGGTACTGGAGTGCAAAGTTGTGGTAATAGCGCGGTGACGGATGGTAGGTATGGCGATGATGGTGGAAATGGAATTATTAAAACTGTTGAATGTACAATTCCGGGTGATACCGTGACGTTTGGGTGGATTTCATCGGATGATTATCAGTACAGGACTGGCTATGGGTATTATGCGGTAGTCACTGGGCTAGATGCAAATAATAACGCGGTGTCATTTGATGGTGACGAATATGCTAAGACTGAGGTGATTGGGGCTTATTCTGTGCCTGGGCACAATTACGGCGTGACGAACTTTATGGGTTGGAGTATGAACCAATATGCTAAGATGCCAGATTATGTGACTGAATCCGATGTTATTACGAAGATTGCGGCAGAGAATGGCGATGAGCCGATAACCCTCTACGCAGTGTATGAGCATGCCGAGGTGGAGATGCAAAGCATGAAAGATGCACAGTGTACTAATGCTGGGACTTATGTGTACGATAATCGGGATAATGAAATTTACCTGGTAAAAAGATTGGCAGATGATGAATGTTGGATGTTGGATAATTTGAGGCTAGATTTGACTGATTCGACCACACTAAGTAACCTTACATATCTCAATACTAATGCATCTGAGCCTTCGCTTACTAGTTTGAGGAGCGGTAATAGACTTGAGGATAACCAATATGCGGTTTCTGGTTTTACTAATTGGGATGCTTCCAGTCCGAGCGCTTCTTATAATATTGCTAAGGCAAATGCAGACGATAAGGATATCATAGTGGGAACGTGGGGTGATGGTAGCGGTAAGATGGGTGTATTCTATAATTACTGTGCGGCGACGGCTGGGAGCTATTGCTATGATGATGGAAGTGCTATCCTTCCTGATTCTTCTTATGGCATCTTATACGACATTTGTCCATTTGGCTGGCATATGCCGCAGGGCGGGTATAATTTGGAACATGTTTATTCTGATTTGCCATCTATGTATAGTGATTTTTCCGTAGTATTTGCTGGTTATTTTAATGGAGCAGTGGTTGACCGCTCATTTAGTGGATTTTGGTGGTATGACCCATCATATAGCACTACGAGTTATAGCATCTATATGGATGCGATGATGAATAGTTCCATTGATAATAGCTGGATCGATCGTTCTTTTGGTGGTTCGGTGAGGTGTATAAAGGCATCCAGAGGTGGCATTATAATTCCGGGCCCGGACCCGGGCGGTGAATCACGATGAAGTAGCCCCATCTAATCGAGGCTAGAAATAGATTTGCTTTTCGTGATACAATATAAAGTATGAATAGAACCTTCTTCTTTTATGATCTTGAGACTTCGGGGCTGAATGCTAGAGAAGATAGATTGATGCAATTTGCGGGGCAAAGAACTGATGCGGAGCTTAGGCCTATAGGGGAGCCGGTAAATATTTTGATAAAGATGAGTGAGGATGCGTTGCCAAGTCCGGAAGCAATTATGGTGACGAAGATTACGCCGCAGATGACTCTGGCCGATGGGGTGAGCGAGGCGGAGTTTTGTCGGTACGCCGTCGAAGAGATTTTTACGCCCGAGACGGTGGCGGTGGGATATAATACGGTGAGGTTTGATGATGAATTCATGCGGGCACTTTTTTGGCGAAATTTTTACGATCCGTACGAATGGCAATGGAAGGATGGCCGGAGTCGGTGGGATATGCTAGATGTGGTGCGGATGGTGCGGGCGCTTCGTCCAGAGGGAATTAACTGGCCGTTTACCGAGGATGGTAAAGCGACGAATCGGCTAGAGTTACTTACAAAACTAAATGGATTGGAACACGCGCATGCACATGATGCTCTGTCAGACGTCTATGCGACAATTGCGGTGGCTAAGATGATTCGCGAGAAGCAACCGAAGATGTTTGAATATCTTTTTAAGATGCGTGGGAAAAATGAGGTAAAAAAGTTGGTGAACTTAGAGGATAAAAAGCCGTTTGTTTACGTTTCGGGTAGATACTCGAGCGAGTTCAACAAAACTACGGTTGCGTTTCCGTTAACGACGTCGCGGAATGGAAATATACTGGTTTATGACTTGAGGCATAATTTGGAACGGGTGGCTGATGTTTCTATTTTTCCAGTCGTGAAGGAGCTATGTTACAACAAGTGTCCGGCGGTGGCGCCGATGGCGGTGCTTGATAATAATGACGGTTGGGATAAAATTGGCTTGTCACGAGAGACTGTGCAGAAAAATTTAGAGATTTTGCTAAAGCATCCGGAGTTTGCGGAGCAAATGCGTAGTGAATATGAAAGTCGTCCGGAATTTCCGCCGGCGATTGAGCCGGAAGCGGCGCTTTACGATGGATTTTTAGATAATACCGATCGGATAAAAGTGGCGGCGGTGCGTAATGCTGATGGTAATAAATTGGCAGATTTTCATCCGGATTTTCACGATCCGAGGTTGCCAGATTTATTGTTGCATTACAAGGGGCGGAATTTTCCGGAATCTCTCAGTGAAACGGAAGCTAAGAAGTGGGAGGAATATCGCCGAGCTAGACTCGAGAGAATGGCGCCAAAGTTTTTGGAAAGTTTAAAAAAGATTTATACACAAGACGAGTTCGTCGCAGAAGAATTAAAGCTTTATTTTGAAGATGTTTTTGCTTTAGACTATTAAGCTTGTGGTATAATGATATCATGGATAATAACAAAGTGATGATCGTGGGGACGGGGAATGTGGGGGCGTCGATTGCGTTTGCGATTACTCAGCAACGGACGGCGGTGAACGAAATAGTGCTAACTGACATCGTCGCGAGAGATGCTGAAGGTGAGGCGATGGATCTTGTGGATGCGCTTGCGGTCTCACCTAGTTATGTAAAAATATCAAATGGGACGTATAAAGATGCAAAAGATTGTGATATCGTGGTGATTACGGCCGGTGCACCACAAAGATCCGGCGAGACTAGACTACAGCTTCTTAAAAAGAATGTGAATATCTTGAAGGGCATGATTCAGCAAATTATGGATTCTGGTTTTGATGGGATTTTCCTAATCGTGACAAACCCAATGGATGTTTTGACATATTTTGCTTTGAAGTTTTCTGGTTTGCCGGCAGAGCGAGTGATTGGGTCTGGCACCGTGCTAGATTCGGCGAGGTTACAGCAGCGGACCGCTTCGTACCTCAACGTAAATCCTAAGTCGGTTCATGCATATCAGGTAGGTGAGCATGGTGATTCGGAAGTGACTTTGTGGTCGCTTGCAGATGTCGGCGGGCAAAAAGTTGAGGACCTATTAGACTCGGGGATGCGGGAAGATATTTCGGAGTTTGTGCGAGCTAAAGCCTATGAGATTATTGAGCGTAAAGGTGCAACGTATTATGGGATTGCGAGTTGCGTGGTGCAGATTATAAATTCGATACTTAATGATGAGATGCGAGTGCTCCCAGTGTCATCTTATGATGGATTTTCTGGGACATGTTTTGGCTGGCCGAGTGTGGTGGGGCGAGAAGGTGTAATCAGAAGGCTAGACGTTAAGCTTTCCGAAAAAGAGGGGATTGATTTGCAAAAATCAATAAATGTACTTAAGAACGCACAAAGTAAAATTAAATTTAAAGATTGAAAGGAATAGAATGAATCCAACAGACACAAATCAAAATCCAGCGCCAGTGAATCCGGGTGCAGTAAATGCGCCTGAAATACCAGCGATGCCGACACCAGTAAATCCGGTGATCAACCCTGCGGCTCCAGCCGCGCCTGTTGCACCAGTGGCTCCTGCTGGCCCAGTTAATCCGGTGATGCCAGTGTCCCCAGTAAGCCCAGCGGATCCAGCGATGCCGACGCCAGTGAATCCAGTGATTAACCCTGGTGCTCCAGTTGCACCAGTGGCGCCGGTAGCTGCGGACATCGTGGAAAATAATATTATGGTGGGGGCGACTGACCCAATTACGATGCCGAATTTGCCAAAAGCTCCAGATCCAGTAGAAGAGGAACTTAATGCTCCGATGACGGCGGCGGCACCGGTGCCTGGATCAATCGGTAGTGCGATTTCGGTGCCGGCATCGGAAGCTCAGGCTCCAAACAATGTTGCCTTTAATGATCCGGCAATGGCGCAAGCTAGTACACCGGCGGCTCCTGTTGCGCCAGCGCCAAAGAAGAAAGATCAGAAGACTTTAATCACGCTGTGTATTTTGGCTGGTGTCATAGTGGTAGCATTGGCGATTGTGCTCGTGATGGTCATGAATGGTATGATTTGATAAAAATAGGCATTTGTTGTAAAATATAGATATGAAAAATATTTATATTACTACTGCTATCCCTTATGTAAATGGTACGCCGCATATTGGTCATGCGATGGATTATTGTCTTGCTGATGTATGCGCAAGGTATCATAGAATGCTTGGCGATAATGTGCGATTTCAAGCCGGTACGGATGAGCATGGTAATAAGATAGATTTAAAAGCACGAGAGCTTGGCATACCAGTGCAAGAATATGTAGATAATAACGCCAAGAGATTTCAGGAGTTTATAGGTAGACTTGGTGTGGAATATACAGATTTTGTGCGAACGACAGATGATGCGCATGTGCGCCGTGTACAAGAAATTTGGCAAAAGCTTTCGGGGCATATTTATAAAGCGAGCTATGAGGGATGGTATTGTACCGGATGTGAACGCTATGTGACGGAAAAAGAATGTGAGGAAAACTACGGTGTATGTCCGGACCATCAAAAACCATACGAAAGGTTGTCTGAAGAAAATTACTATTTTAGAATTGCAGATTTTAAGGAGAAAATACGGCAAGCAATTTTGTCTAACGAGATGTTGATTTTGCCGGATTATCGGCGCACTGAGATGTTGAAACTTCTCGATGAGTCTCCGGACGTATCGATTTCGCGCCCAGTGTCACAGCTCAAATGGGGTGTGCCGGTGCCGGGTGATGAATCACAAGTGATGTATGTGTGGCTAGATGCTCTAGCGAATTATATTACAGTGCTTGGCTACCCGGATTCTGATATTTCCGATTGGTGGCCGGCGAGTGCGGAGTTTGTCGGAAAAGATATTTTGAGATTTCATGCAATTATTTGGCCGGCAATGCTACTTGGTCTCTCATTGCCGCTTCCGCGAACTTTGGTGTCGCATGGTTTTATTTTGGCAAACGGGCAGAAGATGTCAAAGTCAGTTGGCAATGTGGTTGACCCAGTGGAGGTGCTAGATAAGTATGGACTCGACGCGTTTCGGTATTATTTCTTGAGACATGTTGATACCTTTAGCGATGGTGATTTTACGTGGGAAAAGTATGACACTGCGTACGCGAATGAACTTGCAAACGATCTTGGAAATTTAGTACAGAGACTTGCAACTTTAGCGTCTAAAAATGATATTAAGCTCGGGAAAAGAGCGCCTAGCGAATTGCCGATAGAATATCGTGAGTTAATGGATGCATACGAGTATGCGAGGGCTTTTGATTTTGCATGGGATAAAGTACAAAAGATAAATCGCGATATTGATGAGGCAAAGCCGTGGAGTTTGGCAAAAAATGGTGAGGTAGAGAAATTGCAAGAATGCATGACGGGTTTGATTTGCGACCTACTTGATGCGAATGAAATGCTGACGCCGTTTTTGCCGACTGCGTGTGAAAAGATAAGGGCAATTTTTGCGGACCCGATCGTTCCGCCAGAAACGCCACTGTTTCCAAAGCAATAAAAAACTCCCCCCATTAAAGGGGGAGTTTTTTATCACGGGTTAATCTTCGGCAGAAAGTTTGCCCATGAAGTCTGATAGGTAGAAACCACAGACGCCACCGACGGCTGGGAAGAGCACGTAGATGGTAAGGGCTTGTGCTACACCGCTCATGATTTCGCCAAAGTTTTCGCCAGCAGTTGGGAAGATTTGATACATCAACGCGATAGCTGGGTTGAAAACGAAGTTGCCTTGAGTACCAGCGAAAGCATACGAAATGATGTATGAAGATACAATCGCTAGGATGATGCCACCAGCAACGGTTGCACCAAAGGTAAATACACTGCGCTTGTATTTTAGGGCGCGAGCGAAGAAGAACGCAATGATGATTGCGCCCATGAGTTCAACCATAGCAAAAATCCAGAATTGGTTTTCACCAACTGCGGTCATGGTCGGTATATCAGCGGCCATTTCGCCACCTGCTAGATGGAACGAATTGTAGACGAGCCAACCGAGCCAGGCGCCGATGATTTCGGCGATGATGTACATTACACCACGAATCACTGACATGCGGCGAGATGCCATCATGCCGACCGCGATGAGTGGGTTGAGGCAGGCGCCAGAGAATGCATAGACTGCAATCAGAATGGCAATGAGGGCCCAGCTAAATGTCGAAGCGCTTGCAATGCCAATGAAAGCAAGTGAGAGCATGAAGATGGTGAGAAGACATGTACCAACGGCCTCACCGAGCAACGAACCGTAGAACTTGTGACTCTTAAATACCGTCAGGATGCTCTCTTTTTCTTCATATTTTTTGCCGAAGAATCCACTAAAGCAAGACTTTGGCTTCTCGCTTTTTGCGGTGGTCTTCTTTTCCACCGTGTTGGTTTTTGGAGCCTCGGATACTGGTTTCTCGACAGTCTTCGCGGCAGTAGTCTTTGGTTTAGTCGTCTTTGTAGCAGACTTGGTAGTCTTAGTGGACGACTTTGGCTTCTTTGTTGCCATTATTCCTCCTTTATTTGATATTAGCTTTATTATAGCATATTTTTTCTATGGTATAATGAAAAATATGGCAATAATGATGAATCATGAAGATGATAAAAATGAAGAACTCACGCGGAGGATTAATGCGGATTTGCGCGCAAAGACGCAGGCTGTCAAAGACGTGGATGAGGATGTGGACTTTGTGGGCGACTCGGAGTATGTAAAGGATTTTAAGAAAACTGGAAGCTATGCTTGGGTTTGGGTCGTGATTGGCGTGATAATATTGGTTGTGCTTATTGCAATTGGTGTAGGTCGTGGTGTATAATATATAGCATATGGTTAATTTGCCGTGGGCTAAAAAAGAGTATGAGGCCGAAAGGGGTGGGGCTTCGTGGGCTCAGAAAGAACGCGAGGCTGAGGGGGTGAGGCGCGGTGGCTTGGGTTTTTCGAACGGCGACGAAAAGACCGCGGAGCGCAATGAGGCCGCTGCTGACCTTAGGGGGGCAGAAGATAATGCTACTGCTGGCGCTGATGATGAATTTGGGGCTAGCCGGGAGGGTGGACTATATAATGTAGCCTCAAGTGAAGAGAGGGCTGACGGGCTATTTACTGGCGCTGGACGCGATAAAAAAGACAAAAAGAGCAAGAAGAAAAAAGGATTCTTAAAACGCAAAGGTCCGATGGGTTTGATTTTGGCGTTGGTCTTGGGGGCTGGGGGGATGATGTCGTTCTTTGGCATGACTACTGAGCTTGTTTCTTGGAAAGAAAATTTGTATTCCATGTTTGGTCAGGGAAGCGCAATTATAAGTCGCCGGTCTAATTACGTAATGAGGAGGTTGCTTAGCTCTAATCGTAATGATTCTGGAGTTATTAAAAATACTATTTTTGGTGGTGCTAAATTTAAGATTAACAATAAAATGGCCAAGAAATTGAGCGCGCAAGGCATTGACTATGTCGATATGGACGATGTGAATGGGAAACCATTAAAAATGCTTGTTTTTGAAGATGCTGATGGAAAACGCATTCCGATAGTAGCATCTGATAGTGATGTACCAAGGGCAAATGCTTTGGTGGCGGCTGGAGCCGAAATAGATATCGGCGATGGGAATATAGTAAAACTTACTGATTCTGGTGTTACATTGTCTGACGCTAGAAAAATGAATAAGAATTTTAGCGTTAGCTACGACACGGCGACGCAGACTTTTACTGGCAAGATTGCTGGTTGGTTTGATAATGTCGTAGGTTCTTTATACAGGAGGATAGTGGGGAAAAATGCTAGGCATCAAACCGATATTGATGATCCGGATGAGGAAAGCGTAAATAAGATGCTTCTAGATAACGCAAGTGAGGGGACTGGAGATAGTGATGTGAAGCCCATCAAGGGGGTTGATGAAGTTGATGAGGATGGGAATCCTAGAACGAGATGGGAATATGATAATAATGATTTTACATATATTGATGAAGATGGAGAATCGATTACTGTACCGGTCACGGAGATAGAAGGAGGGAAGGACGGGATGAAAACCGATTCTCCGAGTACTGAAGCGGTGAAATCATCACTTACTGACAAAGCTAAAAAAGTAGCAATGATGGCTCCAAGTATTGTATGTGCTGTTGTGAAATCTATGGGCTCGATTAGTGCCACCATCGGGGCTATTTCGACTATAAATAATATACAATATGCGGCAAAATATCTTGAGATGGCTGATAAAATAAAAGCTGGCGAGGCGGATGAGGTGGTGAATATGGCAATGGAGAATTTGAATACGTCGAGGACCGTAGAGCTCCGTGATATAGATGGGGAAAAGGTGGAGGTGAGTGGATCGGTCACGGAGGGTGATGGATGGAATAATGTCTTTTCGGGAACAAATTTAATTAATGAAAATGATCCAAGTGCACTTCTGGTGAATCGTGAATTCGCCAATAAGACTGCGCTTAGAGAAGCAATCGGTAATAGCGAACTAGCCGATTTGATTGGTACTATTGGTGACTATGGTGCTACCGTCAATACATTTCGTACTTGCATGACTGTCCAGTTGATTGGTGGGGTGGTTAGCATAGCTGCGGATGTACTCACTCTATTTACCGGTGGGCTTTCTAAGGTAATAGAAGAGACAATAGCGGGGGCGGTTAAGGGAATAAGAATTGCCGTGGCTATGTCTGCGATAGGTATAGTGATCAATGCTATTACTCCTATGGTCGCCCGTTGGTTCGCCGGTCAATTGAAAGATGTGTTCTTAGGGAAAACTGGCGGGTTTGCGTTACTTAGTGGAGCCCAAAATATCATGAATAGCAATTTGCAGATGAGTACTGGACGATATGCTGATAGTGAAAATGCGGTGGAGGTGTTTGCGCTCATGAAGGATGTAGAAGAAGAGTGGGCTAGGTATGAGAGAGCTACGAAAAGCCCGTTTGATATCACTAGTAGGTATACATTTTTTGGCGCGATTTATAACTCTGTTTTGCCCATAATCAATACATCCAGTAATACCGTCACGTCTACCGCTGCGTCGCTAGCTGATTTGACAAAAACTTCTACTATCGCACTTATTAGTCCGTCCGCTAACGCAGTGAGTAACATGAGTGATTTTGCTAGTTCTCTAGCTAGCGAGGGGAGTTGTAGTTATTTGGAGTCTGTTGGGGTGGCTGGGGATTTTGCTTGCAACAAGTATGCCGGGGCATACGTCGGAGAGATGGAAAGGGAGGATCCTGGAGATGTATATGAAAAGATGCTGACGTATAAAAGTTTTGATGGGGAAGATAAAGATGGTAATCCGGTAATTGATGTAAAATCTGATTATGCTAAATATATTGTTTCTTGTGTATCAAGCGATACGCAGCCTGGTACTATGAGTGGAGCCGTGCAGGGATTCTTAAATGGGATTAATCAGGGCATTTATAATCAGAGTGCAGTTGCCGGTGGTTTAGTGAACGTCGGCAGAAATTTTGTTCCGTTTGAAGGGGCTTTGGATATAGCGGAGGCTATCGAAGATGGTGCTGGCATCAAATGGAATAGCGGCTTAGCCTGTACCGGAAAAACTGGAGATGCTGAGTTTGATGATATGATTAAGACTTTCTCAATGTACAATTTGGATCAACGAGTTTTGGAGAATATGGGGGTGATAGAGACTAATTCCACGGTTGGATTTTTGGAAAAGTATTACGAAGAGAACCCGTTAGACTATTCTTTTGAAGGGCAGATTGCAAGAGTGTCTGGACTCAGCAAAGAAGAAGTAGAAGATACATTGGCTTTGATTGATTTTTATAACTACATCGCCCAGTATGATGCGAGTGAGAGATATGCATTTGGCGCGCCAGTGGTGGAAATGGACAATAATATAATGTTTGAAAGTGAAGATGTGATGGCTGGTGAGTATATCTTGATGAATAACATTGTTTACGCCGATATACGAAATCGTGTTACTCTGGTATAGTATATATAATATATAGTGAGATTTGGGGTGAGTGGTGGTATAATATATATTATATATGGATGAATTAGAGAAACTAAAAGCTGAATTAAAGAGATTAAATGCAGAATATGCGAAAATTCGCGAAGTGGCGCCAGAGAAGCGCGGGGAATTTGGGCGAGAACTTAATGCAAAGAAGAATGCAATTCTTGAAGCGATGCGGCTTGCGGAAGAGTCGGCCCTCGACGTAGAGGTTGAGCCGATTGATATTACGGCACCTTGTGGTGTGAATGAAGAATTGCCGACGACTTACTCAGCTTTTCAAGGTTCGGCGCATCCACTTATGACAGAACTTGACCGCGTAATATCGATTTACCAATTAATGGGTTTTGATGTGGTAGAGAGCCGTCAGCTTGATGATGAATTCCATATGTTTGATTCTTTAAATTTCGCAAAGGAGCATCCGGCGCGAGATGGCTACGATACTTTCCGGACTGAGGAAGGTTTGATCCCGCCGGCACATACTTCGACTATGCAGCATCGAGTACTAAAGGCATATCGCGATAAGCTGCAGAATGGCGAGGAGATTGCTGTGGTGGTGCCAGGACGAGTGTATCGAAATGAAGATGTAGATGCGACGCACGAGCATACTTTTTATCAATGCGAGGGTGTGTATGTATCGCGAGATTGCACGATGGGACAGATGCTTGGGATCCTCCGAGAATTTTTCGAGAAATATTACGAGCAGAAGTTAAACATTCGAACGCAGCCTGGATATTTCCCATTTACCGAGCCGAGCCTTGAGTTCTTGATTGAAAAGCCAAAGACGCTAGGCGGCAAGAAGGGTGACTTCCTAGAAATGCTTGGTTGCGGGATGATTCATCCAAATGTGCTTAAAATGGCCGGGATTGATCCGAATGAATATCATGGTTTTGCGTGGGGTGGCGGGATTGACCGACTCGTGATGCTAAAATATGGTTTGAACGATATACGATATCTTGAAAGCGGAAATCTTAATTTCTTGAAGGAGTTTTAATATGAAAATATCATTAAATTGGCTTAAAAAATATGTTGAGATTCCGGTTTCTGATGAGGAGCTGATCCGGCTTATTGGTGCACGGCTGGTAGAAGTCGAGGGGGTAATCGATGAAACGCATAAATATGACAAGATTTATGTAGCAAAAGTAGTGACGGCGGAGAAGATTCCGGACACGCATCTGACTTTGTGCCAGATTGATGTCGGTAATGTAGATGTGCCTAAAGTCGAGAAAAATGAAAATGGATTAGTGCAAGTAGTATGTGGGGCACCAAATGTACGCGAGGGGATGTTTGTGGTTTGGATTGCGCCAGGTGCTATAGTGCCAGCTTCTGTGCACGAAGATGCGCCGTTTGTAATTGGCAAGCGCAAAATGCTTGGTAAGTATGAGTCGAATGGTATGCTTGCTGGTGCGGATGAGCTGGATTTTGGTGATGACCATTCGGGGATTGTGGAAATTAATCCGGATGAGGCCGTGGCCGGAGATTTACTGGCGGATGTGTTCGATTTAAATGATTTGATTCTTGAGATTGAAAATAAGTCACTTACTCATCGGCCGGATTGCTTTGGGTTAATCGGATTTGCACGTGAGGTGGCAGGAATACTCGGAGAGGGATTCGTCGAAGATGGGGTCCTGTCCGAAAAGGCTTTTCTCGGGCTGCGTCCGGCCGGCCCGTCGCCACGGGCGGCCGGCGCTTATCCTCGCGCTGCCGCGCTCCGGAGGCCCTTCGAAAAGCCTTTTTCGGCCACCCCGTCTTCAATGAATATTAACATTCTTAAACCCGATATCTGCAAGCGATATACGGCGGTGGTGATGGAAAAGCATGGGGAGATGAAGAAAAAATATCTCACCTGGATGGATACGATGCTTTCAAAATCTGGAATGCGACCGGTGGATTCGATTGTGGATGTGACGAATTATTTGATGCTTTTAACCGGGCAGCCGCTACACGCATTTGATTATGATAAATTTGTGGCGGTTGGTGGCAAAGAAAAACCAGAGATTATAGTGAGATTAGCGCGAGTAGGTGAGAAGCTGGTATTGCTCGATGGTAAAGAAGTTGAGCTAAATGAAAATGATATTGTAATTTGTAGTGGCGAAGTGCCAGTAGCGCTGGCTGGTGCGATGGGCGGAGTTTCGACGGCGATTGATGAAAATACTCGGAATATTATTATCGAGTCGGCGACATTTTCCCTGTATAATCTTAGGAAAACACAGATGGCGCATGGAATTTTCTCGGAAGCGATTACGAGATTTACTAAGGGACAACCGCCATATCAGACGCTAACCGTAGCGGAAGAATGTGCTGGGATGCTCGATGATGGATTCCAAGTGGTGGCGGTGGCTGACGAATATCCGCAATCAGAGAAATTAAACACGGTGAGGATAAGTGCAGACTATATCAATACGCTTCTTGGCACTGAATATAGTTATGAGGAAATTGAGAGGACGCTTGAAAATGTAGGGTTTGAAATTTCCTGTGACTGTGGAAAGCGATCAAAGTGCAAATGTGAAGAAATCATTGTGACGGCACCGGCGTGGCGGACGGACATCCATATCAAAGAGGATGTTGTCGAGGAGATTGGGAGACTACTTGGCTACGACAATATCGAACCAGTTTTGCCGCGACATGCGACAGCAACTCCGAATGCAATGTTTGGGCTAAAGACTGATATCCGTAACTTGATGAAAACATTTGGTGCAAATGAGATCCTTACCTATAGTTTCGTGAGTGAGAGGCTTTTGAAGAAGGCGGGGCTTGAGTCTAGCAATTCGTACAAGATTGTGAATTCAATTTCGCCAGAGTTGCAATATGTAAGACAGTCGATTGTGCCGAGTTTGCTTGAAAAGGCTTACATGAATCAAAAGATTCCTTTTGATAAGTTTGCGCTTTATGAAATGAATAAAGTTTATCAGAAAGAATGGGGGATGAATGATGAGGATGTGCCGACTGAGAAAATGCGAATGGGTTTTGTGGTGGCAGAACGAAAAGGCGTGGGCGCGGCATACTACAAGGCTAAGTTTTACGCGGAAAAGATGTTGGAGCATTTTAATATAGCGCCTAGGTTTTTGCCGATTAAGGCAGACGATGCAATGTCGCTTCCGTTTGAAAAAAAGCGTGCGGCGGAAATCTGGGTAGGTGAAACTCGAATCGGTGTGGTTGGTGAATTTAAAAATTCAGTGCGACGGAATTTTAAGCTGGCTGAGTATTTGGCTGGGTTTGAAATTGACATGGAGTCAGTACTAGAGCTTCGCGGTGCGAAGAAGGTGAGCGGTGCTTTCGAGACACCGTCAAAGCTCGATGAAACTGTGACGACCGATAAGGATTACGCAGAAGTGCTAGCCGAAATGAGGCTAAAGTACCCAAATGCAAAAATTACGCCAGTTTCGATTTATCAAGCGGATGGGGTGCGCGAGAAGAATATAACTTTCCATGTTGAAATGGTTATGTTATAATCGTAATTATGATATTGCTCGACAATGTAACAAAAACTTATGCGGGTGATAAGGAGCCGGCGCTGGATTCGGTGTCACTCCATATTGAACCTAATGAATTTGTTTTTATAGTTGGCAAATCGGGTGCTGGAAAATCCACTTTGATAAAAATGATTACAAAGGAGGAGATCCCGGATTCTGGTAAGATTGTGGTGGGTGGAATTGACCTTGATTATGTGAAGAAACGGCACATTCCCGGATATCGGCGGCGACTTGGCGTGGTGTTTCAGGATTTTAAATTGTTGCCGCGCCGTACTGTATATGAAAACGTTGCGTTTGCACTTGAGATTGCCGGGATGAGCGGTAAGGAAATTAGACGGACGGTTCCAAAAGTATTGGAATTAGTGGATTTGTTAGACCAGGCAAAAAAGTTTCCAGATCAATTGTCTGGTGGACAACAGCAGCGGGTATCGATTGCACGTTCAGTGGCGAGACAGCCGAAGATTTTGATTGCTGATGAGCCGACAGCAAATCTTGATAAGTTGACTACGGCGGAGATTATTGCACTTCTAAAGAAAATTAATGATTTTGGGACTACAATTTTGGTGTCGACGCATGATGAGGATGTGGTAAATAATTTGCAAAAGCGGGTGGTGACTTTGAAGGGTGGAAAAGTTGTGAGTGACCAGAAGAATAATGGTATTTATAAGCTGGATGAGATGAAGGCGTCGCCTAAGCGCACAGTGCAGGCTCCAGGTTCGGCAATAAAAAGGAAGGTAATTTAAATGGCGGACGGTGAAGAAAATAATCTGAAAAAAACTTCAAAGAAGAGTTTGCGTGTGATGCGTCAAACTCGTGCGAAGCACCCTTTGCGTGAAGAGGGTCGGATTTTGAAGTATGGCACTAAAGGGTGGGCGCGGAATATTTGGCTATCGATAGCGGCCACTGCCGTGATGGCTATTACGATGATAATTTTGTTTGTGACGGTTGTGGCGAGTGTGATTTTAACAAATACGGCAGAAGTGATGCGCGACAAAATCGATATTACGATTTACCTGAAGCCTGGTACGAGCGAAAAGATCTTAAAGAATTTATCTGAGATTATAAGTGAAGATAAAAACGTAAAGTCGGTGGTGACGTCGACTTCAGAAGAAGAGTATGATAAGTTCATCGCTGAAAATGCGGAGAGTGACGAAATTTTGAATGTACTTGATGATGAGATGAAAGCGCTGATGCTCGCTAAAATGCAGGCGACGATGAGGATAAAAGTATACAATGTAGACAATTTGGATAGCTTAAAGAAAGTGGTGGAGGAAAATGAAGTTTTCCAAAAGAACCTAGACGCAGAAATGTCGCCAACGTATGATGTAAATCAGGTAGAAATTGCAACGATTACGTCTTGGGCGAAATTGGCACGAACTGGCGGGATGATTCTTGCAATAGTGTTTTTGGTGATATCGGTACTAATAATTTTCTCGACGATACGAATGGCGATTTTCTCGCGACGAGAAGAAATCTATATGATGAAATTGGTGGGGGCGGATAAAAGATTCATCCGTGGTCCATTCTTGGTGGAAGCGGAGATTTGCGGGATAATTGCTGGTGTGGTGGCGGCGACGGCGAGCTACTTTGGATTTATGGCTATAGCTCCAAGATTAAGTAGCTACGGTATTAATATTGACACAATAAAGTCGGTACTAGAGTCGAACCAGCTGATTTTGGTATATTTGATATTTATTGCGGTGGGCGTGGTCATTGGCCGCGGGTCCGCGTGGCTAGCGATATCCAAGTATCTACACAAGACTTGACGCTTATGCTATAATTAAAGTATGAAAACACAAAAAACAAAAATTCGGAAATGCTTGGTGGGATTGTTGGTTATTGTGTTGGCGATAGTTCCAGTGTTGGTGGATATCGCAATGGTTGGTGAAGCAAAAGGTTTGTCTAAGGCCTGTCGAAACTCACCAGAATGTCTAGAAGCAGTAGAAAGAGAACAGCAGGCAAAGCAAAATGCAGCTTCGGCAGCGGCAAATGCTGGATGGTTTCAGAATAAAGTTTACGAATTAAATAGCGAAATTGCCACAAAGGAGCTGGAGATTGCTGAGACTGAGGCAGAAGTTGAAGAATTGACGCGTCAGATTGAAGCCGCTGAGGCAAAGCTTAGTGCGCAACAAAATGCTTTGGTTGAGCTACTAGTAAGTATGCATTTTGAGGCGGATTCGGAGCCTATTACGATACTGGCGGGTTCGCAGTCGATTTCGGATTTAGCGGAGAAGCAGGCGCGAAGTGAGGTAGTAAAGCAGCAGATTTCTAATACCGCAAAAGAAATAAAGGAAATGAAATTGCAACTTGAATCCGATAAGGCAAGAGTGGAGGAGTTGCTTGAGCAACAAAAGATTGCGAAAGCTGAGCTTGAAAATAAGAGAGCTGAGCAGCAAAGATTAGTAATTAAATATGAAAATGACGCCGCGGCATATGCGGCGGAGGCGGAAGCAGCTAGGGCGGCGCAACGTGAGGCGGAGCGAGCTTACCAAGAAGCGCATCCTGAGCTATTTCAGGGAAGTAGCTATACCGGTGATGATACTTATCCATGGCAAGCAGATTGTCCGGCTAAACAGGATTATTATATAACGTACATCGAGGACGCTTATGGTGTACATAAAATTGGTGGGTATGTATGCGAATGCGTAAGCTATGCTGGATGGAAAGCGTACGAAGCTTATGGCTTGGCGCTTGGATGGGGTAATGCTTATAGCTGGGACGACGGGGCTAGGGCGGCTGGATATAGAGTAGATCATACTCCGGAGGCGGATTCAATTGGGCAGGTAGATGGTTATCCTTATGGGCATGTATTTTGGGTAGAAAGTGTAAATGCGGATGGCTCGATTAATGTGACAGAATATAATAATTCATACGCTACATATCTATATTCTGGTGTGTCTAGGCCGGGGAGCTTCGGTTCGCGACGAATCTCTGCGGGCGAGGTTTGGCAGTATAATTTTATACATTTACGATAGCTTTTATGTTATAATTAAATAATGAAAAAGTTGGAGTGGAAAGAAAGAAAAGTTAATCTTGGCACGTCAATCGCTATCGGTGCGGTGCTTGCTATAGCCGGTATAGTGATTGGTGCAAATTGGAATACGTTAATTGGCAGATATTCGCCATATTTTGGTTTTAGCACGACAAATTCGGTTAACTGGTCGGCGCTCGATGAAGTTTACGATAAGATTGTGACGACTTATAACGGCGAAGTAGATATCGATAAACTTATTGACGGGGCTAAGTCTGGAATGGTTGACGCCCTAGGGGATATATATACTGTATATATGAATGCCGAGAAGACGGCGGATTTTTATGATGATTTGCATGGTAATGTTGGGTCTGGGATTGGTGTGGAGATGGGGCTTCGTGACGGGTATGTTAGAGTGCTTAGGACATTACCGGATAATCCAGCTAGGAAAGCTGGTATTCTTGCAGGTGATATTCTTTACAAAGTTGACGGGGAAGAGATTTGGGATTTGCCATCGGATGAGGTTGCAAAAAAGATACGTGGCGAGAGTGGTTCCGAGGTGACAGTGACAGTGGTACGCGATGGTAAGGAACTGGACTTCAAGATGAAACGGGAAACCATCAATAATGTTTCCGAGTATGTAGAGTATGATGGTTCGACGGCAATTATTACGGTGACAAGGTTTGATGATGATACTGGCAAATTGGTCCAGAAGGAAGCGGCCAAGTTTACTGATAAAGGCATTAAGAAAGTGATTTTGGATCTTAGAAACAACGGTGGTGGATATGTAAGTGCAGCACAGGATTTGCTCGGACTTTGGATTGACGGTAAAAAGGTTTTGGTGCAGAAATCTGTACATTATGGCAACACGACGACTTCGGCGGCGTCCGGTAAAGCCATTTTATCCGACATGAAGACAATCGTGCTTGTAAATGGTTCGACGGCATCGGCGTCGGAGATTGTGGCAGGAGCATTGCAAGATTATGGTAAGGCGACTGTCGTAGGTGAGAAAACTTACGGTAAAGGCGTAGTGCAAACTCTACTCAATTTATCGGATGGGGCGACACTTAAAGTGACAACTGCGGCGTGGTATACGCCAAATGATCGATCAATTAATGGCGAAGGCATTACTCCGGATGTTGAGGTGGAACGTTCGTATGACGATATTAACGCGATGCGTGATCCGCAACTCGATAAAGCAAAGGAGATGTAATGCGAATCGTAATTGCCACGGCGGTATATCATCCGATGATAAACGGAGTGGCAGTTTTTTCCTATAATTTAGCACGTGGGCTTGCGGGCAGGGGGAACGAAGTGGTAGTGATTTGTCCGTCTCAGACTGGGAAATCATACACTCGGATGGTGGATGGTGTGAAGACTTGTTATCTTAGATCGGTGCAGGCAAAAGTGTATCCAGATCAGATTCATGCAGTACCAAGGAAAAAGAAGTTGTTTTACAAGCACGGGTTTAGGGTGTCGGTGTTCCCGCAGAAAGAAGTAAAGCAAATTTTGACGGAATTTCAGCCAGACGTAGTACATGTGCAGGTGTCGGACCCGATTGGCTTGTCGGTGGTATCATACGCCAGGAAACATGGAATACCGGTGGTGACGACGGAGCACAATCAGCCGGAAGTAATTACGGAGCCGCTTGGTGTCCCTGGGTTTATTAAGAAACCTATTGACGCTCTGCTTGCGGCTTATTTTGCGAATCGTCAGAGCAAGAGTGACTTCGTGACGATGCCGACAAAGAAGGCCATCATGAAGCTACTTGATGAGCGAGATTTTAAGGTGCCGGTGGCGGCAGTGTCAAATGGGGTGGATCTTGGTTGCTTTAAACCAGGGCGAGCGAAAGAAAAACTTTATCAAGAATATGGTCTTAATGCTGAGTTCTCTACCGTGTTATATGTTGGGCGAGTGGATCCGGAGAAAAACGTAGGCGCGGTAGTGAAAGCGTTTCTTAAAGCTGATCTGCCGTGTTCTCAGCTAGTAGTGGTGGGGGATGGAGTGGATCTTGCGAGGTTAAGAAAAAAGTATGGTGAGTATAATAATATACATTTCCTAGGCCGGATAGTGCCACCAGAGCTTTATAAAGTTTATAGAATGGGCGATGTGTTTGCGACGGCTTCGGAGATCGAGACGCAGGGAATTGTGCTAATCGAAGCGGCGGCGACTGGGCTGCCTTTGATTGCGGTGGATGCTGGAGCAGTGAGTGAAATCTGCGTGAATGATGAGAATGGGTTTTTATGTCAGCCTGGGAGCATAGACGAGATGGCTGAGGCACTAAGAAAAATTTTGAGCGATAGGGAGTTAAGGGCTAAATTTGCGGAAAAATCTGTAGAACTAGCTCGTGAGCATGATTTTGAAAAAACTTTGGATAAATTTGAAAATATCTATAAGAAAGTAGCCGGGCAAAGCAATCGACAGGTGGCATCAAAAGTGGTATAATAATATCTATTATGGATAGATATGAACCACTGAAAATTGAAGCAAAATGGCAAAAAATATGGGATGAGACTGAGGCGTTTCGGGCGACTGAGGAGCCTGGCGTGCCAAAGATGATGCTTGCTGAGATGTTTCCGTATCCATCTGGGGCGGGGCTTCACGTGGGTCATGTGAGAAACTTCACGATTGTGGATGTGCTGGCGCGATTTTATCGACAGCAGGGCTATAATGTAATGCGGCCGTTTGGCTATGATACTTTTGGACTTCCTGCGGAAAATTATGCTATCAAGACCGGACAGGCACCACAAGAGGTGACGAAGGTAAACATTGCGAATTTCCGGAAACAGGCAAAGCGACTAGGCTATGCGGTTGACTGGTCGCGTGAGATCAATACTTCTGATCCTGAGTATTATCGGTGGACGCAGTGGTGCTTTTTGCAACTTTATAAAAAAGGTTTAGCGTATCAGAAAGAGTCTTACCAGTGGTGGTGCCCAGTGGACCAGACGGTGCTCGCAAATGAGCAGGTGGAAAATGGCTGCTGCTGGCGGTGCGGACATGAAGTTGAAAAGAAAAAAATGAAGCAGTGGTTCTTTAAGATTACAGAATATGCAGATGAGTTACTTGCTGACATTGATGGTTTGGAATGGCCTGAGAAAATTAAAACCATGCAAAGAAATTGGATTGGACGGAGCGTGGGGGCGGAGATTGACTTTGCGCTTGCTCAAGGTGGAAAGATTACGGTCTTCACAACTCGGCCGGATACGATCATGGGCGCGACGTTCTTAGTAGTGGCGCCAGAGTATGCTGGGCTTGAATTTATCGTGAGCGACGACGCTAGAGATGCTGTGATGAAATATAAGGCTGATGCATTGAAGAAGTCTGAGATTGAAAGGCAAGAAAATAAGGAAAAAACGGGCGTATTTACCGGTGCGTATGCGGTTAATCCAGCGACAAAAGAGAAGATCCCGATTTATGTAGCGGATTATGTGCTTGCTGGTTATGGTACTGGTGCGATTATGGCGGTGCCGGCATATGATGAGCGCGACCGGGAATTTGCGGAGAAATTTGATTTGCCAGTGGTGGAAGCGGAGCTGATTGATAGAGATCTTTATGGTACACCAAAGGTGATGTATAAGATGCGTGACTGGCTGATTTCTAGGCAGCGGTATTGGGGTTGTCCAATTCCGATTGCTTATGATTCGGAGGGCGAGCCACATCCGATTCCGGAGGATCAGTTACCGGTGATGATTCCGGAAGTGAAGGATTATCAACCAGATTCGACGGGGCGTTCGGCGCTTGCGAAGGCAAAAGATTGGCTGAAGGTCGAGGTGTTTAACGAGAAGACCGGGAAAATGGAAATGATGACGCGGGAGACTGACACGCTTGATGGATATGCTTGTTCGTCGTGGTATCTTTGGCGATACGCTTCACCACATGATGTCGATGCGGCGTGGGATCCAGAGGCGGTTTCATATTGGGAGCCGGTGGACTTTTACTGTGGTGGCGATCATGCAGTGGCGCACTTACTCTATGTGAGATTTTGGTGCAAATTCTTTGCAGATCTTGGATATTTGCCATTTAGAGAGCCAGTAAAGAAGTTGCTTTATAATGGTTATATTAATGCGCCAGATGGTAAGAAGATGAGTAAATCTAAGGGGAATGTGATTGACCCGCTAGATGTGATAAATGATGGCTATGGGGCTGATACTCTAAGGACTTATGAAATGTTTATTGGGCCGTATGATATGGATGCAGCGTGGGACCCACGAAGCGTGGGTGGCGTCTACAGATTCCTTAATAGATGTTGGACTCTGGCATTTTCATCTTGCTCGGGGGCGCGTCCGGCCGTACGAAAGCCACGGGCGGCCGGCGCTAATACTCGCGCTGCCGCGCTCCGTACCCCCCTTCGCCAAGACGAAAATGCCACTACCGACACACTTACGTCGTCGCGGATACCACTCGGTGAGGTGGTTACATCTCGGGGGAAAAATACTATCATACGTAATAAAACCATTAAGAAAGTGACGACGGATATCTATAAGTGTCAGTTTAACACTGCGGTGGCGGGGTTGATGGAGTATGTAAATGAGCTTTATAAAGTTGGCGTGACGGAAGAAGATTTAGTGGTATTAGCGAAACTTTTGAAACCTTTTGCGCCACATCTTGCATCGGAAATGTTGGAAAAATTGGGCACAGACGATGAGTGGCCAAAGTGGGACGAAAAGTATCTCGTGCAGGATGTCGTCGAAGTGGTAGTGCAGATAAATGGCAAGTTGCGTGCAAAATTGAGCATGTCGGCAGATGAGGCTACGGATGAGGAAAAAGTGAAAGAATTAGCCTTGGCGGATGAGCGAGTGCAAAAATATGTCGAGAGTGGAGTGAAGAAGGCCATCTTTGTACCGAAGGCAAAACTTTTGAATTTGGTGGTGTAGGTTATAATGGGATATCGTGAGATGTTGGTGGAGTGGAAAAATGCGTAATCATTTACTGTCGCAACATTTCTTACGTAGTCCACGACTGGCGCTGATACTAATTGGGCATTCAAATTTGAAAAAGCGAGACCTTGTGGTGGAGATTGGGGCGGGGTCGGGCGTGATTACTTCGGCTTTGGCGCATCGGGTGAGAGAAGTGATTGCGGTGGAGCCGGATGCTGCGACAGCAGCGAAGCTGAGAGAGAATCTAGTACGGCGCGGGATTACAAATGTGAGGGTGGTGGAGCAGGATTTTCTCGAGATGGAACTTCCGCGTGAGCCGTACAAGGTGTTTTCGAACCCGCCGTTTCATTTAAGTTCGGCAATCGTGCACAAACTGATTGAGGCGGGAAATCCGCCGGAGGCGTTTTATTTGATTTTGCAGAAGCAGTTTGCGTTGAAGCTTTTAAATACGGACAGGCATTATACGTCACAGCTAGGTCTAAAGTTGATACAGGAGTATCAGACGAAAATTCGTTTGCCTTTGAAATCAACAGATTTTACACCGCCGCCGGCCGTGCCGTGCGTGTTTTTTGAAGCGAAAAGGATTAAAAATGATAGTAGTGCTGCATAATATTCGGTCGTGTTATAACGTGGGGGCGATTCTGAGGACTTGTGAGGGTTTTGGGGTTCTAAAAGTGATTTTGTCTGGCTATACGCCAAGAGTAGGAGATAGGAATTTACTCCCGCATCTTCGGGAAAAATTAGATCACGAAATTCACAAAACGGCGCTTGGGGCGGAAGAAATGCTAGATATTTATGCATGTGATGATATATTTTCGGAGCTTAAAAAACTGCATGAACAGGGTTGGCAAATCGTAGGACTAGAGAATAATATTGATAAGAAGTTGTATCAACTGGGGAGCGATGAATTAAAATCGGTGCTTGGCGATAAGGTGGTATTGGTTTTGGGTGAAGAAGTTTGCGGGATTGATAATTCACTGTATGATATAATTGACATGTTCGTAGAAATCCCGATGCATGGGAAGAAAGAGTCTTTCAATGTGTCGGTGGCGGCGGGAATTGCAATGTATGGTATAATGACTTCATGAGTACAATAAAAGTTTATACTACGCCAACTTGTGCGTATTGCCACGCGCTAATGAACTGGTTGGATGAAATGGGGATAGAATATGAAGAGAAAGATGCCACAAAGGAACCGAATATTGCAGCGGTGCCGGTGACGGAAATTAATGGCGAGAGAATCGTGGGATTTGATCGTCCGGCAATAAAGAGAGCCTTGCAGAACTTGTAGCTTTGTGATATAATGAATAAAATTATCTATTAAATTAAGGAGCAAAATGCCTGAACCTAAAAAGCAAAGCAGCCCAAGGAAGACTGGTCTTCGCAGAAGTCATATTCGCCTTGAGCTAGCTCGTAGAGTGAATAAAACCTCCCCGGTGAAGGTTTTCGAAACAAAGAAGAAAACACCGAATCTTAAAGTAAAAACCGTTAAGAAAAAAGAATCATAAGATGGCCAGCAATCGACATTTAGGTAGAGTTATTGTGCTTCAGAGCTTGTATGAGTACGAGCTAAGGGCACTTTCAAATGACCCGGAAGTCGATCTAGACATTATCGTTGCCAAAAATATTGAGCCTTACGAGAAGACGCTTGGTGATACTGAGTTTGTTTATAGTCTTGCTCGTGGTGTGAAGGAAAATTTTGAATCGCTTGATACGGTGCTCCAGCCAATGGCGCCGGAGTGGCCGATTAGTTCGATTTCGGCAATCGATCGTAATGTCCTTAGGATGGGCTTATATGAGCTATCAGAGTGTCGGGATAAGGTCCCACCAAAGGTAGCGATTAACGAAGCGGTGGAGCTGGCGAAAGCCTTTGGATCAGACAACTCGTCACGTTTTGTGAATGGGGTGCTTGGCACGGCTTACAAACAGCTTGGCATTAGCGAAGAAGAAAATCATGGATCAAATGATAAAAAAGAATCCCGAAAAGAGCCTAGCGGCGCGGACGGGGATAGTCAGACAGAGACAGGCGGCGAGTCGGAAACCGCAGAGCGTAGCTAACGCGGAGCCGACTGGGCGTCGATCAGCGCTGAAGGTCCCAGAGGCCTTACCTGTAGAACAACGGGTAAAAGAATCGCCTTTGAAGAAATTTACGTCTGCTGTTTTTCGGAAAAAAGTTACAATTCAGGAAATTGTGCGCGAGCCGACTTCTGGTGGGATTGTTTTTCGTTTGACTGCTGATAAAAAGGATATCGAAGTGCTTTTGATTCAGGATTCTAAGGGGCGGTGGACGATCCCGAAAGGGCATATTGAGCCTGGCGAGACGGCCAAGATGACGGCAAGACGAGAGATTGAAGAAGAGACGGGTCTAAAGAATTTTAATGTTCTTGCATGGCTTGGCAAGATTCATTTTAAATATCGCAGGGCTGACAAATTAGTCTTGATGACTACCCAGATTTATCTGGTGCAAGCGCTAGATGCTAGGGAGGAACTTTTGGGTGAAAAATGGATGCGGGGGATTCGGTGGTTTCCGTTTGCAGAGGCGCTGGATTTGATTGAATATGAAGATATCGAAAAGCTAATGCTAATTGCGAAAAGAAAGATTCGATCAGGGGAAATTTAGGTTTCACCTTGACTTTTTATGCAAAATGTGATATAATGAGGGGATATGGAGGAAAAAATGGATTTAACACCTTACAAAGAGTTTGCAAAAGAGAAGCTGGGGTTTTCTTTTAATGATATTTCGCTTCTGGTGACGGCTCTCACGCATCGGAGTTATGTAAATGAGCATAAGGGTAGTGTAAAAGAGCACAATGAGAGGTTGGAATTTCTAGGTGACGCGGTGCTAGAGTTAGTTTCTTCGGATTTTTTGTATCGGAACTACAACGAACCTGAGGGAATTATGACGGCGCTTCGGGCGGCTTTGGTTCGGACTGAGTCGATAGGTGACGCTGGAAAAGAGCTTGGGTATGAGCCTTTAGTGAGATTGTCGCATGGTGAGAAAAATGGTTCGGAACGGGCGCGGGATGTGATTTTGGCGGATTGTTTCGAGGCGGTGATTGGGGCGATTTATCTTGACCAGGGTTATGATGCGGCGAGGGAATTTATCGCGAAGCATATTTTGGTGAAGATGGATACGATTCTTGATGAGGGGAGCTGGCGTGATCCGAAATCGTACGTGCAGGAATTGGCGCAGAAGATTGACGGGATGACGCCGGTTTACCATACACTGAGCGAGGAGGGTCCGGATCACGATAAGACATTTAAAGTCGGACTTTACGTGGGAGATCAGCTTAAAGCGACTGGTGTCGGCCACTCGAAACAGGAGGCGCAGACAGAGGCGGCTCGGGTGGGAGTGAAAATGTACCGCAAATTAGAAGCTGGTAAATAGCTTTTTAGGGTTTATCTTTTTTAAAAATTGTGATATAATAGGGTGGTTAATAATTTTTAAGGAGAAAACATGCTTGCGATTCGTATGCAACGTAATGGCCGGGCGCATTATCCTACGTACCGGATAGTCGTCCAAGAAGCGCAGCGCCACCCTTTGTCTGGGCGCGTTGTAGCTGAGGTCGGCAATTATAACCCAGCTACCAAAGCTTTGACGCTTGATAAGGCAGCGGTGGAAAAGTATCTAAAGAATGGTGCGCAGCCGTCGAGCCGAGTAGCTTACATCTTGGCGAAAAATGACGTCAAGCTCCCAGATTGGGTAAAGAAGGCGTCGGTAAAGTCAGCTAAGGCTAAACACGCTGATAAGCTGAGGAAGAATCAGCCAAAGGAAGAGGCTCCAGCGGAAGCTCCGGCTGAACCAGCTGAGGCTCCAGCAGAAGCTTAAGCAAAATTCAAAAAATAACCCTTTTAAAAAGGGTTATTTTTGTTATAATATATATTATATAACTTAAAATGGAGAAAATATGGCTACTATCGACCAACAATTCGTAGAATATATCGTAAAAACCTTAGTCAATAATCCAGATAAAGTATCGGTGGAACGCAAAATTGATGAGAAAGGCGTGCTACTATCTTTGACGGTAGACCCAGAGGATGTCGGGCGCGTGATTGGTAAGCGTGGGGTGACAGCACAGTCGATTCGGATGTTGCTTCGGGCACTTGGGACCAAGCAAGATGCGCGGTACAATTTGAAGATCGTAAACACTGATGAGGACGGCGAATCATCTCACGAATCGCACCGTGATGAAAAGCGCCAAAATCAGCACGAAGAAGAAAAGGAAGTTGAAGCCGTAGAGGTGGAAGACGTGGAAGAGGATGATGGCTCCGATGAAGAATATAATGATGAGTCTGAGACCTCTGAGCTTGCCGAAAAAACTCGAGCAGAGCTTGCGGACCTTGACGATCTCGATATCTAATTAAAGTTAAAGTTTGAAATATGGCGCATTTAAATGTGCCATATTTTTTTAAAAAAGTGGTTGACAATCGCCGCACTCACGAGTATAATTAGGCTTAAGCTAACTAACTGCGAGTTCGCTTGAAAACATATTAATCAAAGTTGAGAGTTTTATATATGTCTAAAAATGCCCTACGTTGAAGGGCTTTTTTGGTATTGAATTATTTGCTGACGTGTGATATCATTAAGTACAAGAAGTAGTGTGCTGTATTTTTGGAGCTAGGGAAAGGTGGCGGCTTTCAGGGCAAAATATAGCAGTAATCTTCGGCGCTGAAACAATTTGGAGCTAGTTTGGGCTAGTATTCCTAGTTGTTTGAAAGATTAATAACACTAATAATAAAAGAGGTAGAATGGCTAAAAAACCAGTCGTAGGTGAGAGAGTATTCTTCACCGAGGGAGACCAAGCTTTGCCGATTCCGGACATGACTCAGCATCAGACGGATTCGTGGGAAGACTTTGTCAAAAACGGACTGCGCGAGGTTTTTGATGAGCTGAACCCGATAGATGACTATACGGGGCAGAAACTTTCGCTGCGGTTCAAAGATTACTATTTTAAAGAGCCAAAGCAGACTGAGCAGCAAGCAAAGTATAATTTGGCTACATACGAGGCTCCGCTTCATGTGGTCGTAGAGCTCGAAAACAAGGTGACCGGCCAAAAGAAAGAACAGGATATTTACTTTGGTGACTATCCTTGGATGACTGAGCGGGCAACCTTTATCATCAATGGCACAGAGCGTGTGGTTGTATCGCAGTTGATTCGTTCGGCTGGGGTATTTTTCAATGCTGAGACCATTGGTACGCGACGCTATTATGGCGCAAAGGTGATTCCTGGCCGTGGTGCATGGCTTGAATTTGAGACCACTGCAAACGGTGCAATGTATGTAAAGATTGACCGTCGACGCAAGTTGCCAGTCACGACATTTTTAAGAGCGCTTGGCATGAAAGAAAGTGCAATCAAGAAAGCGTTTGAGAGTGTCGACAATGGCGACAAGAAATATATCGAAGCAACGCTTGAGAAGGATACGACTTCGACTCAGGGCGAGGCTTTGCTCGAGGTTTATCGCAGGATTCGTCCTGGTGATCTCGCTACGGTTGAGAATGCGCGTTCGATGATTGAGCGCATGTTCTTCGATCCAAAGCGATATGATTATTCAAATGTTGGTCGCTTTAAGATTAATCGAAGGCTTCATATGGAGACTCCAAATGAGCCAAAGTTCCGCACCCTCCAGATGGATGATGTGGTGGCGATTATCTCCGAGATGATTCGTTTGAACAATACTCAAGAAGCTCCAGACGATATCGATTCATTGTCGAACCGTCGTGTGAAGTTGGTTGGCGAGTTGGTACAGAGGCAATTCCGTCTTGGTATGCTTCGTTTGCAACGCAACATCCTAGACCGGATGTCAATGGCAAATGCTGACGAGGTGACCCCATCGCAGCTTCTTAATTCGCGACCAGTCGTTGCAGCAGTGAAAGAATTCTTCTCTACCTCACAGCTTTCACAGCTAATGGACGAAGTGAACCCATTTTCAGAGCTTGCGCACAAGAGGCGTCTATCCTCAATGGGTCCTGGTGGTTTAACTCGTGAACGTGCTGGATTTGATGTACGCGATGCTCACCCGACACATTACGGCCGTATTTGTACGGTAGAAACGCCAGAAGGTGGCAACGTGGGTCTAGTGCTCAACTTCGCGACTTATGCAAGAATCAATAAATATGGTTTCATTGAGGCTCCATATCGCGTAGTAAAAAATGGTAAGGTGACCGATGAAATCGTATATGTAGATGCGGATACTGAGCATGAGATGGTGATTGCGGACGCATCGGTAAAGCTAGACAAAGATGGTAAGTTTGTGGAAGATTGGGTGTCAGCTCGTGTGCATGGAGCGCCGGCGCACGTGGAAGCATCTAAGGTGACCCACATTGATGCTGCGCATAAAGAGATTCTCGGTGTATCAGCGTCGCTAATTCCATTTGTTGAGAAAAACCGTGTTGACCGCTCACTCATGGCTTGCGCCATGCAGAAGCAGGCGGTACCTCTACTTCGCCAAGATAATCCAATCGTTGGTACTGGCATTGAGGCTGAAGTGGCTAAGAACACCTCACAGCTCGTGATGGCTTCTGGTAAAGGTGTAGTAAAGAAGGCTGATGGCGAGTCCGTAATCGTGACCTATGAAAAGGGTGGCGATGTTGAATATAAATTGCAACACTTTGAAAAGACCAACGATGACCGTTGTTACAACCAGCATTGTGTAGTAGCAAGAGGCCAGAGCGTAAAGAAGGGTGATGCCTTGATTGAGGGCGCATCGATTCATAATGGCGAGCTTGCACTTGGTCGCGATCTTCTAGTAGCATTTATGCCATGGCGTGGTTACAACATGGACGATGCAATCGTGATTTCTAATCGTTTGGTTGAGGATGATACGCTTACATCAATCAATATTAAAGATTTTGACGTAGAAGTGCGCGAAACCAAACTTGGTCCAGAGCAAGTAACCCGGGATATTCCAAACGTATCTGAGCATGCATTGCGTCATCTCGGTGAAGATGGCATCGTGACGATTGGCTCGGAAGTTTCAAACGGTGATATCTTGGTAGGTAAAATTACTCCTAAGGGCGAACAGGAACTTTCAAGTGAAGAGCGGTTACTCCGTGCGATCTTTGGTGAAAAAGCAAAAGACGTACGCGATACTTCGATTCGTATGAATGGTTCTTCGACTGGTAAGGTCGTAGACGTACGAGTTTACACTCGCGAACAAGGTCATGAGCTCAAAGCTGGCGTAATCATGCAGATTAAAATCTTTGTAGCAGAAATGCGAAAGATTGGCGTCGGTGATAAGCTTGCTGGGCGACATGGTAACAAAGGTGTAGTATCTCGCATACTTCCAGTGGAAGATATGCCATTCATGGCAGATGGTACTCCAATCGATGTAGTACTAAGCCCAATGGGTGTGCCATCACGTATGAACCTCGGTCAGCTCTTTGAAACACATCTTGGTATGGCAGCAAGGGCGCTTGGCTATACCGTAGCTACCCCATCATTCAACGGTGTGCCAGACGAAGTAATCTCAGATGAGCTCGAAAAGGCCGGCTACGCTAGAGATGGTAGAGTCCAACTTTACGATGGCCTTACTGGTGAACCGTTCAATGAGCGAACCTCAGTTGGCGTGATGCATATGCTGAAGCTTCACCACATGGTTGAAGATAAGATTCATGCACGTTCAACTGGTCCTTACACGATGGTTACTCAGCAGCCACTTGGTGGTAAAGCTCAAAATGGTGGTCAGCGCTTCGGGGAGATGGAGGTCTGGGCACTTGAGGCTTACGGCGCTGCGACAACATTGCAAGAGATGCTCACCATTAAGTCAGATGACGTATATGGTCGTGCAAAAGCTTATGAAGCAATTATCAAGCATGAACCAATCGAAGGTCCAAAGCTTCCAGAAGGTTTCAATGTCTTGGTGAAAGAGCTTCAGGGCCTTGGTCTTAAGGTTGATCTTTTGGATCACGGTGAGTCAGCAGATGCTGGTGATGTGATTGAAAAGACTTCACGTGAGATTGAAAAAGACAAGGATGACCAATCAATTTATGATCAACATAAGAAAGATACCGCACCAGAAATTCTCGACCTTGATGATGATGAGGCTGCAGCAATGATGGCGGAAGAAGGTATCGATATAACAGAGGCTGATGAGGATTCGGATAGTTTCGATGACGGTTCTTTGGAAACCGAAGAAGAGCTAGACGAAGGTACGATTGACCTCGGAGAGGAGTTCTAATATGGCGTGGATGGATAATTTCATTTCAGCTTCAGACTTTGACTCCATTAGATTGTCGGTAGCGAGTCGCGATGACATCTTGAATTGGAGTTATGGTGAAGTGACCAAGCCGGAGACGATTAATTATCGTACTCAAAAACCAGAGCGTGATGGGTTGTTCTGTGAACGTATTTTCGGGCCAACCAAAGATATTAACCCACATGATTCTAAACTAAAAGGTGTAAGAAGCCGTGAGGCAGCAGTAGATAAGGAAGGCAACCTTGTCACTAAGTCGATTACTAGGCGTGAACGTATGGGGCATATTGCGCTCGCCGCGCCAGTAGCACATATTTGGTTTATGCGCGGGATTCCGTCTGCACTTTCACTCTTGCTTGATATTACAGTAAAGAATATCGAAAAAGTAGTGTATTTTGCAACTTATCTCATGACCGATGTTAAGGCTGACGAGATTCAGAAGACACTTGAGACTTTGGAATCTCAGACCAAGGCAGCGCGTGATGCGATTGAAATTCGTTACAAGAATGCCGCTGAGGTAGAAGGTGCGGATGTAAAGTCGCTTGCTGACGAGCGCAACAAAGAGCTCGAAGAGCTCGAGGCTGATTATCAGTCTCGCAGGGGCATGCTCGAATCCTTCAAGAAGGGTGGCGTAATTACGGAAGTAGAATATCGTAATTTACCAGAAGAGTATGAAGATTTGATCGAAGTGGAGATGGGTGCGACAGCAATCAAGAAGATGCTTGACGAAATCGATCTCGATAAATTGATTAGTGAGCTTCATGCTGAGGAAGAGGAAGCTAAGGGTCAGAAGGAAAAGAAGATTCAAAAGCGCCTCAAGACGCTTGAAGGTATGCAGGCTGCTGGTATTCGCCCAGAGGATTTGATCCTTACGGTGATTCCGGTAATCCCACCAGATCTTCGTCCTATGATTGCACTTCCTGGTGGACGTTTTGCGACATCGGATCTTAACGATCTGTATCGACGGGTAATTAACCGCAACAACCGGTTAAAGAAGTTGATTGATCTCAATGCTCCAGCAGTGATTTGTCGAAATGAGATGCGAATGCTTCAGGAGGCGGTGGACGCCCTTATCGACAACTCGGCGTCACATGGTGCCGGTACGACTAATGGTCGCAGGAAATTGAAATCTTTGTCTGACCTTCTTAAAGGTAAGCAAGGGCGATTCCGTCAGAACTTGCTTGGTAAGCGCGTGGATTACTCTGGTCGTTCAGTGATTGTGGTAGGCCCAGAATTGCAACTTCACGAGTGTGGTTTACCAAAGCAGATGGCGCTTGAGCTTTTTAAACCATTTGTGATTTCATGGTTGATTTCAAACGAGCATGCAAACAACATCCGCTCGGCTTCGCGTCTCATTGAAGCTAAAGAAACCGTGGTGTGGGATGCATTGGATGAGGTGATTAAAGGCAAGTATGTACTCCTTAACCGTGCTCCTTCGCTTCATCGTCTGTCGGTACAGGCGTTCCAGCCGAGATTGATTGATGGTAAGGCAATTAAGTTGCATCCACTAGTAGCTTCTGGCTTTAACGCTGACTACGATGGTGACCAGATGGCTGTGCATCTACCATTGTCAGATGCAGCCCAGCTCGAAGCAAAAGAGTTGATGTCGGCCTCGAAGAACCTTTTGAAGCCAGCAGATGGTGCTCCGGTGCTTGCTATCTATCAGGACGTAGTGCTTGGTGCATACTATTTGACTTATGACAAGCCTGGTACTGATACTGGTGAGCCGAAAGCATTCTCGTCGGTATATGAAGCAGAAATGGCTTATGACCAGGGAATCATTGCACTTCAGACTCCAATTCGGGTGTTTGCAAAGCGTGAGATTCGCAATACTACACTCGGGCGGGTAATCTTTAATGAGATTTTGCCAAAAGAGTATCCTTATGATAACTCGGTGCAGACCAAGAAGCATTTGTCTAAGGTGATGGCTGATATCTTTGATCTTTATGGATCTGAGGTGATGGTGCATACCGCTGATGCGCTCAAGGACCTTGCGTTTGAGTATGAGACGATTGCGTCGATTTCGACCGCGAAGGACGATTACCCGACTTATGATGAGATCGATGATTTCATCGCTGAAGGTGATGCAAAGACGGCGCTTATTCAACAGCAGTTCAATGATGGTCTCGTAACTGAAGATGAACGCTACAAGCTAACGATTGCCAACTGGCGTGATATCGATAAGAGAATTTCAGAATTCTTGCAGAGCAAGCTTGCTGAGATGGATACCGATATCGCGGTGATGGTGAACTCGGGTGCTCGTGGTAATATTTCAAACATTAAGCTCGCTTCGGCAGAAATTGGTATCATGGTGGATATCAACAACAACGAAATTGAGCTTCCGGTTAAATCTTCATACAAGAAGGGTCTAAATACCCTAGAATCATTCATCGCGACGCGAGGTGCACGTCAGGGTCAGGTATCTACGGCACTTCGTACTGCAGACTCTGGGTATCTTACCCGTCGTCTTGTCGATGTGTCCCAGGATGTATTTACAACTGATGAAGAGGCGGAAGATCCAGGCTTTACAGTTTACAAGTCTGAGACTGAGCAATCAGGAATCTCGTTTGTAGCAAGAATCGCTGGGCGATATACTGCCGAGGTGGTGCCTGGTTATCTTGAAGCTGATCAGCTTATCACTAAAGAGGTTGCAGAACAGATTGATGCTGATCCAGCAATCGAATCAGTGAAGATTCAGTCAGTACTATCAACCACTGCGGTTGACGGTGTGCCGCGCAAGGCTTATGGCGTAGATATGTCTACACGTGAGCTCGTGGCTGCACATGAACCAGTCGGTGTAATTGCTGCGCAGTCGCTCGGTGAGCCTGGTACTCAGCTAACGCTCGATACCAAGCACGGTTCCGGTGTGGCAGGTTCTGGTGCAATTGCCCGTGGTCTTCCTCGTGTAGAAGAGCTTCTTGAGGCTAGAGCACCAAAAGGCCAAGCGTATGTTTCGCCAATCGATGGTACAGTCGAGGTTTGGGAAGATGGCAATCGTTATATTGCACAAATTACCCCACAATCTGGCGAGATTATGCGAATTTCACTTGACGGGCGTGAGCCAGCAGTGAAAGACGGTGAAAGCGTCAAGACTGGCACGACTTTGATTAAGAAGTCTGAAGGTAAGGCTGCGGTCAAGGCAAAGCACGACGGTATCGTAGAGCTTGTAAAAGACGCGATCATCCTAGTTGGTTCAAATGTTGCACCGGTAAGGATTGAAATTCCTGGCGATGCTGAGTTGGTTGTAAAATCAAATGACTCGGTGATGGCTGGCGATCGGTTAACTACCGGCTCCCTCAACTTGCAGGATTTGTTGAAGTACAAGGGTATCGAAGAGACTGAGCGCTACATCATGAACGATGTTTTGTCTGTGTACTCAGCACAAGGACATGAGATTTCACCAAAGCACCTTGAGATTTTGGTACGTCAAATGTTCTCGAGAGTTCAGATTAATGATCCGGGCGATTCGGAGTTTGTGTCTGGTGACGTAACTTCGAAGGCTTCGGTAGTATCAGTAAATCGTGAGCTCGAAACAGAAGGAAAGAAGCCTGCAACTTACACGAATCTTCTACTTGGTATCACAAAGGTATCAATCTTCTCAGATTCGTTCTTGTCGGCAGCTTCATTCCAGGATACGACACGCGTGCTAATCAATGCGGCAATTAACGGTCGCGTAGATAAATTGAAGGGTCTAAAGGAAAACGTGATTATCGGTCGAAAGATTCCGGTAGGAACTGGCGTAGCTCCACTCGTTGACTTTGAGACTCCAGATACTAAAACCCCGACAGAAGAGGATTTAGAAAATCTCTAAGATTTGTTGGGAATTTAGAAAATAAAGGGCTTTAAAAGCCCTTTATTTTTTGGATAGGATATGATATGATAAATGGAGAAAGTAAGAGGTTTTATGCATTTTTCGACGATATTTAAATCCTTGAAAAATAAGGATATGCTGAAAAGAGTGGGTATTATATTTGGTATTTTGGTAGCTTATCGCTTGCTAGCACAAATTCCGGTACCGATGGGCGATGCTTCGACATTTAAAGAAGCAGTCTCCAATTTGATGGAAAAGTCGGACTTTTCGAACTTTTTGAATTTGATTTCTGGTGGTGGATTAGCGTCGTTTAGTATTATATTGGTAGGTTTGTCGCCATATATTACCGGTTCGATTGTGATGCAGCTACTTACGAAAGCGATACCTCGACTTGAAGAACTTTCAAATGATGGTGAAAGTGGGAGGCGAAAGATTAATCAGTGGACACGCATGCTCACCGTGCCGCTAGCAGTGGTGCAATCCATAGCGTATATATTTATTTTGTACCAATCAGTGGTGTCGGCAAATATTGCAACCGAGTTTGTGCCAACGACTGGCGACTGGGTACTATCAGTGGTATCGATGACTGCTGGGTCGGTGATTTTGATGTGGATGGGCGAGTTAATCACTGAGCAGGGGATTGGTAATGGTATTTCGACATTGATTTTTGCATCAATTATTTCACAACTTCCGACTACGATGGCGTCGCTTGGCACAGCACTCTTTGACACGAGCGATGGTGCATTAAATCTCTTTGGATGGTTGGAATTACCCGTAGATCCGGTAGTATTTTGGATTGTACTGGGATTTTCCATTGCAATGCTGATAGTTATCTATTGCTTGGTGAAGTTAAACGAGGCGCAACGAATTATAACTATTAATTATGCAAAACGCGTACATGGTAACTCTTCGTATGGCGGGATTCGTTCGATTTTACCAATCAAGCTAATTGCGGCTGGTGTGGTGCCGGTGATTTTCGCAACAGCATTCTTGTCTTTGCCGGCTCTAGTAGGGCAGGTAATCACATCAGTGGATCCTGGAAATGAAATCGGTGCGACACTTACGACTGTGTTCTCGGCTCCAAGTGCAAGCAACTTTGCAACACAATATCCGGATGGGATTACTGGTCAGTGGTTTGTGTATCCAGCATTGTACTTTGTGTTAGTATTCGCGTTTACTTATTTCTATACGTCAATCATCTTCAACACAAAAGAGATTGCAGATAACTTGCAGAAGCAGGGGGCATTTATCGAGGGAGTGCGTCCAGGTGGTAAGACGGCAGAATATCTTGGCAAGGTTGTGAACCGTTTGGATCTCTTTGGTGCTTTGGCACTTGGTATGATTGCGATGTTGCCATTTATTACTGACTACGTGTTTATCTTGACTACTGGTGCGCCGATTGGTTTATCGATTTCTGGTACTGGACTTCTCATTGTGGTGACGGTGGCACTAGAGAATCTAAGGTCGGTGGATTCTAGGGCGCTCATGATAACTTATGACGATTTTAAAGATGAGTCTTAAACTAAAGGTGAGTCCAAAATTGATTGCTAAATGGGTGGCGATTGGGCTAGCTGGTGTGCTTTTTCTGGTATTCTTTATAAGAGTAGTAACTTTTGAGAGTAAATATTACAGCGAGATGGAGGGGAGTGAGCGGGATGTGGTAGAAACTGCCATTGAGGAAGAGGAAGAACCATTAATAGAGGAGGTACCAACCGAGGAGGAAGTGGTTGAGTATACGGTAGCCGCAGATCGGCCACGATATTTGTCGATTGGGAGACTGGGTATCGTAAGAGCGAGAATTATACCAGTAGGCGTGAAGCCAAATGGTGAGCTTGGGACGCCAAATAATATCTTTGATGTTGGCTGGTATGAATCGTCTGGCAAGCCGGGGCAAGGTGGCACATTGGTAATAGATGGGCACAATGGTGGTCCGCATGTACATGGAGTTTTTAAGGATTTACCGGATCTAAAAAACGGTGACACTATATTAGTAGAACGCGGCGACGGTGAGGCTTTTGAATATCGCATAGTTGAAAATGTGACGGTGTCACTTGAAGATTCGGATATGTATATGGCGACGGCACTGCGGTCGCCGGAAAAAGGTAAAGAATCGGTGACTTTGATTTCTTGTACTGGTGAATGGTCACAGCAGCAGGGGACTTATCTTTCAAGGCAATTTGTAAGGGCTATTTTGGTAGATAACTAAAATTTTAGTATTTACAAAGTAGCTATAATCGTGGTATAATTAAGTGGTAATTTATGGCTAGTCAAAAAGAAGTGATTAAACTCACTGGCACTGTCTGTGAGGCATTGCCTAATACCCAGTTTCGGGTTGAACTCGAGAATGGTCATATTATTGTTGCCCATATGAGTGGGAAGATGCGGAAAAACTATATCCGTCTCGTCCCGGGCGACAGAGTCGAGGTTGAGTTAACCCCTTACGATCTTACAAAGGGCAGAATCAGCTTTAGGCTCAAAGATTAATAATACTAATAGGAAAGGATAATTTTAACACATGAAAGTACGTGCTAGTGTTAAGAAAATCTCGCCTGATGATATTATTGTGCGCCGGAAGGGTGTACTACGTGTCATCAATAAGAAAAAACCTAAGAATAAGCAAAGGCAGGGTTAAAAATGGCTAGAATAGCTAGCGTTGTGATCCCGTCCGATAAGCAAGTGTGGATTGCTCTCACTTATGTTTATGGGATTGGTAGAACAACATCAAAGAAAATCCTTGCGGAGGCTAAAATCGAGCCTACCACTCGGGTGAAAGATCTCACCGAGGCTGACGAACAAAAAATCAACGACATTATTTC
>JAEEGL010782277.1_pt1 | contig 62596 bp, 55 predicted proteins | sample 9134231 | NCBI WGS metagenome assembly JAEEGL01 (sample SAMN16246548, study PRJNA631951) | gut metagenome | biome: gut microbiome; feature: rumen; material: fiber-attached | host: Bos | place: Iran: Karaj | collected 2018-10
CTTGCGGTGCCCAAAATTGCTTGCGGCTTGGAGCGCCGCGCAATTTTGACCGCTGCGCCTTCATCACCTCGCTTCTTCTGCCACCGGGAGCGATTCGGTGATGAAGCCCGGCACGCTCCGCGTGCCTCGGGTTCGAGATCATTTTTGCCAATAAAAATAAAACGAGGTCAAAAGACCTCGTTTTGTTTTTAAGCAGGGGCAGAAGGACTTGAACCCTCGGCACGCGGTTTTGGAGACCGCTGCTCTACCAACTGAGCTATACCCCTATGGAATGGTGGGCCACCAGGGACTCGAACCCCGGACCATTCGGTTATGAGCCGAGTGCTCTAACCAACTGAGCTAGTGGCCCGCTTTTTTAATGCTTAAATATATTATCAAAAAGAACACGGTTTGTCAATTATTTTTTTCAGTTTTTGGTTTTCGGATTTTAAAAGCAAAAAACGGTGCTGTTTTTGTTGATATTCAAGCAAACGAAGCTTATAATAATACGCATACAAAAGCAATCGTCGGGAGGCACACAGAGCATGAGCAATAAAGAAAACAAGCTTGCAAAAGAGACAATCAGATCTTTTCACAGAGTCAATGACAGCTTATGGACTCTTGTTTATAAAAATGACTATGCGCTTGACGTTCTGCTTGAATACGGCACGGACTCCATAATGAGCACGGTTAAACATCTGCAGAACACGGTGCGTGCTTCACGTCTTGCCCCGAACTCAAATAAAGACGGCTTTGCCTGCTCAACCTTTAATGCAAGAAATGAGAACGGAGCCCCGATTTTTGCGAGGAATTTCGATTATAAAGAGGCACCCTGCGTTGCGGTGTGGACCGCTCCCGAAAACGGATACAGAAGCATGGCGGTTATTGACAGCACATTTTTTATTTACGGCACAAAAATTTTTAAGATGAAAAACGCACGCAATCCCAAACGTCTCCTGGGCGCACCATATATGTCAATGGATGGTATAAATGAAAAGGGTTTTTCCTGCGCAGTGCTTGAAATAAAGGCAAAGGCAACAAAGCAGAACACGGGCAAAAAACCTATTAACACAACGGTTGCCCTGCGTGCGGCGCTTGACAAATGCAGCAGTGTTGAAGAGGCGCTGGAGCTTTTTACATCTTACGACATGCACGACCTGCTCGGCATAAGCTACCACTATCAGTTTGCAGATGCGGCGGGCAACAGCGCAATTCTTGAGTATGTTGACAACAAGCCGTATATAATCAGGCAGAAAGTGCCTGACGAGAATCTCAAACTTACCAACTATTTTCTCACGCCCGGAGGAGACAACAGCGACGGCAGAGGCGAAGACAGATTCGAACACATCGGCGAGGTGCTGAAAGAGAATAACGGCATTCTCAGCGAGAATGACGCTATGAAGCTTCTTTCGGAATGCACTCTTAATTACCGTCACAAAACGCTAAAGCATATGGTTATCACGCTGTGGAGCGCTGTATATAACTGCAGTGAGAATTCGATGCTCCTTTGCACGGGCATGGATTACGGCAAAAAATACAGGTTGTATCTTGACAAACCCGGTGAGGTTTTTGCCGTTGAATAAAACAGAACGGAAGGCGGAGTAATAACTCCGCTGTTTCTTTTTGATAAATTTCTCAAAAAAACTTGATATTTGTATATATTTACTATAAAATAAGCACGGCTATTATACAAAATAACATTTGTTCTTCGCAAAATGCGGAGTAATTCATATTTGTTTACCGGGAGAAATTATGGTTTTTTCGAGTCTTCTGTTTGTTTTTCTGTTTCTTTCGTTCAATCTGCTCTCACAGATTGTTCTGAAAAAAACCGAATATAAAAATGCGGCGATGCTCGCTTTTTCAATACTGTTTTACTGCTGGGCGGGACCGCTGTATTTTCTTTTGCTGCTCTTCGATGTTTTTGTTTGCTGGGGAGCGGCGCGTCTGATTGAAAACGCCGACAAAACCGACAGAAAAATTCTGCTTGCGTTTTCGTTGTTTGCCGTTCTGCTTGTGCTCGGAATATTCAAATACACGGGCTTTGTGTGCGGAACTCTGCAGTCGGTTTTCGGCTTCCCGAAAGAAGTCGTTTCAATAGCCCTGCCTGTCGGCATAAGCTTTTACAGCTTTCAGCTTATCAGTTACGTTGCCGATGTTTACCGCGGTCAGGTGGCAGCACAGAAAAAATTCTGGGTGCTTCTGCTTTACGCCTGCCTTTTCCATCAGTGCATTGCGGGCCCCATAGTCCGCTATTCGGACGTTGAGAAGGATATTCTCACAAGGCGTGTCAACCGTGCCGAGATAAGCAGGGGAATCAGCAGGTTCACCGTAGGTCTTGCAAAAAAAGCGGTGCTTGCCAATTCCTGTGCTGCGGTTGCCGACCTCTTCTTTGACAAAACAGCCGGTGAGCTTGCAAAAACCCCCGCTCTTGGTTTGTGGCTTGCCGGTTTTGCGTTTATGCTTCAGATTTATCTCGACTTTTCCGCTTATTCGGATATGGCAATCGGTATGGGTCTTATGTGCGGTTTCCACTACCGTGAAAACTTCAACTATCCATATGTCGCCGACTCGGTCACGGATTTCTGGCGCAGGTGGCACATTTCGCTTTCAACATTTTTCCGCGACTATGTTTATATACCTCTGGGCGGCAACCGCAAAGGCACGGCGAGGCAGGTTTTCAATCTCTTTGTTGTGTGGGGGCTTACGGGCTTATGGCACGGAGCGAGCTGGAACTATGTTATCTGGGGACTGTATTTCTTCGTCTTCCTTGTTATTGAAAAATTCTTTCTCGCAAAGAAACTGGAACGCATACCCAAAGCGGTACGGGTTGCTCTTGTTCTGATAATCGTTTATTTCTGCTGGATAATATTCAAATTTGAAGATTTTACTTCACTCGGCACCGTTCTCAAAGGTCTGTTCTGCTTCAATCACAATTCATTTGCGGGCAAAGCGGTAACTCTTGCGTTCAAATCAAATTACAGACTTCTCATATTCTCTGCTGTTGCCTGTCTGCCGCTCGGCAAAGCAGTCAGAAACGCCCTTTACAAAAAATCACAGACATCAGCTCCGGTCGGAATTGTATACGGAATATGGGACGCAGTCCATCCCGTTGTTCTGCTTGTGCTCTCGTCAATGGCTCTTGCGGGCGATACATATAATCCCTTCCTTTATTTCAGGTTTTAAGGTAAATTATGAAAAACAACAATCAGAAAAAAGTTTTAAACTCAATAAAAATTGCATTGTTCGGTCTGACGATGGCTGTTATGACGGTTATCGGTCTTGCCTGGTTCAGGCGCCCCGATGTTTCGCAGATTGAAAAACGCAAGCTTACGGAATTCCCGAAGGTGTCTCTCTCCGCTCTGGCTGACGGAAGCTGGTTCTCCGGCATTGAGACATGGTATGCCGACACCTTCCCCGTGCGTGAAAAACTTGTTAATGCAAACAACTTCTTCAAAGCACTTTACGGCAAAACCGGTGAAAAAATCGTGGGCACGGGCAAGGATGCGGACGATATTCCCGATGATGCAGGCGAAGAGGCAACACTGCCTGTTACAACCGAGCCGCAGACTGTCCGCGACGGCATTGTCAGCGACGAGGGCGGCGAGACGCTCGACGGCGTTTATGTCAGCGGTGACACGGGCTATTCGCTCTACTATTTTGTCAAAGAAAATGCGGATTGGTATGCCGCCGTTGTCAACGAGGCGCAGAAGCGTTTTGACGGCAGAGCAACCGTCTATGATATGATAGTGCCTCTCAATTCGGGCGTTGTTCTCAGCGACAGTCTTCAGAAAGAACTCAATATAAGCGACCAGCGCGAGGCAATTTCATATATCTACGGCAAGATGAACCCTGCGGTAAAAGCAGTGCCTACGTTTGATATTCTGAGAAATCACTGCGACGAATACCTTTACTTCCGCACTGACCACCACTGGACGGCTCTCGGAGCTTACTACGCCTACACAAGTTTCTGCAACGTTAAGGGTATTGCCCCGCATCAGCTTAATCAGTTCAGGACAAAAACATATGAGGGCTTTGTAGGCACGCATTATTCAGAGACTAATATTGCGAGGCTGAAAAACAACCCCGACACCATTACCGCCTATGTTCCGATGGGAACGGATAAAATGACCATTACCGATGTCAACGGCGAAACAAACGAGAACTGGCCGATAATCATGGATGTTGACAATTACCCGGCAAACAGCAAATACAGCTGCTTTGTAAACGGCGATGCAAAGCTCTGTGTTGTCAATAATCCGCAGATAACCGACGGCTCCGCCTGCTTATGCATAAAAGACAGCTTCGGCTGCGCATTTGTGCCCTTCCTCGTTGACCATTATCAATATACATACTGGATTGATTACAGATATTTCCATCAGTCGCTTTCGGCTTTTGTTGACGAGCATAATATTACCGATATCATCTTTTTGCAGAATATTTACAACACCGCTTACAAAAAAGCGATTCAGCAGATTCAGGATCTTGTCGAAAGCTGACGACAGAATATAATTAATAAAATATTTTAAAAAAGTCTTTACAAAAACGGACAGTTGTGTTATACTCCGTTTTGCACTGTGCCCGTATCTCGGTTTGCGGGTTGAACCTCCTTAAGAGGTGTTCACCTGCCGCACACTGGGAGCGAGGCAAATAATTAAATGAGGTGAAAATAATGACACAGGCAGAAAAACAGGCAATCATGGCAGAATATGCCACACACGAGGGCGACACAGGTTCACCCGAGGTTCAGATCGCAGTTCTTTCAAAGAGAATCGCAGATCTCACAGAGCATCTTAAAGTCCACAAAAAAGACAATCACTCACGCCGCGGTCTTCACAAGATGGTAGGTCACAGACGCAACCTTCTTGAATACCTTAAGAAGACTGACATTGAGCGTTACCGTTCAATCATCGCAAGACTCGGCTTACGTAAATAAGTTTGCTCAGGAGCAGGCAGGGCGCAAAACCCCGCCTGCTCTGTTACGATTATTATTCTTTTAAAGCATCCAACAGGCGGTATCGTCAGGTTTTAGCAGTTGCTCGGCAGCCTGTGCAGTCAACAGACTGCGGAGCTATTGCTAAACCCGTGCCGCCTGCGGAAATATATTATTTTAAGAAAGGCAAAAAAATGTTTTTTGAAAGCTTCAAAAAGTATGAAACCGAAATAGCCGGCCGCCCGTTCGTGGTTGAAGTCGGCAAAATGGCTCAGCTTGCCGGCGGCTCATGCCTTGTTCGCTACGGCGAAACAAACGTGCTGTGCACCGCAACAATGGCTGCAAAGCCCCGTGAGGGCGTTGATTTCTTCCCTCTCTCCGTTGACTATGAAGAGAAACTCTATTCCGTAGGCAGAATACCCGGTTCCTTCCAGCGCCGCGAAGGCAAGGCCAGCGAAAAGGCAACTCTTGCATCACGCGTTATTGACAGACCCATCCGCCCTCTTTTCCCCAAAGATATGAGAAACGATGTAGGCGTTGTCGCCACCGTTATGTCGGTTGACCCCGACTGCCAGCCCGAAATAGCTGCACAGCTCGGCGTCTCCGTTGCAATCTCAATTTCGGAGATTCCGTGGGACGGTCCCGTTGCAAGTTCCGTAGTCGGTCTTGTTGACGGCGAATATGTCATCAACCCCACTCTTGAACAGCGTGAAAAATCACAGATGTATGTAACTGTCGCTTCCACAAGCGAGCTTGTTGCCATGATTGAAGCGGGCGCAAACGAGGTTACAAACGACGAGATGTTCGACGGCATTATGTTCGCTCACGAGCAGAACAAGAAGATTGTTGAATTCATCACAAAAATCCGTGAGGAATGCGGCAAAGAAAAGGTCGACTTCCCCTCAAACGATCCCGACCCCGAAATGTTCGAGGCAATCAAGGCATTTGCCATTGATGATATCCGCGCCGCTCTTGACACAGATGACAAGCGCGTCCGCGACGAAAGACTTAAGCCCATCTATGAAGCAGTTCACGAAAAATTCGACGAAATCTATCCCGAAATGGAAGAGAAAATCGAAGACTGCCTCTACAAAACACAGAAATACGTCGTGCGCCGCTGGCTCCTTGATGACGGCAAGCGCGTTGACGGCAGAGGCATTGACGAAATCCGTCCTCTCAACGCAGAGATAGACCTGCTTGACAGAGTTCACGGCTCGGGTATGTTCACACGCGGTCAGACTCAGGTTCTCACCGTTACAACACTCGGTCCCATGAGCGATAACCAGATGCTCGACGGTCTTGATGAAGAAGATTCCAAGAGATACATTCACCACTACAACTTCCCGTCATACTCGGTAGGCGAAACAAAGCCCTCAAGAGGTCCCGGCAGACGTGAAATCGGTCACGGCGCCCTCGCTGAGAAGGCACTTCTTCCCGTAATTCCTTCGGTTGAAGAGTTCCCCTACACAATCCGTCTTGTTTCGGAAGTTCTTTCTTCAAACGGCTCAACCTCACAGGGCTCAGTCTGCGGTTCAACCCTTTCGCTTATGGCGGCAGGCGTTCCCATCAAGGCACCCGTTGCAGGTATCTCCTGCGGCCTTATCACAGAGGGCGAACGCTTTATGACAATGGTTGACATTCAGGGCCTTGAGGACTTCTTCGGCGATATGGACTTCAAAGTTGCCGGCACCAAAAAGGGCATAACCGCAATCCAGATGGACTTGAAGGTTCACGGCCTTACCCCCGCAATCATCCGCGAAGCGCTTGAAAAAACCTACAAGGCAAGATGCTATATCCTTGATGAAATAATGCTTCCCGTTATTTCCGAGCCCCGCAAGGAACTCTCCAAGTGGGCACCCAAGATGCTTACCACCAAGATTGACCCCGAAAAAATCGGCGATGTCATCGGCAAGCAGGGCAAGGTTATTCAGAAAATCTGTGCGGAATGCAACTGCAAGATTGACGTTGAAGAAGACGGCAGCATCTATGTTTCCTCCACAGATATCGACTGCGCAAAGCGCGCCATTGATATTATTGAAACAATTGCCAATGACCCCGAAGAGGGCGCAATTTACAAGGGCGTCGTAACCCGCCTTATGAGCTTCGGTGTGTTTGTTGAAATCGCCCCCGGCAAAGAGGGCATGGTTCACATCAGCCAGCTCGATGTCAAGAGAACAGAGAAGGTTGAAGACGTTGTCAATGTTGGCGATGAGATTATTGTCAAGGTTCTTCCCAAGGATGACCAGGGCAGACTCAATTTCTCACGCAGAGAAGCGCTTATTGAGGTTGAAGGTCTTGTTCCCGAAAACGATGTCTCCGATTCCTCAAACCGCCGTTCATCCGGTCCCCGCAGGAATTTCAACCGCGACAAAAAGCCGCGCAGAAATGACAACTGATAAGTAATTACATTAAATAATATTACCCTCGAACCCCCTGCATCGGGGGATTCGGGGGCAAAATGTTTTGAAAGGTTATTAAAAAATGGTAAAAAATGTTGTCTTTGATTTAGGCGGAGTTCTTGTTGACCTCAACCCCGCAAAAGTCATTAAACAGTATTTTTCGAAAGAGGACGCGGATTTTATTCTTTCGAACATCTTTTTTTCAAAGGAATGGCGCGAGGTTGACAGAGGCGTTCTCACTCCGGATGAAGCGTTTCACAAATACAAAGACGACATAGCTCCGGGTGCCTATGAGAAACTTATGGATATAATAGAGAACTGGAACGAGCACATGCCTCCCTTCGATGACGTTTACGCTCTCGTCAAAAGAGTCAAGTCGTCGGGCGCAAAGGTTTATCTGCTGTCGAATATTCCTCCCTATATTCACAAAATGTTCGGCTGCGTCCCCGCTCTTGCTCTGCTTGACGGTTTTGTCGCCTCCTGCGATGTAAAGCTTCTCAAGCCCGAAAGGGAGATTTACGAACACCTGCTTCAAAAATACAACCTGAAAGCGGAAGAAAGCATTTTCATAGACGACACGCTTGAAAATGTAGAAGGCGCAAGGGCGGTCGGAATGAAGGCGCACCATTTTGCAAATCACGACCTGGCGGCGCTTGAAGCCGCACTCAGAGAATGCGGAGTCAATATATGAACTGTTACTCTCAGGTTTTCAAAAACAGTCCCTCACTCGGCAGAATAATGAAAGATATAGACTCGGAGCGCTTCCCCGTAGGCGCAACGGGTCTTTCAAACATACACAAGGCGCATATCATAAGCTCCGCCGTTGAGCTTTACGGAATCAACGCGGTTGTCATAGTTCCCGATGAGGCAACGGCAAACCGTCTTGCAGGCGATATAATATCTTTTGGCACTCCCGCTCTCGTTCTGCCTGCAGGCGATTTCTCGTTTCACACCCAGCAGAGCGTTTCAAGAGAATTTGAGCATACGCGTCTCAAAGTTCTTGACAGAATGATTGACGGCAATTTCGGAGCGGTTGTTATGTCGGCTGAGGCAGTAAGCCAGCTGACAATTCCGCCTGAAGAACTTGCCGAACGCTGCATAACCGTCAAAGACGGTGAAAACATTGAACTTGATTCTCTTCTCTCGGTTCTTGTCAGCGCGGGATATACACGTTGTGATGAGGTTGATGGTCAGGGTCTTTTCGCCTGCAGAGGCGGCATTATCGATTTCTTTCCGCCGGATGCGGAAGAGCCATACAGAATCGAACTCTGGGGCGACACTGTTGACAGCGTCTGCACCTTTGAGCCCGACAGCCAGAGAAGAACAAAAAACGTCAAATCCGTGCGTATTACACCCGCAAGGGAGATTCTTTGCGACAGCGCTGAGCTTGTCTCAAAAATCCGTGCTTTTATGAAGGCGCATCGCCTGAAGGGCAAAGCGCTTGAAGGTGTTGAAGCGGACCTCCGTTTTCTTGAAGACGGAATAATGCTGCCTTCGCCCGACAAATACATGCCGCTTATCTACCCGCAGGCGGCGGGAGTGTTTGACTATTTCGGTGGCTCGTTTTTGTTTGTGTGCGAGAGCTTTCAGACCCGCAAGAACTTCACGGCATCGCTTGATTATATAAATGAAACGGTTAAAGCGCTTTTTGAAGAAGGTGTTCTCTGCAAAGGGCTGGACCGCTTTACTGTTACCGAGGGCGACCTGCTCTCCGCCTATGCAAACGGGCGCACAATTTATCTGGACAATCTGCCCAGAGGCAGTTTCGACACACCAGTAAAAGACCTTGTCTCAATAACTGCAAAACAGATTAATCCGTGGAACGGCTCATTTTCCGCTCTTCTTGAAGATATAAACAGTTTCGGCGACAAAAAATCTCACATAACCGCTGTTGTTGCAGGCACTCCGAAAGCGGCGGCCGCCCTTTACGGCGACCTTGAAGCAGAGGGTGAAAACGTTTATTATTTTGAAAAACCTCCGCGTGAGTTTCCTGTGGGGGCTGTAAGCGTTCTGCCCGGCGGCTTTTCATCCGGACTTGAATATACAGATGCGCACTTCACTCTTATTACCTACCTTGCAAGAACGGCAAAGCAGAAAAGCGAAACAAAAACAACGCGCGCAAAACGACCTTCAAAAAATGCTTTCAACAACCTCGATGAACTTCACAGAGGCGATTATGTTGTTCACTCGGCACACGGCATAGGTATATTCGACGGCATACAGAAGATGAACGCCGGCGACACTGTCAAGGACTACATAAAGATTCTTTATGACAAATCGGATGTTCTCTATGTGCCCGTAACCCAGCTCGATATGGTGTCAAAATATATCGGAGCAGGTGTCGATGACCGGACGGTCAAACTCAACACACTCAGCGGTAAGGATTGGCAGAAAACAAGAAGCAAGGTCAAAAAAGCCGTTGCGGATATGGCGAAGGAGCTTATTGAACTCTATGCAAAACGTATGAAGATTCAGGGGCACGCCTTCTCGCCGGATATAGATATGCAGAGTGACTTTGAGCGCCGTTTTGAGTTTGATGAAACAGAAGACCAACTGAACTGCATAAACGAAATAAAGAAGGATATGGAAAAGCCCTATCCTATGGACAGACTTCTCTGCGGAGATGTCGGCTTCGGCAAAACCGAAGTTGCTCTAAGGGCAATTTTCAAGTGCATAGCCGACGGCAAGCAGTGCGCTTTCCTTGTGCCCACAACCATACTTGCCCTTCAGCATTTTCAGACAATAACAAGGCGGTTTGACGGCTTCCCCGTTGAGTGCGCAATGCTTTCACGCTTTTGCTCGCGCAAAGAAATCGCCGCCGCAATCAGCGGACTTCGCAACGGCACGGTTGATGTTGTGGTAGGCACGCACAGGTTAATTTCAAAAGATGTTGAATTCCGCGATTTAGGGCTTATAATAGTTGATGAGGAGCAGCGTTTCGGCGTTGCGCAAAAAGAAAAATTAAAAGAGAGATTCCCCGCTGTTGACGTTCTGACCCTGACGGCAACACCCATACCCAGAACGCTTAATATGGCAATGACGGGCATAAGGGATATGTCGGTGCTTGAAGAGGCGCCGCAGGACAGACAGCCGGTTCAGACCTATGTTATTGAGCACAACTTCCCCGTGCTCTGCCAGGCAATGCAGGCGGAACTGCGAAGGGGCGGTCAGGTCTATTACCTTTATAACAGGGTGGAAACTATTGAGCGCAAGGCGCTGCAGATAAAAGAGGCGCTGCCCGATGCCAACGTCGGCATAGCGCACGGCAAAATGAGCGAGGATGAACTCAGTGAAATATGGCGCAGACTGCTCGAGGGCGAAATTGATATTCTTGTCTGCACCACCATAATTGAAACCGGCGTCGATGTGCCTAATGTAAACACGCTCATTATCGAGAACGCCGACCGTATGGGACTTGCCCAGCTGCACCAGATAAGGGGCAGAGTCGGTCGTTCCGCCAGAAGGGCGAGTGCGTATTTCACCTTTGAGCGCGGCAGTCAGCCGACAGAACTGGCAACCCGCCGCCTTGACGCTATAAGGGAGTTTACCGAATTCGGTTCCGGTTTCCGCATAGCTATGAGAGACCTTGAACTGCGCGGAGCGGGCAATGTGCTCGGCGCCCACCAGCACGGGCACATGGAGGCAGTCGGCTACGAAATGTATGTAAAACTCCTCGAGCAGGCAATAAACGAGGAGAAGGGCGAAAACTCTGCAGTTGAAGAGAGGGACTGCCTTATTGATATTCCGATTGACGCCCATATTCCGCAGGATTACATTGAGAGCGTTCCGCAGCGGCTCAAAATCTACCGCAGAATAGCCGACATCCACAATGAGGATGAGGCGTCGGATGTTATTGACGAGCTCTGTGACCGCTTCGGCGACCCGCCTGAGAGCGTTGAGGGGCTTATAAGAATCGCTCTGCTGAGAGGCAGGGCTGCCGCCAACAACGTTTACGAAATACGCAAAAACGGCGACAAACTTATTCTTTACATAAACGATTTTGATATGGATGCCGTGCGTTACCTCGCCGCACATCTCAAGGGCAGGGTAACCGTCAGTGCAGGCGGAGGCAAACCGCACATCGGCGTTCGTATGGTTAACGGCGAAAAACAACTGGCAGTGCTTGAAAGAGTGTTCCGCCTTATGGATGAGGCAAAACAGCATTAAAGAGGTGTATGATGGGAGAACTTGTCAGCAAGGTTAAAGACACCGCACTCGACATAAAAATGTATTGGCGCCAGCCCAAACCGGGTGAGTATGTTCCCTACCGCGAGGTCTTTATGCTCTCGGTGGGGTGGATGGCTCTGCTTATGTCAATTCAGTGGACCATCGGCTTCGGCGTAGGCAATCAGTTTACCGGTATGACGCTCAAAATGAATAATAATGAGCTGCTCGTAATGAGCTATGTCTGCACGGCAATCGGCTACCTTACAACCCCGCTCAACGCCTATATCATTGACAATCTGCGCTCGTCAGACGGCAAATACAGGGTTTATATGAAGCTTTGTATTCCCTCAATGATTCTAACTGTAGTCTCGCTCTGGCTTCCTTACGAAACTGTCAGGGACTCAGGGCGCTACGGCAGATATTTTATGATAGCCATGCTCTTCCTTATAGGTCAGGTTCAGGGCTATATTCAGGGCTGGGTAAACACCGGCGTTACCAATATGGTGCACGTTATGACTCCCAACACGCAGGAGCGCACCAATATTATGGCAATCACCAGTATTATCTATTCTATGGGCTATACCATAAACAATGTGTATGTTCCGCTGATGGTTGACGTTCTCAGTGACAACGGCGACAAATACAATATGCGTTATTTCAGGGGCACTTACACGCCCGTTGCACTGCTTATGCCCATTGTTCTGCTTGCCTATTTCGGCACAAGGGAGCGCCTTGTGCTGCCTAAGAGCCGAATTACGAAGATGAGTTTTTCAAATTCAATGCGCGCCGTTGCAGGCAACAAGATTTTCTGGATAAAATGCGCCGACGGCTGGAATGACTTTCTGGAGGGAGCAAAAGGGAATATCTGGGAATGGATGGTTTACCGCGCCCACATAATGAAGAGCACAACCTACGGCCTTCTCAACACAATTTCATACAACGCCAATTTTTGGGGTATGCTCTTTTCACCGTGGTTTATCAAAAAATTCGGCAAAAGAAAAATCAAAATTTTCAAAAACACGGTTCAGATATTTCTTATCGCATCATACTTTCTGTTTTACAAAACCTCTTTTGCAGCAATCGGTCTGTTTATTGTTTATACAATTGACAGATTTGTTGACACGGGCAATGTCATCGACTCCGCCATTGAATCGGATATGCGCGACAATCAGCAGTATCTTATCGGCGAGAGAATCGACGGGGCGTTCGGCTTTATTCAATCCTACGCAAGCGGTGTGATAGGAGCTGTCACAGGGCTGTTCATTCCCTGGGTTTACCGCAGAAAAGGGTTTGACGGCAACGATTATTCCGTTCTTGATGTCTATAAAAACTATGACGAATCAAAGCCACGTTCACAGCAGACTCTCAACCCGGACTGCGTGCTTTACAGTCTTATGGATACGCTGCTTAAAATATCGATTGTCGGCGCGGCTGTTGACGTTCTGCCCTGGTTTGCCTACGATATTTCCGAAACGGGTCAGAAATCAATGATAAGGGTAATAAGAATACGCACTCTAATTGAAGACCGTAAATCCGGCAAGCGCGACGAGGCAACTTACATTGAGGGCTGTGAAGCCATTATGAAGGCAAGAAAATATATTGATGAGGAGCCGGTTGAAGTGCCGCATCACTCAACGGTTTCGGCGGCAAGAGCTATGCCGAAGAATACTGATGAAGAAAAAGAGAAACGCCTTGAAGCAATAAAGCAGGCAAAACAGGCAATAGAAGATGCCAGAACTCACAACGAAGAGATTGAAATTGCACAGTTTGTTATGCGTGAACTCAACCGATTTTCAACGGAGTTCGGCAAAAAACAGTATGAACTGTGCAAAATGATCTGCGACGGCGGTGCGGAGCACTTCTTTGACAAAGACAAAGAAATAATCGGGTTTGCGCACAGTCTTCCCGAAAGCGATATAAAAGAAGAGAAAATGTGGCGCAAGCAGGAAATTAAGAATGCAAAAATGCTCGAGAGTTCAAAACGGCTTGCCGCTCAGTGCTACCCGGACGGAGTGACCTATGACCCCGAAAAGGCAGACAGAGCTTATGATTTGCCCGATGACACAAAAGAGAATGCGAAAATCCGCAGGCAGGCGATGAAAGAGGCAAGCAGCGAGCAGAATATTTACTCTGCCTACGCCGCACCCTACCTGACTGCGCAGAGAACACTTGAACTCTATGAGGGCTACAACAATCTCGACGAGCTTATTGAAGATTACGACAAAACCGTTGCCGAGCGCAGAGCCCGCCACGATGCGGAGCGTGAGGAGCAGGAAAAACTTGCCGCCGAACGCCGCCTTGACAGAGAGCGCTATCTGGCGGAAAAGAAGATGGGAAAAAGAAAATGATACGCATAAGACCTTACATTGATTCCGACCAATCCGATGTTCTCTCCTGGTGCAGCGACGAAAAAACATTTTACAAGTGGACCGCCGGTGTGCTTGGAGATTATCCTATGACTGCGGAAAAGTTCGGCAAAACAGCAGAGATTATGCGATTTACCGCCATTGACGAAGATAAACCCGTCGGCTTTTTTACACTCAGAAATCCCGGCAAAAAAACAAACGAGCTGCGTTTCGGGTTCGTTATTGTAAACCCCGAAAAACGCGGAAAAGGCACAGGCAGGCAAATGATTGCGCTGGGGCTTAAGTTCGTTTTTGACATTTACTGTGCGGAAAAAGCAACAATCGCTGTTCTGGAAACAAACACTCCCGCCTTCAGATGTTATTTGTCTGCAGGGTTTTGTGAAACGGGAGTAAAAGAGGAATACAGCATCAACGGCAAAACTTTTTGCGCGGTTGAAATGGAGTATAAAAAACCGTATAATAATTGCGTGGTGTGAAAATATGACGCTTGAAGCTTTTTTTGAGAACACCTGCCTTGCGGCCTTTGACAGGGGCAGTCTTGTTAAAGATGAAACGGCGGCGTTCATTTATCCCGATGAAGAAAAACAACTCCTTTTTGACGTAGAAAGCATTGTTTCGGTTAAATCCTGCGACGGCAGAACTGTTTATAAATATGGAACGGATTATGTTCTGCGTGACGGAAAACTCGCACTTACCGAGAATTCTTCAATACCCGTTATGACGCCCGATGTTTATTACTCTGAAGGCGAGGAACCGCTTTTAAAGGTGCTCAAACCCGACGGCAGTGAATCGCCCTGCTATTTCAACGCAGGCGGAACAATGGGAAAACATCAGGTCAGCGTTACATACAGAACAAACAGCAAAAGCCGTATTCTGCCCGTCTGCAACGGCAGGTTTGAGCGCTTTCTCCGTCTGCTTGAAAGCGGAGAGGATTCAACCGTTCTGTTTTACGGCGACAGTATCACATACGGAGCAAATGCGAGCTTAATACACAATCTGCCTCCTTATCAGCCGCCGTTCACGATTCTTTTTGTCTGTGCGCTGGCAAAGATTTATGACTGTTCCGTCCGCTTTGTTCTGCCGGGAACCGACAACTCATACGCAGGCCCTTTTCCGGAAGCGCCCGAAGGCAAAAGGGGCACAATAACACTTGTAAACACAGCTGTAGGCGGCTGGAACTCCGAAGACGGAGTCAGACACCTTGACACGCATATTGTTGAGCAGGTTAAAAAATACGGCTGCGACCTCTTTGTTCTCGCTTTCGGTATGAACGACGGCGGCAGGTCTCCCGTTGAGACAGCCGCAAACTGTGAAAAAATTGCAGGAGGCGTTCGTGCACTTTGCAAAGATGCATCTGTTATGCTCGTTTCAACAATGCTGCCGAATCCCGACGCGCTTCACGGCTGGTTTGCAAATCAGCCGTTTCAGGAGCCGGAACTCGTCAAACTCTCGGCAAAGCTCATAAAAGAAGGCGTTGCCTGCGATGTTGCGAAGATGACATCGGTCAGCATTGATATTCTCAAAAGAAAAAGATTCATTGACATAACCGGCAACAACATCAATCACCCGAATGATTATTTTTCACGCATTTATGCCGCAACTCTCCTGCAGACTCTTATCGGTTATGATTCCGAAACTTCTGAAAGAACATAATTCCCTTTGAGGAGGTAAAAATATGAAGAATATTATCAATATCATCAATTTTGTGCGCGACTGTGAGCCGAGGGAAGAAGATGACTCCTACCTTTTTCCCACGCTCGTCAACGAGCTTGACCTGTGTGACAAATACGGTTTTCGTTCAACTGTTCTTTTTCAGTATGATGCGCTCATCAATCCGGAATACATCGCTCTTGCCCGCAGCCACGCCGACAGGTGTGAGTTAGGCGTCTGGCTTGAAATAACCGAACCGCACTGCAGGGATGCAGGTCTGCCCTGGAGAGGCAGATACCAGTGGGACTGGGAGAACAACGTCAACTACCTTCACGGCTACGTTCCCGAAGAGCGAAAAATTCTCATTGACACCGCATTTGAAAAATTCAAAGAAATATACGGCGCGTATCCCGCTGTTTTTGGATGCTGGACAATAGACGCCGTTTCATTCCGCTATATTGAAGAGACTTACCCCGTAATCTCCGCCTGCATCTGCCGCGACCAATACGGCACGGATGCCAATACAATGTGGGGCGGATATTATAACGGCGGTTATTATGCGAGCTACAACAATATGCTCTGCCCCGCTTCGGACCGCTCAAGGCAGATGAAAACCCCCGTTTTCCGTATGCTCGGCCCCGACCCGCTCAGACAGTATGATCTGGGGCTCGGCGACCCGGAGGCAATTCAGGTTGTTTCGACAATGGAACCCGTTTACCCCGGAAGCGGCAGCAACAGAAACTTTGTTGAGTGGTATTTCCGCGAGAGCTTCAACGGCAAGTGCCTCTCTCACGCCTACGCACAGCTGGGGCAGGAGAATTCTTTCGGCTGGAATCTTATAAAAGACGGTCTGCCCATGCAGTTTGAAATACTTGACCGTGAACTTAAAAAAGGCACGGTTGAACTTATGACTCTGGGTGAAACAGGCAAATGGTTCTCGGAGAATTTCGATATGACTCCGCCTGCCGCCATCTGCGCGGATTCCGACTATGAAAAAGACGGATACAAAACGGTATGGTTCAGCTGCAAGGACTACCGTATGAATATTCTTTACCAGAACGGCAAGGCGTGGATACGCGATTTTCAGCTCTTTGATGACAACTACAAAGAAAAGTGCCTTGACTCGGCAGAAGATTTAAGAGACTACGCAATATTCAACCTGCCTGTTGTTGACGGATTCCGCTTCAGCAAGGATGACGTAAGAGCGGGTGTATATGTCTGCAAAGACGGCAAAACCGCCGTGCTCGGTGAGAATTTCATAACTAAAACGGATGAATCCGAAAACAGCGCAACGGCGGAGATTCCCGGCAAGGTCCGTTTCACAATGAGTGAAAACGGAATTGAGATAACTCTCGGTGAGGGGCTTTACCTCGGATTTGTCTATCATCCCGACTGCAAGGTTCCTTATAGGGAAGTCACGGAAAAGGAACTGTTTATGCGTTTTCGCGGACGGCTGGCGGAGGATTACGCCTACTCGCTTAAACTCGCCTGTGGCAGATTTGAAGAAAAAGACGGCCAGATAACCGTTGCCCCCGAAAACGGAAAAATAGTGTTCAAACCCACCGCGAACTGAGGAGACAAAAAATGATTATTGAACTTGTTACCTATATCGGCGTGGGAATACTCTGCCTTATCTTTGCCTTTCTGCTGATTAAGAAACACAAGATAAAGCTCATACACGACTACCATCACAAAAATGTTACCGAAAAAGATGTTCCCGCATACACAAAACAGATGGGGTTGGGCCTCCTGCTTATCGGCGCGGGCTGCCTTGTTACGGGAATAATCAATTTCTTTACCAAAAAGCAGTTCGGAATAATCGCGCTTGTTATTGCCTCAATCGCGGGGCTGGTTGTTACGAACAAGGCGCAGAAAAAGTATAACGGCTCCTGGTTCAGCTGATTGGAAAGATATATTTATGGAATACATAAGAGTTACAAAAGACAATATTGAAAAAGAGCATATCTGCTGCGCGATTTCAAACAACAGCGACATTCAGGTTTCATCCAAGAAGGCATGGCTCAGCGACCGTTTTGACGACGGTCTGGTTTTTCTGAAAAGCGTTGAAAGAGGCAAATGCTTTATTGAATATATCCCCGCCGAAAACGCGTGGGTGCCTGTTGATGCGGACGGATATATGTATATTGACTGCCTGTGGGTATCGGGCTCGTTCAAGGGGCACGGTTACTCAAACGACCTGCTCGGCGAGTGTATAAAAGACAGCAGAGAAAAGGGCAGAACCGGCTTGTGTATTCTTTCATCGGCAAAGAAAAAGCCCTTCCTCGCCGACCCGAAATATCTTGACTATAAAGGTTTTGCGGTTTGCGACGAAGCTGACAACGGCATTCAGTTATGGTATATGCCGTTTGATAAAAAAGCGGAAAAGCCGCGGTTCAGACCTTGCGCGAAGCATCCGCATACAGACGGAAAGGGCTATGTTCTTTACTACACAAACCAGTGTCCGTTCAACGCGAAATATGTTCCGCTCGTTGAAAAGACCGCAAAGGAAAACGGCATAATGTTCAAAGCGATTCTTTTGGACAGCAAAGAAGCGGCGCAAAACGCGCCCACGCCGGTAACCACCTACGCGCTTTTCAAAGACGGAGAATACATTTCAAACGAGCAGATGAACGAGTCAAGATTTCTGAAACTTGTCGGTAAAAAATAAAATGAAACTTCTGAAATTTATTATTCCGATTATTATTGTAATCGCCCTTATATGTTCAGGCGCTGTTTATGTCAACGATTATTACTGCGCGGATTCAGTTGCTGTTGAAGCGCTTGAATCCGACGGCAGCGTCGCTGTTATACAGGAGTCATTCGGCTGGTATTTTGACGGTCCGTCCAATGAAAACACCCTGATTTTCTACCCCGGCGGCAAGGTTGAAGAAACGGCTTACGCACCGTTACTTCATTCCATTGCGGCTGAGGGTGTGGATGTCTTTCTTGTCAGAATGCCTGCACGGCTTGCGTTTTTCGGTATCGACAAAGCAAAGGACATAATCGCCGGCTTCAATTACAGCCGTTGGTATATCGGCGGCCATTCATTAGGCGGAGTTGCCGCCTCCTGTGCTGCCGCAAAGGCAGACTTTGACGGGCTTATTCTGCTTGCCTCATACTCAACAAAGGACCTGCCCGACGACCTTGACACACTTCTTGTTTACGGCTCACTTGACGGAGTCCTGAACTTCAGCAATTATAAAAAGAACAAAAGCTGTCTCCCCGCCGGTTATACTGAATATGTGATAGACGGCGGAAACCATTCCGGCTTCGGCTCATACGGCAAACAAAAAAATGACGGAGAGGCAAAAATAACGCCCGCGGAACAAACGAAACAGACAGCGGAAATCATTCTGAATTTTATCGGGCAGAATTAAAAAAGAGGTTTTGCTTATGTGGTCAATGCTTTATCCCGTTCTCATAATAGTTTTTTCAAATATTCTTTATAATATCTGCACCAAATCCACGCCCAATGAGGTAAACGCCTTTGCAACGCTGAGCATTACTTATCTTGTTGCCGCAGTTGTTTCGTTTGCAATCTTCTTTATCTCATCCAAAGGCAAAAGCATTCTGTCGGAACTCGGCAAAACAAACTGGACCGCTCTGGTTCTCGGCATCGTGATTATCGGTCTTGAACTCGGGTATATTGTTGCCTACCGTAACGGTTGGGCTATGAATACCGTCTCCGTCACGGCAAATATCACGCTTGCTGTCGCGCTGATTTTTGTTTCGGCTCTGTTTTACAAGGAATCAATTACGATAAGACAGGTTGCGGGTATTGTGCTGTGCGCAGGCGGACTAGTGCTGATTAATATTTAAAAGAATCTCACAAAAAAACACTCCGGCAAAACCGGAGTGAATAATTTGATAATCAGAAGGGCAGAGGCAAAAACTCTGCCCTTAATTTTCAGCTTTTTTTCGCTTTGAAGCAAGCGAGCCGATAACAATCAGAACAGGAAAAACTATTGCGGCAAGAAGCCCTGCCTTGAGGTTGTCACCTGCCGCCTCCGAAACAAAACCGACGAGAGTAGGTCCCGAGGAGCAGCCGAGATCGCCTGCAAGCGCCATAAATGCGAACATCGCCGTTCCTGCTCCCTTGATTTCAGATGCCGCCAGACTGAATGTGCCCGGCCAGAAAATGCCTACCGAGAAGCCGCATATACCGCAGCCGACAAGCCCTGCCGCAGGGCTTTTTGTAAGTGAGGCAATAAGGTATGAGACAATGCAGAGCAGGGCGCACAGCATCATCGCTTTTCTCAGAGCAAGCTTTTCGCTGAACTTACCGTAAAGAACCCTCGCCGTTCCCATAAGAACGGCAAATGTGCATGGTCCGGCAAGATCGCCCACTGTTTTTGAAACGCCGAGTGCCGATTCAGCAAAGGCGGAAGCCCACTGGCTCATCGCCTGCTCCGATGCTCCTGCGCAGACCATAAGCAGCATAAACAGCCAGAAAAGCTTGTTTGCAAACAGTTTTTTGACGGGTATGGGCTCTTTGTCCTGCGTTATCGAATAAAGCGGAACCAGCGAAAAATAAAAAACATTTATAAGGGGAATTGCCGCCCACAGTGCTGCCATAATGCGCCAGTGCCCTATGCCGGCGAACCTGAAAAACAGAGTTGAAATAACAACAACGCCGACATGACCCCAGCAGTAAAACGAGTGAAGCAGGCTCATAGCCGCCTCTTTTTTTTCGGTCGGGCACGCTTCAACAATCGGACTTATCAGCACCTCGAGAAGTCCTCCGCCCACAGCGTAAAGCACTACGCATATAAGAATGCCCGCATAGCTGTTTTTCATACCCGTCGGCAAAACGGAAAGCCCCGCAAGACCCGCCGCAGAAAGAATGTGAGCGAGAATGACGGCAGGTCTGTATCCGATTTTGTCAATGAATTTTGCCGAGATGAAATCGACCGCCAGCTGAACGGCGAAGTTTACTGTGGTAATCAGGGCGATTTTGTCAAGCGATAAGCCGAACTGCCTTGAAAAAGTGATGAAGAGCAGGGGCACAAAGTTGTTGACAACCGCCTGTGTTATGTAGCCGACATAGCTTGCATAAATTGTATGGTTGTAGTTGTTTTTGATGTTCATTATGTTATGTCAGTGCGTAATTTGCCGCAAAATCACGCTCCCACGTTTCCTCAATTCCTTTTCGCCAGTTCAGTGCGGCTTCTTTTAATTCTTTGCAGAGTTCGGGCATTTCATCGGCAAGGTTGTTCTTCTCACCGGGGTCGGAACTCAGGTCTGAAAGGAACATCTCCGCTCTGGGTGCCTCGCTTTCAACAACTCTGCCGTTAAGCACGAGCTTGTAGTTGCCTTTGCGGACTGCGGTCTGTCCCTCCATCTCCCAGAAGAGCATTTCGTGAGTGTTCTCCGCCTCTCCTTTTAGATATGCAAAGATGCTTTCGCCGTCAAGGTCATAGTCATCGGGATTGCCGCCGCATGCCTCAAGAACGGTCGGGAATATATCTGTCGAAATATGCGGAGCGTCCGAGATGCGGTGCGGGAACCTGCCGCCCATACTGATTATTGCGGGCACGCGGATTCCGCCCTCAAACAGACTGAATTTATGCCCAGTGAAGGCGCCTGCCGAGCTGCCGTAATAGAAATCCTCCGTGCCGTCAAGCCAGTTCCTGCTCTCACGTGAAGGACCGTTGTCGCTCTGATAATAAATAATTGTGTTTTCCGTAAGCCCCAGCTTGTCAAGGGCGGCTGTTATTTCGCCGACACCGTCGTCAACGGCACTGAGCATTGCCGCCATAATGCGCCTGTCCCACGGCAGTCCGGGGAAGCGGTCAAGATATTTTTGCGGCGCATGCATGGGGTAGTGCGGAGCGTTGTATGCAACATAAAGAAAGAACGGTTCATCCCTGTGCCTTTTGATGAAATCAACACTTTTTTTCGTTATTCTTTCGGTAAGATACTCTCCGTTAGCGTAAACTTCCTTTTCATTTTCCCACAAATCGTGCGTGGGGTTGCAGCCGCCGTCACTCATACCGTAATAAAAGATGTGTGAGTAATAGTCCAGGCAACCCGCAAGAAAGCCGCTGAACTCGTCAAAGCCGTTTGCGTTCGGACGGCACTCCTTTTTGAGGCCGAGATGCCACTTGCCCGAGATGCCCGTTGCATAGCCGAGTTTTTTAAGCGCAGTTGCAATGGTGGGAACGGCGGGTGTAAGTCCGCTTGCCCTTCTGTGACCTGCAAGAATTGCACGCACCCCTGCGTTGCCGGGGTATCTGCCCGTAAGCAGAGCCGCTCTCGAAGGGGAGCACACAGGTGAGGCGGCATACATAGATGTAAACTTAACGCCGTTTTCAGCCAGAGAGTCAATGTTTGGGGTTTTAAGATCATTTGAACCCATACAGCCGAGGTCGGCATATCCCTGGTCGTCGGTCATAATCATAATCACATTAGGTTTTGACAGATTTATCATCCTTTCCCTTGCAATTATTTTTCTTTTATTATACTATCAACATAAATAAAGTCAACGGGGAACAATGCTATGAAAAACCTTGTTTTGCTCATAAAGCCCGCTGCAGGGCTCTGTAATATGAATTGCGGCTATTGTTTTTATAAATCGGCAAGCGAAGGCAGAGAAAACAGAATAATGCAGGAAGGCACGGTCGATATGCTGATTGAGCGCATAAAGGAGTTTGCGCCCTCATCGCTCTCGGTTATGTTTCAGGGCGGAGAGCCGACGCTTGCGAGGCTTGAATTTTTTGAGAGATTTACCGAAAAAGTCAGCAAAAACATATCTGCCCCCGTTTCGTTTTCCCTGCAGACAAACGGGCTGCTGGTTGACGACGCTTTCAGCCGTTTTTTTAAAAAAAACAGTTTTCTTCTCGGTGTGTCTCTTGACGGCAACCGCAGAACAAATGACAGATACCGTCTTGACAAAAACGGCGGCGGTGTTCTGCCTCAGATTCTCAACTCAATTTCAATTCTGAAAAAACACGAGGTTGATTTCAATATTCTCAGTGTAATTGACAATGAAAATGCTGCCGATGCCGAAAACACCTACACCTATTTCAAAAAACACGGCTTCGGTTTTCTTCAGTTCATCCCCTATATTGATGAAGGCAACGGCATTTCTCTGTCGGATGAAAAATATGGGGAGTTCCTCAGGAAAATCTTTGACCTCTGGTATGAAGATTACATAAACGGCAGGTATATTTCAATAAGGCACATAGACAATTACATAAATATTTTGCTCGGCAGACCGCCGGAAAGCTGTGCCATGTGCGGCACCTGCGGGCACTACTTTGTAATTGAGGCAAACGGCGACATCTATCCCTGCGATTTCTACTGCCGCAATGAGTTTAAAACAGGCACCGTTTTTGACAATAATCCGTTTGAGATTAATGCAAAGCACCGGGAGTTTATTGAAGAATCATTTGTGATTCACCCGCACTGCAAGAGCTGCAAATATTACATTCTGTGCCGGGGCGGCTGCAAGCGGGACCGCATTAACGGTTTTTCTCAAAACAAATATTGCAAAGCATATTACGGCTTTTTTGAATATGCCGGAGAGCGGATGAAACTCATCGCACAAAATCTTTAATAAAAATCAAGCCGCAGAGCAATTCGGCTCCGCGGCTTTACTGTTACTGCTGTGCTGTCTGCACCGGTTCTTCCCGGTCCGTGCTGACTATATTGTTTATCCAGATTCCTTTTTTGACAAGCACTACACCTATTATGCATTTGAGCCATTCCGCCATCTGAAGAAATGCAAAAATCCAGATAACGTAAAGGTCGGTGTATCGGCTGAGCACAAAGGCAAGCGGCACGCTGACAACCCACATAAAAAAGCTGTCAAACAGGAAGGTGATAAATGTTTTGCCACCCGAACGAAGAGTGAAATAAGTAGCGTGCAGCAGACCTATCTGCGGTGTGAAAACCGCCTGAGCCATAAGAAAATGAGTCGCTATCTGCCTTGCCTGTGCATTTGTGTTGTAAATCAGCGGGAAAAGTGACGAGGTTGCAAATATAACTATTCCCACACAGGTTGCAATAAAGACAGAAAACGTGATGATTTTTGTGGCTTCATCCTTTGCTCTTTTCAGTTTGCCTGCACCCAGACTGTGCCCGACTATTATCGCTATGGCATCGCCCATAGCAAAGAAGACAACATTGAAAACATTGCTTACCGTCGATGCTATGTTGTTGCCCGCCACAACGTTGAGCCCTCTTGTTGAGTAGCTCTGTGCGAGCATTGCCATACCCGCCGACCACAGCGCCTCATTTATAAGCAGGGGCAGACCCGTAACAAACAGCTTTCTGACAATGTCAAACGGCACAAAAAGAGTTTTGTAAATGCCCGACATATAAGGGCATTCTTTTTTGTGTGTATGCGCCCATACAACCACTATTCCCATTTCACAAAAACGCGAAAGCACGGTTGCATAGGCAGCTCCGCGCACACCGAGAACGGGGAAGAACAGGTGACCGTATATCAGCAGGTAATTAAAAACAAGATTTACAACGACCGCAACAAGACCCGCTCTCATGGGAACAACGGTTTCGCCGCACTCGCGAAGAGTGTTTGAATAAATTTGCACAACTGCGAATGCGGGCAGCCCCCACAAGGATATTTTCAGGTAGCTCATAGCATAGCCGAGAGCGGCTTCAAGGTCGCCGCCGTCGTTGCTTCCGTTGAGATATAGCTGAATCAGCCTGTCACCGAAGAAGGTGAAAACAATTATTGCGCCTGCGGTGAGAATTCCTGCAAGCCAGATTTTGTAACGAAAGGTTCTGCGCACGCCCTCGTCGTTTTTCGCTCCGAAAAACTGGGCGGTGAAAATACCTGCGCCGGCAAGACCGCCGAAAATACAGAGATAAAACACGAACAGAAGCTGGTTGACTATTGCTACGCCGCTCATCTGCTCCGTGCCGGTGCGCCCGACCATTATATTGTCAAGAAGACTGACAAAGTTGGTTATTCCCGTCTGCACCATAATAGGCACCGCTATTCTGAGAACACGGCTGTAAAAACTCCTGTCGCCTATAAACTTTTTATAAAACTTTGTTTCGCTCATCTGAAGAACCGCCGGAAATAATTATTTGAGATAAGGCGCAACCGTTGACTCCCAGTCACTGTAGGATTTGGCTCCGATAATCGGCTCGCCTGTAAGAATATTGCCCTGCCCGTCAACAATAATCGTTGTGGGCACATAGTCCGTGTCAAATGCATTGAACTCAAACGATTTTCTGATTATCGGGTAGGTTATTCCGTTGCTTTCAACTGTAGATTTTGCGTTCTCCTCAGTGCTGTAAACGCCGACAACCAGAAGCCCCCTGCTTTTGTAATTGTCATAGAGTTTCTGCAGGTCAGGCATCTCACGCACGCAGGGACCGCACCACGGCTCCCACATATTGAAAATGATGACTTTACTGCCCGAATAGGTTGACATTGAAACGGGGCTGCCGTTTATATCGGTGGTTGAAAACGACAGTTTTGCGCCGGAGGGCGAAAGCTGCGCAGGGGCTGTAGTTGTGGCTGTGGTCGTAATAATATCATTTACCGCAGAAATAATTGAACTGATTGCGGACTTTGTTGTGGTGGTTGTTCTGTTCTGCTTTGTTGTGCCGCGTGTTGTTTTTTCTCCCGCTTTTTTTGAAACCGTCGTTTTTTCCTTGGCAGTTGTTTTTGATGCTGCGGTTATTTCTTTAACTGTTGTTGTTTCTTCTCCTTCAACCGGCTGTGTAACTGTTGCTGTTTCTTCGGCTGTTGTTTCTTTTTGCTCCGAAGTTTCTGACTGCGTTGCTGCCTGAGTTGTTTCGGTCTGCAGGGTTGTTTCATCAGCAGTTTCGCGGGTCCTCAGCGAACATCCGCACATCATAAGCAAAGTCGCAACTAAAATGACTGCCGTTAATCTTTTCATAATAATACCGCCTTACTTTTTTATTCCTCTTCCTTCTCATACGGGAATGTGCTGAAAACTTCGATTTTGCGGTCGGTCATCCACATTCTTGCATCAATGCGCACAACATAACCTCTGCCGCAATCGCATCTCCACTTGTTAGCGGCAAGCTCGGGAATTCCGTATGCCTCAAGAATCGCCATAATTACACCGCCGTGGGTGATTATCGCCGTGCTTTCGGTGCCTGCTCTGAGGATGCCGTCAACAATCTTTTCAAAGGCGAGGCATACTCTTGCGGAGAATCTGTCGGAACTTTCACCATACTGCGGAACGGCGTCAGGGTCGCCGGCAAGCCAGCGCACAAAGGTGTCATTATCTTTGAGCTCATCGGCGGTCTTGTTCTCAAATTCGCCGAAATTGCATTCGGATAATCCGTCTATTGTCAGTGCCTCTTTTGAAGGGTAGAGTATTTCAGCCGTTTGCAAGCATCTTCTGAGCGGACTTGAAATCACCGCCTCAACCCAGGGATAAACCGAGTTTTCGCTCAGTTCCTCGAGTTCGGCTCTGCCCTCGTCGCTCAGGTCAACGTCGGTGTGACCGATGTATTTGCCCTGTGCGTTCTCTTTAATCATACCGTGGCGGATAAGATAAATGTTGTAAGCTTTCATATTTTCACCATTATCAATAAAATAATATTTAATATTCGGTCAATTTAACTATATACAAATTGTATTATCGGGTTTATAATTATGTTCCGCTGTATATACAGTCAGTATAAAAATCGAACGGAGGTTCCGTTTTGGAAAAATCGTTTTCTGTAACACTCACCGAGCTGAGAAAAGAAAAGCGGCTCACTCAGAAGGAGGCGGCCGCAAAACTCGGTATTTCACAGGCGCTCCTGTCACATTATGAAAAGGGAATAAGAGAATGCAGCAGGGAATTCCTTGTCAAAGCAGCTGATTTCTATGGAGTTTCATGCGATTATCTGCTCGGCAGAACAAACGAGCGCACGGGTGAAATCGGCATCGATGTCAACAAGGCGGTGCCCGGTGATTCCGAACTCTCGGCGGAGACGCTTGAACGCGCCTTTGCCGCTGTCAGGGAGATGCTCAGCCGGAGTAAAGACGGAAGAATAAACCTGCTTTTTGCCGCCGAATTATACAGAATGCTTCTAATGGGGGCGAATGCGGGGGTAATACCCGAAAAATGGATAGTAAGCAGCGAAAGGAGCCACTCCGAAGAATATATTGATATGACGGGAGTCTTTGTGCGTTCGTATGCGGCAAATCTCGGCTCAAAAAACACGGCGCCGAAACGCAAAGCCGTGCCGCCCTGCATTCAGACCGTTGTGAAAGAAGCGGAAGAAATGTTTAACAACTGCATTTCAGCAATGATGTTGATTGATAAAAACTGAGTGCTTTAAACTGCATAATAAAAGCTGCCTTCGGTGCATCTGCACGGGGCAGCTTTTTTATCTGAATTGTTAATTGAGTATTACCGTTGTGTAGTATTCGCCGTTAAATTTCACTATTCCGACGCCTATGCTTGAGTGTTCTCCGGTTGTTGCATCCGTTGAAGCAACAATGCTTTTATAAATCAGCGAACCGCCTGCAGGAGTTTTGACAAAATATGTAATTCTGCCCGGTGCAGACTGACCCATTGTCTTGGCAACGCTGTTTGCTCTCGCCGTTGCGCTCAGACCGCCGTCCTGTGTAAGCGGAGGCAGGTCATTCTCTGCGCGTTCGCGGTTGATTTCGCTTATTACGGTGTTTGCCGTGCCGGATTCATTTGTATAGTTTGTGGGAATCTTAATTTTGCTTGTTGTGGTAACCTCTGACCATATATCTTTGGTTGTAGTCTCAGTTGTTGACTCGGTGGGGGGGACTGTGACCGTCTGCGTTACGGGTTTGCCTTTTTCATCGGTAACCGCTTCGCCGTTTTCATTTGTTACTGTTACAACCTTTGTTGTCGGCTTGACGGTGGTTTCAACCTTTGTGATTGCATCGCCGTTCTCATCGGTAACATATTCGCCGTGCTCATCCGTGACAAAAACAATCATTGTCTCGTCTGTTTCGCTCTCAGTCTCTTCGGTGGATTCCTCAGTAGTCGATGTAGTGGGGTATCGAACGCTTGCGTGCATACCTGAATCGGTGTAGTTTTCAATCATCGTATAGAAAACAATTTCACCCTCTTCGTTTATGCGGCTGTATTCGACGATTGTTGTGCGGTATGCCTCAGACTCGTTTTTGTTGTTGCTGCCGGTAAACATTTTTATAAAAACAAAAACAACAAGGGTGAGCGCAATTGCCGCCACAACCATTGTTGTAACGTCTTTGCCCTGTATGCCGAATTTGTTTTTGCTCATTTTCTCACCGACCTTTACGCACATATAAACTCAATTTATTATACCACTGAAATTTTACAATTCAAGACTAAATAAAAATATTTAAAATATATTTAATCTTTATACACTTTTTCCGGGGTCGATTCATATCGGATTAATCAATAAAAATGTATTATAGAAAACACTATAAGGTTTGTCAATAATTTTTTAAAAAATACTTGAATTATTTTTTTGTTTTAGTTATAATGTGGTTTAATAGAGGGAATATCGCAAAAAAATGGAGATGTAGTAGTCATATGAGTGCGGATTTACACTGTCACACAAAATTATCAAACAGTTCAATGGGAATAGATGACCTCCTCGTGCTTGCGGCAAAGCGTGGAGTTGACACTTTGGCAATTACCGACAGAGACTGTCAGGCGGGTAATGTGCGCGCAAAAATTATCGGCGAACGCAAGGGAATTAACGTCCTTCCCGGTGTCGAGCTTTCGTGCACGGATGCAAAGAGAAACAAAACCGTTCTGATTCTCTGCTACCTCAGCGACAGCCCCGACCGTCTAGAAGGTCTTTGCAGAAGAAACATTATTGCACGCAAAAAAGCGTCGCAGTTTATGATTCTGAAAATAGCCCAAAGGTTCCCCATAACATCGGAACTTGTAGTTAAATGTGCCACGGGTTCAACGGCGGTGTTTGAGGCGCACATTATGCATTCGCTTATGGAATGCGGTCTTACAGACAGAATCTACGGCGATTTATATAAAGAATTGTTTGACCCGGAAAGCCCGAACAACGTCATTGTTCAGCCCAAATACTCCTCACCCGAGGAGGTTATTGACGCTGTTCATGAAGCAGGCGGTGTTGCTGTGCTTGCAAGACCGGGCGATGACCTCGATCTTGTTGAAGAGCTTGCAAAAGCGGGTCTTGACGGAATAGAAGTGTGGCATCCATCTCATACCGATGAGCAGATTGACGCCCTGAAAAAGACTGCTTCAAAGCTGAACCTTCTCAGCATAGGCGGCAGCGATTTCAGAGGAATGTATTCTCAGAATTCCGTAAGCGTCGGCGATATTGTTACCCCCGAATCCGACCTCAAGGCTCTGATGAGCTACAAATCCAAAAAGAAAAAGAAAGCAGCCGCAGCTGCGAAACAGGAAGAAAAATAAACAGCAATTTAAAAGGCACGGAAGCATATTCCGTGCCTTGATTTTTTACTTTGAACTTTTCAGTTCATCAAGATATTCCTTGTCCTTTTTGTCGAGCTGAGCATTTTTCAGCAGATCGGGGCGCCTTTCAAAGGTGCGTTTTAAACTCTGCTTATGCTGCCACTCGGCAATTTTTGCGTGATGCCCCGAAACAAGAACATCGGGCACCTTTCTGCCGTGCCACTCATGAGGTCTTGTATATTGCGGGTATTCAAGCAGTGATGAAAAATGGCTCTCAAACGTGAATGCATCCTCGTTTGCAAGCACTCCCGGCAGCATTCTCGCAATTCCGTCTGCGAGAATAAGCGCAGGCAGTTCTCCGCCGGTAATTACATAATCGCCGATTGAGATTTCTTCATCGACGATTTCTTCAATTACACGCTCGTCAATGCCCTCGTAGTGACCGCATAGAATCGCAAGGTTATCAAGCTTTGAGAGTTCAACAACCCTCTTCTGCGTAAGAGTTTTGCCCTGCGGGGTCATATAAACAAGGTGCGGCCGTCTGCCGAGTGTTTTACACAATGCGTCAAAACAGTCATAAACGGGCTGGGTCTGAATAATCATACCGGTTCCGCCGCCGTAGGGGGAATCATCAACCCTGTTGTGCTTGTCAAGCGTGTAATCGCGGATGTTTATACAGTTAATCTCCACACAGCCGCTCTCCCTTGCTCTGCCGATAATGCTCTCTTTTAAAAATGAATTGCACATATCGGGGAAAAGGGTCAGAATGTCAATTCTCATCGTCAAAAATTCCCTTCAGCGGCTTAATAAGGATAAGATTGTTTTCGACGTCTGTTTTTATTACCACATCGGGAATAGCGGGAATAAGATACTCTCTGCCGTCTTCTGCGGTAATGTGCCACACGTCGTTGGCACCCGTGGGGCTAACATCGGTCAGAGTGCCGTAAACTCTGCTTTCATTGTCGGCGTCGCGCACCTCGCAGCCGATTAACTCGGCTATAAAATACCTGCCTTCGGGCAGTTTTGCATCGGAGCGTTTCATGTAAAGAATTTTGCCGCGCAGCTTCTGGGCATCCTCAATGGAGTCAACGCCCTCAAGCTTCACCAAAACAATGTTGCCGTGCGGTCTTGACTTGACTTTAACCGCACAGCATCCGTTGCTGTCTGAATATAAAGTTTTGAAGCGGGTGAAGAACTCGGGCGAGTCGCAAAAGGGGTTAACACGCAGTTCTCCCCTGATGCCGTGAGTGCCCGTTATTTCACCGATTTCAAGATATTCTTTAATCAATCTCTACTGTAATCCTTGCTTTGTTGCGTGTTGCCGCGGCGCGCATAACGACACGGATAGCTTTTGCTATTCTGCCCTGCTTGCCGATAACTCTGCCCATATCGTCTTCGCTTACGTGAAGGTGATAAACAACAGTGCCGTCTTCGGCGGGCTCGTCTGCAGTAACGCTTACGCCGTCAGGGTCATCAACAAGACCTCTTGCTATGCTGACAAGTAATTCTTCCATCTTATGCCTCTGCCTTTGCGCCTAAGCCGGCTTTTTTAAGAAGCTCTTTTACTGTGTCTGTGGGCTGAGCGCCGTTGGCAATCCACTGTGTTGCTTTTTCAAGGTCAACCTTGATTTCTGCGGGCTGAGCGATGGGATTGTAGGTGCCGATTTCCTCAATGAATCTGCCGTCGCGGGGATATCTTGAATCCGCAACAACGATACGGTAGTAGGGTTTTTTCTTTGCGCCCATGCGACGAAGTCTGATTTTAACTGCCATTTTTTGTTCCTCCAGAATTTATTGATTTATTAATATTTATTATGTATCAACCGAAGTTGTATTACATGCCGAATGCGGTGGGGTCTATGCCGTTTGCTCTTGCAAGCCTGCGGAATTTTTTGTTTTTGCCCGCAGAATTCATTTGCTTGAACATCTTTTTCATCTGCTTATACTGTGAAAGCAGGCGGTTTACATCTTCAACCTTCTGACCGCAGCCGTCGGCTATGCGCTTTTTGCGCGAAGCGTTGATGATGTCGGGATTTCTGCGCTCTTTTGGGGTCATCGAAAGTATGATGGCCTGCATGCGGTCAAACTGAGCTTCATCTACCTGAAGGTCTTTTACCTTGTTGCCCAGACCGGGAATCATACCGAGAATGTCCTGAAGGGAGCCCATTTTACGAATCTGTCTGAACTGCTCAAGCAGGTCGTTGAGATCGAATTTGTTTTTAGCAAGCTTTTCTTCAAGCTCTGCGGCGGCTTTGTCATCTATTGCCTGCTCTGCTCTTTCAATAAGTGAGAGAACGTCGCCCATACCGAGAATGCGTGAAGCCATTCTGTCGGGATGAAAAACATCGAGGTCGCCGAGCTTTTCACCGGTGCCGACGAATTTAATCGGTTTGCCGGTAACCGCTCTTGCCGAAAGTGCCGCGCCGCCTCTTGTGTCGCCGTCGGTTTTTGTAAGGATAAGACCGTCTATGCCGAGCGCCTCGTCAAACGAGGTTGCAACGTTCACCGCATCCTGACCGGTCATTGCATCAACCACAAGCAGAATCTCGTGAGGTTTAACCTCTGCTTTGATGTTTTTGAGCTCATTCATAAGCTCTTCATCAACGTGCAGACGGCCCGCAGTGTCGAGAATCACATAATCATAGCCGCGGTCCTTCGCAAGCGCAACGGCCTGTTTTGCTATTTCAACCGGGTTCTGCGTTCCCATTTCAAAAACGGGAACTCCCGCCTTTTCGCCGACTATCTGCAGCTGCTTGATTGCCGCGGGACGGTAAACGTCGCAGGCAACGAGCAGGGGACGGTGGTTTTCATTTTTGAGCATCAGGGCGAGCTTTGCCGAATGTGTGGTTTTACCCGAGCCCTGAAGACCGCACATAAGAATTATTGTGGGCGGGTGTGCCGCATAGGCGAGGCGTGATTTTGTGCCGCCCATGAGGTTTATTAACTCTTCATTGACGATTTTGATTACCATCTGTGAAGGCGTAAGGCTTTCCATAACCTTTTCACCGATGGCTTTTTCGGTTACCGCGTTTGTGAAATCCTTGGCAACCTTGTAGTTAACGTCGGCCTCGAGCAGCGCCATACGCACCTCTCTCATAGCCGAGCGAACATCAGCCTCATTGAGACTGCCTTTGCTTCTCAGTGATTTGAACGCGGATTCAAGTCTTTCGGACAAGCTCTCAAATGCCAAAAATTTCACCTCCGGAGTCCGATGATTTGCCGAACACTGTTATTATTCCTCGAGCAACGACATTGCCGCTACCTTGATTCTTACGGAGTAATCGTTGATTTCTCTCGAAAGACCGTGGCGCATGTTGTATTCGGAAATCATATTGGAATATTCAATAATCTCATTGATTGAAGAACGCATATCTTCAAACCTTTTTGCGATGCCGAGCTTGGATTCCATATCAAAAAGCTGAGTTTCCGCACGTTTTATCGCATCGCGCACACCCTGGCGGGTGATGCCTTCGTTCTCGGCAATCTCAGAGAGTGAAAGATCGTCATTATAATAGTAATCAAGAAAACTGCGCTGCTTTTCCGTCAGCATATCGCCGTAAAAATCAAGCAGAACAGCAATATCGAGATTTTTTGCCAATTCGTTCACTCCTTTCCGAAAATTAAGCGTAAAAAAGCCGCCGTCAGGGCGGATATTTAAGCCGCTCTGTAAAGCAATTAAACTTTACAAGCCCGTATTATACAAAAAAAAGTCTGCCGTGTCAAGCATATTTTTTTACGAAAAAACTGAAATTTCACCCGATTTTTGTGGAAAACGCCGTGGAAAAGTGCATAACAATCAACTGACAGTGTTTTTTGCGTAATTCGCCCACAATATATGGCTGAAAAAATATTTGCAGATTGTGGATAAAAAATTTTTCATTCTGCAATAATAAATGGCTTTCTGAAGATTTCTTTCGGTTATTGAAAAAGCAGACCGCTCAATTAATATATATAAATGTATAAATGATTACCTTGACAGTAAAGAAAAACACCGGCACATTTCTGCACCGGTGTTTTCATCAGTTATTTGTTTTTGACTTATTCAGCCTCAGGTGCTCCTACGGGGCAGGTTCCTGCGCAAGCGCCGCATTCAATGCAGGTGTCTGCGTCAATAACATATTTGCCGTCGCCCTCTGAGATAGCGCCTACCGGGCAGTCTGCTGCGCAAGCGCCGCAGGAGATGCAGTCGTCTTTAATAACATATGCCATTATTGTGTCCTCCTTGATAGTTATTTGCTTTTTGCATTTATAATTATATCATTTATGCGTAAAAATGCAATAATAATCGAAAAAATTTTACAAATTCGGTTGTGAATCAGCCCTCAATATCCTTGAGTGCCTCAATTTCATCCTTTTCAACCCTTATCTTACCGTCGCGCACTATCTTGACATCGCGGCGCGTGAATACAGACGGAGCGGCCTCGGGTCTGCTGTCAAGCTGAACCTTGAGTATGCCGGAGAGCAGGTTGCACTCAACAACGGTGCCTTTGCCTTCTTTTGTGTCAACTATGGCGCCGACTTTCGGGGTAACCTTTAAAAGATATTCATAACCGTCCTGCTCGTATTTAAGGCAGCACATAAGTCTGCCGCAGGTGCCGCTGATTTTTGTCGGATTGAGCGACAGCCCCTGTTCCTTTGCCATCTTGATGGCAACGGGCTGAAAATCGCCGAGAAATGTCTTGCAGCAGAACGGTCTGCCGCATACGCCGAGTCCGCCGAGCATCTTTGCCTCGTCGCGCACTCCTATCTGGCGCAGTTCGATTCTTGTTCTGAAAACCGACGCAAGACTTTTTACAAGCTCACGGAAGTCTATTCTGCCGTCGGCAGTGAAATAGAAAAGTATTTTGCTGCCGTCAAAGGTGCATTCGACATCAACAAGATTCATTTCAAGAGCAAAACTCTCTATTTTCTGTTCACAGATGTCGAAAGCTTCTTTTTCTTTTTTCTTGTTTTTTTCAAGTGTTTCAAGGTCATCGGGCGTGGCTGAACGAATCAGTTTTTTAAGCGGTTTTACTATCTGTTCGTCATCAACCTCGCGGTTCTCCATGGTAACCTCGCCGCATTCTATGCCGCGCACGGTTTCAACAATAACACGGTCGCCCTTTTTAAGCGTGTTGCCGTCGGGGTCAAAATAATATATTTTACCGACTTCCTTAAAGCGGACGCCAATAACTTCTGCCATTTGCAGTTGCCTCCATTTATGTATTTGCTCTGAAAAGTGTGCAGAGCCGTGTAATCAAAAGATTGTAATTTCTGTTGTTTTCAAGACCGGATTTCAGTTCGCGTGTTGCCTTTTCAAGCTTTTCAAGCCGTGCAAGTGTAAGGCGCAGGCCAAGTGTGTCAGCCGTTCCGCCGAATCTTTCACAGCGGATTCCTGTTGCTTTGACCTTCATTGCCTCGACGATTATTTCATCAAGCACCGGAAGGGTGTCAGCAAATAGTTTTTTGTCTTTTTCAAAAACAGACGCTTCGCGCACAATGTCAAATTCACTGTCTGCAACAATTGCCTTTGCAATAAGGCAGGCGGTTTCGAGCGCTTTGGACGACTCTTCTTCGTCCGGTTCGCTTTCCTGCTCGCCGAGAGAGAACACCCTTGAACGGGAAATCACCGTGTCAAGAAGGTCTGCGGCTGAGGGGCAGGCGATAATAAAAAATGCGTATTTCGGCGGCTCTTCAAGTGTTTTTAGAAGTATATTCTGCGAAACCGGCGACATCTCACCCGTAAGTGTAAGTATATAAACCTTGGAGTCTGCCTCGTTAGGAATAATGCTTACGGAGTTGACAATATCACGCGCCGTATTTGCCGTGAAATTGCCTTTTTTGTCTTCTTCACATAATTCAATGTCGGGGTGAATGCCGGCAGCCGCTTTTCTGCAGTGAGGGCATACGCCGCACGGGGATTCATCCGAAGAGCAGACGAGCGCCTGAGCAATTCCCTTTGAAAGGGACATCCGCTTTGAACCGGAACCGCCTTCGATTATTACCGAGTGCGGGAATCTTCCCGAACGCAGAGCGGCGTAGATATCTTCGCCCAGCGACATGTTTATATCGGTGTTAAAATAAATCATTTTAATCAGAGTCTGTAAAACTGGTCAACGTCAACAACAAAAACGGTGGCGCCGCCCACATTGACCTCAATGGGAGTTGAAGCCATACTGAACTCTCCGGAAGTAACCATGGGAGCCACCATTGTTTTGCGGGTTGATGAGAATTCGCCGATAATTGAAATGACACTGTCAACCTTATCTTTTTCAACGCCTATGAGGAGCGTTGAGTTGCCGGCGCGTAAAAAACCGCCGGAGGTTGAGAGCTTTGTTGCTCTGAAACCCGCATCTGAAAGCTCATCGAGCACAACGGGACAGTCATCGTTGCTGATAATCGCAATAACAAGTTTCATAAGTGGGCTCCTTTATTCTTCGTTGAGTATTGATAAATTCCGTTCAATCACTTTTTTGCCGCGCCACTCGTAAGCTCTGCCCTCAATTTCACAGCCGCTTTCAATATGCGCAACGGCACTGTTTATGAATTCTTCAATGTCTGAAAGCTCGGCTTTCAGGTTCATCGGGCAGACAGTCTGGCATATATCGCAGCCCCAGGCGCAACCTGTGGATTTGATAAGCGCCTTTTCTTCTTCTGTGAGTTCGCCTTTTTTCTGGTTGATTGCGGAAAGGCATCTGGCAGGATCGGGACCCCGGTCGCCTATGGCGTGTGTCGGGCAGGCATTGCGGCATTTTTTGCAGTGAATGCACATTTTTACTTCCGAGCCGGTGCAGGGCAGGTCAAGAGATGTAACAATTTCTCCGATAAAAACATAAGTGCCGTAGCGTTCGTGAATAAAAAGCGAATTTTCACCCATAACGCCGAGTCCGCTCAGCAGTGCGGCGGACACCTCCGGGATAGGGGAATTGTCCGTAAACGTAACAAAGCTTTCGCCGGGGAATTCTTCCTGCAGCTTTTCAACAGCTTTTTTCATTCTGCCGTTTATTACCGTATGGTAATCACCGACAACCGCATATTTTGAAATGTTGGAGTTTTTATAGTTTTCCTCACTCAGAAGATAAGGAAAAACCGCCGTTATAACCCGTTTTGCATTTTCGGGCAGCCTGCTTTTCGCACGGCATTCAATAAGTCTTGAGCGAAGAAGTTCAAAGTCGCACACTCCCCAGGAGGGAGCGGCTTCATCCATTATTATTTTTACAGTATCAATCATAATGCAGAGGCGATTCCGGTTGTAACGGGTATGGTTAAAATCGACATAAGACTTACCGCCGAAACAACCTGAGATGCAAGACCCGTGTCGCGCCCGTATTTTGCCGCAAACAGAACAGTGTTGTTTGCAGGCGGCACAGAGGCGGTCAGCACAAGCGTTGAAAGCAGGGCGCCGGTAAAGCCGAACAGTTTGCACAGCCCAATCATTATTGCCGGCAGAAGCAGCAGCTTGAGAGCGGCAACAACAAGGATTCTCCAGTTTTTGAACATGGAGCGGAAATCCGAGTGCGCTATGTAAGTGCCGAACATCAGCATCGCCAGCGGAGTGTTGAGAGATGCAATGTATTCAACCGGTTTGTAAGCTGTTTCGGGCAGGTGGATATTAAGCAGATAAAACGGAAGCCCTATAATGACGGCTATTACGCCGGGGTTGAGAATTATCTTTTTGAAATCGATTTTCTTTGCTCCGGCGCTTTTGTCCATAACCGTAATTCCATGTGTGAAGCTGAAAATCTGGAATGAGATAATCACGGCGGAGCAGTAGAATACTCCTTGAGGACCGACAAGCGCATTGTTGAGGGGCAGCCCCATATATCCGCAGTTGCCGTAGCCGCAGGCATATTTGTAGATTGCCGCCTTCTCTTTGTCGCATCTGCGGAATGAAAGCGTGCTTATAACTGCCGCTATTGCGTGCATAAGCAGACCCATCCCTATTGCAATAAAAAGATTTTTAAGCGTGTCGGAGGAATATTCAAGAGTTAAAAATGATTCGATTATTTTTGCCGGAGTGATGATGTAGAACAGCAGATCCGTGCACATAAGAGCCGCTTTTTCGGTAAAAAGACGGGCTTTGTCGGTAACGAACCCGACCGCTACCATCAGGTAGAGAATAATAACCTGCTGAGCCGCGAGCTTCATCACCCCGAATATTTCGGGAAAATTCATTGATTATTCGTCGGCGTTTTCCTCTGCCGAAGCGTCCTGTGCCTCGGTTTGAGCCTCTTCCTTTGCGTCTGCGTTGCCGCCGATCCAGCCGATTCTTGTCAAAACGATTGAGAGGGCAAAGAGCGCGGTTGCAAGGTCGCAGTATTCAACGGGCGAACCTGTGTAAAGCACTTCGGCTTTACCTGAGATTAGCATAATGAATCTCGGAACGAAGCAGACAAGGGCAAGCACCGCCGCAGGAAGACCGAATGCAACAAGCTTCCAGTCAAGACCTTTTGACTCGATTTTGGAGTTGAGCTGTGCGAATGCCGTGAAGAATATGAGCATAAACGCAAGCATAAGCATTTCGAGCAGAAGGTCGGAAACCTTTATGAAGCTGATTGTTGTTGTGAAACGGTAAATGAGGCGGAACATAAACCACACCGTCGGAGCCACGGAGATGATTTTATATTCCGATGCGTTTGTAGCGCCCGAAAGCATGCTGATGCCGAACACCACAAAAAAGATTGCGGCAAGCACTGCAAACAGCGACTGAGCGCACAGCACATAGACCGAAACCTTTGTCATGTCGGATGTCTGGGCGTTGTAGTTGAGAATTGTGTTCAGGTCAAGAGCCGCGTCAAAAAGAACGGCAACTGCGGTGAGCAGTGAGATTATTCCCTGAACAGGGCGTCTTGCAGGGGTTCTGTCAAAGCCGAGTTCGCTCTTGTAAAGCAGAGCGGAGGCCATCGAGATAATAATCCCCGCGCCGATAACGCCGTAAAGAACATAGATGAGTATGTCGGATGAATCGATGTAGAAACCGGTGCCGGCTTCAAGGTTTGTCAAAAACTGGTAGGTTCTTACGGGCAGAGCCGCAAGTGCAACAATGCAGAATGCTATTGTTGAAATAAGAAATCCTGTGTTACGGTTTTTTTCCATTTCAGTTTACCGCCTATCTGTATAATTATTTATTTTGTTTTCTCAGAGCAAACGCCTCAGCGCTCGTCAATGGGAATATATTTGCCGGGTTTGATAACGTTTTTGTATGCGGGTCTGATTATTCTTCCGCCGGTGAGAACCTCTTCCATTCTGTGCGCCGACCAGCCCGCAATACGCGCTACGGTAAAAATCGGGGTGAACAGGTCCTCGGGAATGCCGAGCATTTTATAAACAAGACCGGAGTAGAGGTCAACATTTGCGCACATCGGTTTTTTGTTCCTCTTGATATTGAAGAAAATTTCGGGTGTCAGCTTTTCGATTGTGTTGAGAAGTCTGAAATCTTCTTCAAATTCAGTGCCGACAGCCGCCTTTTCAGCCCTTGCTTTGAGTATGACGGCTCTCGGGTCGGAGAGTGTGTAAACGGCGTGCCCCATACCGTAGATAAGGCCGGAACCGTCGCCCGCTTCCTTTTTGACTACTTTTGTCAGGTAATCTGCAACCTGACCTTCATCGTTTATGTCTTTGACATTCTGACGCAGGAGCTCAACCATCTGAGCCACCTTGATGTTTGCTCCGCCGTGGCGAGGTCCTTTGAGAGCGCCTATGCCCGCCGCTATTGCGGAGTAGGTGTCTGTTCCGCTTGAGGAGAGCACTCTCGTGGCGAAGGTTGAGTTGTTGCCGCCGCCGTGCTCCGCGTGAACCATAAGGCAGGTGTCAAGCAACTTTGCCTCTTCATCGGTAAAGGAACCGTCGGAACGGATGGAGCTGAGTATTGCCTGTGCCGTTGTGTGCTCCGGATTTACCGGGTTTATCGACATGCTCTGACGGTAATAATGGCGCCTCTTCACCTGGTAGGCGTTGCCCATTATTTCGGGCATTTTTGCGAGAATCTGAAGACTCTGCGTAAGAATGTTGAGAACCGATGTTTCATCCGGATTGTCGTCGTATGAATAAAGGGCGAGAACACACCTTGCCATTTTGTTCATGATATCCGGGGAGGGGGCTTTCATTATCATATCTTCAATGAAGTCCTGCGGAAGCTCCCTGTTTGCGCCGAGGTTGCGTGTGAACTGCTCGAGTTCATCCTTGTTCGGCAACCTGCCGAATATCAGCAGCCAGGCGACTTCCTCATAACCGAAACGGTTTTCTTCCTCGCACGCTTCAACAATATATTTCATATTGATTCCGCGGAATCTCAGCTTGCCTTCACGGGGTATGCGCTCGTTGTCGTCTATGTAGTAGCCCTCAACATTGCATATATTGGTAACGCCTGCGGTAACGCCCGTTCCGTCGGGGTTTCGCAGACCGCGTTTGACGCTTGACAGGTCATAATCTTCGAGATCGAACTTCGAATTTTCAACTATCTGCTCGCAGTAAAAGCCGAGATTTTTCTGCATATTGTCTGTCAGACGGATACTCATTTTCTGCCTCCTTTGCAGGGTGTAGGGGAGTGTGAACAGTCGGCATACTGCCCCAGAATAATGGATTAATTATACACGCGCATATTTTAAAAGTCAAGTAATATTATTTATAATACAACAGATAAGCACTTGACATAAAACCTATAAAATCATAAAATGAAAGGCAGTGTAAATCTCTGATACGGAGGAAGCGCTTTGAAAAGTTATTTCAGAAGAACATGGCTTGATATAAACACCGACGCCCTGCGCGAGAACTATGAGCAGATATGCTCAAAGCTCACGTCCGGAGCGGCTGTTATGGCTGTTGTCAAGGCGGATGCCTACGGCCACGGTGTTGAGCAGGTAGTCAAGGAACTTGTCAGGTGCGGGTGCGAATGGTTTGCCGTTTCAAATCTTGAAGAGGCAATGCAGGTTAAAGATGCGGCTCCCGATTCATCTGTTCTGATTCTCGGCTACACACCGCCCGAATATGCCGAAAGACTTGCTTTCAACGGCATTTCACAGGCGGTTTTCAATCTTGAATATGCAAAGGCACTGTCCGAAAACGCTTCAAAAAACGGCGTTCAGGTCAGAATTCATATTAAAGTCGATACAGGTATGAGCCGACTCGGATTTACTTATCACGACTCCGTCGCAGACGGTGCAACGGCCGCCGATGTGGCTCAGGCGTGCCGCCTGGAAGGACTCTATCCCGAAGGAATATTCACTCATTTCGCCTGTGCGGATGAAGAGAACGGCGAGGCGTTCACCCGCCTGCAGTATGACCTGTTTATCGGACTTGTTCACGAGGTTGAACAGCTCGGCGTGAAGTTTGAAATACGTCACTGCTGCAACTCGGCGGCAACGGTTATTTACCCCGAAATGCAGCTTGATATGGTGCGCCCGGGCATTATTCTTTACGGGCTCGCCCCCTCTGATTTTATCGGCAAATCAATAAAACTCCGCCCCGTTATGAAAATGAAAACCGTTGTTTCAATGGTCAAGGAAATACCTGAGGGCACACCTGTAAGCTACGGCAGAACGTTCACATCTGAGCGCACGATGAAAATTGCAACGGTTCCCGTCGGTTATGCCGACGGTCTGCCCAGAGCCCTTTCGGGCAGGGCTAAGATGCTGATAAACGGCAAGGAGGTGCCCGTTGTCGGCAGAATATGTATGGACCAGTGCATGCTTGACGTTACGGGCATCGACGGCATTCACGAAGGTATGACCGTAACCGTTTTCGGCGGTGAAGGCAATTCCGTTGACGATATTGCGCAAAACGCAGGTGTCATCAATTATGAAATAATATGCGGCATAAACAAACGCGTTCCGAGAGTTTATCTTGAAGACGGCGGTGTTGTCGCCATTTCCGATTATCTTGAAAACAAATAAGGAGAATTTGCCATGAAAAAGAAAACACCTTTCTTCCCGATTCTCGGCTGCCTTTCGGGGGTTGCGAGCGTAGTTGCCGGTTTTGTGCTTTCGTGCAGTGTAAAAGATGCCGCCGCTGCTCTCAAAGCAGGCGCAATCAGTCCCGACGCACCGCAGAATTTTGACTTTTATTCATACTTTTTCGGCAGCGCACAGACAGAGTCTGTCGATGAAACCGCGCTTATGATTTCAAAACTTGTTGAGCTCTGCGGCAAGGGCTTCGGACTTATTCTTATTATGTTCGGTCTGTTCGCCGTCTGCATCTTCGGTTACAAAATCGAAAAAGCGCTCAGAGAGCGTGATTACGCACCTGATTTTATTCCTCCCGTGCAGGATTATCCCTACGGAGCACAGGCGGAAACTCCCGCAGAAAACTATGCGGTTCCCGAACAGGATTATATTGCTCCCGATGAGGGTGCTTACACTGCCGATGAGGGTTTTTCCGCTCAGGAGAGCGGCGCATATTCTCCTGAGGGAGAGAATATGCAATAGCGGTCAAAAACCGGCAGAAAATACAAAGTTATACAAAGTTGAATTCAGTTGTTTTTGCGGCGTTTCAAAGTTAACAATTTTTCAACAATTTATTCCGCGTCAATTCATATTCGCTTAACATTTGGCGTTTACAATGTAAGTGTTCCCGATACGGGGGAGCCGCACCCCCCGAAGGAACAATGCCGTTAAAACGGCAACAATACCCCTCCTCAATTCAACCCTATAGAAAAGACGCCTTCCGCAAGGGCGTCTTTTCGTCTTTTACGGGGGCAGATACCCGGAATATGCGCATAAAACATAAATTGTTATTGAAAATAAAAAAACGGTGTGTTATTATCATAAAGTATTTATTGTGAAGGAGAGCATAAAATGTATAAGCTTTCAGTTCCCGAGGGCTACAAGTCTGCGCTTGACGTCAGACAGACTCAGATAGCCATCAAAAAAATCAAGGATTATTTCGAGAGGGATATTGCCGTTCAGCTTGAACTTATGCGTGTTTCCGCACCGCTGTTTGTTGACAGGGCTTCGGGTCTCAATGACACGCTCAACGGCATTGAGCGCCCTGTTGCATTTGATATAAAAGATTATGACGGCAAGGAGTTTGAGATTGTTCAGTCCCTTGCCAAGTGGAAAAGATACGCCCTTAAAAAATACGGTGTCGGTCCCAGCGAAGGCATCTATACCGATATGAACGCCATACGCCGCGATGAGGATGTTGACAACATCCACTCCGTTTTCGTTGACCAGTGGGACTGGGAAAAACGCATTGAAAAATGTGACAGAACAGAAGAAACGCTCAAAAACACGGTGCGCCTTATTTACAGCTCACTTCGCCATACGGAGCGCTATGTTGCAAGAGATTATGACTTTTTTGAGAGATTCCTCCCAGAAGATATTTTCTTCATCACAACGCAGGAACTTGAAGATATGTATCCCGATCTTACTCCCAAGGAGAGGGAAAATAAGATAGCCCGCGAGAAAAAAGCGGTTTTCATTATGAAAATCGGCGGGGCGCTTAAATCAGGCAAAATCCACGACGGCAGAGCGCCCGACTATGACGACTGGGAGCTTAACGGCGATATAGTTGTTTATTATCCGATTCTCGATATGGCTTTTGAACTCTCGTCAATGGGTATAAGAGTTGACGAAGAATCACTTATGAAACAGCTTGAAATCCGCGGCTGCACCGAGAGAAAGGAACTGCCGTTCCACAAGGCGCTGCTCAACGGCGAACTGCCTTATTCAATAGGCGGCGGCATCGGTCAGAGCAGAATCTGCATGTTCTTCCTGCGCAAGGCGCACATCGGCGAGGTCCAGGCATCCGTCTGGCCGGAAGAAATGGCAAAAGAGTGCGAAGAAGCGGGAATAAAACTGCTTTGATTATAACTTTCACAAGGGACTGCTTGACGGTCCCTTCTTTGATTTGAACGGAGAATAATATGAAAAAGACAAAACCCGTCAGGGGCTCTTGCGCAAAGCCCGATCACATTATGATAAGCTTTTATGATGACTCGCGCCGCAGTATGGCAGTTACCTGGCGCACCTCGACAGACGTTGCGGACGGTTATGCAGAATACCGCAGTGACGGCGGCGAAACTATGATATGCGAAGCGGAAAGTCACATATTTGAAAGCGATATTGACATAAGCGTTATTCATACGGCACGACTTAAAAAACTTACACCGGGCACAAAGTATTATTACACCTGCGGCGACAAAAATAACAGAAGCAGTGAGTTCTCATTTGAAACGCAGGCGGAAAACGTTGAAAAATTCACCTTTCTCGCTCTTGCGGATTTTCAGAAGGGCGAGCCGCACGATCTGCCCGATTATTCTCATCTGGGTGTTTTTATAAAAAAGATTCTGAAAGAACACCCCGAAATAAAATTCATTTTATCCGCAGGCGACAGCACGGACTGCGGCCAGCATGAACAGCAGTGGAACGGAATGTTCTGCGGACTTGAAGGTATTATCGAAAGCGTTCCTTTTATGATGGCGCTCGGCAACCACGACAACAGAGGGTTTGAAGATTACGAAAAAGGCATCGGCAGATACTACGCCGAGCCGGCGGAATATTTCTGCAGTCAGTTCTGCAAGGCGTATCCCGACAACGGAGCGGAGAACTGGAAAACGGAGAATTACTCCTTCGATTACGGCGATGCGCACTTCATAATTTTCAGCATAAACGGTCCGGAAGAAACAGACGAATGGGCAAAAAAAGACCTTCAAAATACTGCCAAAAAATGGAAATTAGGAACCTATCATTTTCCGATTTATTATTCGGGAACGGACTGCGAAAATGACGACGCTTACCCCGTAATGCGCGAAAGCATGGAGATGTGCGATATTATGTTTTCGGGGCACGAGCATAACTTTTCAAGAAGCTTCCCGATAAGAAATGAGGAGATATTCGACCGCCCTTCACAGGGCACCGTTCACTATATGCTCGGCAACGGCAACTGCAATCCGCCGGGCTCAAGAACACTGCAGAAAGTCTGGCACAGCGCATTCTTCCCGCAGGAAGAAAATGTTTCCGCCTACGCCCTAATTGAGGTTGAAGGTGACAGAATAACCCTGACCGAAATGCTTGACGACGGCAGAATTGTTGACAAATGTATTATTGATAAAACGGAGGATATGATTTATCCCTATGCCCTTGCTCCGAGATACAACCGCCCGAGAATGCTTTTCAAGGGTATGGATCCCGGTCTTGCACAGGTTGATGTTCAGCCCGAGATGGTTGACGGCGTCTGGCACATTGCGGCGGCGGTTCTCGCTTCGTTTATCGGAGCGGATGTCAGGCGAAAAAAAGACAGCGTTGAAATTGAACTCTATAACCGCACGGCGGAGTTTACGCTCGGCAGCGATATTGCTCAGACCCGGGAAGGCACACTTTCGCTCGGCTCGAAAGTTTTCAGGGGCAGAAGAGACCAGCTGTATGTTTCTGCAGACGGTTTTGCAAAGGCATTCGGAATGAAATGGTGCTGCAGCGCAAGAAACAACTTTTTGTCTTTCGAACACGAAAGCGAGAGCCATCCCGTTCCCGTTCAGCCGTAAATTAAGTGCTTCGGGTCTTGAAATATTTGCGGAATTATAGTATAATAACGGCGAAAAATTCGGAGGTGCAGGTATGAGCATTAAAAAACTCCTTTGCATATTTACCGCTGTTGCAATGCTGTTTTCATTTGTCTTTGCTGTTAGCGCGGATTTCGGCGACTTCGGCGGGGATTCCGACTACGGCAGCTACGGCGGATATGACAGCTATGACTACGGCGGAAGTTACGATTACGGCGGAAGCTATGATTCAGGCGGAGACAGCTACGATTACGGCGGAAGCTATAACAGCGGCTACGGCGGCAATTATTACTACGGAGGCACCGATTCCTCCGGCTACGGCAGAGAGAGCGAGGGCGGTTCCGCACTGCTTGGCTTCTTTGTGCTTGTCGGTTTGATTATTCTTGTCTGCTACATAATCCACAAAATAAGAGCCGGCAAGAGACCCAAGAGAGTTGCGGGCGGCGGAGCAACGGCAACCGATGCCTCAACGCTCAAGCCGATAAGCGATTACCTCACCCTTGACCCCGAATTCAACGAAGCCGAATTCAAAGAAAAACTTTCCAATCTCTATGTCAAGTTCCAGAACTCCTGGCAGGCAAAGCACATGGAAGATCTGCGCCCGTATCTGACGGATGCCTTCTATGCGCAGATGGACCGCCAGCTTGAAAACTACCGCACAAAGCATCAGACAAATATGGTTGACCGGATAGCGGTGCTCGATGTCAGACTTGTCGGCTGGAAGCAGGAGGGCGAAAATGATGTTATGGTTGCCCGCCTGAAGGCGAGAATTGTCGATTACGTAGTTGACGATGCCACCGGCAACATTGTCCGCGGTTCCGACAAGGTAGAGAAGTTTATGGAATATGAGTGGAATCTCGTCCGCTCAAAAGGTCTCACCACCAAAGAAGCAAGCGGAACCACCGTTCAGGTCTGCCCGAACTGCGGCGCCCATGTTGATGTCAACCACTCCGCACAGTGCGAATACTGCGGCTCGATTCTCACCACCGACACATTCGACTGGGCGGTCAGTACAATCAAAGGTCTTGCACAGCGCACGGCTCAATAATTGAACTGAATTGAATATAAACAAATGAAAATTTATAAAATTCCGGCTGTTTCGGCCGGAATTTTTTCTGCCCGGAACACAATATATAGACGTTATAAAAGGCGGCAAATCACATATAAAGTATTGTGCATTATATATAAAATAATATTAAAATATTTTTCTTGACAAAACGGCGTTTTTGTCGGATAATAGGATTGAACTATAGAATAGAATACGTGCATTCTAACATAAATTTGATACGGATTACGCGGCTGCGGCAGACGTCATGTCAACGGCTCTGCCAGTTGAACAACCGCAGCGGCATAAGGAAGGTAAAGCATGGCTTTTAACAGAGACGGCAACAATTTAGGTGACATATTGCTTGCCAACGGCAAGGTTACAAAAGAAAAACTGGAACAGGCATACGCCGAAAGTCAGAAAACAGGCAAAAACCTCAGTGAATGCCTGCGCGACTTAAAACTCTGCGACGACGAATCCATTGCAAGAGCACAGGGCGAAATGCTCGATGTCCCATATATCAGCTTACGCGCGGTTACCCTTCCTCCTGAAATTGTCAGGATGATAAACGGCAGAGTGTTAAGACAGCACAATGCGGCTCCCGTTGAATTCCTTGACGGCAACACAGACATTCTTGTTGTTGCAATGGTCAACCCGCTCGATATGGTCGCAATAGACGACCTCACAATGATTACGAGCTGCCAGATTGAGCCCAGAATCTCAACGGCAACCGAAATCAACGGCTTGCTTGACAAATACTACGGCTCAGAAGAAGCCATGTCGGCGGTTGAAGCGTTCACTAAAGACCGTGAGAGCAAGCTCGCCGCTATGGCGGAAGAAGAGGAAGAGGAGGAAACCGACCTTCAGTCGGCGCCCATCGTTCAGCTGGTCCGCTCAATTCTTGAGCAGGCAGTCCGTTCCAGAGCCAGCGATATTCACATAGACGCACACGAAACAAAGGTTGTCATCCGCTTCCGTATAGACGGCGTTCTCAAAAACGTCATGTCTTACGACATAGAGCTTCTCCCCGTTATCGTTACCCGTATAAAGATTATCGGCGGTATGGATATCTCTGAAAAGCGCCGCGCACAGGACGGCCGTATCACAATCCACGTTGACCGCCTCGAATATGACCTTCGTGTTTCGATTCTTCCCACATCATACGGCGAAAAAGTCGTTATGCGTATTGCTTCCACCGTCGGCCTTACCAAAACAAAGGCACAGCTCGGTATGAGAGAAGCCGAACTCGAGCGTTTTGACAACATTCTTAAAACTCCCAACGGAATTATTCTTGTTACCGGCCCCACCGGCTCGGGCAAATCAACAACGCTTTACACAGCGCTTTCGGCACTCAACGATGAAACAGTTAACATCATCACCGTTGAAGACCCTGTCGAAGCTAACATAAACGGTCTTAACCAGGTTCAGGTTAACCCCAAAGCAGGTCTTACATTTGCATCGGCGCTTCGTGCAATCCTCCGTCAGGACCCTGACATTATCATGATAGGTGAGATCCGAGACTATGAAACTGCTTCAATCGCAGTTCAGGCGTCAATCACCGGTCACTTGGTTGTAAGCACCCTGCATACAAACTCATCCTCGGCAACAATCACACGTCTTCTTGATATGGGCGTTGAATCTTATCTTATTGCGGACTCCGTTGTCGGCGTTATCGCACAGCGACTTGTCCGTAAGCTCTGCCAGCACTGCAAAAAGGGCAGGGATGCCACCGATGAAGAAAAGAGAATTCTCGGTATTCCCGTATATAAGCCGTTCACCATTTATGACCCCTGCGGCTGCCCGATGTGCGGCGACACGGGCTTCTACGGCAGAACAGGTGTTTATGAGATAATGCAGATTACTCCCGAGCTTAAACGTCTCATAACGGCAAAGGCGAACACTGAAGAACTCAAAAACGCCGCACTTAAAGACGGTATGAACACCCTTCGTATGAGTGCTGCACAGTATGTTATAGAAGGCACAACCACAATTACCGAAATGCTCAAGGTTTCTGCTGAAACCTGATTATTGATACTGACAAATCCCGGAGGTTCAAATAAATGTTAAAATTTGCAGAGTGCGTCCAGAAATGTGCCGAGGTCGGCGCTTCCGACCTTCATATATGCGCAGGTTATCCTCCTTCAATGAGGCACAACGGCGCTCTTGAGGCAATTGATTTTGAAGAGCCCTTAACTCCCGCAGAATGCACGTCTCTTGCTTATGAGATTTTAAACCCGATTCAGATTGATGCTCTTAAAAAAGAAGGCGAAATCGACTTTGCCTACTCCGTTGACGACACCCGACTCAGAGTCAATGTTTATCAGCAGAGCGGCACAACGGCAATTGCCGCCAGACTTCTCAGAGGCAACATCCCTTCAATTGAGGAGCTTGAACTCCCCGAAGCGCTTGTCAACCTCCAGCACAAAAAGCACGGTCTGATTCTTGTTACCGGCATCACGGGTTCGGGCAAATCAACAACACTTGCGGCTCTTGTTCAGCTTATCAATAAATCCTTCAGCAACCACATCATCACAATCGAAGAACCTATTGAATATATTTATCCCAAGGGCAAGGCAATCATAAACCAGCGCGAAATCGGCACAGACTGCAAGAGCTTCGCAAATGCGCTGCGCGCAGCCCTCCGTGAAGACCCTGACGTCATCCTCGTCGGTGAGATGCGAGACAATGAAACAATCGCAACAGCTCTCTCCGCAGCAGAAACAGGTCACCTTGTTCTTTCAACACTTCATACAATAGACGTTGCAGGTGCCGTTGACCGTATGATTGACTCCTTCCCCGCACACCAGCAGTCGCAGATACGCTCTCAGATTGCGGACGTTCTCGAATGCGTTGTTTCACAGCAGCTTATTCCCAGAATTGACAAAGACGGTCGTGTAGTCGCAACCGAGCTTATGCTCTGCAACTCCGCTATCCGCACACATATCCGTGAGGGCAAAACCTTCCAGATTCCAAACACCATATCCACCTCGCGCAAGCAGGGCATGATGCTTATGGATGACTGTATTTATGAACTTTACGTCCGCGGCAAGATTTCAGGCGCAAACGCCTGCGCATTTGCTCACGACCGCGACGCCATGAGCAAAAAGGTTATTTAACACCAAACCCGACATAACACATATATTAATTATTGTAATAAAAAATTTGTAATTATCATTTCAAAAAATACCGAACAAAAATGAAAAGGGGTAGATTGAATGGCAAAATTTAATTATACCGCAATGGATGCTTCCGGTAAAGAAACAAAAGGCACCATTGAAGCCGCCGACCGTGAAGAAGCCCAGTCCATAATCAGGTCAAAAGGTCTTACAACTCTCAAAATTGAAGGTGCAAACGCTCTCAACTCCGACCTTAATTTCTCTTTTATGGAAAAAAAGCCCAAGCCCAGAGAAATGTCCGTTTTCTGTAACCAGATGGTCAGTGTTCTCTCTGCAGGCGTAGGTATGGCGGACGCTCTCAGCATGATAGGCGAGCAGACTGCAAACCCCAAGCTCAGAAAAGCGGTTCTCGGTTGTTGCAAGGGTATACAAAGCGGCGAAACACTTGCCGAATGTATGAAGCAGTATGACGTATTCCCCGAGGTTTTTGCTACAATGGTTGCCGCCGGTGAAGAAACGGGCTCGCTTGAAAAATCATTCTCCCGTATGAGTGAGCGTTTTGAAAAAGACGCCGCATTAAAGGGTATGATTAAAGGCGCAATGACATACCCAATAGTTCTTTTGATAATCACAGTCGTTGTCGTTATCATAATGCTCAACTTTGTGGTTCCGAAGTTTCAGGACACGCTCCAGTCTATGGGCACCGACCTCCCCGCGCTTACAAAGGGTGTTATAGCGGCATCGGATTTTATGAAGGCGAACATAGTTCCGGTTGCAATCGGAGTTATAGCGGTTATTGTAGGTCTCAGGTTTTTCAAGAAATCCGATTTCGGTAAGCATCTTTTTGCCAACCTTGCACTGAAATTGCCGGTTGTCAAAAACTTTACAATAAACAGTGCTTGTGCAAACTTTGCAAGAACTCTCGCAACAGTTATTGACTCCGGTGTTCAGCTTACCGACGGGCTTGATATCACTGCCGACACAATGTCAAATGTTTTCTTTAAAGAAGCAATTCAGCAGGCAAAGGGAGAGGTTGAGGTAGGCACATCTCTTGCAGAGGCACTTGAGCATACAAAACTGTTTCCGTCACTGCTCACCAATATGACAAAAATCGGCGAGGAAACCGGCAACATTCCCGTTCTTATGGACAGAGTTGCGGCGTTCTATGATGATGAGGTCGCCGAGTCATCAAAAGCGCTTACCGGTATGCTTGAACCGCTGGTTATCATCATTATGGCGGGCATTGTAGGCACTATTATTCTTGCGGTTATGATGCCGATGGCAAGCATGTATACAGCTATGGACAATCTTTAATATCTGCAATGGTATTATTCCGGTTCCACTGAAAAAGATAAACATTTATTCCGCACTCTTATTTCAATTCTTTTGTATTATCGCCAAACGGCTTTAATAAAATTATATTACCTGGAGGGGATTTACGTGAAAGTATTTTTCACAAACCTTCGCAAAAACTCTGAAAACAACAAGGGTTTTTCACTTGTTGAATTAATCATCGTCATCGCAATTATGGTTGCTCTTGTCGCTATGCTTGCGCCTCAATTTACTAGATATGTTCACAAATCATATGATGCTGTTGTTACAAGAGCAGCAGAAGACGTTCTTGCTATGGCAAAGGCCGAAGCAGCATTTAATAAATTAAAACAAGTTGACGAAGACACACCTGGGACAATAACTGTTAGAGCACGAAACGGTAATGGCCCGATTGAAATCATTTTAGAAAACTTGGAGTATAATAAAAAAACTGGAAATGAAGCACAAACTGAATTCGAGGATAATTGTGGAGTAGATTCAAACAAATCTTCAAAAACCTCTACCTATTATGTGATTACAATTGATGGTTCAATACATACTCAATCTGGAGGACCAGAAGTTGAAATAAATGAGTATAGTTAATATTGATAGTTTATCAACAGAGATTTTTGTTTATATTAAGTTTATGTTTTTGGTTAAATCCGTCGCTCACATAGGGGGGGAGTGACGGTTTAGCAATAAATAATAATATGGAGGAAATCAAAATGTTATTTATGAAAATGGCACAGGCTCGCGAGAACCGCAAGGATAACAAAGGTTTCTCACTCGTTGAGTTAATCATCGTTATCGCTATCATGGTTGCACTTGTAGCAATGCTTGCTCCTCAGTTTGTTAAGTATGTTCAGAAGTCCCGTGACGCTGTCGTAAGCGATGCGGCAGAGAACGTTTTTTCAATGGTTAAATCGGAAGCGGCACTTAACAACATTGCCATTGCATCTTCTGCAACCGTAACTATTAAGTGCTCCAATAATAATGGTCCTATTTCAATCACACAATCCGGCATTACATTCCCGGATAATGGTGAATACAAAACCTCAGGATGGGCAGGCTTTGTAAATGATTGCGGTATTGATTTACGCAAAGACACAAAGTCAGATAAGGTATTTACTATTACAATCACATCAAATTCTTCAACAGGAGGATACCTTTTCTCAATGGCAGAATCCTAATCGGATTTTTAAACCATATTTAGGTATTAAACATTAATTACCCCGAAAGGCGCGTGCCTTTCAAACGTTGATTAATCCGGATTAAAAAATGTCATTCGCCCCAACACTCCCCCTTTGTTGGGGCGCGGATTAAATCAATGATTACTCCTGAGGCGGAGCTTCTCCGTCTTCAGAAGAACCCCGAAGGAGAACTCACGTGAAACAGGCAGCTGAACTCATAATGCAAACGGCCCCGTGGCTCGTTTATATATTCACATTTCTGTTCGGCATTGTGTTCGGCAGCTTTTTAAACGTTTGTATATATCGCATTCCTTTAAAGCAAAGCATTGTCACGGTTCCTTCACACTGTATGACCTGCGGCAAAAAGCTTCACTGGTATGAGCTCATACCGCTTTTCAGCTGGCTCGCCCTGCGCGGCAAGTGCCACGGCTGCAAGTCAAAAATCTCACCGCAATACCCCGTTATTGAAGCGGCAAACGGGCTTTTATGCGTGCTCGCCCTGTTTGTGAAAGGGCTTACGGTTGATTTCATTCTCACCTGTCTGCTTTTCTCGGCGCTTCTTGTTATCTCTGTAATTGACGCACGCACATTCGAGATTCCTTTCCCCATAGTCATCTTTATTGCCTTTTTAGGCGCTGTCAGACTGGTCTTTTATCACGAACACTGGCTTGACTCAATCCTCGGCCCCGCTGTTATGGGCGCATTGTTCCTGATAATCATACTCATAACCGGTGGCAAGGCAATGGGTGGGGGAGACTTCAAACTCGTTATGGCAGCAGGCCTGTTTTTAGGCCTCAAAAAGAGTCTTCTGGCTCTGTTTATTGCAAGCTTATTCGGCTCAATAATACATTTAATATTAATGAAGGCGCTTCACAAAGGGCGCCAACTGGCATTCGGACCATATCTTTCGGCAGGTTTTTCAGTCGCCGCACTCTGGGGCGACAGACTGGTTGAACTTTACCTGTCGTTTATGGGAATATCCCTTTAATTATTTAAAGAAAATAATAAGGTAATAATACCTTTTATATATAGATACAAAAAAGAGAAAAAATATGAAAAGGAATGATAAACTATGGCGGCAAAACTGTTAAACATCGAATGCGGTAAGCGCATATGCAAAGTTGCGGTTTCCGAAAAAAGAGGCAAAGCTTTTACAATAAGCGACTGCTTTACATTCGCCACCCCCGAAGGATCGGTAGTTGACGGTCAGATAGTCAACCCCGTTGAACTCGGTGAAAAGCTCAAGCAGGAAATGGCTATGCATGCCCTTTCGGCAACGGATGTTGTTTTCTCTGTTACTTCAACCAAGATTGCAACCCGTGAGGTTACTCTCCCTATAGTCAAAGAGGATCAGATAAAGAGTGTTATCAGAACAAACATCTCAGACTATTTCCCGATTGACACTTCAAAATATCTTGTTGACACAATGATTCTCAACAAGACCAAAAAAGAGAGCCGCGTGCTTGTAGTCGCAATGCCTATCGCAATGAGCGACAGCTACACCACTCTTGCAGACGCCGCCGGTTTAACCGTAGAAGCGCTTGACTTCAGCGGTAACTCACAGTATCAGGTTCTCAAAGGCTTCCGCAGTGAAGGCGTAAATATGTATATCTCCATCGACCCCGATTCATCGTCAGTTGCGTTTATGGAAGACGGCAACATGCTTATGCAGCGTGCCCTCTCCGTAGGCGGTGATGAGATGATCTGCCGTTATATGGCAACACAGGAAATGATGGATGAGGATTACCTCAAAGCTCTTCAGGAACTCAGCGTTTCCAAAGAGAATCCCACTGCAATAGCAGATACCGAAGAATTCAGCGACTGCCTTTCAAGACTTGTTACAGGTCTTTCAAGAAGTGTTGACTACTTCCGTTCGGGCAGCGAAGACAATGCAGACAAACCCATTGAGCGCATAGTCCTTATGGGCAGCTGCTGCCACCTTGCAGGTCTCAAAGAGCTTGTCGCGGATGTCATAGCTTCCTCAACCTACTGGCTTGAGGAAGTTCCCGAAATGCAGGGTCTTGCAAATAGCATCGAGAGCATTTCGGTTTACATCAACAGTCTTGGCGCCCGCGTTGCTCCGATGAGCTTCCTCGCAGACGAATACCTTAAAAGAACAGGTCGTGCAGGCGGCAAAAAGAAGAGTGCAGCCGGCTCGCGCTACGGCTTACTTGTTTTCGCAGCAGGCTTGCTTATTGCCGGTGTTCTCTGCGGCATAGTTCTTATGCAGAACAGAAGTCTCAACGGTGAACTCAACAGAATCGAAAAAGAAATAGACCAGAAAATGTATGCCGAAGACACATACAATTCTTATTTAAGATATCAAAACGGCGATAAACAGCTTCAGATGTTTGTTGACGGTTCACTTAACAACAACGAAAAACTTCTCGATTTCTTTGCGGAGCTTGAAAGAAAGATGCCATCGGCTGTTTCAATGCTCTCTGCAGACTGCACAACAACAGGAGTAACAATGTCCATAGAGGTTCCTCGTTTTGAGGAGGCAGCTGTTGTTGTCAGACAGTTCCGTTCCTTTGACACAATAGACGTTATCACTGTTAGCTCTATGGGCAAATCTACAGATGATGCAGGACTCGAAACGGTCAGTTTCACAATTACCTGCCTCTACAAGGTTGAAGAAACCACAACAGTTGCAGTTGTAGAACAGACAACTGCAGAAGAATAATCAGGGAGGTGCGAAAAAATGGCAAAAGAAGGTTCAGCAAAGAAAAAACTTACATGGCGTGAGTATAACCTTATTCTCACGGTTTTAGGCATAGCTATAGTTCTTGCGGCATATTTCCTCGGCTACTCAAAATATACCGAGAAAAACGCAGCTCTTGAAGAAGAAATAGGCACTCGTTCGGCGTATCTTACAGAACTCAACGATTGCTACAATAACCTCAAAACTTATGAAGACGGCATTGCAGAAGCCAAAAAGAATATAGCTTCCAATCTTTCAAAACTTCCGGTCAGCGGAAAAGATGCAAATGACAAAAAGCAAGCAGGCATTAATGACGAAGATTTTCTTCTTTATTTGATGGAAGCAAGCAAGGCGGTTGGGGCAGATCTTCAGACCGTTGATTTCCAGTCCAGTTCACTTGTTGCTCAGTTTGATTGTTTTGTAGGTGATGAAGTTAAAAATATCAGCGGTTATCGCACAGGAACAACCTCATCGGGCGTTCTTACATACAATCAGCTTAAAGACTACCTTCGTTATATCTATGAAAAAACCAACAATACCACTTTTGTTGATTCTATTTCCATAGCTTATGAGGCTGAGACCGCGAGACTCAATTCTTCGGTAAGTCTCTCTAAATATTATGTTGATTACGAGAATTCCGATTATACAGCGCCTCCCGTTCCCAACGTTCCTATCGGAACAGGTAATCCTTTCGGAACAGCAAGCACTCCAGCTACTACAGCTCCCGCCACAACCGCACCTGCAACAACAGTGGCTCCTACTACGTCAGCTCCTACAACAGCAGCACCTACTACTGCCGCTTAAATCTCTTAAAGGGGGATAGGCTCTATGCTTAAAAAATATTTCAGCGCCAACAAGGGCTTTTCCCTTGTTGAGTTGCTGGTTGCAATTACCATTCTTGGCATTGCTGCTGCAACAGTTGCGCATTCGTTCATTACCTCTTCAAGAATCACTCAAAAATCAAAGACATTCGGTGAAGCCACTGTTGCGGCAGATAACATTGCCGAAGCTGTTGACGCATTTACAATTGATGAGTTTCTTTCCGGTTCAGCCGGTGAAATGCTTGATATTGACAGCGACACTCAATTTTTCAACGGCTATGTCGCCCCGGAGGCGTATGTTGAGGGTGCCGACCCGAATTTTGAAAAAAATGTTTATCAGGCAGCAATGACAAGTGTTCGGTCCGGCAACACCGCTTATGATGCAGTTGTTACAATTTCAAACGGTGATTCCACAGAGGAAGAGAGTTCCGATGCATACGGTATTTATGTGCTAAACAATTATGAAATTGCTCAGTTTACCGAAATGGATGGTTCTTTCACTCAGTCCTGGCAGGAGAATCAGAATCCTGTCACTCTTGCAGAGAAAGCTTTTCAGGAAGAGGCAAACCTTAATGACGGAATAACTACCTACAACAACTCAACCAGGCTTCCTGCGAAGAACAGAGTTATTTCAATAAATGTTTATAAAGATCTCACCGGACGGATTCACATGGATGTTGTATATAACTTTACATGGACCTATGCAACAACCGGCGGTGAAACAAAAGTGTTTACATACGACTGGACCAGCGCCGTTACATTCAAAGACGGAACTACTGCATATACACCGGAAGATGAAAACGACGAACCTACCGTGTTCTTTATGTATTACCCTGATTATGATCAGAAAAGGTTTTTATTATCAGGTCAGGCAGTCGGAAGCAGAGTGTCGCGCTATGAAATCGGCACTCCCACTGAAGCTCCTGGTTTTGATTCTTCATATTACGACCTGGCAAACAAGGTTAATAATATTGATTATAACAGCAATTCCAAAGGATACGGCGGAAGTGACCTGATTGTTATCAACAATCTGGGTAATATACCGACCAAGTTTTTCATAGTTAAACAGAGACTTGTCAAAACACTTGAAGACGGAACAACCCGACCCTACACAAACCAGGAATTATATCAGTATGAGCAGGCGTCTTATATGGCGTATGTTATTGAAAACCTTACAGATGATGCTCTTTTATATGATAAAACCAAAAATACGATATATACAAATATCGGCGTCAGTATGATAAACAGCGCTGCCAATCCGTGGCAGAGATTTTTCGGCAGAAAAGTCAATGTCAACAGTGGTTATATTCAGATTCAGGGCTATGAAGATAAGGTTTTTAACCCGGCAGCATATGACCCTGATGATCCCACAACATACGACAAAAACTATATGAATAAAAACCTTGTTAATGTTGAACGCAAACCCAGATATTACAGTGTTACCATTGACATTTATCCGGCAGGCACCGTTAAAACAGAGGCGCACACCAACGCTGAAGGTGATGAAACCGGTCAGTTTGATATTGATGTTGAAGGGGCCAATCCTATTTATTCATTCTCAGGTTCAAAACTGCAATAATTTTTTCAGATTAAACCAGGGCAATCCGGAGGTATAAAATGAAAGGCTTAAGATTATTAAAACAGAATAACAAGGGTGTCGGTATTATATCCGTCATTATTGCTTTGTCATTTTTAGCAACTCTTGGTCTGTTGATTATGGCTATTTCATACACATCTTCCGAGATGAAGTCTTCTGAACGAACAGGCAGAGAAGTTGCATACAACGCCTCTGGCGTTGTGGAACAGCTTCGTTCCGGCGTTGAACTTGCGGTTTCGGATTCAATTAAAGACTGCTATACCGGTGTTATGACTAACTACAGTTTTCACAGAAGTGACATAGAAAACACGTTTGACCGTGAATTCAGTGAAGCTCTTTGCAGCTGGAAACCGTATTATGTTGACAAATCCGGCACTGTTTACTATTACATCAGCAACGATAATCCCGAACAGAAAAGTATTGACAAGAGTTTGGGTATTGAGTTCTTATGCGGAACACCTGAAATACACAATATAGGCACCAATAATCAATATTCTGAATACCCGAAGTTTAATGTAAATGCGCTTAAAAGATTTGTAAAAGCACGATTTGATGTTGTCGATGACGATATAATTATCACCTGTCTTGATGAAGACGGCAACATAGCCGAAGACGGTCTGGGCGTAGCGGAGTGGAAAACCATGTCTTCCGTTGACCCTGATGACAGCACAAAAACTATTGATACACCTGTAAGCATTACGCTTAAAGACATTCAGATTTCATACAGAAAAATTTTCAGAACAGTCAGGATTTCCACCGATATTGTTATCGATTTTCCCGATACCGGCTTTGTTTACCAGGAAGAAACCCACGGCAACAAATACACTGAATTTGCCATTATTGCAAAAGAAGGGTTTGAACTTGGCGCTCCCGGTGGATATGTCAAAATTGACGGTAAAGCTTATGCCGGCAATGTTGTAGTTTCACCGAAAACCAACTCGCATATGCTCTGGGTCGGCATCGGCAGCATGCTCATTACACCGGGCGATGTAGAAATTAACGGCAAAAACACAACTCCCAACAATCCGACCGCCACAGACCCAGACTGGCCGTCGGACGGCAGTGCTTTTTATATCAATAACAAAGCAGAACTCTGGGCAAACGGAATCAAAGTTAATTATGATTCGGCAGTTAATCTCAGAGGGAATGCCTATATTAAAAACGATCTCAATCTTGCACAGCCGAGAGCTAAAGCAACCCTTGCGGGTAACTATTACGGCTTCGGCGGAGATGACACCAACCCGGGCAAGAGTTCGTCAATTATTGCTCAGGGTTATTCAAAAGCAAACAATCAGACTGAGCTTAATCTCAGTGAAATTAATACTCTTTCACTCGGCGGCTATTCATTTGTTAATGTTGTAAACGCCGACGGAACTGAAATTGAAGGCGGCAAAGGTCGCGTTAAAATGGGTCAGTCCATGGCTGTAACAGAAGACCAGACGGTTTACCTTATTCCCGTTGATTTAATGCAGAATGAGAGTAAAGGCATTTCACTTCACACCAATCCCGAAGTGTTTGATACTCCCGGTGATTATGCCGCATTCATTCAGAAATTCCAGAAAACAAACGATGCCAACCAGCCTATCGACGAGTATTATCTCCCTGCCGGAGACGATTCGGTTATTTTAAAGAATGTTCCCGACGGTCAGAATGAATACGGTCAGAGCAAATATGTTGACAGAACAGCTTCGTATTACGGCATCACAGTTCAGCCGGTTTCAAAACTCAGCGGAGGCAATACAATAGGTTACTTCTTTATGAAGTTTGCATCCCCGAATCAGGCAAACCAGTTCTTCCGCGATTATTTTGCAACGCATACTGACAGAGTTACCAATTACACAAAACAGTATATCAAGCTTAAAGATCTAGACGATAACGACCTTGATGATGTTGTCGCCAACTTCCAGCTGAAAGATATAGTAAAACTCAACTCAACAGAAATAGTCGGATATGACAGCAATTTCGAGAACCTTTGCGTCACACTTTATACCGACAAAAAAGCTGAAGCGGCTCCGGAGCCGGAAAGACGCACGGCAACAAACCCGTTTGATTATTATTTAAAGCGCGACAACGCAGGAATCAGTTATCTTGACAAAGCGCTTGGCTCTTCGCCAAAAGACATTTATTATGTCAAAGATGATAAAAGAGTAGCTCTTGTAACAAACAAAGATTACACATTTCCGGCAACAGAAGAAGATAAAAATATCTGCCTTATTATTTCAACCGCAGATGTTACAATAACATCAGATTTTAACGGCTTGATTATGTGCAAAGGCAAAGTTATTGTTCAGGGCAATGCGGTTCTTAAACCCGACACCGAAAGTGTTGACAAGGCTCTTAGAGAAAGCACAGAATTGGGCGGGGGAATAACCAGCATTGTCATAAAAGACAGTAATAACATCGACCAGACAGTGAAAATTGAAAACCCGAGAGATTATCTGTATTACACCGCAACGGAGTCTTCAGAGGAGTTCCAGGCAAAAGAGCCGGTCTATTGGGATGTAGGCAGTCTTGTTCATTTTGATAAATGGAAAAAAGGCTGATTTCCATTTTATATTTTAGGCAGAGCCGAAAGGGGCAAGGATTATGACGCAGAGAAATAACAATAAAGGTTTTTCACTGGTTGAACTGCTAGTGGTAATAGCTATTATGGGCGTTGCAGTTTCACTTGTCAGTTATTCCTTTGCTTCCGTTTACCGTGCAAGATCAAAAAGAGCGGCAGAAACGCTTGATGCGGTTATCTCACAGTGCAAAATTGATGCTATGAGCGGTCTTGACTGCGCTCTTGAAGTTGCCTTGGATGACGGTGATTATTATGTTAATCTTTACAGAGTTGACGAATCTGGCAATATGAATCTTTACAAAACCGAAAAACTCGCTTCCGATCGTCTCAGCTTAACCGTCGGCAGCGATACCGTTGAAGAAAATCCGCTTATTATCCGTTTCAACACTTCAGACGGTTCGTTTGTTTCTGCCGAAATGGGCACAACAGATTATTTTGAGTCAGGTTCAACTCTGTTGCTTACATTATCTTCAGCCGGCACGCACACAATTACACTTTATAAAAACACAGGCGAACATGTTTTGGATGCTTAAGAGTGGAGGCATAAAATGAAAAGGAATAACAAAGGCTTTTCGCTTGTTGAACTGCTTGTCAGTTTTGCCATACTGGGCATTATCAGCGTTATTATCGGCATAATTCTGACATCAGGTTCAAACATGTTTACAAAAAACAAAAAGGTATTAAGCCTGCAATACAAGTCACAGGTTGCCTCTGCACAGCTTCACAACCGTCTTCAGAACTGCAACGCCGGAATAGCGGCGGATGAAAACAACCTGTGGGCGGTTCACAAAGAAAATGACACCAACGGCGAAATTTATATTTTCACTTTGGATGACGGTGAAAACACGGTTTATCTTCGCACATTTGATGTTGTAGTAACCGATGATGACACCGGTGCCAAAACAGTTGAAGTCACTTATGAAAGTGAATCAGGTTCTGTAGATTCATCAAACAGCATAACAACAGGAGTAATTGCCGATTGTGTGGCACAGCCGTTCTGCTCGGGTGTTGCCTCCTGGGAGATTGAAACGGGGCCGAGTGGCAGTGCTTACGCTCAATATGCAACAGTCACACTCAACCTTGAACAGGAGGGCTCAACCTACACAAGAAGGTCAGCTGAATCGTTCAGAAACAGACCTTATAATATTGATTTGAACGGCATAGCAGATGATGATAAAACCGATAAAGTAATAAATACCGTTTTCGGGTTAGAATAATATGGGGGTGAGAATAAAATGATGAAAGAAAAAAGCAACCTTTCAAAAATAACGGCAGTTGTTCTTGCTGTTTCAATGATTCTTGGCACGGTGGCTTCAATTGTTACCAACGCCGGGGACAATGACCCTGTGTCTCTCGGCTACATTGAACACATCAAAAGGCAAAAAAATGAAGACGGCACAGCTTTCAGAATACTCGAAGTAGCCCCCGAAAAGTCTAAAAGTTCAATGGGTTACTATGTTGACGGTTACGAACCAATAGCGAACTGGCCGCAGGAAGCAGCCGCAATTCCCACAAAGTTTTCAAGAACCGAATATGTCAACAATATGTTCAACGCCCTTGGCAAAGCCGGCCTTTTAAGCGAGCAGGATAATGCCGCTCCCTTAAAGAAAATCAGCGATTATAAAGAATATTATCCCTGGGAAGAAGTCCCTGATGACGCAACGAAGTTAACTCTTGCCAACGCTGAAACCGTCACCGATATTCACGGCGGCTTTGAAGCGGACGAAAACGGCTCTTATATTCTTGATGCCAAATACTTTCTTCCCACACTCTTTGACGCTGAGGATTGGTATTCCAACCTTATGTCAAACGTTGCAAGGGGCACAATAGCCAACAACGGTTTCAACTGCTCCGGTGCGGAAGTCTCACTTGAAGGCGAAAAAATTGTTGTCAAAGCGTCTCCTACTGTCGGCAATGCAGATTATGATGTTTACACAATGTATGGCGGCAGCGACATTTTCTATAAGATGGATTGTGAACCCAATACGGATTACACAATCAACTACACAGCCGAAATTGAGGGCTCGGGCTCGGGTCAGATTTTCGTTTTCGGTTATAAACAGGATTATTCGGGCGAAAGGGTTGTATGGTATGAGCGCCCAATTTCTTCAACCCGCACATATTACGACGGCGACTCAACGCATTATGTTCGTCATTTCCATACAGATGCAAATGATGAATGGCTCGGCATAAGGTTCGGCACCGCCGAGGCGCCCGATACTACAGCAAAGTTTTCAGATGTCTTGATTTATAAAAATACTGACAAATATGCCGGAGCAGACTCTGTTCAGGATGCAAAAGAGTTCTATTACGGTGATGCAGGTGAGAACCGGAATATATTCTCACTGTTTGATTTCTTTGATAATTTTGTTTCAAATCCCGAGCAGAACAGCACTTATTCTGAAAGCGGCACTCTTAATAATATCACTTTCGACGGTGAAGTCCTTAAAATCGATGCCCAGGTTTCAATGCCGATTGCTTACAATTATGCGGGCAATGAAGGCGCCCTTGCAAGAAAATTCTATCTTGTGCCTGTTACCCCCGGCACTTCATACACTTATTCATACACAACCAGAAACACCCAGAGAGTTGAGGATGTTTCATCTCCCACCCGCAGCTTTGTTCAGATTATCGGTCTTACTGATGAATACGGTCAGCAGAATATTCTGACTGAGGCGGGCAGCCAGTATGAGCAGGTCGGCCAGGAGACAAAAACCGGCACATTCACAACCGATGCAAACACTAAATATTTAATTGTTTCCTTCGGCGTCGGCAACAGCAACACAATTGCCGAGTGGTGGGATTTCTCCATAATCAGCAGTGAAGAAAGCACAGACGTTTCCGGCAATTACTATTACTACGATGTCATATTCACCGAAAAAGCTTTTGCCAACTTTGGGAATGGTGAATATGTTTACGTCAAAAACGCCGACGATACCTATGAACTTGTAGGAGTTAAAGAAGAAAATAACGCAAGCGACTTCCCCGCGGGTGTTACATTCTATTCTGCGGCAGTCAATACGGATGTAGGTCCTCAGATTTATTTTGATTCCGACCACCCCTACCGCACGCCCAGAGCAAGTGCTTATCACCGCGCTGCAGAAAATGAAACGCCCTATTTTGCCAGTATTACAGGCGTCGGCACCTATGTTGGTGATGCAATTTACGGGGAGTATTCATTTAACCCTGATATTGATGGCACAGTCAGCATTATTACGGATACTGTTTTCTACACAGGCGGCTACTCAAACAATGAGTGGTTCAAGTATTATGTGCTTGATTATGATGACGAAGATGTTTTCTCCGTCTATGTTGATACACTCACCCCCGCTGAGCTTGATGACAAACTCGGTGTAATAGAGTATTATGACCTTGTCGTGTTCACGGCAGGCACAGGCAGCGACGGCTCTGCTGGGGCGTTCTCTTCGGACCTTTCAGCCGATTTTATGACCAGATATAATGAGAGCGAGGGTAATGAAAAGCCGTATTACACATTCAAAACGCCTACAGTTATTGACAAGGCAATTCTGGACAGTGATGAAACTCCGACAAATTTAAAAGCGTTCCTGCAGTATCTTGCAACAGAGTCAGGCAAGAGCGGTTCAACAACCGGCTGGGTTGAAGATTTTGTTTACTGCTTCAATTTTGCCGATTCAACTACTGAGAACAGCACAATTTCAACTTATTACAGATACATCACATCGTTCACCAAATATCTCGGTGAAATTCCCGATGGCGCCGCAATCAAAGTCAGAAGCGGTGACGGTTATGCCGATTTCGGTGTATATCACAGATACGGCGGCAATGACTGGTATATTGAGGCAAACGGCAACAGAATCAAAAAAGATGAAAATGACGGCAACTGGTATAAGGTCGATTCAAGCAACAACAAGCTTGAAAAAACCAATCTTGATTACAGCGA
>JAEEGL017066963.1_pt1 | contig 62574 bp, 44 predicted proteins | sample 9134231 | NCBI WGS metagenome assembly JAEEGL01 (sample SAMN16246548, study PRJNA631951) | gut metagenome | biome: gut microbiome; feature: rumen; material: fiber-attached | host: Bos | place: Iran: Karaj | collected 2018-10
TATTCCTAGATTATTAAGAATTGACGAAAAATATATTTCACATCTATTTGTTAAAATTTGGATAGATGATAAACCTATTTTTATTAAAGGTAAAGAAGGTTATCCTATCAGAGCTAAAGTTAAACCTATGGGTCCTTATGGTGATGTATTAGAAAAATCATTAAAAGATCCATTAGCTAATACTGCATTTAGTATTAGAAGTTTGTGTCTACCATCTACAGGACCTGATCGTCAATATGAATATAGAAAAGTTCAGATGGTAATCACTTTTGATGCAGTTAATGCACCTGGTTTTGAGATGGCTACTAAACGTTATGTAACTGCTCAAGAATCATTTGAAATGAATATTGAAAAAGATGAAATGATGAAAGCTGTAGTTCAATCAGAAGGTATGGAATCTTTAATGGTTACTGACAAACAAGTTCGTAAGTTCTATAATGAACAAGAATACCTGATGAATGGTAAATTAGTAGCTACTGAATTAACTGGAGCTACTAGTGTATTAGGAGCTGATGGTGACATTTGTTCTGCTGCTGATTTACTGTATAGGAGAAAAAACAATGGCATTTGAGTATGAAGATCTATTATTAGGAATGGAAGATATGCAAGATAGAAATGCTAATATTCCTATGAATATTCCTAGTAATATAGTTCCTGTTAACCCTAATGGTGCTTCATCTATGGACATAGGTGTTATTACAGGTGAAATTAAACTAGAACGAGCTATGATGAACTACTGTCCTGTATTTTGTGAAAAACAAGATAACGGATTGTTATTCACTGCTTATATCTCTGGTCCTATAACTGAAGTTAATAACTATGCTGATTTGTTAGATGTGTTATTCACTGCTGAGAATACTGATACTATTGTTATTTATATTGATAGTCCTGGTGGTATGATAGCTTCTGGTGGATTGATAGCTAGTGCTATTCATCATTGTAAAGGTACTGTTAAAACAGTTGCTAGAGGACTATGTGCTAGTGCTGCTGCATTGATACATAGTGCTGCTAAACCTGAAAATACTTCAGTATCACCTATGGCAGTGATGTTATACCACATGAGTTCTCATTCAGATATGGGTGTTAGTACAGGTATCAGTGCTAGAGCTAAAAATCAAGTTAAATATGTTAATGAAACTTTACTTGTTAAAGCTAAAGAAGATGGACATATTACTGATGCTGAATATGCTCGTATTCAAGCAGGTGAAGACATTATTGTTCCTGCTGATGAATGGAATAAACGTACTCATAAGGAGAATAACTAAACATGAATTATTTAGAAACTATGGGTCCTTATGCTGATATTGATGTATCAGAATTACAAGACCAGACAGAAGTAGATACTCAACCTACTGATGAAGAAATAGTTGGAAATGAAGATTTTGCTTATTATCCTGAATCAGCTATGTCTTCTAATAAGTCTATGAACATGACTGCTATTCTTCCTAAGTTACGTTCTTCATTCATGATTAGAACTACAGATAACACTAACTTCAGAATTTATATGCGTAGTGATGCAATCTTGCTACCTAAAGAAGTTAATAAGTTATGTAGATTCATTGATACTAGAAAACCTAATGAAAGTATAACTTTTATCTTAGGTGTATCTTTATGTGATGAACAATCACAGTTGATGGGTCCATTGCTGAGTAGTATTATTGATTGTAAAGCTAAGGTTAAAACCATTGCTGCTGGAATGTGTAGTTTGTGTGAAACTATGATCTGGGTATTTGGTCATGAACGTGAAATTTACAAATATGGTGCATTGATTTTTGCTAAGCCTGAATTTTTGAAAGCTTGTGGTGAATATAAACATTACTATGATGTTGTATATTCTAAAGCTAAAGAAATAGGTGTTATTACTGATGAACAGATAGCTAAGATATATAGCACTAATGAAGATTTGATGTTGATGTATTCAGATCTTGTTAAATAAAAACTGAAATCAATCTGATGGGTCGTAATGACCCATCAGATATTTTAGTTATTTTTTCAATATACTTTAAAGTATATATTACTCATGTGTGATAGTTAATAGAGATTTAGCTATCGGGTTTTAATTTGGTTATGAGGTTTGTCATGGTTAATATATCAGAAGTAATGGCTAATTTCGGTAAAGTATCAGACGTCCAGATCCCAGTAAAAGTCTATTACGATACAATAGATGAATATGGTTGGACTAAAGGACATATCGAAATACTACCGAGTGCGGGTCAAGATTGTTCATATGTTTATGTCTTTGAGGCTAAAGTATATAACGTACCGTCACATAACGGTATAAATGGAGGGCGCATAAGTAAATTATCTGTTGGTAATATATGCGACGATACCGAAGTTATTGGGTTTGATCGTGGGTGGTATCTTAAGCCACAATGCCAACAGGAATATGCCGCTTTAGATGCATTACTGAAAACGTTTGATACACATATATAATTTTAATTTGATTATGGAGATCATATGAATAAAATATCAACAAAAGTAATGGTTGCTTTCGACAACAAATCAGAAGTCGAATTCTCAGTAGACGTCTGCTACAATACGATAGATGAATATGGTTGGACTAACGGGTATGTTGAAACACAAGGAAATTGGGTGTGCCGTTATGAATTCAGCGCCAAAGTGTATGATACGCCTTCGCATTACGGCATAAACAACGGCCGCATCAGCAAGTTACATGTTAAAGACACGACTACTGATATGGAAGTTATTGGGTACGACCATGAGTGGCATCGTCCACCGCTTTTTCCAGAAGAAAATGCTATATTAAATGCATTATTGAAAACGTTTGATACACATATATAAGAATCATTGGAGGTAAGTAAATGATTGAATCAGTATCATGTAACGAGTTATATGAAAAATTTCATGAATTCTATATTGCAGTAATAAAACATATTATCTGCAAAATAACACTAACTAGCACTGATGGTACAGTTGTCGATGCAGAAACGTTACATCGTGTACAAGAATATTGTCTCGATGCATTTGACGAATTAAATCGCGCCAAGTATCAAGATGCGATGATTAATACACCATACGCAGAACGGGGTGTACTAGCAGTATTAACTTATACCATATCAAGTATAGGTGAAGACGAGTTATTATCAATTATCCAAGATAAGTATAAAGCTAAACTACCTGAAGAAGAATTCAATATGCTTGGTGCACTATTCGACAGTGTTTCTGAACAACTATATGGAATGTTATCTTTATCTTGTAAATTTCTTATAGCAACTCACGATATAGAGTTATAAAATTAAGGAGCAATTATGGCTAATAAATCAGATGTAACAATTAATGGATTGTTATGGATAATAATGCAAATACACATGGATAAGGTTAAATCAAGCTTGATAAAAGGTGCACACGCTGTGATGTCTGATTCTGATCTTACTTGTGAGAAAGTGTGCATTGATTGTACGAACGGTGACATCATTGAACTCACTGTTAATGATGAGGATAGGTCTGTGTATGTAACTCTCATAATGAAGCAAAAGGAATCTGATCCTGATGTATGCATTAAGGGTGAGACGGTCTATCCGATTAATAAATGGGTCGATACGTTGGATGGACCAACGATATGTGCATATATTGCTAAGTTAGTATATGTTGTTAAAGATGTAGTAGCTAAGTATGAAGATGGCACACTTACAGCAATGTGTACGATTAGTAACGGGTTGACAAATAACCCTAAGTTGAATTGGTGTAAAGATGCCACATTTCAGATGGTGTAACAAGGAGTTTATATGACCATTGAGGATATTAATTCGCATAGGCCAGAGGTAGTTTTTCATCTAGCATGTGTTACTGCTATGAAGCATATACTAAGTAATCACAGCAATATTAAATCATTTGGATCTGAATATACTGTTGTATCAGAGAACGGTGAAAATCTGGTCTTACCAATATTCAAGATCAAGTGTGCTGATGATATATCAATTATGTTAGGTGATTATGGTATTGGTAGCAAATTTTCATCCACAATTGTATATGGTGAAAAAGTATGTATCGGTATAACATATCAATTCACTCACACTATCACACATGAGACAACGATTAGTGATATATGTGAGGAACTGTATCGTTTAATTGTGGTATTACTGCATTATGATAAAATCAAGTTATTCGAGTGTAGTCGTATGCAAGGACCAGCTAATTATGTGTTCACTGAACAAGATCTTAAAACTATTATGAATGAATATGATCTCGATAGTTGAACAACCAGTCAAAAACAAAATCGTATTATGGAGAAATTAATTATGGCTAATATAGCAAACAACACCTATATGTTTTACGGTGATGAAGAAGAACTTATTAAGTGTCATGAAGAACTTAACAAGTTGTATGAAAATGGTGTTAACACCATTTCTTGTGTTGATGGAACTAAAATAAACTTCGTCGTTCATGGTGAATGGATTGAGGGTATTGAATCGCTTCGTTTAGATGCTGATTCATTCAGAATGGATACTACTAGTAAGTGGTATGGTAATCCAGTATACTGGGATAACTGGGTAAAAGCCAACTATCCTAAGTTATCAGTAGCATTTATATGTACAGAACCTGGTGTGGAGATATTTCAGAAAGTTGATCCTGATAATAAATTTGGTGACTATATTTATATACACGGATCAGATATACCGGATGAAGATATAGAAAAATTACCACAGGTTCTTAAAGATGCAATAGATGAAGGTGGTATTTGGGGTAGATTCAACAAAGATGTGGTATTTAATTCAGAGTTCCAGCCATTTGATCTTCCGGAAAGTATAGCGTGTGAAGAATACTTCAACACCACATATGACGAAATCAGGGCTAGTGATGAGAAATATCTTGCTAGGTTGGATGAAATAGAAAGACAAATCAAAAAACATCTTAAATAATTAAGCTTTGCTAATTCTAAAAAAGATTATAAGTATGCCGTTATTCGGCATACTTATTTTTTATATGAAATCAGATATTTTTAATTATTTTGACAATTATCCCACATATACACGATATGACCCGAATAAAACTCCGTTACTGGAGTTATTAGTAACTACTACAGATGAAGCTGACACAGTACCATTTACTTCTAATGGGTAGGTTAAATTAGCTCCATTAGCTATAAGTTTCCCTATAGCAACTTTATTTGATTTTATCTGAAGACCCGGAGTTAAACTTTGCCAGCGAGAATCAGTATGGTTGGTGATACTATCTTCACCATTAACGAACATCCAACTTGTAACTGAGTTTTTGGTAGCGAATACTACAGCTTCATTACCTGCAGTTTGAACACTTATAGTATCATAATAGTTTGCGTTGCTTGGTCTAAGGTTTAAACATACATTATTTTCAGTGCTTAAATTGAGTGTACCAGTCATCGTGTCACCTGCTTTAGCAACACGACCATCCAACGACTGGTGAGAGGTTAAAAAACCGGAATCATTAGTGAGTTGGGAAGTCTTTGTAGGGATAGTAGGGAAATCCGTTATTTCGGATTTTGTATGGTTATGTGAACTACTAGCTTTATGTGATAATAATGTATCGGCTTCGCTCTTAGAATAGACTATCGACTTCAATTTGGTTAAAATCTGCGAGATATTCATCGTTTGGTTACTCCCTGATTTCATTGAATAGAGACTCTCTATTCAATGATAAACTACACTAGCCCATTTAGGCTAGTGCAGTTTATTTTTTTAACCAACATATACTTGATAACCCGAAATTGAAATATTTCCTGTATTGGCACTTGTAATAATTCTTCCATTTTCTGGATTTAATTCTACAACTATATTTTTGTTGCTGCCTGCATTATAATCGGCATCAGTATCATAAGAAAATTGTAATCTATCATAACCAACAGTTCCAATAGTCCAATTTCCATTTTTAGTTTTAATAGAAACAGCAGGGTTCCAACTACCCCCATCTGCGGTAGAATGTCTTGTTTGTTTAACTACAGCATTATCTCTACCACTTATCCAGGTGCCTCCACTATTTCTTGTTGCAATACTTGAACTTCCAGCACTATTAGCGTAGTTACAAGATCCAGACGATGTTATAAAGCCAGCACCGTTAGTAAGCTGATTGGTATTTGTAGGAACACCCAGAACCGACTTAGCATCAGCTACACTAGCATAACCAACTTTACCCCAGTTCTCAGTTAACGTGAAAAAGTACTGAGTACGGGTGCCTACATTTTCATTAGTTAAATTTTTAACGGCGTTTAATCTAGTAGTAGCACCAGTACCACCATTGGCTATACCAACTGTACCTGATAAATAACCAGCTCCATTAGTGAGCTGGTTAGTGTTAGATGGAATAGTCGGTTTATTTGAAAGGTCAGTATAACTACCACTTGTGGCGACTGTAGCAAGAGATGGGAAATCTGTTATTTGTGATTTGGTATGAGTATGACTGCTGTTGGCTTTACCACCCAACAGCGAGTCAGTTTCAGATTTTGAATAGATTATGGCTTTTAACTTAGTTAAAACTTGAGAAATATTCATGGGTCCTGACCTCTCTGATTTCATTGAATAGAGAGTCTCTATTCAATGATAAAAAGATCGAAAGGTCTAACTATTTTTCAGAGGTAGAGGGTTGCCTCTAATTTGGATAGTCTTTCGGATAGACGTTTGACTTCACGTCTAAGAAATGCACATTCAACCACTAAAGTTTCTGTGTATCGTAATGAATAATGTTCAGATGCTTCACGGATAACTTTACGTTCTTTGATTTTAGTTCCGTCTTCTTGTTCAACTTCAACTTCTTCAGTTTCCTCTGGATATTCTTCATGACAATATAAGCCATAAGCTGAAATATCAAGGTTATGAGATTTACAGGCTTCGTCTATTTGTTGAACTACATAACCTGTATGAAGTCTAGCTGTATCACCTTTTTGGTCTACAGCATCGTTATATTTAAATTGACATGGAAGAACATCTTCCCATGCATCAAGTAATTTATCATCAATTTCAGTGATTTGTTGTTTTAATCTTTGATCTGATAATATTTGGCAAGCGGTACCACTCCAAGTCCAAGTACCATTAGGATCAATCCACATATCCTGACCTACTGAACCATTTGAGGCGTGAACATGTGCCGCACCAGGATGATTACTCCCATACGAATTTTTACCGTGGAGAGCAAATGATGCTCCATTTCCGTAACCAGTGCCGCCATCAAATCTTAAATGACCATCATCTATGGTTTTCGAAAATAAAGTACCACTGAATACCAACCCACCGCTTCTAGGTATAACATCCTCTTGCATGGCAAGGCTTTTACTACCCCATGTAAGTGTTCCGTCTGGTTTAAGTGCCATTTGATAAACATTATTATTTGCATCAATCGTCCGAATAAAAGCGCATCCTGAATATGTAGAATGACCCTTACCGTATAAGTCAATCTTAGCACCATCACTGTGATCTGTACCACCCCACAAACTAAATGAGCTTGTACTGACAGTTCGTCCTAATTCTGCTCCGGTCATGACGGCCCCACCACTTTTAGGAACATATTCGGAGTGTGTATGACTACTAGCAGCTTTGTTTCCGAGCAAAGTATCGGTCTCAGTCTTGCTGTACACCAACGATTTTAATTTAGATAAAATTTGGGTTAACGTCATGATTTAGTAACTCCTTATTTCATTGAATAGGAGTCCTATTCAATGATATCCTCAACAGATTTACACATATATATCACCTACCTGATTCAATGTGTTAAATGTTTAAGGAGCGTCATCATGAATCGAATTTTGAAATTGAAAACCAAATGGGCATTATCTGACAAACTGTTATTCGTTGCATGTCATAATCGTAACTGCTTCGAATTTGCCCTTCATAAAGATCCTGATCACCTCAAAGTGACGTGGGAAGGATTTAAGTATGTAATTAAAGTGTTAAACATAACACCGGAAATAATGAAGATTAATCCAAGGCAAGTAAAAATGCTGAGAAATTCGGATCGCATAGAGATTGATTATCTCTATGCCCCATTTGAAGATGAACTCAGTGAAGAAACTGCTAAATAAAATATTTCAAATACTAAACTAATATAAAACTTACCTACCGCACTTAGTTGTGCGGTAGATAAGTTGATTATTTTTTATTTTTTGTTCATATCTTTGTATAACTTAGATACCATGGATGCACCACCTAAATCACTTAGGTCACCCATATCTCCACCTTCGGATTCACCTCCGCCACCTTCGATAGAGGATTCACCACCTTCCATGTCTCCTCCACCCATATCACTCATATCGCCCATGTCTCCCATGTCGCCACCTCCGACATCACCGAAGGCATCACTACCACCGTAGCCACCTTCTCCGCCGAAGCCACCACCACCATTTTCAGATGGTGTACCGATATTTTCACGATGACGTTGTAATGCACTACCAGTGTTCTGCATGATCTGAATGAAATCAGTTAATTCGGTTGGATCGAATTCATCAAAGTCAGGTATATCAACCATATTGAATGAACCAACTTTATCTAAGAACTTCATCATCTGATCACGTTTCCACTTAGCACGTAATACAGGTATAGCAGCTTGAGCTAACTGATCTTCTGATGGAACTAATTCTTGACTAAATAACTGATTAGCCATTTCATCTAAGTTACCTAAGAAGTTTCTGATTTCTTCGAATTGAGTCTTATCAACTACTATATTAGGTGTAGCTAATTCAACTTTAACATTCTTAAGTATAGCTTTAGCCATAGCGTCTATAGGTGAATATTTGTTAGGATCATCTTTAGCTAATTCTTTAACTTTCTGAGGAAGTTCACTATGTATCTTTTTCTTACCATCAGCTTCTAGTTTCTTATTAAGAGCACGTTGGAAGATAGGATCAAATGCAGTATAATCTCTAATGAAAGAAGTAATGTGTTCACACCAAATACGTTGATATCTTCTTATCTTCTTAGCAAAGAATAAGTTATAGGTAACTAATGAACGAGCAAATTCGGGTTCTGCTAACTGATTAAGTGCTGCTGGTGGAACATCAAGATGTGATACTAACAGATTAGTTAACTGTTCAAACAATCCATCTTCTACTTTAGCAGATTGACCACCACTAGACTGAACATCAACTGATAGATCAGATAATCCTGGTACTGTCTTAGGTACTATAGTTACTGAGTTACTATAAATATCTCTAAGTATTTCAGATGGATCTATCGAACCATTGAGTTTATTTTTATCAATGAAGATATTAGCCATTACATCCATGATACCTTCAATGTTAGCATTTTTATCATCAACACCAAATTCAACTTTCTTATGTTCAACTGCATCATTAACCATAGCTACCACATTAGCCATCATTAATGTAGTTCTTAATGATAATAGAAATTGAATTTCAGAAGTTTTAGATACACCGGTACCATCATTCTTATCATATTCAAATGCAAAATAATGAAGTAATACAGGAGGAACAAATACAATAGTTGAATGTTTAGCTTCTAATACTCGATAGAACAAAATTGTAGATAATGCTTTAAATCTATCAATAGTAACATCATCTTTGTTAATGATACCTTGCATTCTAGCACGAATGTATTTATCAAGTAATTCAGAGAAGATTAAACTACCAACACTAGACTGTTGATTTTCTTTATTGAAGTATGAAGAATGACAACAGTTAGTTCCAAACATAGCTTCATAAGCAGCATCTGGTCCACCACAAGCGCATGAAGTTGAGTTATCAGCCATACCTGATTGTTCAATGGTAAGTGGCATACCGTGTTCGTCTAATAAGATAAAATATCCTAAGTGTTCAGCAGGTGCACCTGGAACTATAATAGGCATAACTGCTTCTGCAGGTAATTCTATCAATGTAGGATGTCCAGTATGATGATAACCTTCAGGATTAGCTGATAAATAAGCTACTTCTTCACGAATAGGTTCTTTATCAAAACCATACTTCTCAGCTAACTTATCCATAATGGATTGTTTACGATCATCTTCTGATTTTTGATGGAATCTACAAACATCTGCATCTTCAGTAAATCTTACAATATCTCCTTCATTAAGTTTAGCTTTGAGTTTAATAATCATAGACTCTAAACCCTCTATGTATTTATCTCCATACATAGATCTAACTTCACGAGAGATAGATTCATTACTTGTATTAAAAGCTACAGGTATTTTAACTCCATATTCTTCCATAGATGGAACCATATCTGCTAATAATGAAGCAGGTGATTCTTTATCTAATACTTGTTTCCATGTAAGTGGTTTACCTGAATACAAATAGTCATCACTCTTATTAACAAATGAATCAAATGATTCTAATGCACCATCAGCATCGAACATGGCTTTATTATAGTTAGCTTGAGTACGGTGTCTAAATTCAATTTGAGTAGCTACAGGTAAAATTAAGATTGGTTTAGCACCTGAACCATATTGAGCTTCACCGATCCAATCATAAGACTTAATACCTAGTTTTAAAGTACCATTAAAGAATTCAGAATACAATTCAGATATTTCTTTTTCTAGATCAGGATCTGAGTCTATTCCAGGTATATCTTCGAAGTTAAATTTAAACTCACCATCTTGTAAATCATTAGGAGACATGATGGAAGATGATACTAAAATTCTTGACTGTTCTATCTCAGGAGCAAGAGCACGTAACTTTTCTGCTTGTAGCTTTTGGTCGCCGATTTTCTTATGTATCGGTTTAAGATATGATATGAGCCCAGATGCGGAAACATTTGTTCTCTGCGTTTGCGGCTTTGTGTACAATTTATTCAGGTAAGTTTTTAGTTCACTTCTTGAAAATCTTGAAACGAACAACGTGTTATCTGGTTGTGCTGTTGGATCAGCATGTTTAGTTGTATCCAATCCTAGTAGGGAGTTAAAGTCCCCCGCTGTGACTTTTACTGCATCTGCCATTGTTTTTGTTCCTATAAATTATTTAGGAGTTACTAATAAGTATGTCAGGTCAACTTACCACATATCGTAATGAAATATTTAATTTCCTACGTACTGTTACTATAAAATTTGATCATTTCGCCTGGTTAATGGGCGAAGACTATATGAACCGATATGGTCTAACTGATCCTCACGGAACATGGAATCCATACTACATTCATTTATCAGGTTGTTATACTCCTGAAGAATTAGCCGATCCTAGTAGACTTATACATGTTTACACTGTTGAAAAAGAAGCTCCTGAAGATATCATCTTTGACAAAAACACTATAAACACTAATCCAAAAACAGCAGCTCTATATCGAATTCCTAACAAAGAATATACAATTCTAGAGGAAAGATATCCTGAGTATGTGGGGTTAATACGGACTATAGCATACCCGATTAGTAGTATAGAGGATGCTATCGCTGCACCTAACTTAACATTGTTAGCTTACGATGATAGTTTATTAGAAGAAAACGAACGTGAATCAATGATAACTTGTCTTAAGAATTTTCTTAAGATGGTTAAAGAAAGATGGTACATTGAAGAATACACTTATGATAACATGTATGCTGTTACATTTTGGGCTATGCTCTGGCAGATGTTACCAATTGTATTATTGAAACAACGTATTAAAAATATCAAAACACCTTCAGTTCATTCATTCCATATTTGGGAATATTTAACTTCTAAAGGATTAGGTGATTATAGAGATATTTTAACTAAACGTCAAAGTTTATGGTTATATAGAAATATTGAATATATTAAAGCTAATCAAGGTAAAGAAAGAACTCTTAAAATATTAGCTGAAAATTTATTAGGTGATGCATTTGTTAGTTTACTATATAAGAATATGCATCAGAACATTACTGATTATAGTAGCAAACTAGTAACTAAACCTGAATTTATTTCATATTCATATTTAACTAATGTTCCTGAAAAGATAGAACAAGTTGAAGACTTAAATAGTAGATTGTTTGATCAAGGAATTGAATATAGAAATAATTCTGAATATGTTAATAAACTTGAAACTGGTTTAGGTTATACACCTTATTCAACTTTAAATACTAAATTCCTTGAATTTAAAAAAGATTCAATGGATACTAGTGGTGAGAAGTTGATGACTAACATGTATCTTGATACTTTAGCATACATGTTGTCTGAGAATAAATTAAGTTTTAATGTTCCTATAACTGAAACTTTAGCTGGTGAAAGTTTTAAACTTTTCGTTAGTGATGCTTTTCTTTTGATGTGTTGGTGTGCTGCTAGAAGTGCAGGTATAGATTTAGAGTTCATGCCTAAATACTATATGTGTAGTAGAGCCGTCAGACTAACTAAACCACGTATATCAGATCTAACTCAATCCTTGTTTTACAATGGTCATGAGTATCAAATTAAGTTTCTAGCAGATACTAGAAAAATGTTAGATAACTTAAATTGGACTGAACGTGCTTTTATAACTCAACGTCAATTTGGTGATTGGATCAATGAAAGATATGATAAATTATCTATCTATTTAAGACACAATGATGTATCTAACAAACTAACTTATCATTTAGCTATGAAATCTTTATGGAACGATATAGCTATCAACAAATTACTTGAATTGAATTTTGTTGATGATGATACCTGGGTTGGTTGGTATTCTGGTAATGCTAGTGTTAATAACATTATTAGAACATATGAACATCTAACTAATACAGCTAGAACGCAAGCATATGCTAAATTAGCAGTAACTTGTTTTAATGCTATATTTGAAACTGAAGAGGGTGTTGATGGTGCTACTAACTTAAGAAGAATGGAACGTATATATTCATCCATACGTGATCTGTTTATTCAGTTATGTAGTTACAATATTACCTATTTAGAGGCTGATAGAGAAACTTCGGATTATATAAGATTTAGAGATCCTGATTTTGTTATCAACTCTAAAATAGACTATATCTTCAATAACGCAACTACTTTTAATTTAATCTTATCTGATTTTATTTTCAATAATAAGAATGGATTAGTTACTCGTAGAGATATTAACGATATAGCTCTCAAAGATCTCAATATAGAACATCACATTGTAAGAGATAAGATAGAAAATCATATCGATAAAATATTCAATATCAAATTTGATATTAAGAAAAATATCACACACATTATTAAACAAAATAATATTGTTAATAATGATATTGAAAAGAACAAACAAATTATTAATCTCAACTTTAAATTGAACATAGGTAATTCTACTAAATTTAAAGTAATTGAACAATAAGGAAATGTTATTATGCAATCAATTGTAGCTGATAGTTTTGATACTACTTCATTATTAGGTTCACAATTAGGTTTGAGTGTGTTGTTACCTGTAGCTGTTGAAGAACATCCAGAGTTAACTCTTAACAACCATTTAAACATAGCTGTAAATGTAAATACTTTAAATGGTGAAGTTCCTAAATTAAGATATTTTGGAGTTGGTATTGGTGGTTCTTATAATGCTGATGATAGTATTTTAGTATCTGCTTATAACCCAGCAAGAACAGATATGAATCTGTATAGATTAATTCCAATTAGATGTAGACCTGTTGATGAAGATTTAAGTGATAGTGAACGTTCTAAATATAGATTACGTCAGAGAAAAACATTAGCTGATGGTAATGAATATTTCTTATATTATTTGAAAGTATTGAACTATGATGAGGGTGTTAAATTCAAATCTATCAATACAAGTACAGGTGCTGAAGAAACTTATGAATTAAGTAGAGAATATTTAGAACCACGTCCTGTTAAACCTAATACTAATACAACTATTGAAACTTCTAATACAAGTATAGTTGCTTATTGTGAAGCTAGTGTTGATGTTAGTGCTGATGAAGTATTAGAATACATTAACATCGCTTACAATGGTGATACTAGATATGCACGTATTAGTGAAATTGGATTCTTTACTGGTGTAGATAGAGAAGTAACTGGTAGTGTAGTACAGAACAATCAGAATGTTGGTATTAACTATACTGAAGCTTGTTATGTACAGTTATACAACCATGCTACTTGGTTAGGTACTTCATTAACTAGTGAAGGTATGAGTATTAAGAGTACTTTCCAAATCACAAGTACTGGTAGTATTTCAGAAGCTTAATTTTATAGTCTACTTCCCGGGTAATTCCGGGAAGTAGATTTTACAATTTTCAATTAAAATACAGTTATATATTATATGCGTGGAAAGTGGTTTTAGAGTTAGCCACTTATTTTATTCATTTCAAATATTGAGGTATACATTATGAAGAAAATTATCGAAAATATGTTAATCGCTAACATGGTAAAGTATATTGAGACCGGCGTTGCCGCTGATATTCCTGCAGCACTGTACGACTTAAAATGCGATGAATTCATTGACATGGTTGATGATATTAAAAGATATATGTACAAAAACATTGATATCTTCGTCGATACTTTCATTGCAGGTAACCGTCACCAATTGGTTGATGTACTGAGTGGGAAGAAAGTCAGTGGTGTGTCAATCACTGACGATCGTGACTTGTATCAGTTATGTCACATCTCAACATTTCTGGACTACATGGTTAATCCGTGTACAGTAAATGAGATGCTGGAAATAATGAAACGGTCAGGACTGAACACACATATGCTGAATGAAATATATAATTACTGGTCTGACCCGGTAAACAACGAAAGGTTAACTGGTACCGACACCAGAGCATTACGTCAATTACCGTCAGTAATGACGAACGGTATGATGCCATCACAGCTCGGTGTTCTACCAAGGTTAGCTTATATATTTCATAACGGTGAGATATTCGACGATCCGGCTGTTGCTGTAAAGGTATGTGAGGATATCAGCAAATTGGGTTCGGCAATCAATTGGCAGCAGAGTAAGGTATTCTTAGAGGCATCTGAGGAGGATAAGGATAAGATCCGTAGTATCGTCGCGGAAATTGTCAAGTAATATGGAAGACGATGATTACTTTCAAAAGAGGATAAATCCTCTCTGGACTCATGAGGAGAGAGTCCAGTTCTTAGAAGGTTTACTCAAGGATTGCCCGATAAAAGCTTCACAGTTTGGAAGAGTTTTGTCGGACGGTTCCTACGAGTATAAGGTTAAATACAAAAACATAAAGGGAGTACGCACTCCCTATTTAGAGGTAACACAAAAATGTTTAAAGGATTAACAGTAACAAATATAGATAATAAATATGTGTTCGTTTGCACTCATGAAATTTCTGGGTATCTCGTAAGCATGGACAATGAAGGATATGTGCTTCAACACCGTATATACGATTTCTCAGATAAGAATATGACGTTGAAAAAGAAATTAGAGGAAATTCATCAGAAATGCATTAAGCTGATGAGTATCTAAAAGTTGTTAAAATAATAAAAAAGCCTACACCCGCTACTGGGGTGTAGGTAATTTTATTTTTTTGTTTATCGAGATGAATGTTCTAAATAAAGTGTACCATTCCACTCTATTTTTGATTTATCAGCAGATACTACATAGTTGTGCCAATCCCTATAAAAAGACATAGGAACACTACTACCATCTACATAGATCTGATTATCTGATAAATATTTGTATAGAGCATTAGCAGGAGAAACACATGAAAAACCGATAACTCTGTTGAGTTCCAAACGTGTATCATATTCATAAGTTATCTTTAATTTCATAATGTAAATCCTTTATAAGAACACTACTAAATCACGTAATAGTAATTCGTTAGATGCTGTTCCTGCAGTAATATCGTAGTTGAGTCTTACTCTGATAGTACCATCAGTTAATTTAGAAATCTCAGCATTAACATAAGCAGGTTGATCCTGATGAGTAAATGATGAGTGTCCTTTCAACATTCCACTTCTTGAATTGAATACAATATCAATAGGGAATTGGAATCCATCCATTTCCTCAATATCTAATCTGAGTTTACTAAATTTAGTAATATCAGTATCTGCATCTAAGAGTAACTCATTAGTTATATCAAAATACTGCCAACCATTAACAGGTCTATTCATTGATTTAGAACCAGCCCAGATAATGTGACCATTTTTGAATGGAACTAACATAGTTTCAACTTGAGATTTAGTTAGAGAAGTAGACCATGTGGATACTCCATCAGGTAACATAAATAAGTTATCTTGAGGTAAGGTTACTGAAGCAACTTCATCTACTAACTTCCAACAAGATTCATGTCCAGATAAATCTTCAATAGCTATAGTTTCTTCTAACATATTAGTTAAAGTGAAACCTAACTGTAAATAAGCACCTGATAACTGATCTTGTTCATTCCAAACTAATCTAAGTTGTGGTCTGATAATGTTAGCTATTTCACCATAGTCGAGGAATGGAACATATCCTCTAGGATAGTTTTCAGAAATAACATTAACATTAAATCTATCAGTTCCTTTGTTACTTAAATCTACTGATACAGCTACAGTAAATTGAATGTGTGATAACTGTGTCTGTAATCTAAATACAAATGTATCAGCAGAACATGCAGTCATGTTGGTACCTTGTGAATCATACAATTTAGCAATCGTATACCAATGTAAACCTGCAGTATCACTAAATAATTTCATCAAGGTACATTTACCTGATGTTATATCTCCATAAGCAGGAGATCCTTGTAATCGTCTCATTTCTTTCTCCAACGTTTCAACTCGTTCAAACAATGATGTCATTACTGAAGTTGAACCTAAGGATTCTTCAGTAACTGTCTTAGCATCATTGATATAATTAACGAGGTTGTTATAGTGAGTTAATAATTCTTTATAATTATCTAAAGTAGGGTCACCACCAAAAGCGTGATAATTGATCAATATCTTACCTGTAATTTGTTTGGTAATCATGATGAAATTATACACAGGGTGAATAGAAGAAGTAGCTTTAGTCTTAGCCTCATCCATACCTACAATAAAATAATCTCTATTAAGAACTAATGTTGTATCTGAATCAGGATGGTAAATAGATACGCTATCTTTATAGAAACTACCACCTTTAGGTTGAACCATGAACCTACCATTAACAACATCAATACGATGTGGTTCTTCAGTAACAATGTTATTAGGGTTAGTTTCAGATGCATCTAATTCTAATAGAATACTATCAGATTCAGAAACAGAAGTTACTTCAGTAACTTTGTTAGTGAGAACTTTAAGTTGTTCTATAGATTTAAGTATATCTAAAACCATCTCAGGTGTTAAATTAAGTGGTTCGTTATGGAAGTATGCAGTTCTGATAGTATTAGGATATAATCTCTGATATGATACACAAATAGTGTAATCTACTGTATATCCTCTAATGATCTGAATACCTGAAATAAGTTCACGATCAAATGTAGGATCTTGAAATCTAGCTCTAGAACCATCATTCTCACAATTATTCTTAAATATATCAGGTACGATATAATCAGTTCCATATACTAGAGTTTCAGTAATACCTCCAGATATAATTCTAACATCAAGTGTGTCTTTGAAAATAGTAGATTCAAAATCTATATTTTGACCATACTTGAATATTCTAAATACTTTACCTGTCTCTCTATACGTTTCTAAAGAGCCAGATAAATCCATATTTAAATTACTCATATTCTGTCAATCTCCTAGAATATTTAAGATGTGAGATTATCGATTTGAGATTGAAGATTAACAATCAATCTTTCATACTCTGCAATTTGAGTTCTCAGTTGTGATAGTTCTTTTTCTAATCTCTGATTTTCAGAATAATAGTTAAGAACTTTCTTTTTGGATTCATCACGTTCTTGAAGAACTTCATTATACTCAGAATCGGTTAACCATTGTTCACCAGTCACTACAAATTGTGGATCTGGTGTTATACCGAACGCTGCTTCTACTGTTTGAGTAACAGTATCTTTCATAAATTCAAATACTGTTGGGTCTTCACAAATTCCAATATACGCTATAATACCAAATTCTTTATAACACTTAACATTAAAGTCAGGTGTTTCTGCTACATAGCACAACGGTGCAAACTTAGCAGGTATATCTGAATTAGGATCAGGTATTTCTAATTTAAGAATCTTAGATTCACGTACTTTTGGTAATTCTTGTTCTAGTATAGCAGACTGTGAGTTGGGACCAAAGAAATCAGAATCAATATCACCGCCCGCATTTAAGTATTCATCGTACGATAATATTTCAGTGACTCTATAAGTCCCGTTATATTCTTCAAATTCAGTTGAGAACTTAAACTTATAAACAGCACCAACTGCTGGTGTCATTACTGTACTCATTACTAAACTCCAAAATTATCTAGCTATAAGTTCTCTATATGAATCAGGATACATGATTAAGTATTCTGCTTTACCTGCAGAGAATGATAAATATCTTACACCAGAAATTTCAGTAGTAACAAATTCATCTGAAATAGTAGAACCATCTAACACAGACATAGCTCTATTTAACTTACCAGCAAATTCTTGTGTTAAATCAGTCATATACTTCCATCCAGGAACTTGTGCTGAGTAATCTTGATAAGTAGGATGTTGTTCTAAGATTGATGTGTATTCATCATTATTACTATCGGGCATGGATAATAATAGAACTTTAGATTGAGCTTGTGATAGTATTTCTAATTTCTCATCAATGAATTCAGGATCAAAATCATAGTAAACTTTACTAGCTTTTTCTCTAATAGTTTTAATACTCCAAATAGAGTTGAAAACATCTCTTTCAGTTCTTACTGAGTATATATCCCACAATGGTGCTAAGTAGAATTCACATACAATATAAATTTCAGGTAATACTGCGGATAAGATATCGGTAGTTGCATCTGATTCAGATGCTAAATATTCTCTAATAGCTTTTCTACATTCTAGTGAAGTTGGTACTCTAGCACCACAATACGATAATGCAAATGGAAGCTGAATAGTTTGATTACTATTAACTACATATTTAGTAGAGAATGTATAGATACCATTCTGATCACGTAACATAGTTTCAATATTAGCTTTATTGAAGATAAAAGAACTACTATTAGCTAATATAGATAAGTTACCTTGTTGTGTTAAATATCCAGGATCTAAAAGTGTAGCTATGTCGTATGGTGGTATAACTGCAGTTATAGTAGTATACGGATAGTTAGCTGCAAATGATCTAATAGATAAGTAAATGTGGAATAAGAACTCAGTATTACCATGTACAAATACGAACTCAACCCAATTAGGTAAGTCAACAGTAGTATAAGTATCATCAGCTAAATGAACTTGAACGGAAGTAGTTTCCGTAGAACATATTCCTGAGTTAGGTTGATAACCTACATAAGTATCAACATCTTCAGTAAGAATAGTTTCAACTGAGGCACTATCACGATATACTAATGCATTTAAAATATCGAATACTGAATTACGTTCTGCTTCAGTGAGGATATCTAATGTATCCATATCAACACGATCACTATCGAATAAGATATTCGCTACTGGTGCACTTAATTCAGATCCATTAACTGTTTCAACACGTTGTGTTCTTAAATCTTTATATACGGCTTTCTTAACTAAATAGTTAACAGGCTCACCATACAAAACACCAAATTCTTGAGTGTTATTGTGGTTGATTTCTAGAGTAGATGGAAGCTTAAATACTTCATCCTCTAAAAATCCATAAATCGAAACTTGAATAGTCATGAAACATCCTTAAAAATCACATGTGAAATAAATAGGGATATAACAATCTTAAAGGTGGATTAAATGTTGCAACATACTTTATTATACCTTTAAGTTGCTCATCAAATGCCATAGCTAGAAATGGGAATTACTAGTGTATCTCAAATAAAAACAATTATATATAATCGAGGTGATATACGCATATAAAATACTTCATAGGTATGTGTATGTCCATCTTGTCAGTGCCGGTTGTGAGCAACGGGGATGCTTCGCTGAGTATTCAGCTAAGGAGTTAACTATGAGGACTGTAATTTCTGCAACAAAACCAGTTATTGGCATGAGATTAGAAATCGTTGACAGCAGCAATGGAAAAACGATTCTGTCCAACAGAGTTACCAAAATGGTTGAAAGTCAGGAACACTTAAACACATTCATTTGTGTGCTCGCGAATGGAGAGAAAGTTACAGTAGTATACTGGAAACGTCTCTGCGATTAAGGTTTCAGCTTAACGGAAAAACTCACCAGCCTACGGGCTGGTGTAGTTTATTTTTTTTGTCAAAATCTAAAAATAAGAAAAACTCATCTGCCCATTACAGGCAGATGAGCTTAATATATTAGTTAAATTAAATTAACTTTTTAAGGTTGCTGTACATTCTGACCAGTGAGCTTTTCAAAATCCTTACCCTGAGAATTTCCAACCTTCGTATCAGCGTAATCGCCACCATCAGCGATATTACCTGGTATATACTTCGCGATAGCGCCTGAAGTTGTGTTGTTCACTTCAGAGTAAATACCAGCATTACTACGAACAGTAGATTCGCCGCCGCCTTTAAATGCCTTTTCATTTCCGGTACTTGCTTCAGTGCTTCCAGCCAGACCAGGCAGAGCAAAGTTGTAGTTAACTTTGTGCATGTTCAGCATTTTAGCTACAGAAATACCTAATGCTTTAGTCATTTCGTTATGCTGTACCAAACCAGAGAAATTGATAGAACGTTCCATTGGTTTAGTCTGACCAATAGATCTTTCGAATCCAATTTCACCAATTTCAGTAGGGAACATATTAGTAATAACGCAAGCATCGTAGATACGATCTGGCAATCCTGATGGATCATACTGAATGCAGATCATACTCATTGAGTATGCTGACATGAACCAACCAGGGATAGCGTCCGCTGTTAGTCTAGCTTGAGTATCATCAGTACCAGCACCCATACCGATATTTGCCGGTAAAGCAGAAGCATTCGTATCAGGATGCTGGATATCAAAAATCCACTGCTTAAATAAGTTATAGACCGGCATACCTGGATATTCAGGAACAGTGATTGATGGGTTCACAGCACCACGAGTTGTACGGGTAGGAACCTTCAATGTCTGTCCATCATGACCAACAGGTGTATCAGTTGTTTCAAGAGTATAACCGAAGTCAATACCACTGATAGTCTTAGCATGAGTTTCAACGATAGCACGTAACATCTCCTGCAGTTTAGGATATCTATCCCACATGGAAGGTGTATTTAATACAATACAAACTACAGGATTAAACACGGCTGGTGTTGCACCATCAAGCTTAGTGAATTTTACACCGATACCTAACTGACCAGACTGAGTTAAATTCATAACAGGTGCATTCGGAGAAATACCAAGAGACGAATTATCATCTTTCAGTATTGCATCATCCATGAACTTAGATTGAGCAAATTTAACTTCCGCCATTTATTAACCCTCCAATACTGTTGGATCAAAACCATTGCGATAACATTCAACATCAATCTTCCAAATACGCTGTTGAGGATTACCCCACAGTTTAATGGTACAATGTGAAATGTAACCGATTTTGGCTTCTTCCTCGGACTGACTAAACTCAACCTCAGCTTTATAGAAGCCGTTAAGAGAGTATGCAAGATCTCCCATAACTGCTGATTCAGCTCTAGATTTGAGTACTTCGAATGGTAATTCAACACCAGCGAATTCAGACCAATTACGACGAACGATATGTTTAACGAATACAACAGCATCAGTAAAGTGAGCAGAGCTCAGTACTGAAGTATCGTATCTGTAAACGGAACGCATTGCAGGCCAATGAACACTTGTCATATCGTAATGCTGGAAATAGTTCAAACCGTTATCCCATGAACGCTGTTTGTGATCAGCATCGCAAGGAGTCCAGTTCCATTCCTTAAACAAACTGATTTCAGAGCGTGGTAAGCCTGTTGGAGTACCAGTGATAACCTCAGTAGAATTATACAGAGATTTCTTAGCACAGATATCAAGTGTTGATGGAATGATTCCCTTATAAGTGCTATTAGCCAAATAACCAGCTTGCTGATAAACTTCAGCACGGCAGCATTCAGTTCCCTTAATAGTTGATTCTGGGTTGAGTAAGCATCTAGCATACAGAGCAGAACCAGTAGAAAGGTCTTCAGCTTTAGTGTTGAATCTACCTAAGTTAGCATTCTGAGTTGCTAAAACTACTTTGAATGCATCGTGTACACTTAAGAAATCAATATAAGCGTATTTAGTTTCAATAGCTACACCTGTATCGATAATGTGTGTAAACGGATAGCGTGGCTGATCTAACAGTTCAGGATAGATCAGATCTTTCAGATACTGTCTAGTAAGAGTTTCGATAGTATCATCAGAGATATCACCATCAGCACCACCTTCCATGTAAACAATGCGTGAATCATTAAGAGTGATAGCATCATCATCTTCGCTCATAACAACATGAGTGTAAGGAACGTTGTTGATGTTGTAAGGTTCAGTTAAGTTAACCAGATATGGATCGGTTAAAGTATCATCATCTTCAACAGCCTGAACTAATTCACCTACAGCTTTGATGTTGTCAGAGTAAATCTGAACATCGAAAGGTAAATCATCATAGTAGTTACCAATGATATCATCAAAAGATACATTACGTGCTGTTCTTGTATCCTGCTGATTTTCTTTAGCAACGAATGATTCATTACTATTCTGTAAGTTAGATAAAACTGCAGATACAGTATCCTGACCATAAGTCTTCTTAACAACTCCAAAGGAGTATGGTAATGAACCAACATTAGCTGCCAGAACATCATCAATATTGTCAAGATCAACGAAGAGTTTGATACCAATATCGTTAGCATATTCACCAACAGAAGTAGCTTTAACTGCTAAAATAGGATAAGCGGTGTAGCTAGTAGCACCAGTACCAACAGTCTTAACAGTAAGATTTTTAATAGTCTCACCATCTGCTAATGGACGTGCAACCCATTTCAGTTCAATACCAGCTTCTTTAATTTCAACACCATCATCATCAGTACGAGGAATTTTAACTCCGTCGTTATCAACAACGAACTGACCGTTTGCGTCAAGTTCATACTGAGTAACTTCAGTGTCTTTTACTTGTAATTCCAGAACTAAAGATCCACTAGTTGCTTCTGACTCAGCCATACGTACAACGAATGCACCCTGACGAGCGAACAGAGTTGACAAATAAATGGATTCTCTTGAGTAGTATTTTGTGTTACTATCCAAAGTTCCTTCACCAAAGATCTGTCTGAAAGTATAAGCATCAGAAACCCATACCGGAACTCCGGTAGGACCCTGTTGTGCTTTCATGAAGAAGATTGGTCTAAACAATGGAAGTATTTCATTCACGAGAGGCGTGTAGATTGAGTTATCTACAACGTTGGTCTCCCAATGAGGATATGTATACACTTTCGCCATGGTTAGTTTCCTCAACAAGAGTTAGAAATACAGATTAATGTTATTCTCGTAATGCTATAGACCCAATTTTACGGGTAGTATTAGTCCAATTATAATGGAGAAAATAAGTAGTATGAAGAGAAATTTTTTCGACACTGGAATTATCACTTGGGCAGGGATTAAAGATCAAATTCCTAGAGTACTCAAGTATGTCGTTGGTAACCGAGACATTGTGCTTCCATCGGAAACTACCCGTGTCTTAGCTCACTCAATACGCACAATACTTAAAAATCCCATGGCGGAGTTCTTCAACAGAATTTTATCTGAAGAACAACTCGGTAACTTCGCTACTATATACATAACTCCTCAAGATGTTGCCATCCCTGAAGTTGTTGCATCACAAAATATAACGATTGATTTTAAACAAGTTCGAGATGCTAATAGTTTACGTTCATTACCAGAACTAAACAATAAAATCATAGCAAATGTCACAACTTCTCTCAAACCAGATAAGATGTATGGTGGACTAACAGTAAATGCTGCTGATACTTTTCAACAACAGTTCTGTCGTGGTCAAATCATCGCTTCTTATTACGACAACGACGTCTGGTTGTCACCTTACCTAGGAGAATTCGTTGTTAGAACCTATAGCATGATTATGTCTTCCATTATTTCTAGACAATTTAGTTTAACTTTAGATGAAACTATGAAAGTAATGGGAGTATGTGCTATCTTCATGAGTCAGCTATTAGATCCAGATGGAGCAGATTTAAGTATGCCTTCTATATTTAATAGATGTACTTTTATAGGAAGTAGAAATGAGCTAGAAGCTATAGCTGGTGAAGTAAGTGATTTAACTTGTGATGGTGTTACTATTGAAAAATTAGTTGAAATGATTAAAAGAGTTGGCCCTGAAAGAATGAAGACATTTAACTTACAAATGTTCTTTACTCTATGTGGTAATTTAGGACCAGATGCTATCACTAGTAGAATAGCCTTAGAATATCCACCATATTGGGTATACTGTTTATTACTAGCTGTTTCTGGTATTAAGATACCTATGATCTATCAACTTAATAATAGTAAACTAGCTAATGAAGGAAGAAGTAAGTTTTTATCTTCATTATTAACTTATGAGAAGATGTTCGACATAAGGAGATGACTATGACGGTCTCCACTAGAGATGAAATCTGCAGTGAAATCATACGTCAGTATTTATTTGATAATGTGTGGAATGAACCTGAATCAGAATACAGAATCAATGTTCATCCACAAGTATTAAAAGATAGATCTTATGTAGGAAGTTTTACTGTACTAGATGCCAATATCGTATTACCTAAAGCTGGTGAATCTTACTTTTTATGGTATATGAAAAGTACAGATATTAATTTAGGACTTAATTTAAAAGCAGGTGTTTGGTACGATCTAGTTACTGTTTGTAATGAATACAGAACATTGATACACGCTTATACTGAATCAGGTTGTATGTTACCTAAGTGTAGTGTATTTGTAAGATATAGTCAAAGTAAATCTATTCTTTATATAGCAGTTAAGAAACGTGCTTATAACTTATGTACTCCTAGTCCTAAATTAGAAGATTTGTATTTAACATTTTACTACGATAGTGATGTAGTTAACAACATTACTATCTATAGCACTGAAGTTAAAACAACTAGAGAATTTACTGCTAACTTAACTGCTATCTCTAATTTACTTAATACTGCTAATAGTAATGATTGTATCCTTGAATTCTGTAATGGAATTGAATGTACTGACGTGGTGAATACCCCTGAGCTTAATTATGGTAATTTTTATGATGTTATTGTAGATAACAACATCATAGGTAGCTTTGAAGTAGATTTAACTAAGAATAATGAATGTCCTGTATTCTTGAGTGATAGAGATCAAGTATGGAAACAGATTATTCATATACCTAGAGATAAGAATCCTGATAATTATATTATCACTCATAATACTTGTGATTTGTTTATCAGAATTAAAGGTACTCATGTAGGTAGATACATTCATAGAGCTACTAGAGGTAGAACTGTTGATCAGATTACTCACAACGACATGTCTATTCCGCTATTTATAGTAGATGCATATCGAGATTATTTAAATGATCAGAATGTTGTTATATATGGTGTTATTAGAAAACACGATAAAGATAACAAACTAATTCGTGATAGTAACTATATCGATTTATTGTATAATGAAGTTCATAGTGATGAAGATATAGTTAGATTCTTAAGTAATGAAAACAATACTGAATTAACATTCTGGAAAGCTGAGAATTTAGAAAAATCTAAATATGTGGAGTTGATGTTTGATAGTCCTAATGGAGTAAGTGGTGATATAGTTAGTGATTGTATTTTAGGATTAGGTTACTACCATACAGTTAATTTGTTGTGTGATAGAACTATTACTAAGACTATAACTAATTCCTATGATGGGACTTTATACTTTAGTTTACCATTAATATTTTTAGGTTCTAAAGCTCTACCTATTATTTACTTAAATGATAAACAATTAAAATTTGGTTTGTATACATATACTTCAGATCCTAATACTAATAAGTGTACTGTTAAGATCAATAGTGATGTATATGTACCCGTTGGTTCTAAAATAACTGCTATATTCTATTTAACAGATAATAATAGTGTTTACTCATTTGAACCTAATATTGATAATTTAAATATAGATGTTCCTTATAAGAACCCTATAGTTTATCAGAAGATTAGATTAGGTAAAGGTGTTAATGGTATCAATAAGAGTTCTCATACTTCTTATAAGAAGATATTACCTGGTAACAACATCTACATGGCTACTGAGATAGATGGTGGAACTAAGTTAACATTTAATTCTTCTATTGAAAATACTGAATTTCTTATTCAGAACTCAACCAGTAGCTATATTAGAACTTATAACTTAGATAGTTATACTAATACAGGTAAGAGTATTGCTATTCCTATTGAAACTAATGAAGATACACCATTGCTAGATATAACTAATGTATCTGTTTACATGAATGGTGACTACTTAGTTAAGAATGTTGATTACTTTGTTAATACTGTTGTTGATAATGAAAATAATCAATCGTTTAGTGAATTAGTTATTCAGACTATGGATCACTTTAGAGAGAATAGTAGTAACTCTCTTGATGTTATATATAGTGTAGTTAATACTGCTGAATATAGTTCAGGATTCATGGTTGATAGTAAGTTAGCAGATGATACTCCTGTTAATTTATTCTTCCCAGGAATAACTAATGTTCATGTTGATGGTAAATTAGAATTAGAAGGTGAGTATAGAGGTACTTATATTAAATTACCTAATGGTAAATATCCTGAAGGTAGTGTATTTGAAATTCAAACTGCAGTACCTCACGCTGTAATTGAATTCTTATCTAATTATGGTAGAGATGAAGATTTAGCTAAAATAGAAAAACTAAATAGATATTTCTATCATGCAGCTAATTTAACTGTTGATTATTTAGTGTTAGAAAGTAAACACAGAATATATTCAGTGTTCATGAATAATTTAATTAACGATCTAGTTAATGGAGTTATTGACGCTGTTGATGATCCTGATGCTAGAAGATTTGAAGATACTATTAAACCATACTTGTATTTACGTAAGATGGATTTATGTTATACTGGTATAGATGGTAATTTCATCGATATGTATCCTCAATATGTTAATTATGAAATAACACCTGAACTCAAACATCTCATTGATAGATATATCAATGCTTATATGCCAGCAAATAACAATCCTACTATGGAGGTAGTATATGGCTAATACAGATGTGGTATCTCAAACTATCAACATAGGTGGGAATACCATTATTATCTACAACAACCGTAAACCAGATTCATATTTAGAATCAGATATCTTTGATCCTAATAATCCTTCAGATGGTAAATACTTTCCATCAATGTTTTCTATTGTTATTAAACAAGATGGAAGTTTGTGGTATGTTTCAAGTAGAGATGAAATCAATTACAAAGTAACATTATCACCATGTAACATCATTACAGATGGTGATGCTGAAACATCAGCTAAAATAGTTTCATATGGTAATGATAAATATTGTCTATACATGGATACTAGAGTATCTCCATATAAACTAATAGTAGATGCTAAAGTATTGTTCTATGGTAATAGCTTAAAAGAATATACCTTAACAACTGCTGATGAAAATGGTGAAGAACGTATCATCTCCATGTATTTAGACAGTACTGATAAGTTTGTTAGTGATAGAATTCCTATGGCTTCTATCAGTCCAGATATCAAAGCTTATAAGTTCCCTACTAACTGTCATACTACTGCTAACTTAACTGAAGGTGATGTTGTTACTTTAACTGTATACAACAACTTAGGTAACGTAGCTGCTACTTTAACTCTATATGTTAGAAATGCAGTGTGGTTAAATGATTTAAATAGTTGGACTAATCCTATTGTTGAATTTAATGTTGAATCATTACAAACAAGAGGTAATGAATTCTATATTAAAGAAAGACAAGATCCTTCTCATTTAAATCTTAGACCATATTTAGTATATGCAGATGGTTCTAAAGCTTATGTTAATATAGATAACACTAAGTGTTTCATGTATGGGTTAGATGATTTCTTACCTGCTTATCCTGGATATAGTCAAACTTTAATCTTCAAATATTTCTTAGGAAGAAATGAAACTGCTCTTAATACTACAGAGAAGTTCTTAACTTGTTCTAAAGAATTAGTTGTTATTAAAGAAAAGAGTGATTATAGTTTCAAAGTAAGTGTAGTTCCTTTATATAACAATACATTAAGTCAATGGTTTTTGAAATTCTTCTTATATACTGATGATAGAAATGCTTGTTATGACATCACTGATCAAGTTACTTATGATGAAGATTTTCCATTTGTAGGTAGTTATGACAAATGGGGAGTTGAACAACATGTAGTTGTTGATTATGATGTAAGTGTTGCACTTAACTTAAATGAAGAAATGCCTGGTTCACAGAGCTTCTGGATAACAGTTTGGGACCCTAATACCTTTGAACGTTATACTTTCAAAGATAATGAAGACTCTGATTTTGTATATGGAGTAGATGGTAGTATTACTAGACGTCCTGTATTGCACTATGATAGATTACTTGATGTTTACTATATACCTACAAGTATATTCCATAACAAAGAAGCTGTAATTGAAAGTTTCTATACATTAGCAAGACCATTCTTCGATACCAGAACTGAATCAGTTGCACCTACACCAACACACTTCATTGTTAGAGATAGTCAGAATGGTCAACAGCTTATTTCAAGTCCTGTTGATTTAGATGACTTTGGTAAAGCTATGAATTTTATAGGTAACGATAGACTACCTAGTGGTGGTACTGTTATCGTAGAATTCTTACAATTAATAATGAATACATATGTTGTGTTATACGGTGTACCTGTTGATGTATACGTAGGAACCTATAATACTGAAAATAATTAAACATATCACTACCGGCTATAGTAGCCGGTAGTGATTATCGTATCTCATCTTTTTTTGACTATATATAATCAGGACGATACGCATACATACAATCGTTCATAAGTGTATGTGATATCCATCCTGTCTGTGCCGGTGTGTGAGTAACGGGGATGCTGAGCTGAGTATTCAGCAAGGAGGTAAATTATGAACAAGATGGAAATCACCGGCATCTTAAAAACCACCGGCCCTGGCGCACTGTACCTTATGTTCCCTGGAGTACAGGCTGACGCATTGTGCGTTCATCACCAGAAACAGGAGTTCGTGGGTCATCAGATCACAACATCTGAGATCACCAACGAACAGGTCTTAAATGAAAAGACCAAGTTGGTACGGACAGCCTCAGGATCCGTATACTTGATCTTCTGTGATTAGGATCAGGAACAGCAGCAATAAAAACTCACCAGCTCCAATATGGGCTGGTGTAGTTTATTTTTTTGTTATTCTTTTATTTTGTGGCAAGTACAGTATAACAGTGACATAGGAACTACCCATTTAGTACTTGAGTTATATATCAATTTACCATCAGGAGTTAATAATGAAATCGGATCTTCTAAATATTCACGAACTTCTTTATTAGCTTCATCGGACATCAATATATTCAAGGTCACTGTATCGCCGTCATGATCAGCCCCCATTAGTTCCAGTGTTGATGGATGTAATGAGATTGATTGTTTGACGGTTTTATCTATTCCAGACATAACAGGATACTCAGGTAATGTTATTGCTGGCATTCCTCTAGCTGAAATAAACTGTACTACTCTACTAGGATTAGTTGATGTCAAATGAATCTTATGTAAACCTAAGTTTTCAATATTTAATACAGGATATCTAGTAACTGTACAGCACTTATCTTTCAAAGCACTATAAGTAGCCATATAACACATTTCAATATAAGTTAATGGTCTTACTTTACTTTCATCAACTACTAATGATTGAAGATAGGTTATTTTCTTTTTATCACTTAGTGAATTTCTACTCTTATATCTAGCTAATAAGGTTGGTGCATCAATATAATAATGCATTCCTATTCTTACTGTTTTAGTTTCTTTAATAGTATCCCAATCTGCTTGTGATTTTATATCATAAATTTTATTTTTGATATGAACATCAACATCATTTATTTTTAGTTTAAAATCACCAAATTCATCTGTTTCAATATCAGGTCTACTTTTAAGTTTATTGAATAATTCAACTGTAGGAACTATATCAATATCTCTAGATTGTATATCCATACCAAAAGCATAAACACATCCTGAACCTTCAATAATGTATTCTTCATTACTTTGAATTTCAGATATGTTATCTAAGATAGATAATAGTGGATTATCATCTCTATATTTTTCCTTTTTAGCATATGAATCTTTGAGATCTTCTATAGATCTAAATAGAACTATTTCATCATCGGTATCATATACACCGTATAAAGGTAACTTAGTAACTTGTTTGTTATTAATAATTATAGGTTGTTGTAGTTCTATTTCTACAGGATCAAATGCTTTTTCAATATGACGGAAATCATCTATGATCTTCTCTATACCTTCTAAGGTAGTATACTTAGTTAATTCAGGTGCTGAAACTTCGTGATATTCAAGCCTAAAAGTTTCAGGATTAATTAAAGATACAGTTGATGATTGTTTATCAAATACTTGTTCAAAGAAACCCGTATTAAGTTTATGAACTATCATTGGAACAGCACCTTTCATGGCTTGATATAAAGGTACTTGAATTTCATCTATAGAAAATACACTAGGACTATTAGCTGATGGTGTTCTTGAAGTAATAGCAGCGGTGATAACATTACGATTAGAATACACTATTGCTCTAGCAGTATATTTACCTTGTGCGAATCCGTGTTTACCTCTAATGATATTCATAATGTAATCATAAATAGCTTGTATCTTTAATTGCATTTGATATCTAATAACATCATACAGAGGATCTTCTGTACCATCAGTAGGTAGTGATTTAGCTAATGATAATAAACTCAAATAGATTTTATTTATTTCATCTGAAGAAGCTCTACCATTTGAAATCTTAACATCTCTAACACCTGCTGGTAAAACTATCATCTTGTCAATAAACATTCTATCAGCATATTCTTTAAGAACTCTAATTCTATTGTTTCTTTGAATAGAATCATTTTCAGTTAATTGAATCTTAGGAATAACTGATAAGAAGAAATTGTAACCAGTATCAGCATTTGGATCAGTAGGTGTAGTAGCTACTAGATCTTTTGCTTCTTTGTCAAAATAAGCATATTTTTTACCAGCTATAACATCTTTATACAGACCTTTTAATCTCATCCATTGCTTGAATAAATGTGGATTAATAAGTTTAGTATGTAGATCTATAAATCCACGTTTAATCAATCTTTCTTTAGAACCAACTTGTCCGAATATAACTTCTGAAAACAACCCATCAGGATGAAAAAGTTGTGTTGAAGATTCATATACTGAATGTGATGAAACAGGTAAACATTCTTTACGTTGAATGTACTCAATTGGATCAATCACACTTATATTAAAAGGTGCTTTCATATGAGTATAATTCCTCTATTCTTATATGATTATTTTGGCTTAGAAAATACGCGCCATCGTATGATCTCAATGGTCATATGTGGTTTTATTTACTTATCAGGAAAGTTGTCTTATGAAAACTAAAGAAGATGTTGAAAAGTTTGTAGAAGAAAATAGAGACTTATTCAACAAGTTAAATGATGATTTCATGAAAGGATTTTTTAGTCCTGTATCTGAGATGTACTTTGATCTACCTGTATTGAAAGATATTAGATTAGGATTGATGATTTCATTAGCAGATGAAACTAACATGAAACTAATCAAAGACAACATTGATAAATATAACATCAGACCAAATAGATCTTTTACTTATGCTTTTAATGGATTCAAATATTCTGAAAAAGAATTACAGAAAATGTATTTAGATGAGAAGTATCATACTCAGATGTTTAACTATGCTGTTGATACTGATTTATCTGTTTTACTAGGTAGTTTATTTAAACTATCAAGAGATCAGAATATTCGTGCTGAGTATAATGGTAATATTAATGTTACTATTAATACTTATCCTATTAGTTCTGAAAATGGATTAATTAAGCAATATGGTAAAATTTTAAATGATTATTTTAAAGGTGTAGATTTTAATTTAATTTCAACTAATCCTAAACGATTAAATGAGAAATTCTGGACTAAACAGAATTTAATTGTGATGGATGATTTAATAACGATGACTGCTGAAGATTGTGGTTTGTTTAAACCATGGCTAGATGAACAGATAATGTCCGCAGTTAAAATATTTGCACCTTATCAGGTGATGGATAGTGTTCTTGCAAAATGGAAAAAAGAAGAAAGAGATTTGAATGATAAACAAACTCTAGCAGAACTATTCGCACCTACTGAACTTACTTTAAAGTTGATTTCTAACTTTAAGTTTATTCCTAACCAAATACCAACGAGGTAATTTAAAATGGCTAAAGAATCTCCAGATGATTTATATGAAGATGACAAATGGGACTTTAATGACGATGGCTTCGATGGTATGGATAACTTCGGAATGGAAGATGATTCCGAGGAAGATGACCGGAAACCCAAAGGTAAATTTAATTCCTCTGTTACAAGATCATTAAAACATGTAGGTAAAGAAACAGCTAAAGGTGTTGCTGCTGGTATTGCTAAAGGTATTAGCGATGGTATGCCTAATGTTAAGAGTACTTATGACTTAACAACTGAGGCAATGAGTGAATTAAGTCGTCTTAAATACGATGTACTTGATCAAGCTCGACCTATCATTAATCAAACTAAGAAAGCAACTAAAGAATTACTTAGACAAGCTAAAGGTGTTATTCCTTTTGGTATTGATCAGAAGATCATTGATTTCATTGATAGACATTCTGAACCTGAAGAAGATAAACGTGAAATATCTATTCAAGAACAGCGTGATAATAACTTATCAGAGATGTTGGGTAACATCTTTAAGTTACAAACTGAGAAAGCTATTGAAACTCAGAAACGTGCTGTAGTAGATAGAGTAATAGATGAACAGTTAGCTAAGTCTCGTCATGCTGAATCAGTTGGGTTCTTAGGTGACATCAAAAGTGCGATATTTTATCAGAGTGCTTTTACTAAGAGTGTATTTACTTCTTATTTAAAGAAAGATCTTGAATTAAAATTAAGACACTTATATGTAGCACAAGATCAGTTGAATGTATTAAACGTTACTTCTAGAATGTTAGAACAACGTTTAACTGCGATTGCTAAGAATACTAGTTTGCCTGATAGTCAGAAGATAACCACTACTGAAACTGCTAAGAAAATGTTACGTGAGAATTTCTTATCTAATACAGGTAAGAAAGCACAAGAACTATTCAGCACCATGGTTACTAACATTAAAGATGAATACATTTCACCTTTACTAAGTCAGTTCGAAATGGGTAACATGGCTCTCGAAAGTGTGGCACAGTTGTTCGAAGCCATGAATGAAGCCGATGAAACTAGTTTTGGTGAAAATTCAGTTAAGTGGAATAGTAAACTGGGTTTAGCTGGTTCTGGTACAGGATTCCTCGGTGGTATTTTAGGTACAAAACTATTCAGAAAAATATTCAACGCTATCAATCCTGAATCACGAAAGATGATTGAACAATACCTTAGTCATGGTAAATCCGGACTAATGGCAATGCTTCAGAAAATATCAGAGGGTGATGCGTGGTATGCACAGCATTTATCTGCAATTCTACCAAATCTGAATGATGACTTTAGACTTAAGAATGCTGAGTTTGCTAATTTAAATGAAGGATCTAAATTAACTAACAGAACTGTAGAAACTATTGAACGTATTATTCCTGGGTTCTTATCATTACAAACTAAATTCTTAGAAATGATAGCAACTCAAAGAACTGATGTTAAAGAGTTAGCATGGGATTTTGCTAAACAGAAATTTGTTACTAAAGATTCCAAAGTTCAAGAATTCGAGCAGAAAGCATTCGGTACTAAAGAAGAGAAGATAAGCAGACTGAAAGCAAGTGCTGATAGAACTGTAGAAATTATTAATTTGTACGGTGACAAACGATACAAGAAACAATTGTTAGTAAGTCATCGTGTTATTGCTGATGATTTTGAGAAATTCAAACTCGGATTAGCTACTTCAGGTAAATTCTTATTAATCGATGAATCATTCTGGGAAACTTGTAAACAGATAGCATCCGGAAAAGCTTTCGCTGATAAATCTATAAAATCAACTGAACTTTGGCAATATGGTTTCAGTAGATGTAAGAATCCTGAAGTTGTTGCTAACTTCTTAGTGACATTACTCTCAACTAAAGGTGGATTGTTTAATAAGGGTGTTGCATGGGAATTACAACACGATATTGTTGATACTGGTGACAATCTGTTATCATCGTTCAAGAATACTATCTTAGAAGCAGAACGTGTTGGTGATACAACTTTGTTGAACAAATACGGTAAACGTAATAGTTGGGGCGAATTGGAAATCGATAGAGCCAAATATGCAGATACCTATCTTAGTGATGATATTACTGTTGAAGGTCAGTTGAAAGAAGAAGATGGTAAAGAAAGAGATAAATGGGGTAATTACAGTAGTGTTAACCAAAAGAAGATGGGCGAAAAAATCGTCGATAATATCGTCAAATCTTTCAAAGATGGTTCTACAGGTATTGTAGCTGATATTAAAGAATGGACTAAAGACGCTACAATGAGTGTTCTTGAAACCATATACAACTATACTGCTGGACTAGGTAAGACTGATAAACAAAAACAATCTGGATTTGCTAAAGTAAGGAAAAAGATTGATAAGTTTGTCAACAAGGGTAAAGAGAAAGCTAGTAAGTTATTCGAAGCTGGTTCTGAATTCTTATCAGATAGTTTAGATAGTGGAGCAGATGCGATTTATAAATTTCTCAATGAAATAAGTGAAAAAACTAAACCATTAGCTGATTTACTTTTTGTCAAAACAGGAAGAGGTAAGAAAGCTAAACACGTTTTCAAGAAAGAAATAACTGGTTTCGAATTAGCTAAATTCTTCGGTGATAAAAATAATAAAACAGCTACTGAGGCTTTGCAGTTTATTAAGGATAATGCTAATCTCGTACCAATAAGAGCTCTTATTAATAGTTCAGAAGCTTTACAGACATTGTTGACGCTTACTGAAGAGCATGAAACTGTCATTATTAATAAGAAAGGTCAAGAAGAAGTAGTAAAACAATCTGCTATTGGTGAAATACTTGATATCAAAAACTTAAAAGAACGTGAAGCTAAAATAGAAGAAATAGTAGCTAAACACAAACAAATGGGGCTCATTGATCCTCTGAGTAGTAATTTAGCTAGAGCAGTAAGTAAAGCTACTAAACAGAGATCCGCTGCATTAGAAAAAATCAGAACAGGTGAAGCTAAGAAGGCTAAAGCTGAAAAACCATCTGAAACAAGTACTATGTTAAAAGTATTAGAGAATTCATACACTGAATTACAGTACATGCGTAGTTACTTGTTTGATATTGCAGCAGTTAAAGTAACTGAAACTTCACGTAGTATGGATGAACTGAGACGTGGTTATGAATCAAGCAATCCGTTCCATGAAAAATTGCGTAACGAAGAAGCGGCTAAAAAGAGAAAACAAGAAGAAATAGCTAAAGCACAGCAGAAATGGAAAGAAGCTCCATTCCAATATACAGTAGGTGAAAATGGTGAAATAACTAATCAACCTGATGAATTGGCTGCTGCATTACAACGAAATGCTGGTTACAATTCTCCATTAGCTCAACTGAATGGAACTGATGCATCATTTGTTACTGATGAGAAAACCGGTTTCAAACACAGAGCTGTAACGAAAAATGCAGCTAATATAATCAATAGAGATAAAGTAAATCAACGTAATGTAGATGCTTATCGCGCTGAACAGGAACAATATGAAGCAGAGAAAAAACGTATTGAAAATGTTCTAAGAGTTAGAACCAGTGATAAACGCAGATGGGTTTTATCAAACAGAGAATTTGTAGATGAAAAAGGTCATACATTCAAGTTATCAAAAGCTGACGTAGACGAAATGATAAAAGCCGATGAGATCAGACTTAAAGAAGAATTGGCTCAATTGGAAGAAAATCATAAGCTCGCAGTTAAACAATTCGAAAAGAATGAGGTAACTAGTGATAAAGATATCTTCCGTTATTCTGAAACTATGTATGACGCTGGATTCGATGCTAGAAGATTCCTTTATGAAGCCGATAAGAATGGTAATATCAAATTAAAATCCGGTAAAGATGGTTTTGAGTTTGTTTTATCAGATGAAGGTAAGTTCAGACTTGGTTCAGGTAAGGAAAAAGGATATTTTAACGAGTTACGCGAAGCTACTGATAGTTATAAGAATCGTCGTGATCTGATTTTAAGTGCTATTAAAGTCATCTACAAGTTAGCAATACAAAATAAGGTAACTTGCTGGAATAAGAAAAGCACACCGTCTTTATTATCAGCTTGTAAAACATATATCAACCTAGAACAACTTTGCATTAACAACAAAGATGCGGAAGAACACGCTAGATTGACAGTGGACAAAAATAAAGCTGGTGTTAAATTAATAGATAAAGTAACTGAATGGTTAAATGATAACAATGATCCTGGTGTATTTAACTCAATCGAAAAACGTGTATTCGAAAAATTAAGAGCACTTATATTCGGCAAAGATGAGAAAGATAAATCCTTCGCTGCATTGACTGAAAATTATACCAAATATGCTAGTGGTTCTGTTATGGATAAACATAATGAAGAACTTGAGAAAAAAAGAGAAGCAGAACAGAAACATCAGGAGCAAATAGATAAAGCAGTAAAAGAGTACTTCGATGATATACAGAAAGATTTAAATAAATTCGATAAAGGTAAAACTGATGATGATTTCAACGTTAAGCTCAAAACAAAGATGGACTTATTTAATAATGTCCTCAAGAGCAAAGCTCAAGTTAAATCAATAAACGATGAATCTTTATCAGAGGAACTCAGAAAAGCTGTTGGTGCTAATGGTGATCAATTATCAACATTGCTTGACAGATATAAACAAATGGTTCATGATAAAGAGCACGCTGCTGAAATTAAACAAACTCAAGAAGAACTAAAAGATATATACAAAAAATACGGTGTAAGAGGTTCATTATCTGAATCCAAATATAACAAGATAATGGCTGATCTCACAGATGAACAGAAAGCAAAGTACAAACGGTTCATAGATGCTAAATACGAAGATTCTAAAAAGAAGAATCTTAAAAAGATGGCTGAAGCTGAAGGTGATACTTTTATCAACGATGGTACTAAGCTTGAAAAATACGGTGGTATTACTAACGGTATAACTAGTATCTTAGGTGGTAAAGGTATAGCTGGTGAAGCAGGTAAAGAAACTATTTTACCTCACAAAGCTAACGAACGTTTCAAGAAGTTAATCTTCAATGCTGTAGCTATGACTTTTGGTAGAGAAAAAGCATTCGAAGTATTAGATAGTTTAGATCCTAATGAACTAACTTTACGTCAGTTAGGTATCTTTGATAATACTAAGAGATTTGCTGATGGTGCTACTGTTTCAACAACTGCTCCTAAGAAAGAACGTAAGGTTAATAGTAAATCTTCTACTAACGAAATACTTCTTGCTCAGTTAGATGTGTTGAAAGAGATAAGAGAACATACTTTATTCGGTGTAAATTTAGATGTGTTATCTAAGATTTATGGTGATGGTAAAGATCTTCTCAACGCACTTAAAGGTAAAGCTGGTGACTTCTGGAGTGCAACACTTGATAAGTTAGCTAGTGCTAAAGAAAAATCTAAAGGATTCTTTGCTAAGAGATGGGATAACATTAAGAGTTTAGGTGGTGTGGCCTGGGCAGGAGCTAAAAATATAGCTACTATGCCATTTAGTTTCTGGGCTGGTGCAATTACTAATAAACAATGTGCTGTATATAAACTAACTCCGTCAGATAAAATTCCGTTAGGTGATCCTTTAATAGATGAATCTGATTGGGAAAGTGGTTTATTTGCTGATCCTAAATTCGAAAAGAAATTAAAATCAACTGATGATATTAAAGGTCCTGTTTGGGATGGAGATGGTAAACAACGAATTAAAGAATCAGATATCAAAGCAGGATTGTGTGATGCAGATAGAAAACCTATTTCTAATTTTGCTAGAAAAACAGGTAGATTCTTTAGAAATGTTATTATTGGTGCAGTTGATAAAGTATTAAGTTGGAAACCTTTAGAACTTCTTAAGAATGCTGCTACATTACCATTCAAGATTGCACATTTCTTAAACAAGAGAAATTGTGATGTTTATTCTAAGAGAGCTCCTAAGAAAATGTTGGTGTCTGCTAAGGCATTGGCTGATGGATATCTCGTAGACGCAGAAGGTAATAAAGTGACTGCAGCCACAGATATTAAAGGATGTTTGTGGTGGGCAAAAATAGAAGCTAATGGTGAGAAAGCTGGTACTATAGCCATTGAACAAGATGATATTGATGCTGGACTTATAGATGAAGATGGAGATGACATTAAAACACGCGTAGGTCTATTAGCAAGTCTCGGATTGACCGGGATGGAAAAAGCATGGAGTGCTGTTTCTACTGTGGGATCTGTAGCGTGGAAAGTAACTAAACACATAGCTAAGAAGTTATTTGTTGCTAAAGATAAACATATTGATGTGTATATTAGAAACGATGATGGTGAATTAGAAGTTAAGTTAAAAGGTAAAGATATTGCTAATGGTAAATATCTGATCAAACGTGATGGTAAATTCTCAGTACTTGATTCTGCATATGGTATTGATGGTGAAGTATACACCAATTCAAAACATAAAAAATGCATTCTTGAATTAGACGATATTAAAGCAGGTCTATTTGACGAAGATGGAAACAAACTTACTAAGTATCGCGGAATGAGTTTAGTCGGCGCTGCTGGCTCGATGCTCTGGAGTGGTACCAAAAAGGTCTGGGGAGCGATTGGTAAAGGAGTCAAAGGCTTAGGCACACTCATAGGCAATGTTTGGAACGGCGGAAAAGACTTCCTCTCTTCCATATTTTCCAAAATCGGTCAGGGTGTTAAGAGCACTGGATGGTTCCTCAATCGAAAGGATCTTGAGGAAGTTGTAGGAGATCGTTTACTTGATATCTATCATTTACTCTACGTTAGATTACCTAAACGTAAAGTTGTTAGTGGAGACACCGACGGTGATGGAGATCGTGATGGCTCTTACGAGGATTACATGCAACGTCAAAAAGAACGCAAAGCAGCTAAGAGTAAAGCTAAAGCAGAGAAGAAATCATCAGGTAAAAAATCAGATGATAAAGTATCTAAAGATGAAATTGATGACGTTATTAAAGATACAGTTGACAACAACGGAAGTTTCTTAGATAACTTAATTGACTTCTTAACTGTCAAAGCTTTATTAAAAGGCAATGGCGGTGGAGATGTTAAGAAAGGTTTCATCAGACGTACTTTAGGCAAGTTATTCGATACCAAAATTGCTCAGAAAGGAAAAGACATTGCTAAGAAAGGAAAAGATATTGCGTGGAACGCTACTAAAGGAGTAGGTAAAGCTGCTGGTAAAGGTGCTTGGGGCGCTGTTAAAGGTGTAGGTAAAGGTATTTTTGGTGGTGGTAAATTAGCTGGTAGAGCTGCAGCAGGTGCTGCTAGATTAGCAGCTACAGCTACTGGTTTTGCTGGTAGAGCCGCGTTCGGTGCCGCTGCTGGATTGATGACTGGTATAGCTAACATTTGGAATCCTGTAGGCTGGGGATTGTTAGCCGTGTCTATAGGTTCAACCATTTATGATATTAATAGAACTAATCCTATTGAAGCTAAATGGCAACGTGTTAAATTCAAATGGTACGGTGCTACTAAAGCTGGAGTAACTTTTGAATTTGCTCATGAAGATTATCTCAAAGATCTTGAAAAAGCAACTTTCAAAGCTATGAAAGAAGGTCGTTTCATTAGTGTATCTGAGTTAGAACATTTTGGTAGAAATACAGGAATGTTGTATAGCTCTAATGACACAGCTATATTAGACAGAATTGGTGGTGGTAACACGTTCGTAAACGACATGCGTGATGATAAAGCTAATCGTTTAGAATATCTTAAGAATTGGTATGCATGTAGATTCTATCCTACTTTCGAAATGTATACTACATTTGTTAAGAGTCATGAAGAAAATGGTGATCCGGATGATTTCCCAGATGTAACCCTGATTCCATATGCTATCACTGATAATCTCTGTGAAGAGTTTGATAAGACATGTTCAAGATTAAAACAAGAATTCAAAGACTTAGAAGACTATGAACTTGATAATCCTGAAAAATATAAAGCATGGTTGCATAAGAAACAGCAAGCAGAAGAAGACAGACGTGCATCAATGACTGAACTCGAACGTAAGTTAGAAGATTCTAAGAAATCTATTGGTGATGATGATGCATGGAACTACTCTTCTACTGCTGATAACTTCTCGCAAATGTGGTACAATTTAAAGAATTGGAACTGGATAGATGCTTCTGGTGATCTCGTATTAGGTGTAGTATCTACTTTTTCTGATACTTTTTTCGGTGCTGTTAAACAAATTGGCAACTTGTTCATGAAATCGAACAACTACGTTGCGTGGGCTGATATTCGTAAAGAAGCTTATGGTATTAGTGGCGATGCAGATATTGAGAATGTTAGACAATTAGAAGAAGTAGCTAATCGTATTTGGATGGGTAAACGCAAACAATTAACGAGAAGTGAAATTGAAGATCTTATTGATGACATGCTTGATGGTAAAGAATCTTATAAAGATTTCGTAACCACTGCTATGAACGAGTGTGAAACTGATGAAGACACTGCTAAAGTTATAGTTAACAACTATATCCTAACATGGTTCAAGAAACGTTTCATAACCGTTAATAAGTTATTCGTTGCTACTATTTGTGCTTTAACTGGCGAAAACCCAGGAGACATGCTGGATGTTGATGATATCCCAGAAGAACTTCAAGGTGAAGCTCTGGACAAATTTGCTAAAGATGCTTTGAAATTTGTTCACGATGCTGGTGCTGATGAATTCATAATGGATACTGACGCATTCTCTATGTACTTATTCAAACATGGAATAAAAGAATTAGAAGATAGTGAACTGCTCAAAGGTGAACTTTCTAAATCTGATAAACTCGATGAAGAAGTAAGTAACACTCTGAACCTCTATAAGAAATCGTGGGATAAATTATGGAGTGGAGATGTTCCAGGTGCTCTTAGTGATTTCGGTCAGGCTCTATGGGGTAGCGTTAAAGTTGTTGGTCGTACTATTGATGGTATAGGAAGTTATATCGCTTACAAATTTACTGATTGGTTTGGCGATACAGCTAATGAAGCTCAGTGGAAAGAAAGGTTTACTGTGTATAACTTACCAGAACCTATTATGACCGCAATCATGGCTGGTAATGGCGATAAGTACATTTCTATAATCGAAAAGCTTGAAGAAATAGCAACTGAAATCATCGATGGTGAAACTTCATTATGGGATTCAGATACTAGAGATGAAATTACTGCTAAAATTCATGAGTTGTGTAAAAATACATTTGCTACTCCAGATGCTGTTAACAACTTACCAAAAATAGGTCGTGAAAGCTATGCGAAACAGCTTAAACAGATGCTGAATACTAAAGAAAAATATAGTAAGTTCTACTTATATTGGTTCAAAGCTGTATTCTTGAAACAAGTTGCATTGTTGGCAACTATTGTTAGGAACATAACTCATAAGAAATCAGGTGAAATTGATGTTGATGATATTCCTGAAGATATAAGTGCTGAAGTATTGGAAGGATTCTTGAAAGAAGCTAAAGTTATTAATAACAGTGTTAATAACGTTGGTTTGAATAAAGAGTCTTATCTTCAATTCATAGGTGACACAGCAAACAGAAATAAAGACTCAAGTGCATACAAACAAGAACAAGAAGATGCTGCCGAAACTCAAAACCGTGCTAGACAAATGTTAGCTAATGCTGTTGTTTCAACAATGGGCAGCAAAGATGTAGCAAAACAGTTTAGAAATTTCAAGTTCGATTCTGTTCAACTGAGAGACGATCTTAGTCACATCACTAAGGATGTTGCTGAATTACTCAAACATATGGGTGATGATAGTAAAGATAATAGAGAATATCGATTCAATATTACTTTCAACGAATTGTGCGGTACTACATACGGTCAGGGTAAAAACAATGAACGATGTGAAGTATTTGCTGAACTCGAAGAACTCATATTTAAAGGCAATCGTGATAATGACGCTATCAATGAACAGTTGACAAAACTCGGTGAGTTAACAGCTATATTTACGTTAAATGAAAAATTAAAGATAATTGATCCAGACAATATCAAGAACAGAAAGTTACTGTTCCTCAGAGATTGGTTTAATAAACGATTCTTACCTGCTTACGTTACTTTGTTGCTCGTAGTGCAAGAATTGGGATTATGTAAACCTGATCAGAAGGTTACTCGTGAGATGGTGCTAGGTCTTGATTTTATTAGTTTCATAACAGTAATGAAACTCTGGGTCAAGTATGCTAGACCAAATATACTGGATATGAATATTGCTCCAACATTATCTTCATACGAGAAATCTCGTGGTAAAGAAGGTGAAAGTAAAGCAGTATCGGAAGCTAAAGACTTACGAGACAAACTTGAAAGTAATCTCACTCCTAAAGAAAAAGCAGAAAGAACTTATCTCAAAGACTTAAAACGAAAAGCAGATGATAGACAAATAGGTATTAGAGAACAAGGTTTGTTTGATCGTTTCCAACAAGCACCTATGCGTCAGTTGGATCAATCAGATGTACCACAGAAATATGCTAGTGGTGGTATAGTTTGGGGAGAAACTAATCTAGACTTTGGAATCGCTGGTGAAGCTGGTCCTGAATCCGTCATACCTTTAAGGAATGATAGTAGATTCGACAGTCTAATAAGTGAATCAGTTGGTATGGTCAAAGGTAGAGGCGCAGCAGAAGCTGTTTCGAATATTCTTAAAGGTAAGGCTGGACTTAATTCAGAACTTCCTGCTAAAGATTTATTCAAATCAGTATCTTCATTCTTCAAATCTACTAGCGGCGATCTAAATGGTTTATCCAGAATCCTTGATATAGATAAGTTATCCGCTAGAGACTTGTTAGCTGGATTATTTGGACTTCAGTTAATGAATCTATCCCTTATGGGTAGAGGATCACTTGATGGAAAAATGTCCACTGGTGTTACTAATAAAGATACATCGTCTGACGATACATCTCCACTTAGTAAGATCAAGAACATGTTCTCTTCACTAGGCGACTCAATAGCTAACAATGGTATAGTTGGAACTATAAGTAATGGTGTATCCTCGTTTATGGGTTCAGCTAGTTCTGTAGTTAGTGGAATAGCAAATACATTTACTGGTGGTAGTTCTAATATTAAACCTGCAAGTAGTACTAGAGGCGGTTCTGATGTTAATAAGGCTAACATGATGAAAATCTGGAAAGCTCTTAAATCAGCAGGATGGACTGAAGAAAGTATTGCTGGATTGTTAGGTAATATTAAGAAAGAATCTGGTATCGAATCTGTTCGTATGCAAGGTGACTTAGCTAGAGATAGATCTAAGAGTAACAAGTATACTGCTAACTGTGAGAATAACAAACAAAGCTTTATTAGAGATAGTGTTGGATATGGTTTATGTCAATGGACTTATCCTACTAGAAAAGCAGCTTTGTATGATTTTGCACATGAACGTAAAAAATCTATTGGTGATTTTGATACTCAAGTTGAATTCATTAAGCATGAAGTAAGTTCTAACTATCCTGGTGTTCTCAAACAAGTCAAGTCTTGTAAGGATGTTGTTAAAGCTACTGAAATCATATTGAAGAAATATGAACAGCCAGCTAAAATGAATGATCCTGCAGAACTTAGAGAACGTGCTGGATATGCTGTTGAAATATACAAGATGTTATCAGGTGTATCGGAAGCAGATTTGGATGCAGGTATTGTTAGAGGTAGTGGTTCTCGTAATGATGGTACTATGGTAAATACTGGAGCAGGCGCTGCCGGTAGTCCTCAAAACGATGGTGCTGCAGGTAGTCCTCAGAACGATGGTTCTTCAAGTAGTTATCAGAATGATGGTAGTATTAGCAATGGTGACGTTGCATTACCAACTCAGAGCAATGTAATCACTTCTCAATTTGGTCCTAGAAATGTTAAAGGTGGTTCTAAGAATCATCGTGGTATAGACCTAAGAGCTAGAACAGGTGATCCTATTTTCAGTATGATGGATGGTGTGGTTCAAGATACTAATGGTAAATACAATTCTATTGCTATTGACCATGGAAATGGAATCGCAGCTAAATACTTACACAATAGTCAGATCTTAACTAGTCCTGGTCAATCGGTACATAAAGGCGACGTTATTGCATTAGCTGGCGGTAAGGGACCTAAAGGTGCTACGCAGTATGCTTCACATTTACATTTAGGTATTACTAAGAATGGACAGACTCTCGACCCTGAAGTATTCTTACGTAGTCACGGCATAGATCTCAAAATCAAAGACGGTGGTGCTGCTCATGGAGCTCCTGCTTCGGATGCAGATACCATTGGAGATTCAGGTTCTAAAGCAGAAATGATTAAGAACTTAAGTATCGTACCAACTGCTGCAAGTAATGTATTAGATAGACAAAGTAACATTAGTTCCACACCGTTCGTTAGTCATCAGCAGAGGAATCAAATCTCCACTAGCCCTGTTAAAGCAGGTGAAGATATGGATACTTCTACTGTTATGGATCAACAGAAATTATCAGAATTGCAGATAATGGCTAACTTACTGAAGGATATCAAAGATATTCTTATTGCTGATGATAAGCAAGAAGTTTCTGAGAAACCTCAAACTGTAGCTAAACCATCAGAGGATACAAGTAAGTTAGACAGACTGATAACAGCTATCACTGATCTTACTAGAAGTATCTCAAGTAAAACAGATACAGGAACTACTAAACCAGCTCCTTCTGTTAGACCTAGTGCTTCTAAAGAACGTAGTTTTGGATTCCCGTTGAACATTGCAAAAGCATAAGAAAACATAAGTAACAACCATACCCTATCCCGCCTCGGTGCGGGATAGGTGGTATGGTTTATCCGGGCATATTGTGAAATGTTATAAATTTATAAGTGGAGTTAGCCATGAGTAGAACTATTTTACGTGACGAGGATGATAGTTGGATAAGAGTTCCTTATCAAGTGAAACTTGGTGACGAATTCGTTTCCATGCGTAAGATGATGGAAGATGCCGTATCTGAAAGTTTTGGTGCCACTAGTAACAAGAATATTGCTAAGACTTTTGATAATCAATTCGCTGTCACTGAACAATATCAAAGAGATATCTTAGATAAACCGTATTATAGAGATACTAGAGTTGGCGGTAACGATGCTATTAATTGTATATGGCAATTTTGTAAAGATGATGATATTGTTTATGATTTAACTACTACTCAAAAAGAAAGTGGTAATGGATTAGGTAGGGTGTATGCTACTACTACTGAGAAGAATCAACAGATATGCTGGTTCACTTTTGGTGTGCCTTTCTATACTCCAATGGCTGCATTTTACAAAAACTCTTTTAATGATGAGTTAATAGAATTAAACAACACTGGTAATACGTCACTAACTTTAGGAAAGATATTTGGTAGTGCTTTTAGTTTAGTAGTATTCTTACCACTATTACCTATTAGATTATTTGGTTATTTGAGTAAAAGAACAAGAAATACATATCCTGTAAATAGATTCTATGAATTAAGATCTTGTATGCCTTTGTATTATCAATATGTAGATACTATCTTAGCTCAATGGTTAGTAGATGTTGGTATTTACAACAACGGTAATCCTGGTCATGAAGGTGATGAAAACTGGGTTAAATCTCGTCAAAACTCTATGGCAGGGACTAGTGTCAGTGATTTATATACCAATAACAATGTAACCGCTAATAATAATCTATTACACAGAACAGGTAGTAGTTGGAGTGCAAGTGCTGATATGGTTCCAGATGCATTAAAAGCAACAGGTGCTAGTATTTGGGATATACTCAAACGAAGAGCTAATGTTGTATGGGGTGCTGATACTAGCAATGAAGTTGCTAATTCGTGGGATGACAAATACGAGCGCTTAGTTAAAGAATTTTTCCAAACCGATGAGAATGGTGTTTACATAAATAAGAAAGATAAACCTAACTGGTGGCAAGATAAATATAACGAACTAAAATCAGAGAATATAAATCTAACTGAAAAAGATGGATTGGCTAGTTATTCAGAGAATCCATGGGTAGAAAATGCTGATTGGGCAACTGCTTTTAAATCAAGTGCATTGGGTGCCACTCAGTTTGTTGGTTTTAGAGTAGATAAAAGTATAGATTCTAGTGAATCATTTAGCAATAGTACAAGTCCTAGTTCATTTGCTGAATCATTTAACTCTACTGTTCAAGAGAAACAAAGATTAGCTATAGAAACTGGTTTGAAAGGCGCTAATACTGGTGTAGCTGCAGCAGATGCTGTTATCAATTTCTCTAAGAATCTTCTTAGTACAGTTTTTGATAAATTAAAAGCTATCGATGTTACAGGTATATCTGATATAGCTTCTGCTGCTATAGGTGGTGCTTATATAGATATTCCTGAAATGTATGCAGGATCGTCTTTTAGTACTAGTCACAGTATTAATCTACAACTCCGTTCCCCTTACGGTGATTACATTAGTATCTATCAATCAATCATTGTACCTTTAGCATTGATTATGGCTGGTGCTCTTCCTAGAGCTGCTGGTTCTGAATCATATGTACAGCCATTCTTGTGTAGAGTATACTGTAAAGGTATGTTCTCAGTACCTATGGGTATTATAGATAGTTTATCTATTAAACGTGGTGCATCTGAATTTGGTTGGACTTATAATAACTTACCAACTTGTGTTGATGTTAGTATAAGTATTAAAGATATGTCACCTATTATGTATTTGCAGATTAATAATGAATACTTTCATGGTATCTTTGAAACTGATAATGCATTTAGAGAATACATGATGACTCTATCTGGTTTAGGATTATTTGAACGTATTTCTATGTTTAGTAGAATAAGAAGAAACATTCAATTCGCTGCACATAGATTACGTAATCAATTATTCAATTCAGCATTTTGGACTAATCAAGCTGCTGAATTTGCACCAGTTCGTATCGTATCTGCATTCGTGCCATTGACTACTATTAGCAGATCTAAATAAAAGTATATCTCACCTGCCAATTGGCAGGTGAGATATTTGCTTATTCTATTACATTAGGTAATAATGATTTTTCATATTTTTCACATATAACAATCAAATCTGTACTTGCTATATCCCAGATATGATAGATAACACGCAATACATCTGAACTGAATCTTACTTTTAACTCAGATGCTACGTATACATCAATATCTTTCTTACGAGCAGCAGCAGATACTTTAACATTTTTACTATCTTCTACTAATGTTGCTCTCTGTTTCTTAAGCCAGGTTTGAACACCAGCTAATCCTTTTAATACAGGAGATTGATTTTTAACAGGTAGTCTACTTGTAATTTCGTTGATGTATTTCATACATACTTCGAAGTTATCAGGAGCATATCCCAGCTCTAATACTGATCCAGTAACTCTACTATCGAAAAGTTCTGACATATCAATCTTATCATTTACTATATCGATAGCGATACCTATTGCTTTTAGTTTATTAACAATAGTTTCAATTGGTTTAGCTGCTGTAGCAATGTTATCTAACTTATTAGCATGTTTTTCTAATATGTCATAACACTCTATAGTTGCTTTAGCTATATTAATAAAAGCTTCATGTTTAAAAGCAGTTACTTTAGTTTTACCTAATTTGTTTTCATCTGCATGTTTGAGATATAACTTAAGTTTAGTTTTCCAAACTTTAGATAAAACTGATTTGTTAACTAATAAACGTTCAGCGTGATTTTTAACAAAAGCAACTGTATGTAAAAATGCTACTGAAGTTTTCTTAGCTAATTTAAATGCTACTGGTAAGATATCACGTACTATAGTTGCTGTTAAACCAACACCTGCTTCAATCAGAACTCTACCACCTATACCTACTTGTTTAGCTATATTAACTACCGCAGGAATGAAGAATCCTTCTTGACCTAGTTGAAGATTGAATTGTTCGGATAATTTAACATATCGTTTGTAAATCATCCCGAAACTTTCATCCATATCTCCCATGTCTCCCATATCACCCATATCACCACCCATATCAGAACCACCAGCTTCACTGGGTTCTGCCTCAGGTACTGTTTTCTCAGCAGGTGTTATTTCAGCATCAATAATTGCAGCATCTGCAGCATCTGCATTGCCACCAGAACAACCAGGACAACTAGCTATTTCAACTCCAGATGGTGAAGCATATTCCATATTCTTCTTAGAGATGATTTTAGTTATTCTTATCTGAAAACTATTCATAGCTGATAATGTTTCTTCTGATAACTCTGATCCATCATCCATCTGAAGTTCATCTTCATCTTCTTCAGGTTCTTCTGTATGTTCTTCACGATATTCTTCATCATCTTCTTTATCTTGTTTCTGAAGTTCTTGTGTTTCATCTAACGCTTCTGTTACTTCTTTTGGTTTAACAGGTTTAGATGGAGTTTCAGAAAATGATTGGATATTCTTCTCTTCATCTTTATCTACTGAAAAGACAGCATCGAACATTATCATAATAAATAGTCCTTTGGTTATTACATATAACATACCCGCAATACTAGCATCATATGACTGTCTCAAGAAAGTTAGCTCGGAAATCCCGAACAAAAATTTAAAATTACCTTTTCGCGAAAGGAGTTTATAATGAACAATAAAGAAAGACAAGATAGCCGTAAGTTATTGGCTTACCTTGTGTGTAGTGATATGATCAAGTCTGCTATCGATAACTCAGGTAGCATCAATACTGCTGATCCTATCGGTGTTACTAACATTATAGCTGAAAAATTACATAAAGCTGCAACTAAAAAGGAGCACAAATAAATGTCTATAATCAACCAAAATAGTTCTGCTTTTGCTCCAATCATTGGTAACGATGAATTTGTCAAATCAGCTCCTAACTTACGTATCAATTCATCAGTAAGTGTTATTTCTAATGTTGTTGATATGATAGCTCAGAAAGTAGAAATGGAATGTGAATTATCTAAGAAACCATTCTCTCCTGAATTAGTTATCAAGATGTATGATAAAGTTAAACAAGATAAGAATAATGGTACTTTATTTGAAAAGTTAGATGATGTATCTAAGAAGTTAGGTGCTAATATTCTTAATGTATTTAACACTATTCAGTATGAAGTAAAACCAACTGTAGATAAATTACAGTCTGAAATCTTAGCTATGACTAATAAGATTTTAGGTGATGATGAAGTTGTAGATGATGAAGGTAATTCTACTGTTGATGTGGTTGATGAAGATACAGAAGAAGTTATCGAAGAAGCTGGTGGTGGTGAAGAAGCAGAAGAATGTTTCAAATCAGCTACTAAAATGAATAGTGGATTTGATAGTGTAGTAAGATTATACTTAGATAAGAAATTAGAAGTTGAAAATATAACTCCTGATGAAGTAGGTGAAGAAACTATCAAAGAATCTATTGCTAATATTGATACTGAATCTCAGATCAAAGAAGATGCAGCTACTGAAGCATGGAATCTTATTTCCAATAGTTATAACTTAAGGAAATTCATGTATGAGTTATGCGCAGATAGTGCTAAAAATGGTAATTATTTTAAGTGTGTTACTAATATTAAACATGCTGTAAATGTAGTTAAACCAGCATTATTAGCATGGAAGAAAACTTTTGTTAATACTACTGATAAGATTAATGAAAAGATTCATGCTAATATTGATAAAGCTCTTACAGTTATCACTACAGGTCTGTATACTTTAAATCAGATTAATAAGATTTATAAAGAAAAGAATACTATTGTTCTCACTGTAGATGATAAGAAGATATTAGTTAACAGAGAAAATATGAAAGCTAATAATTTAACTAATGATGATGTAGTTAAACATCTACGTGTTAAATATTTTAGCAGTCATAGAAATATTCCATCTTCAGGTATTAGTGCTAGAGAAATTCTTAGTAACAAAGAAAAAGTTGCTAAGACTTATGAAGCTGATCTTAATAGTAGAAAACTTCGTGCTCTGAGTAATAGACATAGTGCTATGGCTAGTGCTATGAAATCAGTATTAACTACTTACTTAGAGAATACTGATCCCACTAAACTACCTAGTGGAGTAGATGGTAAATTATTTGCTAAGCACAATGCTTCTATTATCAATAGTTTTGCTAAACGTTTAGAGAGTAAAAACGATACTAACTTACAGAGTTCACTTTTTGACTTTGTTATTGATATGTGGCATCGTAATACTCCTGTAGCTAAAGCACATAAACTATTTGGTCAGGAAGTAGTTAATCATTTGAAATTAGAACCATCTATGGAAGATATGCATATCAAGATGATAGATACTTCTGTAGCTGTTGATATAGCAACTGATTTCATTGTAGACAAACTTTGTGTGATTGATAAATAAAATAAAACTCTAGTGGGCGACAATGCCCACTAGAGTAATTTCGTTTTATAAAATTTCACACTCACTTAGAGGAATAGGATTCATCGGTATACCGCAATGAACAATATACTTGTGTTTAAGTTTGGTACTATTATGTTTCTTACTTCCTTTAATTGCTTGACGTTGTAACTCAAATAAGTTATCTTTTAATTCCTTTAAAGTAATAGGTGTGAAATTCCTTCCTAAAACTTTAATAGGTTTATTAACAATGTATTTTTCAATTATAGACATTGGTATTCTGAGTTGTATCGATTCACTATGCTGAAGACCCAGAGATTCTTCTGTATCAAATGAAAAGAAAATACATTTAGCTGTTAACGGTAGTCTACCTCTATTAAGAAAGTCAAGAACATCTTCATCTGTAACTGAAGTCTTATGAAGAAACGTTTTAGTACGTTCTTGATAGTTATCAAATACACGTTTATGAAAAAGTTCTTTATCTAACTTATATATATCTTCCGGTGAACACACGCCATACTCAGCAAGAAGTTTAGTTGCATAGTTCTGCTTGTTATATACGCAATGATACAGATACAACTCATTGTTGTCTTGCATGTGTTCTAAGTAAACATTACCCAACATAGTTCATCCTTATTCTGTAAAGGTTGTAGTTTCAGTAGTATTGTTAGTGAGAGCAACATAAGTGATGTCAACTTGTTTGTTAAGAGATAACAAGTTATCATCAGTTAACTCTAACTTTCTAGCTACTGATGGTTGTGCATCTTCATCTGTAAAGATGAATGTCTGTAAAGTAGTATCACCATTCACACCCAACAAATCAAAATGATCAATATAGTCACTCATTTGTTCTTTAACTTGTTTGAATATATCAAGCATAGAAATAGTTTTACTATCTATAGCTTCTTCAATCGCTGCACAAGTCATTTCAGTTATCTTGTTCTGAATAGATAAATCTTGTTTAACGTATGAAGGTACATAACAAACAATCTTGAATGACAATTCGATATTTTGTTTCTCAGTGATTTCATCACCTCTATTGATGATAGACATGCCTGTTGATCTAACACATCTGAAGTAGATATTAGTTCTTTCAAGTAACTGATCTTGAATATTTCTAACTGTAGTAAAGTATCCATCAAGGATCTTATACATATTAGTTTGGAAATTGAGTTCAGCAGTACGATCAGAGAAGAATATCTTAGCATCTAAGAACATAGCAGTTATGTAGTAAATCTTCTGAGCATCAACACTAACTACAGGTTGGTTATCAGGACCATAAATAATATCACCTTTACGATGTTTATATACAGGTCTATCATTAATATCTAAAACAGGATCACCAACTGAATGTAATTTACGTATATGTAAATTATCTTGATCATCTACTTCAAATCTAAGGAATCCCTTATTAGTACGTTCATACACATCTTCTTCATAGTGAGCAGGAACATCTGATTCATATACAGCATATGTTCTTCTAGTTGAAGATGCTTCAATATTACAGTTCATCACATCTTTAAGTGATTTACCCAAAGATAATGTTAAATATTGTCTTGACAATGCTAAGTACAGTGTAGTATATGATTCAGGAACACCTTGAGTTATTTTAGCTGATGGCTCTACTACAGTACTTACTAAGGACATTCTGCTAACCATGAAAACTAAATGGAAATCAGAAACTAAATCAATTACTTGTTCAGTAGTAACAACACCGTTATTAGATTGAGGGAAGTTAATACCTATTCCGTTGTCATCAGTGAGATGATAACTAGTTGGAATAGTAAACTGATAAATAGAACGCCCTGTTACTTGATCATCATACACCCACTGACATTCAGTACCAGCCCATAATCCATCTCTAGAATAAGTAGTTGCATAGATCTTAATATCTGATTCACTAAGAGCTTTTACTTCATCTGATTTGTATACAGAGAAAGTAACAACATATTCACCTATATCGCTATGAGCTATCTTAGCACCAAAACTAAGCATCTTTTCAGCCATATCAGCATTATCATCTTCAAATATTACTTTCTTAACATCTGGAGTATATAAGTCATAAGCTATAACTGATGGATAAGAACTAGAAATATCTACTCGTAAGTGATATGGAGATTTTAAGATCTGATGACTATTGAGATATTCAGCCAATGCATCTTTTTCCATATCTACAATAGCTCTCATAGCTGTATCATCTAACGGAACTACTGAATCAGCATCTTGATTATATTCGTATAGAGCAGTAGGTAAAATAGTAATACTGTTATCAGCAGTTTGATACAAGAATGGTGAATGATTTCTATCAGTAGCATAAGATCCATACATCTTAATCTGAGTAGTAACAGATGGAATAATGGAACCTGAGCCATCTTTAATTACTCTATATGCATAGTAAATTCTATCAGTAACATTATCTAAGAATTTCTTAACATAGAAACCTTGATCATTCATGTAAGCTGACATTTCAGCTTCAGTAATAGGTACACCTTGATATAAAGATCCATTAACTATTCTTTCACGTAGTACATCTACTGAAGTAGCATCAGAACCACCCATAATAGCATCTGCAGATAGTGTTAATGAATACTCAAAAGGTAACTTCTTGAACATAGCTGAATAAACAGGATCTTCACGTAAACCTGGAGTAAAATTAGCACTAATAGAAGATACTGATATATTAGTAGTATCAATATTTAATTCACCTAAGGTAGTATAGATTTCAATAATAATCTTATTACCCATTTGGTTATTGTCAAAATAAATCTGAGGAATAGTTATCTTAACAGTATTAATATCTGATAATACTTGAACTAATGCAGTTGGTACTAATGCATCATACACTAAAAAAGATTGAGACTGAGATAATTCAATATACTCACCATTGATCACTGTAAATATACGTAATGCATAGAAAGAGTTATTATAAACTATTTTCTTAACATAACCTGTTTCAGCTATAAGTGATTCTTCTACTGTTGATTTAGCAAATTGATAGATTGGCATATCAATAACGATATAGTCTAATCCCTTATAAGTTAAATCATATTTCTCAACTATATTAGTAGTTAACTTGTGTAGCGGATTGATTTCTTCAGTATCAAAAATAGTAGTAAAAGTATTAGTATAATTATTGATAAGAATGTTAATTGGGTAATACATTCCAAATACATATTTACCTACTGTAAATACTGTATCTCTAGGAATCTTAACTAACTTGTAATTAGAATTATAAGCAATACTATTAGTGATAAGATATTTCTTAGGTAAAGTGAATCTGACAATAGTGTTAGCAGGTGTTGCATACATATTAGTGTAATCAAAATCACTCATATGGTTGAATAGATCTTCCATACTCTCAGCTCTTTTAGGATAGAGAGTTGGTAATTTTTCATCCATAGTTTTAATAACATTTGCTGCAATAGAAGAACCAAATTCCAACAATTGACAAAAAGGAGTATTAGGATCAGCTATAGTTATTTTACCATCTAATCTATTTTGCATTTCATCCAACGCCAATTTAGCAATAGTCATTGGATTTCTTAAACTATCTATTAGTATCGTTTTATCATCAAACATAAGATCCTCCACGATCTATATACTTATTTGGTGGAACGAGATTCTCCATAATAATCAGCATTAGTTTTCCAGATAAGTTCTAGATCACCTACTGAACTATTAACTATGAGTGGAATACCAGCAAAGTTATTGTTAAGTGATCCTAACATAGTGGTTGTATCTAAATTATCCCAACTATCAACTTGAGGTGCATAACGTCTTACTAATTTGTTAAAATCAGTAAGTATTCCGGGATCGTTATACTTAACATCATTAGCTGTAAATGGAATACTAAAATTCATCGCTGATGAAATTGTTACTTCATCGTGATTAACATTAAAGATAGCACCTATTGGAACAGATTTAGGAAAACAACCTGTAGCTTTTCCCCACCAGAGAATTTTCTTACGACTAACATCAGTAATGAATCTATATATAGATACTGTATAGTTTAATCGTTGTTCATAAATATCATCTGGATAAGCCATAGTTACACCTTTGGCTTGTAGTGCCATCATCAAACACCAGTAATGGAATATTGCTAAGATAATAGAACCTTGAATATCTCTAAACTCTAAAGACAATTCAGTAGATCTATTATTCATATCTGAACCTTTAACAAAAGTGAAATCACCTGAATGGAAATCACCTTCTGTTGCTTCAGTTTCAATATTAAAATCAGGCCAACCAGACATACCTTTTAATCCATTACACAATGGAATAAAGAATGGATTGTAAATATCTAGTAAAGGTGATTTAAATGCAAGATCACTACTAAAGTTATAGATTTCATCATTGGTAGTTGGTTTTACTATATTAATAAGAGTTCCTCTAGTTAATCTAGTATCTAACAAACATCTTATCATAAAAGCAACTGTATCTGGTTTATCAGAAGCTAAGGTTGCCATTACTGGATGTTGTTTTAGATTACCCGTAGTCATATTTAATCTAGGTCTGGTTATAAAAGTATAGCCATAGTTCATAGCGTTTAGAGGAACTAATGCAGTACCATGTCTATCTAAACGAGATAAGAAGTTTTGAAAGATATTATCATAGTTACCAGCACCCATGGCTTTGTATGATTGGTTGATAATATTTTTAGCATTAGTATCATAAGTATTAGATCCAACCGTTTTAGTGATTATAGGATCGGTATCAGTAACAGTAACTTTGTTATCTGCATTACTTGCATTACTTACTACTTGCTGTGCAATAGTAGAAATCGGTGAGATATTTTTTGCTTTATTTGCATTGTTTAATATTTGTTGTGCAATGGTAGAAATTGCAGAGAAATTTGAATCTGCCATAGACAAAATCCTTACTAAAATTAGTGATGACTGATTAGCCACTCAATTTAAATCATAGAATGGTTCACCGACGTATTCCCTTATTTTGCGTCGGTAAAAACTTTAACTCGAGTTCAATAAAATTTAAGGAATAATTAACTATGAGCGTTCATGCTGGTGAAAGTGCGAATGGTGGATTAGGTCAACTTCTAAACACTATTCAGATGATTGAAGACCATGCCGGAATGAGTTTAACTCAATACGTACGCCGTTCGATGATAAATTCACGCGTGTTTATCGAACAAAGTCTTGCCGGTGAAGAAATTATGAATCCGTTGTTGTTGAACATTATGAATCTGTATGTTGGTTTTGTTACAACAGCTATGGGAATGAATCAGTATATCAGTAACACACAACGTGTACGTGACATCATGAACGTTGTTGCAACTGAAAGTTTTGAAGCTAAACCTATTGATGCTGGTGCAGAAATGACTGCTTATTTTGCTAGTTTCGATAATTCTGCAGTTATTGATGAAAGTGTTGCAGGAGAAGCAAAAGTAGTTTCACCTGAATATAAAGATCCAACTTTACCATCAGGTCGTATTATTAAAGTTGATTTTGATGTAGCTGGTAATAAATTCTCAATCAATATGTTCTTACAGTTACAACCTACTTTTATTCCTAGTGAGGTTGCTAAACAGTTTATTCAGATGAATTTCACTCCATCATTAAGACAACGTTGGATGCAAGTATCTGCTGGTGAAATCAGCATGATCAATGACCTTATCTTAGGTTCTGATTTACGTAAACAACGTCTTAAAGCAATGAAAAATGATAAGACTGGTGTATTACAGCAGATGTTAGATAGACAGTCTAACTCTTTATTCAATTCCTGGTTGAAGTTAGGTCAGGTAACTCCTGAACGTCAGAACATTGCTAACACTATTCTCATTTTTGAAAAGAATAGTTTTGATAGAGCTTGCAACAGCGCAGGATTGAAATTTAGTGTATATGCTAATAGACAGAAATTCTTCAACAAAACATTTAGTTTGATGGTAGCTACCGTTGATCCTATGTATAATAAAGTTACTATTTATTATCATGGTCTACCAGAAGCATCTACCTTTACCTTTGAACAATTGAAGAAAAATGCTAAAACAGAAGCTACTGATATTTTAGCTATGATGAAAAATTATGCACAGGGTATGGCCCCTAAATTCTAATGAGGTGTAAGTAGATGATTCTTGATGTTTTTGCTAATCTAGCTAATGCGCTAGTAGCTACAGCTAAACGTGATATAACAATCAAATCTTTACACAAAGAAGATGTTATTGATCTGATTAAAACTAACATTAGTATTCATAACAATATTGTTAATGCATTAGAAGTTCGTTCAGATAAAGATATGAACAATTGGATGAATACTGTTGTTAAACCAGCATTATCACGTTCTAGTGAAAGAAGTAAAGATATTTATTTCGAATATGTAAAAGGTTTAAATGGTAAAGCTAGATCTTATGAAGATCATAGAGCTTTTGATTCCATTGCTGCTGCTAATAAGAAATTCATTAAAATCTTAACTGAAATCAATAAGAATATTGATGAATTATTCGAAAATAAGAAAGTAGATATCTATGATACTAGAATGTCTCAAGTAGCTATTTTAGGTATAATTAAACATAGTGATATTGTAGCTAATTTCTCATTATACTTATATAGCTTTGTAGTACGTGTTGCTGATGGTAGTACAACTAGTATTCCTAGATATCGTGATGTATTTATGGCTGAGAATGTAGCTAAAGTAGCTATGATTACTAACAAAGTTGTAGCACATAAAGGTGAATACGAATTCTTGAACAATGTTAGAAAATTGAAAGCTAAAGGTGCTGATTTAATTTTAGGTGCTAATGGTTCTTTCTCATTTCCTGATTTTGTAAATAGAGGATTTTATACACCTGATATTTTGGATACATTACTTAGTGCATTATCTTGTTTGAATATTTTCAGTGCTATAGGTAATTTAATTGTTGATTATAAGATTGATAGAAATAATCGAGATAAAGAAATTAAAGAATGGTTAGAAAACCATGTAGCTTTGTTAAGATTAGATCTTGAAGATCCTAATAAGAATAGTGCTGAGAAAGCCAAATTGATTAAGATCATCAAAGCTTATGATGAAAAAATCGCTGAGTATGATGAACGTATCAGAAAATTTGAAGAGGAACAATAATGTTTGCTAATGAAGATATGCTAGTCACTAGTGATGATTCAGTAGTGATTGAATATATCCATAAATTATACACATTAGAGTTATTGAGAAAAATACACGAAAATGATGTAACTTATGGATTGACTTATCAATTTGGTGTACTATCTGGTGCAGCATGGAAAGATGATCCTGTTTTAGTAAAGAACTTCCAATTAACTCACAAGAAAGAATTAATGGAATTTGGTGCTTATAAAGTAAAATGTGCTTTAACAGATCTAGTTAACTATGTTGATAAATTATCAACTTGTATCTATGCTGATGTTCCGTTAGATCCACAAGAATTAAATAGTGTTTATCAAGGTGTTGAAAACTTCTTAAGAACTATAGTTAGTGGTAGAGATTGGTTAACTGCTTATTGTAGAAATTTAAGTAAAAGTACTTATAGTGATCTTTCTATTCTAGAACGATTAGTTATGAATGTTTTCAATAACTTTACTGAAAAACATCGTGATTTAAGTACTGAACCTATTAAGAAAAGATATGGACCTAGAAGAGGTGAATTAAATAATAGACACGTATATAGCAATGTAGATAAGATTTTCACTGCTGTAGGTAAAACTATTAGTGCTTTAAGTGAAAATATTGTCAATTCTATATATGGAACTGATACTAAAAGATATAACGATGAAAGAAATGTTTTACATGTCTTAGTAACATTCTTATCATTGTTAATTCATTTACGTATTCCTAATTCTATTCATCCTAATTCTTTAGATAGGTTATATGATAAATTTATCAAGAAGAATGGTTTTGGTGTTGATGAAATTCAACATGCAAGACAGTTCAGTGGTTGTACTGAATTAGAAGTTCTAGTTGAAGATTGTTCTATGTTAGACTCTATTCCTATCGTTATGCAGAACGAAGTGAATTCACATGAGAATATACACAGAACTATTATTCAACGTGATAACAATAACGACAATGGAGATAGTTTGATTGAAAGATATTTAGTTACTAAGCTATTATCTGCACCATCATGCTAATATCCATCGTAATAATATAGTTGAACCAAAAGGTTGGGGGATCTTTAATTCGACTATGTAACAAACAGTATCATTTCTGCAGATGATACATTTTTTTATGAGTTATTTAACTCCGGAGATTTATTTAACTATGAAAAATTCTATGAGTGAATTATTCCCAGGCTGCGAAGCCCTTATGGAAGATGTTGAAATCAACAACAACGTAACTGTTCCAACTGAAGATGCTGAACAGATCGAAGAAGCTGGTGTTGTAGAAGGCGAAGCTCAGGCTACTGAAACTGCTGAAATCGAATCTGATGCTAACGAAACCGAAGCTGCTGCTACTGCGTTTGCTCGTCAGTTTGGTGAACTGTGCGACATGCAAGCTCACATCGAAACCTATGGTGTTGACCGTACTTTCTTAGCTCTGTGCAATAAAGACAACATCCTTGGTCGTGCTTTCGGTATTCAGATGCCTGCTTGCGAATCTTTTGATACTGTTGGTTCTCCATATTCTCCACTGTCTATCGCTTGCGTTGAAGCTATGGGTGATGGTATGTGGGATACCTTCAAGAAATGGGTTCAGAAGATTTGGACTAAGATCAAACAGTTCTTCATTCGTATTGCTGACTGGTTCCGTGAGATCATGGGTAACAACAACATGCGTTGGCACCGTTATAAAACATGGTACGACAAAAATGTCAACAACGGCAATCTTAAGTTCAAAGAGAAAGGCGGAAAAAATTCAGATGTAAAACTCAGTTTACCTGAAACCGATAGCAATGGTATCGCTACAGATAAAGTCGCAGATATTATGAAAACTTTTGACGAAAAAGTTTTAAATAAGAGTGTGTGGGGTAAATTGACAGACGCTGTTAACGATATCTACAGTCAATCGGCTGATTTTTTGCAAAATAGAACTTCTGGTGCGTCAGATGCAGGACTTCGCGGTGCTGGTGCGCAGACAGTATACAATGGTTATCAATCATTTGGTAATGAACGTTCAAAAGACGAAAATAAAGAAATCAAGAAACTATTAGAAGGAATTGATGACGTCAAAGAAAAGCTCAAAGACAAGAAATTCCAAAAATACACTAATCAGGAAATGGATCAGTGGTTGAAAAAAGCCAAATTAAGCTCTATCGATGATCTGAAAAAGAAATACAAAGAATGTCTGGATTATGCAGAAACAGCGATTAAACGTGCTGAAGCGTTTGAGCGCGTGAAACAGGGTTTTGACAATGCAGTTAAGATGAACTTCGATAAACTCAACAATGCAATTCAGCGTGAAACCGGTAACTCAATGGGTGCTAAGTCTAGACAGAAGCTCTCTGATAACGTGAATACAATCAATAAAGTTGTATTCAAAACAGGTGTAATCCCTATGTTTACTAACAAAATTATTACCTGTAACTTTAAGTTAATGAGTGCTTTACAGTCTTGCACCACCTCTGGTAATCTGAACGATGAGTAATCGATAAAACGTTTATTTATTTAATATCTATCTCTCTCCCGAATTCGGGAGAGAGATGTTTTTCGTTTATTTTTCAAAAATATATCATTGCTCTGATTAGCATAGATGATTGCGATTCTAGATTAACATCATCTTATCTCATTTAACTATTCTAGAATAAAGGAAAAAATTATGGAAAATAATGAAATATTAGAAAAATGGACAAAACATTTAAATGACATTGGTTGTCACATTGATGGTGAAGAATGGTATGTTAATACTTTAACTGATAATATTGTTAAGATTCTCCCGAATCTTTATAAAGGTATCACAACGAAAATATTATCAATCGTCTTCGATAATACAGTGATTACGTTTGAACCTGATGAAGAAAAATACCTCAAAGATAACGGCTTTGAAGAATTATTTCCAAAGCAGGCACCTGCACCTGCTGCGGCAACATCTCATGCACCTAATCAGTTAAATGCGTTAATCGCAAAAATCTGTCAGGTCATCAAAGGGAAACAGTTGTCTGGCAAAGATCTTGACAAGGTCATTCAGAGTCAGGTTTCAATAGATAGCATTCCAGTTCCTGCTAATGTAGGATACGACGATACTGAATTGAACTCAATAGTTCGGACAACCGACTATCCGGAATTCGAAACGGATGAAAAAGGGAAGACAAGGAATAAAGATGGAATACTTAAGTGTGCCATAGCCAAATATGGCGAAGCAAAAGTATATCACTATTCTAATCTACTCCGATTCATTGGTGCGTCGTTAAGAATGTTTGATCCTACTTCGGCACCAGCAACTGTTTAATATATAGATTATCTATATCTGTCTGTAACCAAAATACACTCCAGCGATGGGGTGTATTTTTTTGCTCAAGGAAAAGTTATGAAGGATAATGAAGCTTTAGACAAATTAGTAAAATATTTAAATGGTATTGGTTGTTGGGTTGAAAAAGAGGAATTTGAAAACTATTATCTCTCACGCAACATAATAAGAATTCTACCATACAAATATAAAGACCTCGTGTCGAAAGTGCTGGCTTATGGCAAGTTCAACGAAATTAAATTCACACCTGATGAGGAAAAATTTCTCAGAGAACATGGCTTAGTGGAATTTTTAGACGATAACAAGAAAGTATGATTGATACTATATCGTCATACTCGAAATACACTTCAATATCTGAAGTGTATTTTTTATTATATTACTTAACCTGACGTTAGTATCAAGGTAGTTAGGAATGCTATGACTATTTTAACTGAAGAACCATAGAGGGTTATACGAATAATGTTTGATTTTGATTATATCGTCGGCGAAGAAGCCGTAGACTTCCAAGTAAACTCTAAATTAGGTAGAAGTTTAACTGAAATATTTGCAGATGTTCATAAATTTAAAGCATCTATTAACTATGATAGAACCGCCAACAATGAAGAAGCTCGTCGTGAATTTCGTATAGCTCAAGTATGCGAATACGTGATGAAAACTACTTTACCTAAGTTTGTTAAAGTAGTTAGAGAATGTTGTAATCTTGATATAAGAAGTATTAGTTGTTTAGGTGGTGAGAGTTACGGTATATGTGGATTCTTTGCTATCAACATTGATATCTCAGATATTCACGATGCTATGTATGAAATCATTTCTAGATCATCAGGTGCTCATACTTACGTATCTAATAAGACTGAAGATTACATTAATGAAATAGCTTCTATGGCTGATAACTTTAATGCTTTTGAATCTAAATTAGATTCTAAAGTATTTGGTAAGAGTAAGAAACCTATTTATGTATCTAAAGTTTACTTTGATATCAATATGGCATTCTTAGCTGATGATTTTGTATCTGCTGATGTAGTAGAACCACTAACACCACAAGAACTAGCTGCTATCATGATGCATGAAATCGGACACGCTATGTCTACGATTGAACATGCTGCTGATGCATACTTCATGCATAGTCGTATTAAAGAGATTACTGTTAATCTTAAGAATAAAGATATGACTGAAGAAGAAAGTTTAGAGTTACTTAAACAGATTGATAAGAAATTAATCTCTAAATTACAAGTAGCTTTAGATGGTGTTGATGGAAGTGAAAAACCATATTTCACTGGATTAATTAGAACTGTTAACACTATCAGTATGGCTATTCATAACTTACAGAAGGCTGATGAAATAGGTAGCGGTAGTAGTCTCCTCGGTAACCTATTTAGAGTAGGAATCCATGTTGTATTCGTAGGAATTCTCGGTACTATATTGAACTTATATGGTAGTGCTATCTGTTTAGTGTTTGGTATACCAGTGTGGTATGAACTAGCTAATCGTTCTGCTAAAAATAGAAATGATGTTGGTGGGAAATTATCTGATGTTAGTGCTAACCACAACCGTGATTTTGTTGTAGAAAGATGGGCTGATGAATTCGTATCTAGACACGGATATGGTTCTTATTTAGCTAGTGCATTGAATAAGTTTGATGCTATGGTTATGCATAGTTATTTGAATAGTGGAGATCTAACTTCTGTAGCTTTACGTGAAAATGCATTATGGCAGAAGTATATTTCAATGTTATCTTGCATTACTAAATTAACTTCTGTATTGAGTTGGTTTGATCCTACTATATATGAAGATCAGTACCATAGATTATACAGATTAGCTCAGAACAATTATGCATTATTCAAGAATGATAAAGTTCCTGTTCAAATTCGTAATCA
>JAEEGL016398634.1_pt1 | contig 62565 bp, 29 predicted proteins | sample 9134231 | NCBI WGS metagenome assembly JAEEGL01 (sample SAMN16246548, study PRJNA631951) | gut metagenome | biome: gut microbiome; feature: rumen; material: fiber-attached | host: Bos | place: Iran: Karaj | collected 2018-10
GCAATAAAGCCAACAGCTTTCTGATACACATGTTTCTTCCCTTTAAAAAAAAAACAATAAACCGCGCAAACCCACGGCCAAAACAATGAACGACCCGTTTACAATAAAAGTACCGTAAACTTGCGATAGCATAAAAAAAAAAAAAAAAAAAAAAAAAGCAAGTCCTTTCGATAAAAAAATTTACATTTTCGGTAACTGCTCAGCCCGTATGCGCTTCCCAAAGCTTAGAGTTTGAACCGTGACAAGGCAGAAGGCCTAAAGCCTAAGGCAGGAGTGTCTCAAACTCAATAGTTTGGCTATTGTCAGAATTCATGTCTTTCCCAAAGATTGTTGCCTCCTGCCTCCTGCCTCCCGCCTCCCGCCTCCTGCCTCCTGCCTCCTGCCTCCTGCCTCCTGCCTCCTGCCTCCTGCCTGGATAAAGCTGAACTGTTCCCCCTCTTCCCAGCGTTCAAAATTTGTATCTTTTTTGTAGCTTTATCACGCAACAAAAGGATACAATAATACCAGAGTCATGTGCATCCCATGCATGTGGCCCGGAAATACAGTATCTGTCTGTCCACGAGGGATTTTCATGCGGTATGAACGGCCTGCAATTTTGTTGTTTGATATGTGTCTGTGAATCGCGCATGAAACAGGCAATTGAGCAGAACAACAATGAAGCCGTTGAATCCCAGCCAAGACAGCGCAACGCAGTATATTCACATTCACTCGCACAAATCCTTCATAGGAAAACAAAGAGGAGAGAGTACGATGAAAAGATTCCTGGCATGCTGTTTAATGTTGGTTGTTCTTGGGTTCTTTGGATGCAGCGATGACAACAACTCAAAGAATAACAATGGAAATCCCGGAAATCAGAACGATCCCGGAAATCAGAACGATCCCGGAAATCAGAACGATCCCGGAAATCAAAACGATCCCGGAAATCAGAACGATCCGACTCAGCCCGGAGAACAAGACAATCAAAAAGAGCAAAAGCTGTTCCGCTATTACTGCGAAACCATCTATCCTGTCGACAGAACGACCCAAACTCTGAACGCGATTTACAACATCAGCGACCCTGATCTGATTGATTACCTCATCGGGGCATTAAAGGACTATTGCGTGGAAACAGCCACAAAGGCAGCATTTTGCAAAGACGAGACACTGGCCTTTCTGGAATGTGACATAGCAATTTCGGACAGTGATCGTGAAGCAATGAACACTGCTATCCACGCATGCTCGCAAGATTATGTGGATTGCTGCGGTTTTCAGGATCCAGGTGTAAATTGCAAAGAAACCGTCTGTGCAGAACAGCGCATCGATTGCGAGGGTAAGGTTAATCCGTGCATGGCTTCAAAAATAGAGGCAGAAACCTGCAGCATCACACACCGGGAAGAGCTAATGTCAGAAGCCGAATACAAGACTGAAGCGGAGCTGATTGAGGATTTGAAGCAGAAATACAAAGCTGAGCCTTGAGCGTCAAGCGTCGGGTTAGATCAACGAACACACGCAGCTCGTCGCTCGTCACTCTCGGCCATAAAGCGAGCGACGGTACATGTTCTTATCCGCATTCGTCAAACAGAGCCCCCCCCAAAAAAAAGCTGCATGACACATCCATCGGTATCATGCAGCGATAATGCATCTCAGATTCTGACACGCCCCGACAGGGCGTATCAGCTGGATGAAACATGAGGTGTAATTAGAAAGGCAGAGCCGAACGCGCGTCTGTTGGGCGTGCATTATCCGATTTTTTGGGTGCAGGTGCAGCAACAACCGGTGCGGGTGCGGGTGCGGGTTTGGGCCTGGCGGCCGGCTTTTTGGCTGGCTGCGGTTTGTTGGCGGCTTCTGCCTGAACCTTTGTCGATGCCATCAACCATGCGGCATTGACGTGTTCGTCGGCGATTTCGATCGCGTTGACACGGCTCAGATGCGCAATCTTGGCGTTCAGCTCGGCTTCGTTGGCCATGCTGTCCGTTTGGGCGGCGGCGAGTGCCACGGCGGCTTCGGCCGACTTGGCAGCGGCTTCGGCTGCTCGGACCGCTTCGCGCGCTTTCGCGGTGCGCTCCGCAATCTCACTGGCCGACGGCTGGTTTACTGCCTGCACTGCTGCAACCTGCGCTTCGGGCGCTGCTGCAGGCTGCGACGACTGCGAATAGATTATCCCGCCGACCAACGTAAGACAAACCGCCGCAATCGCGCCGATGATGATGAACCGCGATCGCTTCTTCGCTGCAAGGTCTTCGGGCGAAATCCCCCGCAAAGACTGTGAATAATAGGGCGGCAGATGATCCGCAGACGTGTACGAACGCATCGGACTCACCGAATAAGCCTCTCGATTCGATGTCGTTTGATGATCTTTCATAGCTAACCCCACTTTCCAAAAATATCCAATCACAGGGCAAGCTCAATCATACTTGTATTGCTCACCCTAAACCACAAAACCAATCCACTAAGTTTTGTCGCCCTTTTAAGAAGGCGAGCATTTTCATATTATCAACTCTCATATTCGAATGCAAGATGTTTTTGATGACCCAAAGAACACCGCCGCAGCGCCTTGTTGCGCCTGGGGCTTCGCTATTGGCCGCGGTGCGCCCAATACACTCGCCCGCGCGCCTGTCCCTGCGGGATACGGCGCGCTTCATGATTGGCTTCGCTGACACCTTTTTTAAGTTTCCATAACCAAAACTTAAAAAAATCAAAAGTTTTCGTTATGGATACCTTAAACTTGCGGATGGTGGGGGATTATGGTGCAAGATACACAGGCGCGCAGGCGAGTAGCGATGCGCGGCCTGCGCGTCTTTTGTGCGGGCGTATTTGCGGCGGCAAGGGGGAGCTCCCTTGCCAGAAGCAAGTAGCCGCGCCACATCCATTAAAACGTAGTTGTTTTTTCCAGAATGTAACTCTTGGCTGTTCCGGTTGTACCACCCATGCCGGCGCCGAAAGCACCATAGTGACCACCCTGGGATGATATGACGGCATCTTGATCGGCGGATGTGTCATTACTGGACTGCCACACACCAGGGTTGCCGTTTGTGCCTTTGGTACCATTCTGTGCGGCAGTCGTTGATGCGAAGCCGTCTGGCGAGTCCAAGTAATGCTGGTCGACTTTGAAGCCGCATTTTTCGAGATCGGAGATGACGTCGTAGCCCGAGACTGTTCGGTTGCACAGGAACATGAATCCGTAAGCTTCGCCGGCATGGCCGCCCGCGCCGCCGCCGCCGCCACCGCCCGCACCGCCCGAACCGCCGGCGGTACCCTTGTGGCAGTGGTAGTCGATGGTTGAGCCTCCGTCGGCATAACCAATAGATTTGCCTCCATAGCCGCCCGGCACGCCGGTTTGTCCCTCGTGCCCTTTACCGCCGCTGTTCGCAATCGCGTTGACTGAGCTGCTGATGAGCTGAAGACTGTCGTTCTTGATGATGTAGGTGGTGAGCTGGATATTGGCGTCGGTGGATTTATTGGGGTGATTCGGCGGGATAAGGATGATGCCAATTGCGGATCCACCCGTGCCACCAGCCTTTCCGCCATAGCCGCCGCAGCCGCCGGCACCGCCGGAACCAGCAAACATCCAGTGGTCTTTGGTGGCGGTTTTACGGGTGAAGCAATGGTAGATACCGCCGCCACCACCGCCACCGCCGGCCACACCGGGTTTGCCGTCGGCGGCAGATGTGTCGTTCTTTTTGTCGCCGCTGTAGGTCGCCACATAGACATCGTTTGCGTCTATCGATAACTTGAGCGTGAGCTTGCTGTTATCGCCGCCGGCACCGCCGGCGCCATGTTTGCCTCGGCTGCCTCTGGACTGTCCTGTGGAGACTACGTCATCGCTTCCGCATCCGTCTTTTGTTACAAGACGACTGATATTGGCACCTGCTCCACCGTTGGATCCAATGCCTTCCTTTCCATTTTTTTCTTCTAAAAAGTCATTACAGGATTCGGCATGGGGTTCGCCGGATTCGACTCTCCAGGGGCAGCACCACGTTCCGGGACAACCGCCGCGTGGAATACTGCCATCGGGACACTGCTTCTCATAGTAGTTTCCATAGCTTGTGTAGTATTCCCAGGAGCCAGTCCAGAATTTCGACATGCAGGCATTCTTGTTATAATTCGTCTTCAGCTCGCTGTGACCGCCGTTCATCAGCTGGAACCAGTTGCCGTCGACACCGTTACGCTCCTTACTGCTCCAGTTTTCGTTGTTCGGGAACTCCTGGGCAGCATCCAGACCTGGGGCACCTTTAACGTTAACGATTGAATTGATAAGCGACAGATCCCTGCATCCATTTTTGCCGCAGTCGATGCCGACAAACGTCGTTCCCGATTGCTTTGCATAGACGTTGGCTGCGGGTTCCATCAACAGCTTGAAGTGATCAAATTTAACCGAAAGCGGGTAGTTTCCACCGGGTCTGACGAGCTCATAGTGATTGTTCTTGAGGGAGCCGTCAGAATTGGTGAACGATGAATCAACGTAATACTGATAAGCCGAATACTGTTTTTCCGTCGGAGGAGTCCATGATCCGGAGGATGCTTTGAATCCGCCATAGATTCGGATGGTTTCATTTGGCGGATAGACCTCGCCGGGATAGAGATAGTCGTTGGCTTTGTATATGACGTGATTGTTATATGCCGTTTTGTATTTTTCTATATGTTGTGCATGTGTAATGGCCGCATTCAAATTCGGGCTATAGGATGACGCAACCGTCGGAATGATAATCTGCGTCTTGCCCCACAGCGCCTCGGGCGATGTCATGTTGACGACGTTGCTGCTTACGATGATGTCTTTGTAGAAAGGCTGGTTGTCGATTTTTGAGGATGCCGCATCGAACGCTTTTGTCAAGGTGGCATACGGGCTGTTGGGGGCACCTGTATGTCTATTTTGGGGATCGTCGTTTCCATCGTAAGTCCCGCCGCCGTATTTTTCGACAAACACGGCTTTGTCGTGATCCCAGTCGTAGCCATCGCAGTCGGAGTCGATGCCGTCGCCATAAAAATCGTATGCGCGAGGCTCAAAAAGCTGGTTGCAAACGATATTTTTGGGGCCATCGCAAACGTTCACGCCCATACTGCAGATACCTGGTTTTTCTGTATCGCATGCAATCATCTCGAAATCTTCGTCAATCTGGCCGTTGCAGTTGTCGTCGATACCGTTGCAGCAGTCTTCGCCATCGGCGCCATTGCAATCGCCGCCGTCTTTAAGCGAAGTTGATGCATTGCAAATCACTTCAAAACCGCCGGATGCTTTTGGGGTACAAATGATCTGGCCATGCTCATTACATACATAGCCTGTATTCGTTTCGTATAGCACGCATGTGTCATTGAGCTTGTACGTATTTGTATCGGCGCTCGTCGCCTCAACATACTTGTGATTCTGGAGCTTGACCAGGGCGTCGTGACCATCGGGGGTACTGGCATCGCAGTCGTTATCGATGCCGTCGCAGATTTCGGGATTTTGCGGGAATCTTGCATCGTTGCTGTCGTCACAGTCGTCTACAATCTTTGAATAAAGCGTATCTTCGTGGAGAACCGCGTGATCCCAGAAATCCTTTGTGTTTGCGTGGGTATGGGGCTGGGCATAGCAGACTTTGTTGGTTTCGGATTCGGTCGATTTGCAGCAGAAATGCGCATAATCGAAATCGATGACACCGTGGCCGTCTCTGTCGCCATCTACGGTATAGAGCACCGCATCATACGTCACAATCGTCTGACCGTTTTCGTCTATGTCAAACAGCTTTGTTTCGCAGCCGTCAGACACGTCGTTGTTGCAATCGGCGTATCCGGGTTCACAGTAATCGAAACAGCCATAAACATAGGTCTGCGCGATGGTTTCGGGGGTAGAGTCGTCCAGCGGGAGATTGCCGTTATTCAGCTCACACTGGCGCTCGATATGGGTGGCATTTTCATCGATTTTGCATGTCGAATCATGCACGTTTTCGTCTGCGCATTGCGAGCAGTTATCGGGCGTTCCGATAAGTTCCAGCTTGTCGATCTTTCCGTTGCAGTTGTCGTCTGTGTAGTTATCGGTACACGAAGCCGGGACAAGCATTTTCTGGAAATAGACATCTTCCCGCAGATCGTCGCAGTCAAATCCGGATTTTTCACAGGCACCATATCCCTGCCCGTCGCCGTCTTTGTCGATACATGCACCGCACGTGCCTGCATTGGGCATACAATAATTGGTTTCCATATTAAATGGCTGTTGGCACGAAAACGAGAACGGACACTGATTTGTATTGCTGCATGGCTGTAAACAAACGCCGTCGATGCAGGCTTCGGAACCGCTGCAATCGCTGATGTTTTCGCAGCTTTTGCAGAATGTTTTTTGATAGACTTTTTCTTTTGAATCGTTGGGACGACAGATGGAACCGTACGGTGAGATCGTCATGTCCCCGATACTGAGCCGGTCGTGGAACGGCAGCGTCATGGGCTGAAGATATTCATCTTTTGGCGGATACGGTGAATCACCCGTGACGATAATCTGGCATGTATATTTGGTTGTATCGGTCGATATATAATCACATATTGCGGGATCGCGGGTACAATCTGCGGCGCACACGCCGGTGCCCGGCTTGATGCGGTTGTCCAGCGCTGACAGTGGGATTGTGTCGGCATCTAAGATGCCGATTTGCGCAACGGACATCGTTCGCGATGTAGAAATTTCAAAAACACAAACGCCGCGCGCGCAATCAGCATTGGATTCGCACGTTTTCCACAAAAATGCGTCGTCTTTTTCAACAGCGTTTTCACACTTTCCTTCTTTACAGACTGTTCCAACAGGACAGGGGGTGAATACGTTGTTTTCTGAGCAATAATAGGCTTTATCATCACTGCATGACTGCGGTTCACAGGCAGTTTCCTGGAGTTTGCATTTGCCATCTACGCACGTTTCGAGCGAACCGCATGGTACCCAGGTACCACCCTGGCATTCGCGCGTGTTGTCTTCGTTGCACTGATCATCTTCGCATTCCGGTGCCAGGCCCTTGAGGCAATACCCAAGGTGACATCCATAGCCTTTTGGGCAGTCATTCCAGTGACCGGTTTCGTCGCAGTATGTTGATTCATTTTTGCACTGTTTGCCCACGCAGGCCGTTGGATCGATGGGTTCACATGTGCCATTGTTACAAACATGCGTTTCGGCATTACAGGCCGGATAACACTCGCTTTTACTGATGCATGTGCCGTCTGCGCATTTTTCTGTATTGTTGTCGCATTCGGGAACGCACACATTTTTATTGTAGCATGTTCCCTTTACACATTTTTGTGTATTATCGTCGCATGCAGGAAGGCATTCGTTGATATTGTAACATCTGCCTTCGTATAGTTTTTCGTTTTTCTGGCAGGTTTGCAGTATCGATGAAAAGGAGCTGTCTTCGGTACAGCCCGGCACAAGCGGTAGTGCAACCAGTAGAAGAAGCAGTTTTTTGTTCATATAGATACCCATAAAGGTTGGAGAACACAGTCATACAGGCTAATAACGCGGCGTATCCCGCAGGGATAGCCGCGTAGGCGAGCCGTATTTGCGGTGGCAAGGGCTTAGCCCTTGCCGGGCGCGAATAGGCGAGCGGCGACGCAGCAAAGCGCGTCGCCAACATAAAATTACATACTCACACAGGGCGAGGAATTGGGGAAGAGATCCTGATATGAGTAGTTAATTTTGAACTTGATATCATCGACTTTATCCCAGTCGATTTTGCTGTTCTCGCTGATCGTCGTGTCGATGAGAACTGTGTAGGATGTCGCGAACGGTTTGCCAGCGAGTGTGACATTGGCCTCGCCATATTCGTTGATCTTGGCTGTGGGGGAAATCTTGGTCGGTTCGATAACGAATGTCGAGTATTTTCCGTACGAAGTCGTGATGTCGAGCGTGCTTTCGTCGGGGTTGCTGGGGTTGATGGTGCTGACGAGGGCTTCGATGTTGGGCTGGCACGACACGAGCTGCGACTGGCCATCATAGAAGAGCGTGATGGTCGGGACGACGTTTTCGCCCGCACCGGGCTTGATCACGTCGGTTCCGACGATTTGGATGGCGATGCTTTCGATTTTGGCGTTGCAGGTCGTGGCGAGGTTCATCTGCTTGTCGATGGTGACGGCGAATGTGCCGCTGCGCAGGTCGAGGCCCTTGCGGATGAGATCGCGCACGTTGGAATCAACGGTGTAACGCGTGAGTGAGTTGATGGGGATATTGCCTTTTGCAATGACGCTGCGGAAACGCTCGCCCATTGTCATTTCGGCGGTATCCTGTGTGATGCCCATCATTTCGCGTGCGCTGACCTCGACGGTGGCGACGTTGTTCGTGCCGCCGCCGCAACTGGACACGACGGTATCGATATGGTCGATAATTTTGTCGAGATCGTTGGTGCTGCGCGCGAGATAGGTCGCACGGCGCAGATCGACAAACGGACGTACCGAGAGATATTCGACGGCCGCAAGGTAATCGTAGATGCGCTCTTTGGCGAGTTCGATCTTGGATTCGACGATTTCGAGGTCACTTGCGAACGCGAAGATGGCGGCCGGTGTCGAGTAGAGATTGTTGATCTTCTGCAGTCGCTCGCTTGCGGCATCGTACTGCGACTGAAGCATTGCTGCGCGCTGGAGCACGGAGTAGTAATGCTTGAGCGCGGTGTACTGCGCGATCTCTGCCTTGAGAATCTGTTCGCGTTTGACGATGAGATCCTGCGACAGGCTGAGGTATTCGGAGCGTTTGAAGTCGAGATCCTGCAAGTCGCGGTTGTAGGCATCCTGAACTTCAAACAGTTCGCGCAATGTATCGTTGACTTCGTCGAGCGAGTCGATGGCGTTCTGCTCCGACAGAATCCACTGGTCCAGGCCCATCACATACCAGCTGGTTTCGAGTGTGCAGCCTTTTTCGGTTGGACATGAAACCTCGGAGTAAATATCGTTCAGGTCTTCGGACGCACCCGAGCAGTCGCATACGACTTCGGAGTGGCATTCGTCTTTAGATGCGGTCATGCACGAATCTTTATCGGGATAGGAATCGTATTTGGCCAGCTCTCTTTGTAATTCCAGTTCGAGTTCCTGAAGGGCCAAATCAGTTTTCAGCGAATTCAGCTCGACATCGAATTCGTAATTCAGTGTCGACAATTCCTTGTTCATTTCTTCGTCGGCGATTGATTTGTTGGCCGTATTGGCCGCACCGTTGAAGCCGAACATGAGTACATTGAAAGCAGCCGACACAATGCCTTTTGCGACGCCAAACTTACTAAATCCAAAAAAGGCATCCGAATCTGTTGCCTCTTCCCACAAAGCCTGGGCTGTGTCTTTAAGTCCTTCCATCACGCTTGCCGTATACTCGAGATCGGAAACATACTTTGTGAGCGAATTGATTTTTTTGATGTATTCGTTCTGGTTATCTTTATAGTCTTTCGCTACAACTGTTTCCCAATTGGTAATATAGGCACTTTGCTTGTCGTATTGATTTTGCAGCAATTCCAGATCTTTCGTAATTTTATCGCGTTCGGCCTGTGTGATGTTATCATAGTGCGCATTGATAACTTCTATGTTTTTTTGGATTGTTTTTAATAGTTCGTTTCGGCTGGTGTTCCATTTTTCGATATTTGCCGCATACGACTCGCACGTCGATTCGGCAATCGTCACCTTGTTGTATAAAGCGATATATTCCGATTTGGCAATGTCGACATCCTTAACCGCAGAACGATAAGCAAGAATGGCCTCGGCCGTTTCGCCGGTATTCGTCATCGAATAGAAATCGTATATGTTGGATTTTGTCAGATCGGTGCCTTCATCGATCTTGTATTTCTTGCTCGCGTAATACGCAATCTGGCTGTTGACATCGACGGTTGATGCATCGAGCGCCTTGTTGACATCGCCGGGCCGATCCGAATCGGCGGGAATATCGAAGCCGCAGAATCCGGGAATGGCACGTGGCGCACAGTCCTTGTCTTTGGCCGTGCTGCAGCCGCGCGGCAGACCGCATATGGCGACGAGCTCTGCCTGTAACGAGTCGATTGCGTTCGAGAGTGTGGCGTTGATTTGCTCCCTGTTGATGGTCTTGTTGTCGTAATCGTCAAAGACCTTGTCTCGTCTGGCCTGTGCTGCGGCGACTGTCTCTTTGGCGATTTTCTTCCGATCGCTCAGAACCTGTGCGTTGCCGGTCAGTGGATCGACGGATGTGCTCGTCGCCACCTCGGCGTCGCGCATGAAAACGAGTGAGCTGAACGAACGGTCGAGCTGTCGCAGCGTGGAGACATTGGTGAACAGGTTCTTACCGTAGCTCGCATTAAGCGATCCATTGCCATAATCTTTGTTGAGCGCGGTCTCTACCAGTCCGGCATAATACAGATCAAACAGATGCGGGCGCATCTGGGCGGCTTTGTTCTTGCGGTCGATTGTATTCTGGTACAGCGTGTTGTAACGACGCAGACCGAGCGACAGCGAGTCGCTTACGCCGGACCATCCGTCGGCAAATTCCGACAGAATCACGTCGCGCTCAGCCACAATAACGGGATCCGTCTCGACGCGCGTGAGCACTTCGAGCGATGTCTGATTAAACTGACGGGCCATCACATGCTGATGCGCGTCAAAGACATTTCTCTCCCACGAGGACAGCATGTCGGAATTGATACTTTCGAGCACTGACGCCAGAAAACTCGGTGAGGTCGAGTTCTCAAGCCATTTGCGTCGCACCTCTGTATCGTTCTGCCAGGCGCTGTACTGGCGGCCCAGATACGATTCGCGCAACAGCTGGTGCCAGTTCTTGAGCATCTCAACCTTGTTCGTGTCGTCCGAAGTCAGATAGCTGCGGCCAAGCAAATCGACGGCGCAGGTGATCTCCGTGCGTTCCTTGCAGATACCGCCTTCCAGCGCACAGTCGTTCATAAACTCCTGAAGCGTCGCGAATCCGTGCACCGGGTTCAGGTCGGTTGCCTCACGCGTAATCAGCTTCTCGATAATCTTCGAAACCATATCGTCCGATGCGACCAGATTATCGGCTGCTGCGAGCAGACACTTCTGGGCGGCTTCTGACGATTTGTATCCATCCAGCGTCGTTATGGATTCACAGGCGCTCAAATCGCAGGTATCGTCGTCTTCGTCGCATTTGGCAAACGCCATCAATGCGGCAATGCTGCCGTCGTTACATACATCCGCAGCCGCCCCGTCAAGTGGACGAAGCTGCTCGTTATCCTTGACATGATCAACTGCTTCAAATCCTTCTGCTGACGTATCGAATGCCGAATTCCGGGTCGCCACAAAGACACCGTTCATTGCGGCCTTGGCCCACTGTTTTTTGCCGCTTAGGTCGGCGTTTCGGTAAACACCCGCGATAATGTCGCGCATCGCGCCGTCAAACATCATGCCGCCTTCGGCATCATAGCCATAAATCTCGAAGCGGATGGAACGGTTCACTTTCTGCGACGCATCCACGAGACGGCTGTCGGTGAATGTGTAGTCGTTCGTCGAATACTCGGCAACCCAGCAGCTGTCGTTGCTCTCGTCGATACAGTCTTCACTCTTCTGCATCTTGACTTTCGACCACACGGTTTTGGATGCATCCGAAACGATTTCGGGCGAGAACAGATCTGAACCGGAAGACGGCAGATACAGCGTGAGTCCCTTGATATCCTCGTATTTGTTGATGTTTTCGGGAATGACCTCAAGACCGAAGCGAAGCGGCAGACCTACGCCGGCAAAATTCTCGGCCATCACCGAACCCTCGTAAATCGCCGTCGCCGGTTTCTGGGGTACCAATGCAACCTCATAGGAGCCCACAGATGTATCGACAACCACAGTTTCGACCGATCCTTCCTCGCCAAGACTCGACTGCTCCGTGTTTACTGTAATGATGTATGTGGCCTGACCCGTCACTTCATCGATTTCAGGCTCGACCGTCTCGAGATCCGAAATCGTATCATCCACAACATCCGTCACCGTGTAGCTAATCGCGCCATAGCTTTCCTCGGTCACAACGGTCACTTCGACCGTGTTTGAGCCTTTCTTGACATACGTTTTGGGGCTCGGCTTCGCATGGATCCTTGCGCCGGGAATATTGTTGACGACGCTCGATTTCTGTGCCTCAGACAGATCGTGGTCGAGGTCACGAAGCAGACTCTGCGATGCATTCGATTTCACACAGCGACCGCGTTCACTGCATGTGCCAACAGAACAGGGCTTGGTGGCACTGCACTGGCTCGTGCATGCGCCATGAAAACAGAACAGTCCCGCAGCACAGTCGCTGTCGAGCGCACAGCCGTTGCGCGCGTTCATCGCAAAACTGCGAGTCACTTCGTCGTGCGGTTTGTTCGTCAGCACAGGGCCGATGCTGCCATCTGCGCCGCCTGGCGCTGCCTCCTTTGAATCTTTGCAGCCCATCGCCATCGCAGCTGTCAGTGCGCACAGACAGAATAACGATTTTCTGGCTATACGGCCCTTATTTGTTCCAACACTGATGGTGTCGAATGTCCCACGTTGTGAGGAGGTTACCGCCTCACGTTCATACTTGCCAAAATGTCTCAACATACCTGTCTCCTCTATATACGGAGTAAACAAAACTTCCGAATGACATGGACATGACACACCACAAACATACGACGGAAATTGACGACACGCAGACCTGCATGTCCTCCATCTTGTGTGCATTTGCCTATATTTCGCATGCCAACCGTTTTCTTGATCAATAAATGATCCACTTGTGCCAACGCGATATCCATCGATATCGCAGTCTGTACTAAAAAAAATTAGCCTAGCATAATCAAAATCGATTTTCAAAAAAAACTGTTCGATATCACGATGTTTTTATTGGGACGATGCTATCTGCGATACGCATCGTCGGGGCTTCGCTATTGGCCGCGGTGCGCCCAATACACTCGCCCGCGCGCCTGTCCCTGCGGGATACGGCGCGCTTGCCTGTTGGTGGACGATGCTATCTGCGATACGCATCGTCGCGGCTTTGCTATTGGCCGCGGTGCGGCCAATACGCTCGCCAGTCATTAATAACCGGTATTGATGCAGCCGGTTTTATCTTAGTCCTGCGGCAGCGTCTTGAACGACAACCCCGGCAGCTTGGATGGCGCAGACTCTGTACCAAACGTAAACTCGGTCACAATCCACGAGAACGAATTGTCATTCTTTACAGAGTCTGTGTCGTTTGCATTTTCAATGTATTCCTTAACGCCGCTCGGTCTTAGGCGAATCTCGTTCTGTGAACCCTGATTGAAACCTATACTATAATTATAGTATGGTCCGTCCATGTTTCTATTCTCACTATCAGATTCATAAGGTGTATACATGGCAATTGAATCTGCACCTGTTGAAACTTTTCCCCACGATCCGGTAATCATTGGCCTGTGTATGCGATCATCGGCCGTAAGAGAGCCTGCAAACAGATAGGCTGATGATACGACATTTCGCAAAAAGACCACGGGCGCAGGATCGCTTGATGGATTGGTCAGGATATCTGCAATCAGACCGCCGATATTCGAGCAGTTGATTTCTGAAGTGCATGTTGACGCATTGTTTTTGTCATCACCGAGCACATTGGCGATGGACGATACATTCCAAAGCCTGAAGTATCCGGTATTGGAAAGATCCAGATATGCAATCAGCCCTGCCGCAAAAGCGCTTACGGCCTCTACGGTTTGCACATTCGACTGAATGATTTGAATCGCTCCGCATTCCGATTCCACCACGTTGTTTTGTCCGTCTATGTAGATATCGTCAGACGAATTGAAACTGCCGAACAGACCGGAGACGTAATCATATCCTTTCACTGTGTTCACTGTATTCTGGATGATTCTGATGTCATATTTCTTTGAACTGGAGACTTTCCCCGCAAATCCGCCGGTATAAGTGGCATCGTTGCCTTCGTTTGATACGGAGCCAACTGTGTTTTTAATGGCATTTATACTGACCATAAACCCGTTAATAGAGCCTGCAAATCCGCCTGTCTGCGTGCCGTTGCCCTCTACTGAATCAACCGTGTGGCTGATATCATTCAAATTCATATAATATGCACCGATTCTGCCTGCAAATCCGCCGACATTCTTTTTGCCTTTTACGGACGTTACTTTGGTGATGATATTGGCAAGGGTCAGACTGTTGCCCGTTACATTTTTGAAATATCCGATAAAACCGCCGACATTCTCATTGCCCGAAACGGCACCAACGGTGGCCCGGATTGTGCCATTTTCTGCAAGAGGGACGATTTGGAATTTGTGTTTGACGGAATTGGTTGGCGTCGGGGTCGCAGCTTTTCCGACGATTCCACCGACATTGTCTTTGCCCTCGACTGCGGTGATATCCACGCTTTCTGCAGGCTGAATGATGGCTTTTTCCACACTGCCAAACAAACCGCCGGTTGCTGCGGCATTGGGCGCTTTTACGCTGATGTGGCTGGTGCTGCAATTCGCGGCATCGATAAAAGACTCGGAGGGCGGTGTGTCGTCTCCGGTGATTGCGCCGACAATGCCGCCAACTGCCTGTTCATTGTCGGATGATATCGATGCATCGACGATCTGTATGTTTTCAATATGGGAATTCCCCGTCATTTCGTTGGCCAGAATTCCGCGTCCCTCACCAAGCACATCGAAACTCAGCGTGAGATCTGCGATCGAGGATTTGTCCACATTGCCAAACAAAGGCTGTTCCAGCGTACATCGCTTTCCCTGATAACTGGCTGTGATGGTGTGGTGATTGCCGTTTACGGTCACATTGGTCAGATCGATCGGTGCGAAATGTATCGCACAGGAACCGTCATCGGAAATCTGGATGCCGCTGCCATCCTTATCGGATACGTCGAGATACGGATATCCCATGTTGATCGCTTTATCGCTGCTGTCGAACAGGATGGTGTATGAGGCATCCGGATTGCTGGCGATCGTCCTTCTAAGCTCTGCGAAGTCGAGGGCATGACGTATGGTAATGGTTTGATCGCCATACATTCCAACTTCGGATGCGTTGGTGGTTTCGCACGATTCGGTTGTATCACCTGCATTTGGAATGGTCGGGCAGGGATCGGTATCATCTGGCAGGCCATCGCCATCGGCATCAAAGATATCGCAGCGGTTTACGATCGATTGGTATTCCGTTGAATCGAGGTATGATGCCAGATCTTCGACATTGATAAGACTGTCGGTGATGGCGGGATTGTTTGGGCAGATATCGACGCAGTCCAATACGCCGTCATTGTCTTGATCGTTGGTATTCTGATCCTCGCCACTGGTGATCGCTTCGATGTGACAACCGCACGGGCCTCTCTCTGGTGAGACCGATCCAGCCGGACACGGGTCGCATACGATTTCACAGCCGCATGTTGCAGCATCCTTTTCGGCTTTTGTTTGTATCGCCGGATTATCCGGACATGCGTCATGGCAATCTGCCTCGCCGTCGCCGTCTCTGTCGTCGTCGGGGGTGCTGCAACCGCATACGCCTGATTCTTTCTTGTCGGGATTGTCCGGACAGTCATCCATGCAGTCGAGCACACCATCGCCATCTCTGTCATTTTGTACTTCAGGACTTTGACAATCGCAGCTCGCAACGCCTTTGGCCTCTTCGTGATTGTAGCAGTAATCGCATACTTCTTTGCCTGTTATATCGGTTGTTGGATGTTCTTCATAGCCACACCCGCAAAGCCCGGGTTCTACTTTATTGAGATCATTGGGACAATAATCTGGCGGTATGCTGCATCCTGCCATATATACACACAACAACGCACATGTATACTTTAAATATCTCATCCCAAACCTCCGACATTGCAATCATTTGATGTGACATACAAACTGCCACACATCATACACACAAAACGTGTCGTAAAATCGTGATTTGACCAACACACAAAACCCGCATTATGATAGCGGGATGAACCACGCTTTGCAAGCCGGATATGATAAGAGATCAGGGCTACAGCATTTAACCATGTCATGATTCCATTCAAAGCCCGTGAGGGCTTTGATGTTTGTAGCCCCCGGTTGCGTTAGCTACCGGGGGATAATGGCGCATTCTCTTTTTCTTCCCCCCCAAATTTGCCTGCCCAAAGGGCAGGCAAATTTGGGAAAAATGAAGGGGGAATCGCCTTGTTCCCCCGGTAGTTTGCCTACGGCGTCCAACCGGAGGCTACAAACCTTGAACGCCCACGGCGTTCCTTGTGCACATTCTTAAATGCTGTAGCCCTGTATAAGAGATGAAGCAATTTCGGACATCAAGGGCTCGGCTGGAGCTCCTGACATCATATCATGGCGCAGGCGTCACTGGCTGCCCCCAGTTTTGAGGTGCTGCGTCAAACGGGAGGGGAAGGGTGAACGGTGAAGCGTTATTCTGTGGGGCAAGCCACTTTTTTATGATGCCAGGACAGGGATTCTCAGTTCCTTTGTTATTGCTGCATTTGTAATCATGCCAGAATTTGTCGTCGTCGCATTTATAAGTGTTGTTCGTAGCTTCATTGGGTGAACAATAATCTCTGGTGTCGTTTGGGTTTATGGTGCTGCATATATCGGTTGAATTCTGCCGCATGCAGACGATGCTGTCTGCACCGGAATCGTCCTCTTTTTCTAATTGTGATCCTTTTTTACATGAACACAATCGATCGTTCATCAGTTTTGCGGATAATGGTTGAGGATCAGAATCGGTGCAGATAAAGTGGTCTGATGGATTTGGTTTACATTCTGTGACGACGACATCGGTGCTGGCATCTTGAGATGGCTGAATATGATAGTATTTGTGGGTAACCAGTTGCAAACCGTCGTATGGGGCGTAGATAAATGGTATATCGCCTTTTGTGGCGTGGATGAGCGCATAAGCGTTCAATATAGAAACTGGCGCATCGGTGTTGACTTCTCCGGCAAATTCACCAGTTTTGGTATTGTTTGATGCGTCGTCTGCAATCCATGCAGAATTCATGATGCTCAGATGATTCACTTTGGCTATTGAACCCACAATGCCACCAACAAATGTGTTTTTTGGGGGTGCCAGTGTTACGAAAACTGTAGCGTTATCAATGGATACTGTTGTGTTGTCCTGTAAAAGTCCAAACATTCCACCTAATTGGTTGCTTCCATAAATCTCGGAATCCGAAATATACAGATTGTTTGCAATAAACGAGCTATTGAGTTTGATATAGCCTGCGATTGAACCCGTGGTGGAAGTTCCGGTGACTTTATTGTTGCGGATAACAATGTTACGGATGCTGTTATCGTGTTCGGCATATCCCAGCAACGCACCAGTGCCATACAGTTGGGTGGTATTTCCATCGTTTTCCGGGGCGGCGTTTTCATTATTTACCGTGACATCGGTAAATTTGATATCATCAATTAACGAATGGCGTGCAACGCCTGCCAAACCACCTGTACTGCCTTGATTATGTCCTTCTACTCGCGTGTTATTGATCTCTACGTCACTCATCTCAACATGCGTGATCGTGTTGTGCTTATCTTCAACATTGGCCATTGCCCCAATGAATCCACCGACTGCGTTGCCGGTACCATTGATGTCAAGGTTTACAATCTTATTACATCTGCTGTCATTTGTGCAGCCTACATGAAGACCTTCGACACGTCCGAAAAAGCCGCCAACATATTCTTTTCCCGATATAGCACAACGTGTCGTGGTGTTATCACACACGAAGATTGAGTCGTTTAAAGTGGTATTGATCGCGTATCCGGCTGCAAAACCTACGAATTTGCTGTTTGGGGCTGTAATGCTGACGTTTTGAATAGTGCTTTCATTGATTGTGTTGTTCATGGAATGGCCAATCATTCCACTGATATAACTGCTTTCGTTTGCGTCAATCGCAATGCTCGCTTTGTTCAGCGTACAGTTGGAAAATTCAGAATTTGAGGAATAGCCAGCTAAAATTCCGAAGTTGTTAATTTTGTTTCTCTCGGTCAAAATGTTGATTTTGACATCTGAAATGCTGATGTTATTGTGAATGCAGCCGTCATCGCTTCCGGTATAGACGCCTAATGAACTTGCCAAAGTGGTTGCAGATTCCTCCGACTTATATGTGATGTTTTGGATAGTAATGTCGGATAATATGGCACTTTGCAGCTTTCCGGCAAATCCGCCGACGATTGAGTTGTATATGTTATCACTATTGTCTTCTATTTTATCAACGATTGTTGCATTGTCCATGCTGATGTTTCGTATCTCAATGGTTCTTTTATTTTTGGTAGAACCGGTTGCACCTATCACACCTCCGGCAAATCGTCTTAAAAATTTATTCGAGTTATCTGCTTCGCATGATGTTATTTGGACGAAAGTGGTAAATGCATTCAGGCTTTTAATGTCATTATTATAGCTGATTGTGATATTACTGTTTTTAAGACTGAAATCTTCGACAAGAATTGTGGCATTCTGCGCAGATTGTGCTTCAGTCGGTTTGATGTAACCGATAAGACCGCCTATATACCTTACTGCTGCGTTTACGTTGGTGCTTAGAGCGCTGATGCCGGTATTGGATATCACCCCGCTGACCGTTTTCTGTTCAATCCTCCCGATTAAACCGCCCACAAGAACGTAACCGGTAACATCGATTTTGGCACCTTCTTCCTGTCTGATTCGCGTGATGCTTTTCACATCTATTGCCTGTCCGATCAAACCGCCTACAGCAGACCGGTCAAGTGCCTTATCGGTCGCTAACGGATACCAGTCGTTTTGTCCCTCGACCGTAACATTCAGTGAGACATTATCCATGGTGAGCTTTTCGGCATATCCGATCACGCCGCCAACCTGAACTTTTTGCCCATTCACCACATGGAAATCTGACGTGATGTCTATGTTTGTGAACGTATCATTCTGACTTCGTCCAACTAATGAGCCGATGAATGCGGTTTCGATATTATCGGTATCTGTGATTGTGATCGGACATTCGCCAGAGACCTTTACGTAATTTTTTAAATTCTCTAAATTGATCGTCGTTTTGGGTAAATTGAGTTGAATGCTGTCGAACGTTGAGCCTTCGGTGTATCCGGCCAGTCCGCCAAAATGTATTGTTGAAAGCAATTCGTTGATTGTATAGTTCTGTTCGGCGCCGAATGCTATGGTTAAATGCTCTATGTGCGAATCCTTTACATGACCAAACAACCCCATATGGTCTCTTTGCTCGATTGTGTCTGGTATGGTTATCGTTTTGTTGTTTCCAAAAAAGATGCCTTTGAATGCATTTTCAGCGGTTCCGATTGGAGTCCAGGACTTTCTGACCTGAATGTCTTTTGTTAATACATAGGCATTGTCATAGTTGTCTTTCCAGATATTGCCCTTGTTAATCGACTGGGCAATATCCTCCAGGTCATCGCTTGTTTCAATGCAATAAGCTCTGATTGTCTGGCCTCCCACCTGAATCGGCGCATAACCGTCTGCATCGCATTCCCAATTGGATTCGCAGCTCGCTGATGCACACTTTTGGCTCACACCGCATGCTTTATTACATTCTCCGCAATGATACCTGTTGGTTTGGATATCGACATAGATTGTCTCTCCATATGTATCCATGCATCCATTTGGCAGATATTTGTTATCTATTTGTGCTTTTTTTTCTGTATGCACATCCCAGTCGCCGTTATTGCACCCATGATACACATACGTATCGTTGCTGTATGTATAATACGTTGGCTGGCTGTCGCTGTTGCATTTGCCGCAAGTGCCGGCGATAAGATCAGTCGACATGCCCTCAATATCTGTGTTGTATTTGCTGAACAGGTTTGGATTGATTTCACCTATTAATGAATCGTTTCTTATCAGGTCGTTTGTACAGCTGTAGTCTCTGTGCCATCCTGTTTTATCGCAGCTATAAATGATTTTGTTTTCGTTATCCTGGATCTTGTCGCACGGTATTTTTCCTGCGCTTGTTGGACAAATCGCGCATGGATCAATGCATTCTCCATATTCATATATCGTTTGGTCATCGCTAATCCACGTTGCATCATTGCTGTGATTCCAGCCAAATTTGCAATCATCAATGCTTTCCCAGGTGTCTTCTTTGCATTTGTGTATTGTGCATGCAGAATTGCGATCTCCGTCTTTTGCTGTGGCTGGCCGCTCGCACTTATATGTGTCGGATTTGCATTTCGGGTTGCATTTACCACCGCCATACAAGTCTGAGGTGATCTTGTTCCAGCCATTTTCGCAGCTGTCTTTATACTTCCACTCATTGTCCTCGCATTTGTACAGGGAACACGCAATTTCGTTTTGTGAATCGTTATCTGGCTCGCATTTATAGGCACCTGATTCACATGGCGGGTTGCATTCGGCTTCGCCGATCAGTGCAGAATATATTAGATTCCAGCCATTGTAGCAGGTTTTGATGAGCTGCCATCGGCTGTCTACGCACCTGTGCAGATTGCACGCATTCCCTTCGTTTTCTGCATCGATTGGATCGCATTTAAATGTGTCAGTCATGCATTCCGGCGGTTCTTCCAGTGCACAGCCGGATGCCGCAATCATTGCCAGTCCTGTCAACATGATCTGTACGATGCGTTTCATTGGATTGTTTCTCCATGGGTTGGGGGGATGCTGTACAATGCTAAAAAAAATCCCCCGGTTGCCTGGGCAGCCGGGGGCGCATGGGGGGAATGCCCCAAAAATGGTTAGCGTGTTATGATGCCGATGATGAGCAGAACGAGACCGATTGCACCGCACACGCTCATAATGATGCGCTGTGTTTTCATGGTCGATTCGGTTTCGGCGAGCATTTCGTCTGGGGATTTGGTCGAAACGATCACTTTGGTTTTGCCACTCTTTTCGATGAGCATCTCGCCCATCTTATCGCACAGCGTACCGACGATGGTCAGCTTGCGATCCAGACCGATGATCTTTTCTTCGTAATGAATCGTCTGGGGCGACTGATTGCCGCTGGTCGTGCTGGGCAGACTGAGGCTGAAGCCGCCGAACGAAAGCGTCGGACCGGCTGTGGGCTGGCGGACTTCGGAACGATCGACTGAGGTTGTGAGTCCCTCGAATATGCCGTCACGCGGATCAACGATAACCGAATCGGTGCCATCGTTGAGTTTGAAGCGCGTGCTGTTGGTGTTCTGCTCAAGCACATCCGTCTTGTTGCGGGGCTTGTTCTGCATGTTGCCGTTCGCATCGCGTTCCTGATAGTGCTCGACGTAGTTCGAGGTCACCTTGACTTCGTAATAGATGCAGGGCTTTTGGCCCAGCGGGCTGATGAGCGGGCTCTCGCAAGAAGGATCGCCCACAACCGTCATCTTTTCCGAAACGGTATTCTCTTCGCCCAGTTCGCCGAGCTCTTTCTTTGTCTCGCGATAGGCTTCCAGCACCTCACCGAGCTTTTGACGGCCCGAGCTCGTGAGCTGGTCCAGATGCTTTTTGGTGCTCAATGTCTGAACCAAAAAAACGACGACTGCAATGATGAGCAGTAAAACGCCAAAAAATATGGCCATAGATGATGACTCCTTAAATATTAGGTTTCTTCGACATCGGTGCCGGCCAGGCCTGCGCCGCGTTCATGTTTTTTCTTTTCAAAAGGTTTTTCGTCTTCGGGCACTTCTTTTCGCGGTGGAATGGGTTCGGCATCGTGGAAGTCTGTGGCAATGCGCAGATTGAGTGCGTCGAGGAACAGTTTTCGGAATGCGCCGATAGGGGATTTGAATCGCGATCCCAGAATTTCGATGGCAAAATAGAGCGGCCTTTTGGGGTTCTGTGAATAGTCGCAGAAGAATGGCTTGTCGCTGAATCTGAGGCGCAGTTCGTGGAAAACCGGAGCCTCATCGGTGTAGTTCTTTTCGAGGAAAATCTCGTGCGCAGCCGGTCCTGGTTCGAAATAGATCTCGGTCCATGTTTCGGCAATGGCTTCATCGACAGGTGACGCAAAACCGCGGTAAGCGAGCTGCTGAACCATCGAAACGACACCATATTTGGGGGGCTTGTAGCCAGCACGTTCGCTGGTGATCATCAGATCGTACCGTTTGATTTTCTCGTTTTCGGGCACATCGGGCTGATCGTCATCAGATGCAGCGGCTTTTGTTTCTTCGGCTTTTGCTTCTTCGGCTTTTGCTTCTTCGGCTTTTGCTTCTTCAGCTTCGGCTTTGGCTTTGGCCGCTTTGGCCTTTTCGGCTCTCACTTTGGCGGCTTTGGCTTCGATGGCGCGAACGATCTCGGCCTTGGCATCTTCTTCGGCTTTGGTGTCTTTGGCTTTTGTCTCTTTGGCCTTGGCCTCTTTGGCTTTCACATCTTTAGCCTTCTCTTCTTTGGCAACGACCGGTTTTTCAGCCGTATCGGCTTTTTTGGTGCAGCGTTTGGCTGGTTTCTTTTCTTCTGCCGGTTTTGCTTTTGTCTCTTTTGCCATGTTGAAACTCCTTATAATTTCGAGACGGAATCACTCGCAGGCAGAATAAAGTATCTGCCGGAAAAAAGCAACAGAACGCGAAACTGTGAAGTGGCCAAAACAACAAAAGCTCCCGGATGGGAGCTTTTGGTTTACTCGATATCGTCGTCGATATCGTCGTCATCATCATATTCTTCGTCGTCGTATTCGTCATCGTCGAATTCGAAATCGGCGTTTGGAACGTAGGTTTTGGAGAGCTTGATGAGCCGCCGTGCATCGCCCAGCGAGTCGCATGTTCTGAAGACGACGGTGACATCGTCGAACCGGGCGGCCATGTCGAGAATGCGCTCCAAATCGTCATCGGAGTATGAATCAAGCAACCCGTGGCGCCCGAGCATCTGGAAATAGGCTTCGGAACTGTCGGGTAAATCCTCGCGTTCGTCGACGAGTGGATCGATGGCGAGGATGATGCCGAGTTGCTGGGCAATCGAAGCGGCTTCCTCGCGTTCCCAGAAACCGGCGGGATGCCATATCAGCCGCATGTTTTCGGGTAGCTCTGCCCAGTCTTTGGCGAAGCATTCGAGCGCGCGTTTGTTGGCGTCTGAGGGCGTAAAGTTTGCCGACGTCTCGAGCAGGATGCGCGAAGCGCCAACGTTTACGGCTTGTTCTTTAATGCGTGTCCAGACGCGCAGGTTTTCGTCGGTCTTGAGGAAATGTCCCAGGTTTGCGGCGGATTCTCCGGGCAGCAGCTTGAGGCCGAAGCCTTTTTTGATATCTGCCGGACGGTGCGTGAATGCCTGCCAGGCGACCCAGATGGACCGCATATCATTTTTGGATTCGGCAGCGGCAGCGGCCCAGTCTTTGAGCACGCGGGCTTTGGGGGGCGAGAACAGGCCGACGCGGTATTCGATGGCCGAAGCATCCCGGTAGAATACTTTACGGTCATGTGGCAAATCACTGCATCCGCAGAAAATATCAGTCATAACGTCACCCTGTGATTATCGTTTGGTTTCGCGCAGATAGCGCATTTGCAGGTCGTAGATGAGGGAATTGAGGAGTTTGTCTTCGTCTTCGGTGAGATTCCCTTTGGTTTTATCGCGCAGCATGATCAGAATATCGATGTTGTTTCTGGCAATGAGCGGATCCTTGGGCATGTCGGCGAGCTGTGGGTCGTCGCACTGTCCGAGAGCGGCCAGGGCCATGGTCGACAGCGACAGAACGAACGCCGAAAACGGCATGCCTTCTTGTTTTGCTTGATTGTCTTGAGACATAAGAACTCACAGGGTGAAAGCGAAATGCCTAGTCTTCGGCTTCGTCGGAGGGGATTTCGGTGAGACCGGTGATGGGCTGGGGAATTTCGGAAAGTTCACAATTTGCCGACAGATCGGGCAGATCCTGGAGGTGCTTTTTGAGATCGGCTTCGGTGATTCTTGCGGACGCCAGACCCGTGGTGAGGTGGCGGTCAATCAGACGTTTGTCGTATTTTTTCTGCTCATACATGCTAGTTTCGGCCATTTCGTTTATCCTCGTCTATTTCGTTCGTTAAAAAGGTGAGCGCTCTGCACCATGCGTGCAAAAAAGCGGCCATTTATTCTATCCATGCTGGTTCAAAATGTAAAGGCTTGTGTGAGGCTTTTGAATGCAGTCTTTGGCTGAACCGTTTGGATGGGGATTTGAGCGGCGCGTATCCCGCAGGGATAGCGGCGCTGCGGCGCGTATTGGTCGTAAGGCCAATAGCGGCGCCACAAAAAATCTCTAAAATTTTCCCGAATATGGCTTTGAGTGTTTGAAAAGTCGAATATTTTTTGTTATTAATGTTGGTTGTGGGTTTGTCCTGCAAAAATTAGGAAACAAGAGACTGAGGTTGCGGCCCGAAATCGGGAAAACACGGCAAATGGGAGTGTTCATGGGGGCGGCAGAGGCGTATGCGCGTCCCGGCATGTGACGATTCAGATGCGAATCGGCCGGTGCAATTGAGGTCTGTGATAAACCGGAGGTTTTATGAAGAAAAAGTTGTTTGTGTGTTCAGTTGCGGCGTTAGCGATGGCTTTTGCGGCATGCTCGGATGACAAGAAGGAGAATGGCGCGGGGGCGGCACCTTGTGTTGGCGAGAATTGCGGGCAGCAGTGTGTGGGTGAGAATTGTGGTGAGACGCCGGAGCCAGAAGCAATTGTGCGCAAGATGGCCTCGAAAAAAGGCTGTGCGCTCGACATGGACTGTGCGGATGGATCGTTTTGTTTTAACGGCCAGTGCGTGGTGCAGTGCGCAGTGAATCCCAAGATTGACTGCGATGAAGGGTATTCGTGCGATGCGTCGCGCGGTCGTTGCGTGACCCAGGAATATATTACAGAGCTTGGCAAGATCGAAAAGCAGATCGAGGATGCCGGCGATGCAATGAGCGATTCGGAAAAGGCCGTCCTGCGAGCCAGTCTCGAAACGAAGATTGACGGTATGACCAATGTGCGCCGCAGTGTTCTGGGGCAGAAAAATGCGAAGGGTGGTACCGTTGGTGACATTGAGTTCGCACGCCGTATGACCGTTGCTTCGCTGCTTAACACAAAAGATGCGACGCAGCAAGTGAGCTTTGTTACCAAGGATTCAATTGGTGATGTGCTTTATGCTGTAAAAATGGACGGTGTTGATCTGCCGGTGTTGAAAAAGAGTGCAGGCAAGCAGAATGATGATGGAACCTGGACTTACGAGTTTGAGATCGATTCGGCCAAAATCGTAAAAACGCGCATGATGCGTAAGAAGTTGCGATCGGGCGGTATCGTGGATCCGGATGCGGATGCGGTTGATATTGTGTCGAATGCAGGTGAATTCCAGGTGACTCTTGTTGATCCGCCTGAAGTTTCTGGCATTTACAGCGGTAATGTGGTGCCTGACGCCGTATTGTCCGGGACGCCGTTGCCGATTCGTATGGGCATTCAGACAAAGCCTGAGAAAGTATCGTCATTTGCTGAGATTACGGAAATGACCATTCTTTTGCCAGTGAGCGGCAGTGACCTGTTCTCGCCAGAGAATTTGGCCGCAGATGGCAAGGAGTCGTGGGCTTCGTTAAAAATGTCGAAACAGGCATCTGGTGCTTGCAATTGCGGAAAACCGTGTTTCGCGGCAGATTTTTCGACGAGTGATTATGCCCCGGTCAACAGCGTGCTGTTTGGAACGGATCAGCATGTGAACCGCAGTATCCGTGTTGAGATTTTCGATTTTGATGTGCCATCGCTCACATTTGCGGGGCGTATCCGCGATCGGCTGAGAGGTTTGTATCGTATCGCATCAATTGAAGATGAGCATTTGCAGCGCAATTATAACGATACCGAGATGGACGGATCGTTTGCTGTGACGTTGTCCAATACAATCGACGAATCTATTGTATCGCATGAACACCACTCGGACGGCAATGAAATACGTGGAAATGATGAAGCACCGGCCGAAATCTGCACGACAAACGACATCAAGGCTTTGATCGCCAAAATCAAAGACGATTATGCTGGTGGTTGTGAAACTGTTGAGGATGCAGCACTCAAAGCAGAATGCGAAGAAATCAAGAAATGCAAGAGCGTATCGTCTAAAGCAAATTTCGATGCGTTATCAGCCGATGCGCGGTGGAGCTGCATTCAGCACATTGCATCGGGAATTACCAATGATCCGCAGAGACTTTCGAGTATTTTGACACAGGTGCTTGAAGCGGATGTGAGTGGTGATAATACCTCAGAGCCGATTGTGACGGTTTGTGGCAAAGGCATTCATAATTTCGCTGAATTCCAGGCTGTTTGTGCGGATAAGACCTGTTCGCTGTGTGATGATCACCCCGAGTTTGTCTGTGAAGCAGACTTGCTTGCCCGGAAGTATCTGGAGAATGAGCTGACTACGGAAGATCAGGCCAAGGTGATGACTTCGTGGACCGAAGTGATTCGCGAATCCTATCTTGCACAGCAGTATCTGGCCTGGAACAGCGATAACGATATACGCAGACAATGGCTTGTTGGTTCAGTTTATACCGGTACGTTTGCGGCCAATCTGATGAACAACTTTAATGAGGGGTTGTTGAATGATTATCGAACGAACGTTCTGGATATGCACCGCAACGTGATGAAGAAGCAGTTTAACCAGTCGACACTTGAGATGATTTCTCAGTCTATGCTGGCTGGCAATGATCCGGATCACACCTTGAGTTCTGCGCGTAATACGATTCTGGCAGATCTCGCGCAGACATGGGAGTCTGTGTCGAATTCGCTCGGCCTGAGCACCCGCCGTTATGATGTTTTGTCACAGAATGATAAAAACCGTATTCAGATGGCCAAAGAATTGCGGCCCTATGTTTTCGATCTGTATTTCGCTGCAGTACTCGAAACCGCAATTAATCTGAAGGCAGATCAAGGGTCCCTGAATGCTTCATTCGGTGCCAATATGGGTAATATCATGGCAAAACTCAAATCACTCGATCAGAAGTTTGAGGATTTGGTGTTTATGCGTGATGGTGAGGTTCTGGTCGATTCTCGCATGGATCCAAGTTCTAACGAAAGCATTTTGGATACCCGTCAGAGTGCGGCAGATTCGTCAATCCAGAAAGCCATTGCCAAACGTGAAGAAGTATTTGCCAAGCTGGATCAGCAAAAGAAAGAAACGCTTTCGATTCAGGACAGTTACCTGACATCGCTTGCTTCTATGCGAGCTGAAATCATAGAGTTGTGTGGTTATCCTTCCGACTGCCAGAGTGACGATGAACGTGAGTCATGCAAGATCTTCACTTCACCGTTCTATTGTGGATTTGAGCTGCCGTCCAACTCCGATAAGGGCGTGGAAATCGCAGTTGCAGCACCCGTTGATGGTAATGTTGGAGCCAATTCGATTTCGCAAAACGTCGATCTGAATGATTGTATTACCTATCAGAAGAAAAAAGACAGCGGAAAGACTGTTGTCGAAATCAACAAAACCTGTGGTGGCGGCAATCTCGAGCTTACCGGCGATGATGTGAGTCATACCGATGGTGTCGGCGTGAGTGAGGCTGGACTGGCGATTTTGGAATACCGTGAGGCAGATCAGGATTACCAGACTGCGCTTGCAGAATATGAAGTGCTGCGCCAGAAAGTGGCCAATAATTATGCAACTGCAGATGCATACGCCAAGAGCATTGCGGAGTGGTATGATAAGCGTTCAGAGAATATCGAGACGCTCAAGGCCAACCTCGATAAGATGAAAGAGTATGAAGGTCTGATCACTGAGTACAACAACAACGTATCTCAGGCAGAGCTGGATGAATTGGATGCGGAATACAAGCTGCAATCGGACGCAAATGAAAAGTGGTATAAGAGTGCTGCAACAAACCTGGCATTCCAGACGATGTTCCAGACCGTGATTACCGGTGCATCCATTGCCGATATCTGGGTGAGCAAGGCCGCTGATGATGCCGATTCTGCTGCACAACTGAATGCGCTGAATGCCATTGTGAAGAACACAAGTCTGGATCCCAAGGGCGCGGCAGTTACAAATGCCACCACTACTCAGTTCGCTGGAGCCAAAGATATTTTGGGTACGGCAAGTGCCGCATTGCAAACGACCATTGCTTCAGCCGAAGGCGTTGCATCTATCGCACAGATGAGCTTCGATTTTGATATGGAGAAGCTCGATCGCGACACCGATCTGTCCATTTCCAAAAAACAACAGGATCTCGCCCACCTGCTCGCCGATGACCTGGCATATTTCGACGACACAACTGTGAAATCGCTCAAGGTAAAATGTGGCGATGGAACGTGTGATGGCGATGAACTCGAGGCCCTCATTGCCGATCTCAAGCGTGACAGCGAGAAATTGCAGATGGATATGGCCAGCGAGGAAACTTACAAACGCGATATGGCGGATTTGGATATCATGCGCAACGAGTTCAAGAATCTTGCGCTCGATTTGCTCCCACTTGCGCATACTGTGAAGGTTAAGGAAATCGCCAGATACCGCGCCCTTATCAAATACCTGACGATCGTTCAGCGTGCTCAGCTTGTGGCCAGCCAGTATGACGGAAAGCTTGCGCGTTATCAGCTGATGCAGAATGCCGTTTTCTCGGCATCGAGTTTCTTCCAGGTGGCAAGCGATCTCGAATCGGTTGAGGCCTTTATCGAGTATTCGCGCAACGATTTGTCGGATTATCTGGCTGGCATCGAATATACAGCAGTGCGTCCGTTTGTCGAGCTGCGGCGTGCCATCTATACGGCTCGCGGTACAAACGATTTCGAAAAGATTTATGAACAGCTCAATGATTTGAGACGTCGTTGTGGCACGGGCACGCCGTCAACGAACAAGATTGTGTTGTCCCTGCGCGAGCAGCTTGGCATTCCTGATGGTGAGATCGATGGCCTTACCGCCGCAGATCGTTTCCACCTCACGCTTGCCAAAGGCAATCTGCCTGTGAGTGCTCAGACGCGCTACACCGTGACAGGAACGGTTGGCGATGAACTCAAGGCTGGTTCGTTCTACAGCGGTTCGTTCAACATCAGCAGCAAATTTGCCAACATCGATACATCCTGCAATGCCAAGATTGACTCCATCGAAGTGCGGTTTGTTTCGAAAGAAGGCAAAAAGATTCGTGAATCCGGCACCGCAAACCCGGTGATTTCGCTGTTCTACGGTGGCCAGACCCAGCTGCTGTCGTGCCACAGCAACATCGACGCCATCGTCAAATCCATCGGGCCTCGCACGACCTATGGCAAGTTCTCGACATTCAATATCAAGCCTTATGCGGATGGTATTAATGCCGGCATTTATGATGTTCCCGAAGGCGAACATTATGAATTCTCCGACAATACTGAGTTTACAGGCGTGACGAATTACAAGGGTATGGCGAATCGCCCGATGATCGCTACCTACACCGTCGTGTTTGATCCAAGCAAGGGCAACAACGACAAGATCATCTGGGACAACGTCGCCGATATCGAGCTGCAGATCAACTACACGACCGGTTCGCTTGGTGCGAATTCCGATACGTGCAACTACGATATTGAAGGATAAGTTTGGGTGATTCAGCTATCGGCCTGCGGCCGATACGCTGAATGTGCGTGGCTATGGCCTGTCGGCCATACGCCGCGCATTTTCGCGTTTATTGGCACCAAGTGATGAGACATGAAGCGTGAACGACAGATTTATTTCATTTTGTGTGAAATGCATCCGTCACGCCTGATGATTCACCATTTAACCCCCTAGCAACGGGAGGCAATTTATGCATAAACGCTATTATTTGTATTTTGCAGCATTGGCTGTGATGTTTGGTTGTGACGATGAATCGAAATCGTTCAACCCCTGTGATGCATGTACCGAAGCACAGATGTGTGTGGATGGTGTGTGCAGGGATGATTTGGATCCAACCGATCCTTGTTCCAAATGTACAAAAGACCAGGTTTGTACCAATCAGCGATGCATCAATAAGGATGATCCCTGTGCCAAGTGTACATCCGATCAGAATTGTGTTGGCGGTGAGTGTAAAAATAAGGTCAAATGCGATCCAGAATGTGCTCCGGGCAAGGAGTGTGTGGATGGCCGCTGCGCAATTTGTGTTGGAAAAACTTGTTTTTATGATGTTGAGCCCACGACTGAGTGCCATAACGAAGATGATTGTCCCAAGGAAGATGAACATTGTTTTGCGGGCAATTGTGTGACGATTGGCGATGGTGAGTGTTATCCCGAATGTATTGATGGCCAGATTTGCGATAATGGCCAGTGCAAAAACAATACGTTGCTTTGGTCTTTGTGTCGAAGTGGCAGTGATTGTGGTGTGGGTGAATGTATATTTAATATTTCTCCTTCCAAGGCTATGAATATAGAATACGATGGGGAAATTGTGGAGGTTTCTTCCGATAGACCGGTGCCTGTGTGGGTGATGGACCGCCGTATCAATGTTGAGAATTATAATCTGACACATCAGTCGCAGGCAGGCATCGATGATGATATCGGTATTTGCGCCTATAACTGTACAAAAGAAGAAGACCAGAATTGTCCGCAAGGCTGGTCGTGCCAGGTGGTGTTGAAAGGTTTGCCGGAATATCCGGAGATTTCGGAACTGCCAAAGCCAATGGCTGAACCAGACCGCAATAAGACGGGATTTGTGGCGATTTGTCGACGCGATATGACTGCCGAACTTCAGGATAGCATATCGTATGGCGTGGAGCTGTGCAAAGCAGACGAAGATAAATGCGCGGCAGCCAATATGGTGTTCTATAAAGGCATGTGTCTGGAACCCTGCGAGGCTGGTTCCGAAGCTTGTCCCTATTTCTTCAGCTGTCAATCGGTCGAAGCCGATGGCAATTCGGCGATGGCTTGTGTGCCCGATTCGGGAACCTGTACATCGTGCTATGATAACGATGGTGATGGTGCTGGATATGGCCATTGCCCGAACAAGGGGATTGACTGCAACGATAACAATCCCAATGTTTATTACGAAAAAGCACTTACATGCGGTGATATTGTCGATGCGAATGGCGATGAAATTCCGACTGATGCGAATTGCAACGGTGTGCTCGACAAGTTCGAGCTTATTGGTACAACAGACAATTGCGTTGAATGCGGCAAGGGGTGTGCGACACCTCAATCCTCAAATATTACCGTAACTTGCACCCCTACAGATTCAAATGAGCTGGATCCGACATGGCGTTTATCTGCTAGGTTCGAGGATGCTTATCCAGGTTTTGCATGCGTTGAGAAATGCGCATATGGATTTGGTGATTGCGATGGGGATGCGACCTGCAATTATGAATTATTAACAAAGTTGGCCCTTACTGAAAAAAAAGACTATATTTCGCTGGGATATCCAAATGATCCACGACGTCCGAGTGATGTTATTGTCAGTTCCTCCAGTGGTGCAGTCTATGCATTGGACGAAGACGGCGATGGTTATCCGATCATCGATGTGGCCAACACGCAGAAGCCAGATGCAATTGATCGTACACTTATCCTCGATTCGCGCAATTCGCTGATTTGTTGTGCCAAAAACACAAATTATTGTTATAGTGCGAACAAGGAGTGGAAGTCTGTGCCGTTGAGTGCGACATCATATATAGATGACAGCGGCAGAATTGTAAAATATGTCTCACCCAAAGTGTCAACAGACCCGACCTCGTATGATGTCAACGACAAGGATAATTCAATCCATCCGGATGCGCTTGAAATTTGTGATGGCGTCGACAATGATGGATCGAAACTTTTGGCCGGAGCAACAGCCAAATCTTGTACGGAATGGTGTGAAGACAGTGAACACGATTGTGTGCCATTTACTTCGGGCAGTGAGTATACTGTGAATGCATTCTGCGACACGACTGAAGATGGCAGCTATAAAGACCCAGAACAATCCGTCAATACATGGACTGACATCGTTGAGGACAATAAATATAATTATAATCAAGCGTGCACATTGCGTTCATCTACTGGTTTTCAATGCAATACTGGAGTCGTGAAATGCGGCGCAGAAAGGGTGGTGTGCAGAGCCGGCGACGAGAATTGCAGCTGTGGCCGTTTGGAAAAGACGACCGGTTCTTCAACCACTGTAGAAGCATTTAGAATTACAGAGTGCAAAACAGATGATCCGGATGAGGTATGCAACGCGCGTAGGGATGACTCTGGAAAATTTGTTTATAACCCGTTGCCGCAGGATTATGTTAAAAGCGTTTCGACAAATGGTGGCGTAATTCAGACAACACGTTGCCGTTGTGATGGTACCTCGTGCAGCGAAGGGGATTGCAGTGGCAAAGATTCACCGTCCTGCTATGCGGCATGTTATGCATCCTGTGCGATAACAACAGAACATGCGCTTATTTGCGAGACCGAGATAGATAAGACTGTTCCTGATGGAATCAATGGAAGTGTGCTGGAATTTGATGGCATTGATAATGATTGCGATGGCCGCGTGGATGAGGATGGCATGCTTCCTTGTATCATTACCGCACCAGATGCAGATTATGATGCATACATGGATGGTATTGAGTATACTAAAATAACAGCTGATGATGGTACTGTAATCGAAACATTTACGACGACATTGAGTGATAATGCCTATCGGACCAATACTGATGGTTCTGTAAACCTGTGTAAAATTGGTATTGTGCAAAGCAAGACGGTGCGTGAGGGGGATAAAGTATCTTATGTTCCGGTGTGTAAACCACTGTTCAATCGCAGGAATTACGACTTTTATGGTGATAGCTTTGATTCCAATTGTGACGGTGCTGACTATGATCTTGATCATACGGTGTTCTTATCAAAGTCTGGCCAGGGAGGTATCCATGGCCTTGACAGCGAGGGTAATGATTGCCGATTTAACAGAACCGATAATCATGTTACGCCGTGTGAAACGCTTCAACAAGCAATCAACAAGGCCGCATCAAATAGTTCCAATCCACAGAAATCGGGTGGCTTTATTATAAATCCGGATTTTTATGACGATATTTTGATTGATCTTGCCACTTATGAATTGGGCAAGGATTATCCTGCGGCCAACTCAAACCACACAGTACTTCCAAGCAGCTATGTTATCCAGTTGCCATCTCTTTCACCTTCTGATACCGAGACAAAGTACAGATTGTATTATTATCCGGGAGATGGTCTTCCTGATGAGAAAGATCCTGCTGATAGTAAGAAATACTATGTTAAGGATGGCCATATTCTGAGTCCTGTGAAGCTTCATCGGCTTCTTGTTGATGCCAAACGTACTAAATCTTCATTTGATCCCAATAAGTATGCGTTCAGTTATGATGAAAAAGTGACATCATACACAATTAAAAATGGTGCTCTTTCATCCTATTCCGAGTATAAACACGTATCACGCCACTCGGAAATGGAACAGCCTGAAGAGACGATCCGTATTTATGGAGGTTTTAATCGGGCGCCTGATGACAATAAGGTCATTCTTTCAGAAAAGGATTATTGGTCACGCGCCGTCAAGGCTAGCAGTGATTCACGTTCATCATTTTCCTGGACTCCGAATATCAAGACTGTTAAGGTGAACAGTATAAATAGCTATATTCACTCTTATGCTTTTATGCAGCCAAAATCTGATCAAAAACTGTCGGTGAGACTGGATCGAATTGCGATTACAATAAAAGGGGATGGCGTATTGCCGCGTGGGTTGGCTGACGGTGCGACCTTTATTGGCATTAATGCCATGAATGGAGCCAGCATCCTTAATCTCAAGGATGTGGATATTGACGTCACCGGACCTGAGGGATACAGCTATGGAAGCTCTGATTATCCTGTTGCCAGTTCTTTGAAAGGTGTTAATGGTGACGATGCGTATCGTGATGAAGGCGGGGGAAAAAGGACGGGGTACATCAATGGTGATTACAAAAATAATACCTGTTTTAATGATAGAACATGCGGCTATGGGACGGGTAATGATCCTGATAATTCAAAGAATTTCATTGCGAAGAATAAAGGCGGTTGTGCGGGAACTGCCTGGACAGATAACCATGGCGATTATGCGGATGGAAGGCCAGGTTATGGTTCGGGGAACAATCAGGGAATATGTGACGGTATAACCCATGATACAGATGATAATTATGGTTGGTACTGTCCAAAACTTTGGAAAACAGAAAACCATACAGATTACTCTAAGGCTCAGGGGAGGAATGGTGTAGGTGGAGCTCCTGGTAAGAATGGTGATAGCAGTAAAACAACGAGAAGCATTGTCCCAGAAACTGGTCAAAAACCATTTTCTATTTATGTGCGCAGTGATCGTCGATTTGCCAAAGGCCATTACGGACACCCCGGCGGCGGTGGCGGCGGCGGTGCGGTATTCCGATGCTGGCGGGGGCACGATGAACCCAGCGTTTCATGTACCGCAGGTGAAGGTGGTGAAGGTGGCTGCGGTGGCGAAGGTGGTAATGCCGGTGGCACTGGCGGCAGTGCGATAGGTATTGCTGTGCGTTCGACATCAAAAGTCGAAAAATCAACGCGTCTCGTTTTTGATGGCATTAGTGTTGCGGTTAAGAATGGCAATGGCGGTAAGCCACAGCCTGGTGGCGCTGGTGCTGCTGGTGGTAATGGCGGTTACTGGAAATCTTATGCAGAGTGTTTTGGCAGTGGTGTAAAGCCCAGTTGGTGTACGGTTGATCATTATCAGGGCATGGGTGGCGGTGGTGCCGGTGGCGGTGGCGGTGCCGGAGGAACCGGCGGCGGCGGTGTCGCTGGCTGGGCGTTCCCGTATGTTCTGGATTGCGCAGCTGCTGGTGTGGCAGAGTTTGATGATCGTGATCTGCCGAATAAGGTGTATAATAAGTGTGGCTTCGACATTCCTGCGCTTATGGCATACGATGCTACGCCGTATGGCTCGCAAAATGTCAATGATACCACGCGCGTGAATGATATCACGGAGCCAAACAAGTCTGGCACTCAGACTCCCTTCCCTGAAACGCTGGATGGCTCTTTCAGCGGTTTGAATGATAAAAAAGACAAACGTTTGCGTTACACTTGTTACAGTACCGAGGATTGTGGTGATGATGATAACAAGAATCAGAATTGTGGTGGTGATTCCAAGTACTGTATGCCTGGCGGACCAGGCGCAGAAGCAACAGACGTCGGACAGACTACAACCAGTGCTGATAATTCGTGCAGGAGACTAAATGCGAATGGGGGATATGACAGCATTATCGTGAGGGGGATTAAAGAATAGTGATTGTATTGCCTGACCATTGGCCCTCATCCTCTAAAAGTAGGGGATGGGGGCTATATATGACATTGTGAGCACTTTGGGGGATGGTTTGAAATCCTATTATTCACGAGTATCTTTTGACGAAAATTTGTGATTTGATTATCTGTATGTTGTGTGTCAGATCGCTTTATATTAGGTTCGGGGAAACTGATGCATCGTTTGGGAAAGGGGGGCATTCCTAAATTGCGATTATTTCACTCATCGATTCTGAATCGTTCAGCATTTACTTACAGCTGGGAGAATACAGTATGAATAGGCGGCAATTTTTATGTGTTGCGGCGTTAGCCGTTTTCGCTGGTTGCGATGATGATTCGGCGAACAAGTCGAATCCATGTGATGCGTGTACTGAGCAGCAGATTTGCGTCGATGGCGTTTGTGAAGATAAGCTGGACCCGTCTGATCCCTGCGCCAAATGTAATAAGGATCAGGTATGTCTTAACAAAACCTGCATCAATAAGGATGATCCGTGCGCCAAATGTACCGCCGAACAGGATTGCGTGAACGGCGAATGCAAAAATCGGGTGACGTGCAATCCCGAGTGTCCCGAAGGTAAGGAGTGTATGGATGGCCGCTGTGCGATTTGTATTGGAAAGACATGTTTCTTTGATACAGAACCATCGACGGAATGCCAGAACGAGGATGATTGTCCCAAAGATGACCAGCACTGTTTTGCTGGCAGCTGTGTGACGATTGGTGATGGTGAGTGTTATCCTCAATGCATTGATGGCCAGATATGCGATAATGGCCAATGCAAGAACAACACACTGCTTTGGTCTTTGTGTCGATCTGGCAGTGACTGTGGTGTTGGTGAGTGCGTGTTTAATGTTTCGCCGTCCAAGCCTATGAAGATAGAACATGATGGTGAAATTGGCGAGGTGTCTTCAGACAGGCCGGTTCCCGTGTGGGTGATTGACAGTCGCATTAATGTCCAGAATTATAATCTGACGCATCAGTCGCAGGCCAGCCCAAATGATGATATTGGTATCTGTACCTATAATTGTACAAAAGAAGAAGAACAGAATTGTCCTCAGGGCTGGACTTGTCAGGTTGTGCTGAAAGGCTTGCCTGAATATCCGAGCGTTTCGGAACTCCCCAAACCCATGGCTGAATCGGAGCGCAATAAAACTGGATTTGTGGCGATTTGTCGACGCGATATGACTGCCGAACTTCAGGATAGTATATCGTATGGTGTGGAACTGTGCAAAGCAGATGAAACCAAATGTGCAGCTGCCAATATGGTGTTTTACAAAGGCATGTGTCTGGAGCCATGCACGGCTGGTGCAGATACATGTCCCTATTTCTTTGCTTGTGAATCGATTGAAACTGAGGGGGGGACAACAACAGCCTGTGTGCCCAAATCCGGTACTTGTACATCGTGCTATGATAATGATGGCGATGGCGCAGGATATGGTCATTGCCCGAACAAGGGCATTGACTGTGACGACAATAACCCCAATGCCTATTATGAGAAACCGCTTGTATGCAAAGATATTGTCGATGATAACGGCGATGAGATTCCGACGGATTTGAATTGTAATGGCATTGTCGATAAATTCGAGCTCGTCGGAACAACCGATAATTGTAATGAATGCGGCAATGGATGTGCCCATCCGCAATCCACCAATATTGCTGTGGCCTGCAATCCTGTAGATTCGTCCAATTTCGATCCGTCCTGGCGTTTATCGGCCAAATTTGGAGATGTATCTCCCGAGTTTACGTGTGTCGAAAAATGTAAGTATGGTATGGGAGATTGCGCAGGAGATGCATCTTGTTCAACGGAGCTCCTTACGGCCAAGGCCCGTACGAAAGTGAAGGAATATGTGTCGCTTGGATATCCGAATGATCCGCAGCGCCCGGGAGATGTCATCGTCAGTAACAGTGCGGCATCCATTTATGCGCTTGATGAAGATGGCGATGGTTATCCTGTGGTTGATGTCGTTAATTCACAAAAGCCTGTACCCAGTGAACGTACTTTGATTCTTGATCCTCTTAATTCAGTAATCTGCTGCGCCACTAACGAAAAGTATTGCTATACTGCAAACCAGGACTGGACAACAGTTGCACTGAGCGCAACTTCATATCTCGATGACAGTGGTCGTGTGGTTAAGTATGTATCTCCGAAAAAGTCGAATGATCTGGCTTCATACGATATCAATGATAAGAATTCAGCTATACATCCGGGAGCACTGGAGGTATGTGATGGTGAAGATAATGATGGATCAACGATTTTGGCAGGAACAACTTCAAAATCCTGCACGGAATGGTGTGCATCCAACGATTGTTCCTCATTTGCGACAACTATTGATGATGTGACAACATACGCTGTGAATGCTTATTGTGATGTAAGTGAAGACGGCAGCTACAAAGATAAGGATAAAGCGCTCAATACATGGACCGATGTCGCTGAAAGGATAGACTACAATTACCACGATGTGTGCAAACTACGGTCCTCTACCGGTGTTGAATGCAATACAGGACATGTGACTTGCGGAAACGAAAAGATTATGTGTATTGCAGGCAAAGAGAATTGCGGCTGTGGTCGTCTGGATGGCTCGACAGATGCATTCAGAATCACGGCAGAGAACACAAAAATCGATGCTGATGGCAAGATCACATACGAGCCAATGCCTCAGGATTACATAAAGAGCGTTTCGACGAATGGTGGTGTGGTACAGACGACACGTTGCCATTGCGATGGTTCACTATGCAGCGAGGGGGATTGTACAGGCAAGGATTCACCGGAATGTTTCGCAGCCTGCTATATATCTTGTAAGACCACGATGGATTATGCACTCAGGTGTGAAGCTGAAGTCGATTCGGGGTTGATGGATGGTATTAATGCAAGTGGGAATCTGCTGTTTGATGGCATTGATGATGATTGTGATGGTCGTGTGGATGAGGATGGCATGCTTCCGTGTGTTATCACAGCTCAGAATGCGACATATGAATCATACAAGAATGGCATAGAAGCGTCTGGCTTTACAACGGAGCTGAGCTCCAGTGTGTATCACAACAATGCTGATGGTTCAGTCAATCTTTGTAAGATCGGAATCGTGCAGAGCAAGACGATCCACAATGGAGATAATGTAAGTTATGTACCTGTTTGTGTTCCGTTATATAAACCCAGAGATTATGATTTTTATGGCGATAAGTTTGATTCGAACTGTGACGGTGTCGATTATGATCTGAACCACACAGTGTTCGTTGCAAGTTCGGCGCAGGGAGATGTGAATGGCGTGGATAGCCCAAGCAACGATTGTCGGTTTAACGTTGGCCTGGATTATGTGACACCATGTGCGACGCTCCGTTATGCGATAGGTAAAGCCGGTGCCAGCAATGTTGCTTCGGCTGCTAAAAATAACGACGGGTTTGTGATTAATCCTGTTTTTTATGATGATATCATAGTTTTAGCCAGTACCTATGAAGTGGATAAAGACTTTCCTGATGCGGGCACAAACCACGAGAAGCTTCCTGGCAGTTCGGCTATTTTGCTGCCGTTATTGACGAATCCAGAGACGAAGTATAAACATAATTATTACTCAGGCGCTTCGCTTCCGGATGAAGCTGGAGCCGGAGAGACTTATCACGTTAAGGATGGTCATATTCTGAGTGCCGAAAAGCTTCATAGACTGTTGGTTGAAGGTCTACGCACCAAACCATCGTTCGATCCAAATTCATATATGTTCAGTTATGAGGAGAATGTTGAAGTTCCGACAGTCGTGGATGGTTCGATCGTTAAAAAAAGCGTATATCAGCGGAGAGCCTCATATTCTGAAATGGCACAGCCTGCAGAAACGATTCGGGTTTTTGGTGGATTTTCAAGAGCCCGTGACAAGAACAAAGTTGTCGTAGCCGAAAGGGATTTATGGAGTCGTCAGGCAGATGCGGTGAATCCCAAATCAGTTTTTTCATGGTCGCCATCTCCCAAACAGGTTAAAGTCAAAAACAATAATTCATATATTCACACCTATGCCTTTATTCAGCCATCGTCTAATCAGCCGCTGTCTATGACGCTGGATAGAATTAACATCAATGTGACAGCATCTGGTGTGATGCCCAAAGACCTGGCTGACGGTGCGACGTATGTGGGCATCAACGGCATGAATGGTGCCGCGTCACTAAACCTGAGAGATGTTGAAATATCAGTGACTGCACTTAACGGCTACGATTATGAAGCCAATGATTATCCTGCAGCCAGCACAGCTGTTGGCAACAGAGGTGCTGATGCATATCGTAACGAATGCAGCGGTTGCGCAAAGCTGGATGATAATTATTATTCAAAGTATAACTCCAATACGTGTGATGTCGAGAGAACGTGTGATGGCGGTGTTGATGGTTCAAATAAAATTACGCGCAACAGAGGTGGTTGTGGTGGTTTTGCCTGGACGGATGTTCACGGGAATTACCGGGAGGGCAAACCAGGACTGGGTCCTGAAAACCCCAAGAACCAGGGGGTATGTGCTGATATGAGTTATCATAAGAAGGATAGCAAGTGGAATTGCCCAAAATTGTGGGTGACCGCATCCGGTGTGGAATTTCCAAAAGCTCAGGGGCTGAATGGAGAAGGTGGTGCAGCAGGAAAGAATGGTGAGGGCAGTAAAACCGTGATTAGTTTTGTTCCCGAAACAGATAGAGTACCATATTCGATTTATGTGAAAAGCAATCGCAGTGCTGCACGTGGACACTATGGCAACCCGGGGATTGGTGGTGGCGGTGGCGCTGTTTATCAGTGTTGGCGCGGATATAATTCGAACGGTACGCAGTGCTTTGCGGGTTCTGGTGGTGAGGGCGGCTGCGGCGGCCAGGGGGGCAATGCAGGCGGTACAGGCGGCAGCGCAATTGGTATTGCGTTAAGATCGACGTCAGCAGCTGCGAACTCTACGCGTTTGACTTTGGATGGCACTACGGTGACTGTTAAGAACGGCAATGGTGGAAAGCCGCAGGCTGGTGCTGGTGGTGCCAGCGGTGGCAGTGGCGGATGGTGGCTTGCGTATGCCAGATGTTACGGTACAGCTGATTTATGTACGGTTAATCAGTATCAGGGTATGGGCGGCGGTGGATCCGGTGGTGGCGGTGGTGCCGGCGGATACGGCGGCGGCGGTGTTGCAGGCTGGGCTTTCCCATACGTTTTCGATTGTGCAGTAAAGAGTGTGCAGTCGTTTAACGATGATCGGCTTGTTACCCTATATAACTGTGGTTTTGATGTTCCAGCGGAATTAACTGCGAGTGCAAATTTATATGGTACTCAGGATTTGAGTACGTCAACCCGTGTGGCTGATATTGATTACCCCAATGCTTCTGGCGGTCAAACGGCTAATGATATGGATCTAAGCAAAACATTTATTCCTAAACCTGATGATAACAAAATGCTTCGCTGGAGTTGTGGCAGTCAGGGTGGTTGCGGCAGTAGCGGCAATGGCACTCAGAATTGTGGCGGTAATAAGAGTGAAGATGGACCTTATTACAGAATGCCAGGCGGCCCTGGGGCTACGCCAAACAATTTAGGGAAGACCTCTACGCTTGCGGATGACTCGTGTAAAAAGATCACGTCGAACGGAACAAAAACCAGTTACATTGTCAGGGCATTTAAGGAATGAGCAAGAAAACTATAATATATGCGGCACTTGCAATGTCCTTTATTGTTTGTGCCTGTGACAGCGATTCGTCTGTATCGCGGCAGAATACCTGTCTGGCAGGGCAGGTATTTGATGTGCAATCCGGAGAATGTCGTACGCTTACGCAATGCGGGGGGGATGAGGATTGTAAAGGAGGTCGCAAATGCATCGCGGGGAGCTGTAAAGATGCTCAAACTGTCGAATGCGAGGGGGATGAAGATTGCAAAGGTGACCGTAAATGCGTTGCGGGAAGCTGCAAAGATGTTCAAACAACCGAATGCAGCGGCGATGACGATTGTAAAGGCACGATGGTTTGCAGGAATGCGCATTGTGTGACCGAGTGTTCCGAAGACGATGATTGCACAGGTTCGCTGGTTTGTCGACAGAATCGTTGTACGGTTGAGTGCCAGAGTAAAGACGACTGTGACGGTGATTATGTATGTAAATCGGGCAGTTGTCTGCCCGAGTGTCAGGGCGAAGAAGACTGTGATGCGCCTTCGATTTGTATTGAGCAGCACTGCAAACTGGAATGCAGGGAAGATACAGACTGCAATGGAGATTTGGTTTGCCGCGGCAATCGTTGCAAAGCTGAATGTGTATCGTCTGATGATTGTGATGATGATGAAGTGTGCTCGAAACAGAAATGTATTCCTGCATGCGAATCCAAATCAGATTGTGAGCCAAGTGAGCTTTGTGAAAAAGGAGAATGCATTCCGGATCCGACGTGGTGTACATACGATGATGAGTGTGATGTTGCGGCAGGGATCTATTGCAGCCAGCATCATTGCAGAGATCCAAGGATTGAATGCTACGAAGATACAGACTGTGAGGGGATATATGTTTGCAAAGCCAACAGATGCGCGCCAGAGTGCTACTACAGTACAGACTGTAAGGATAACCTGGTCTGCCGCGGGCAGCAATGCAAACCAGAGTGTCTGTCGAATAGCGATTGCACCCTACCGGCTTATTGCAAAGACTCAAGATGTACATTGTCGTGTGAGAATAATGACGATTGTGTGTCGCCATATATATGTAAATCGAAGCAATGTGCTGCAGAATGTACAAAGAGTTCGGAATGCAGTGGCAGCATGAAATGTTCGGAAATGCGGTGCGTTGAGTGCATCAATGACAGTGACTGCACTGGTTCTGACGTGGTGTGTCAATCCAATATATGTCAGAATTCCAAAGATGTTCGATACCCTTGTTTAATAAAGGGGAATGGTTTTGATGTGTATAAGACATCAGTTGGATACGATGCTGCTTTGAATAACGATGGTTCTATCAATTTGTGTAAACTTGGGTACTACCCTTCACAAAATGAGATTTCTGCAGATCCGTCAAAAGATACATGCCTGCCATTGTATACTGTGCGTGTATATGATTTTTATGGTGATGGTGTCGATTCAAACTGCGACGGATATGACTACAATCTTAAGGATGCGATATTTGTATATAAAACATTCCAGGGAGGATTTAGCGGTAACGATGACAATTCAGGTAAATATAATGCGTCAACAGGCATGATTGAAGCGAAGGCGACACTGAAAAGCGCATTGCAACAGTCGGCTACCATGTATCGCATTGCGGATGGCAGCGTATTTATTTATCCCGATATTCTTGTATCCGCAGATGTGTCCAACGAATGGTCGGAGCCATTGGTTTTGTCGGCGCTTGCGGGCAACAGCCCGGCAGATTTGCTTCAACTGAAGGAGATTCCAAGTGCATCTGGCAGAACCGCTTATCGTGATCATCAGACTTTGGTAAAAGAAATACTCAGTGATTCTGGCAAGCGTGTGTCGGATTATGGATTCTATACCGAGGGAGATCATCCAACAGAGCGCATTCGTATTTTTGGCGGACTGACACGCAATCCCCTAAACGATGATAATAATTTGCATTGGCAGCATCAGGAGGGGGGCGTATCAAAAGTGCATTTGGAGATTCCGTCAATCGATCGCGATACATATGTGATGATTTCGCATGATGGTACGGCGAGTGCCAGCTTTGCTCTTCACGATTTTGAGATGTCGATGTCGACGACAGCCAAAGCGTTGCCGCAAGGGACGACTTTTGTCGGATTTTCGTGTGGTTCGCTGGGGTGTGCGAAACTGAACCTGAATCGCACAAAATGGACGATTCATGCGCCTGACGGTGTATCTCAGTCTTCGGTTCTGAGCGCGGGAGAGGCTGGCCTTGGCGGTAAGGACGGTGTGAGGTATGTAGGACATGTAGATGAATATGTTTCTGACACCTGGTGTACCAAAGCACAGGTTTGCGGTGGCAGCACAGTCGCAGGCAAAGGCGGTTGCGGCGGTCATGTTGCCAAGAGCGACGATGGCGATGGTGAGAGTAGTTCCAATTATGACCGCTCAAATTATCGGGGGGAAGACGGGCAACGGGGGCAAAATGGCGAATCCGTAGGCGGTTCATCGGCTAGTGGTGGTTCTGGCGGCAGTGGCCTGGCCTCTGCGGGCCTGAAACATACAGGTTGCGATGGGAACAGCGGTGTGGATCCCGATAAAGGAACAGGAGGTGACGGCAATACTGGTGAGAATGGCCGGAATGGCAGTCATCAAAAGTTTAAATTCACGCTAAAACCAGCACCTGACCGCTCGACGTTGTATTTCGCAAGTAATTATAACGATCTGAGTGAACTGTATGGCGCAGATGGCGCGCAAGGCGGCGGTGGCGGCGGCGGTGCTGTGTATCAGGCATTTACATCACAATGGGCGAACGGCCGCAGCTGGATTAGCGCCGGATCTGGTGGTAATGGGGGCTGTGGTGGTAAAGGCGGACAGCCCGGTGGTACAGGTGGTTCGGCAATTGGTATCCTCTTTAAACATCCTGCAACGGGTAATGCACAGATTTTGTTTGAAGCAACGACGTTTGATGTCTTCGGCGGATCTGGCGGAAAAGCGCAAAGTGGCTCGAAAGGTGGTGCCGGTGGCGCTGGAGGGGACAGCATCGGTTATGCCAATGAGACTATTTCGTATGATCTGTTTTGTGACAAGGCTACGGCTGGCGGCAAAGGCGGCAATGGCGGCGGCGGCGGTGCCGGCGCCGGAGGCGTTGCCGGCGAAGCGGTTTCCTTTGTGTTTACCTGTGGCCGTGATGTTGTTGAGGATTGTCGTTTGGCAACGTTGTATACCCCTTGTTTTACAGAATCAGACAGAATGACCATTAAGAATTGCGGTTATGATTTGCCATCGGAATTTCTCTATAATGTGCCGCTTTTTGGCTCACAAACACCAGGAAAAACTTACGCAGATTCGACTGATAATGTCGCCGGACAAGGCTCGAGGGCAGGAACGGAGCAGACTGAAGGTTCGGTCTCTTTGCTGAAAACGTGGATTGGATCGTTGTGATATCTTGAACCCCGAGGGGGTAGCGTCGTATGCGCGCAGCCGCTTGCGGCGAGCACATAGACGCGTAGGGGGAGACTTCCCCCACACCATAAATCAACTTTTGTGTTGATTGTTTGTGGTGAGTTGCTAACTTTTTGACGTATGACTGTTTCGGGTCATACAGCTTTTTTGATATAACGAGGTCAGTATGAAAAACACTCGCAATCTTTTGATAACCTGCGCGCTCTTTGCGGCGGTTGGTTTTGGCTGTGACGATTCTTCGAAAGAAGTTGCGGCATTACCGCCATGTGGTGGCGAATGCACGGATGGTAAAGTCTGTAACGCGGCAACCAACACATGTGAAGAGCCCGCATTGCTGGAATGCCTGAAGGATAAGGACTGCAAAGGGGATTTTGTATGCGAAAACAAGAAGTGCATTTGCCCCAACAGCGATGCCTGCCCTGGCAATCTGGTATGTAAGGCGGGTGACTGCGTTCCTGAGTGTACAAACAGCGACGAATGTGAGGGCGACTGGGTTTGCCGGAATCAGCAGTGCAAGCCGGAATGCGAGAGCCGCAATGACTGCTCGGGATTCTTGGTTTGCAGAGCGGAACACTGTGTACCGGAGTGCGAAACTGCGGATGACTGCGTGTCGTTGGGCGGAGATGTCTGCCGCAACGGGCAGTGCCGGAGCGGATGTGTGGACGGTGACGATTGCCCGTCGGGTATCTGTGATAACGAAGCCTGTCTGGAGTGCCAGTTTGATGCTGATTGCGCCGGTAATTCGAATGGACCGTTTTGCATTGAGAATAACTGCGTAGAATGCGAGCGTGATGAACAGTGCGCGGGCACCGGTGTTTGCGTGGGGCACGCCTGCGAACCTGCATGCCGCAGCAACGCGCAGTGCGCCGAAAAAGATATCACATTGCCGTATTGTCTGGACGATGCCGAGAATGATTATCTGAATGCAGTCTGTGTGGAATGTACGGATCAGTCGCAGTGTGAAGGCAACAAGATTTGCGTGGATAACGCATGCAAATTTGAATGCGAAAGAGATCTCGACTGCAGTGATGATAAAAAGTGTGATCCGACGGATAATCATTGCTATGTCTGTGTGTCGAGTGCAGACTGCGGCACCAATCAGGCCTGTGACCACCATGTTTGCGAGACATGTGAAGATGGCGATTCGGATTGTGATGGCGTGCCCGATGATGTTGACGGTTGTCCGTATAATCCGAATGTGATGGATCCGGTGAGCGAGACGCCTGACTATGACTGCAATTACGTGACCGATGCCGATGGTACGCGCGTATTTGAGATCTGGAATGCCAACGACTTTGAACGGTTAAATGCTGAGATTTTGAATGCCAATCTCCCCGTGGAACCGGACCCCTGCAATGTGCCGGAAGAAGGTGCAGAGCTGACCATTGGCGATTGTTGTGATGCGGCCGAATATGTGGATTCATGTTCGGATGGCAAGCTGCTGAGCTGTACGGCGGCTGGTGTCGTCGAGCAGACCTGTGAATATGGCTGTGACGGAGATGCGTGTGCCAGATGTATCGAACACGAAGACGGCAATGATTACAGTGTTGGCGAGTGCTGTTTTAATGACTTTGTAACCGTTTGTGACGAGAACCGTTTGCAGCTTTGTGATAATGGGAAAGTCGTTGAATCCGTATGCGACTATGGCTGTGATGGTGCTTCATGCCGTTTGTGCAATGAGCCGGCGGATGAATCCAAACTTGTGGTCGGTGATTGCTGTGATCCCATGAAGTATGTGCCTTCCTGCCAGGCAGATGGTCAGTCGAAGATTGAATGCGTTGGCGGCGTCGTCGTCGTCAATGATTGTGCGGATTGTCTACTTTTGGACAACAAGCAGTTTGCGTGCAAACCGAAGCCATCCACGAAATTCAAGGTGCGCATGATGAATGATATCAATCTTGCGGATGCCGCCGATGACGGTGATATCGTAGAAGTGCCCTTTGCGTCGCTGGATGTGCCCTGGCGGGAGATGGTAACCGGAGAAGACGGGGAGGTGCGTGAAGTTGTACACATGCCAAGAGAATCCGGATATAAAGCATTTGATATTCCTGACGCAACATGCGTGATGCGCTGGCAGCCGGTCTCGCTGATGAACGTTTATCTGGATGGCCAGAATCACAGAATCTTCTTTAAGAATGCTTCCGGTGAAAGCTGTTCGCTGGTTGATCCGCTATTTTCGGATGTGGGATCATCTGTCGTGGAATCACTGTCGCTGAATTATAACATGCGTGGTTTGGCGCGATCGATGTTTGCATCAAGTGTGCAGAATTCCGTACTGACCGGTATTCACTTCGCGGGCAATGTGAATTTGGAGAATAAGCCGGTTCTGGGCGAATCCGATGAAGGTGCCTATGTTTCCGGCAGCGTAATTCTAATCGACACGTACTATGAATTCGGCGTGGTGAATGCGCCGCATTCTGGCAGTACATCGAACTATTTCAAAGATATCCGGTTTAAGGGCAATGTTACTCAGAGTACGTCCTATCATTTAATGTCAGTTAGTGATTATAAATCTGTACCAGGGGTTGAAGGCTTGTTTGGCGTGCTGAAAGATTCATTTGTGAGTGATTCATCGGTGGTTGTGCCGGACTATGCGTTGTCAGACAACCGTATGTTCTTTGGATGGGCATACAATATAGATAACAGCCGTATCCTGTCGCCTGTCTCTGAGATCGCATGGATTGGGACCGCGAGTACGAACGGAGACTCGTATGTGATAAGTCCGTTTGCGTATGAGATGAATAATGATATCATATCCAATGGGATAATATCTCATATAGGTGATGTTCGTTCGAATAAAATGAATAGTGTTTCATATCATGTTTCATATTATGATTTGGCTTACAGAATCAATAATACAAAGTCGTTTGGCGATTTGCAGATGGAAACCGGCAGTGTTACCGACATGTCCAATTATTATGGTTTTTCCAGATATTGGGTGGATTCGAAACATAATGGCAATATCGTGGCAAAACGTGGATCGGCAGTCGTCTATGATAATTATTACGGTTTTGGTGATTATCTAGATGGGTTGACAGTATATGGTGATGTATCATTGACGCTGTCTGGCAATGCGGAAGGCAGAAGCCTACAGTGCAGAAGCTATTTTGGTGTCGCCTATAATCCCCAAAATAGTGATATCAATGGCACACTGACGATTCGCACGCAGGATCTTGATGCGTTAAGTGACAAGGATAATCATTACTATGGTGTCGGCTGTGAGGGTAAAAAATTCAAACTACAGGATGTCGATATCCAGGTCGGGAATCTGAAATACAGAAATTACTTCGGTGTGTTTAAAAATTCAGGAGACAGCTCGATTACAGGGACGACGAAGATTGTCACCGGGAATCATACATCCCAGGATAGTTATATTGGACTTTCCTACGGGGTTCAGAAACTGTCGGTTGGTGATCTGACGATTAAAATCGGCGATGTTATCGCGCCATTATTTTACTATGGTCTTGGTATGGAGATTTCGCCCAATGCGATTATGCTGAATGGAGAAACCATTATCATGCAGGATAATGCTAACTGCAAAGAAGACTCGCGCAGCAAGATGACGGGAATGGGGCGTTTCTATGGATTGGCCAGGAAGATTAAGGGCAATTGTAAGAATGTGACGATTAAACTGGGCGACATAGAACAAACCTATGATGGCCGGGTACTTCCAAGTGGCGAAGGTTCCAATTATTTTTCAGGTCTGGCTAATGCGGCTTTCAGCGACCAAGATACAGTTATTTCGAACATAAGGCTGGATGTTTGCAATATTAAGTCGCCACTTTATACATGTCCATTGATCAATGAGTGCCGTCATGAGAACTCAAATGCAGAGAACAAGATAGTTGTCGATGGCGTCACGGTTTCAACTGGTGATATTACAATCGGTACGAGCGCATACCATGGGGATTTTGATGGTATTTGCCGTGAGTTGAATATGACAGTGAAAAATGTTGTTGCAAAATATGGCAATGTATATGTACTCGGCGGGTTTGATAGTTTTGGTTTGGTGCGTACACTGCACCCAAAGGGTATACTCCAGAATATCAAATATGAACTTGATGGGTTGATTGCAGAAACCAACAGCAAATTCGGAATGGTCTCCAATTTGTATGGTAAGATGGAAAATATTGCTGTGCTTGTGCGTCATCTCCAGACTGACAGTCGAGAGTATAGTGCGATCACAACGATTTATGAGAATGCAGAGATTAAAAATATGGTTTATTATGCCGATGTATATGTGAAAACACCCATCGCGGCCGGATTCGCCAATAAAATCAGCAGTGCGAACGTCAGTCTTGAGAATATATTCTCTGCTGCGCGCATCAATAAGTATGAAAATGTTGATGCTACGACACACAAAGCGAAGGATGGCGTGGTCTATTATGGCCACCCATTGCTTTTTAATTACTCCAGCTTGCCGTCTGGCTCTGTTACACTCGTGGATGGCAATGTGAATCCACCCCGCTATCTCCTCAATCTTGCCAAAATCAAGAATGTCTTTTGGCTGAAGCGTGATGCGCAGGACAGTCCGTTGGAAAGCAACAGGGATTACATGACGCTTGATGGCGAAGCACAGTTCCCTGCATTTGAGGTCGATGCGGTGGAGTTCGCTTTGCAGTCTGGCGGATCTGATTTGATCTCTCCGGCCAATACGCTTTCGGGGTGCGAGAATGCCGCATCCTGCGGTTCACCGTGGGCACCGCTTTCCGGTATGAAAGTTATCAAGGAACCCCATGGCGGGACGGTTTATATTCCCTGGATGAAATAAGCGGGAATTTGATCTCAGCCAGGTCCGTGGGGTTCACCCACGGTTATACATGAAGCGCCCCAAATGGGGCGCTGGTGGATACGCCCCTGCGGGGGCGTATCGGATTTTGGGAAGCTGTGGGAACCGTGAGTTTTCTCCACAGCCTGAATGCCAAGGCTATTTCTTTTTGCTTTTTTTGTTGAATAGCGAGGCAAGGGCGAGAATCACGACGGCACCGATAACTGCTGTGCCGATTTGGCCGATTAAACCGCCCCAGCTGATGCCGAGGAGGCTCAGAAGCCAGCCGCCAACCAGGCCGCCGATGATGCCCAGGATTGAATTGATGATAAATCCAAAGCCGCCGCCGCGCATCAGTTTACCTGCCAAAAAGCCGGCAAGACAGCCAATCAGAATGAAAATAATCGTTCCAAGCATATGAGATCCTTATGAATGGGGAGCGCATCTGCGCTCCGGGGGTTTTGATAGTTAATAGTTAATAGTGAATAGTGAATAACTAATAACTATTAGCTTATTAGTGTATATCAGATTGGGCTACACAAAATCCATCAGCTGTGAGATGGACTGCAGCCGCAGGAGTTTGGGGTGATCGGGCAGGGGCACATCTTCGTGAGCCCAGGTCGTATGGAATGGCACATGCGCAGCAAATGCGCCGAGTTCGAGCGGCGGCAAGACATCCGATTTTGGGGAATTGCCCACCATCAAAAACGACGCGGGATCGATGCGTTCGCGCCGAAACAGGGTCTGATAAGTCTGCAGCTTTTTATCGGGCAGTACAAAGTAATCGATCGACTGATCGAGCGGTGAATTCACGAATTTTCGCGTCTGTTCATTCAGTTCGCCCTTGGTGATGATGATGATGCGGTAGGGGCGTGTTTTGAGGTATTCGAAGGTTTCGACGACTCCGGGCAGCATCTGAGTGGGGACTTTGAGCAGCCGCTTGCCGATATCAATGATTTGCATGATTTTGTATGGCGCGATATCGGGACAAATCGAAATCGCCATCTGAATCATGGAGATGGTCATGGCTTTGGCGCCATAGCCGAGCAATTCCATGTTGTCGGATTCGGTCTTGAACAGAATGCGCGACAGCATATCATCGTCCATGATGTCGAGGAGCAAATCTTTGAAATCGCGTTCGGTTTGCAGATAGAAAAGTTCATTCTGCCAGAGGGTATCGTCGGCATCAAAGCCGATACATTGGATTTGTGAGGCATCAAATGTGGCTGCGGGCATGATGGTATCTCCGTATGGGCGCGGCGTATGGCAAAGCCATAGACGCGCCGGCGTGGCGTATGGCGTCGCCATAGCCACGCGACCCTTATTTTTTAAACATATCGGCGAGGTTTTGAAGGCCTTTTTTGAGGAGTTTTTGATTGTCGGCGTTGATGCTGCGCTGAGCGGCTGAGATGTCGGGCTCGATTTCGGACAGGCAGTACCGGTAGCGGGAGCAGCATGCGACGATCCATTGTGCGATTTGGCTCATGCATCCGGTGCGGGCGAACGCGCGGCTGGTGAGTACGTCGAGTACGGCCTGGAAATCGGGCACGGGCTGTTCGGGCAGATACATGCCGAACTTATTTTGCAGCTGCTTGAGGACGTCGCCTTTTGGGGGGATGGGGAGATGGGCGCTGAAGAGCTCGGGTGCAAAGATATCGTGCAGGGCGTCGACGGGGATGCCCCAGATGGCGGCGTGATTTTCGATGGCGAAATCGAAGCAGGGGAAGGCGTTGAGCCAGCGGCGTTCGCGCAGATAGACAGCGAATGCGCGTTCGATATCGTCGCGGCAGGATTCGATGGCGAGCGCGCTGCGAATGGGGTCGCGGGCATGAACCGATTCGAACACCGGATGATCGGGGGGCAGCAGCAGCAGTGCGGTGGGATCGTTGATGATCATCGAACGGTGTGCGCACGGCATGGCGCCGGTCTCGTCGCACCCGATGGCCTGAATGAAGCGTTTGCGCAGTGTTTCGGCCGATACGCGGTCGGCATTGAACGACTGTCTTTGAACGATTTCGTCGACTTTTTGCAGGATTTGTTCGGGTGTGGCGGTCGCCACAAACGCCTGAATGGTGCCGCCGTCGAAAACCGGCGAAAGCGCGGAACGCACGATGGCGTGAACTTTTTCGAAGCGGTATTCGGGGGAATTGTTCGTGCGGCGCACGGCGGCTGTGGGAAATGAGATGGACGGCTGGTGTGCCGGGGCCAGAATTCCAAGAATCAGGCCGAGATTCTCCTCCCAGAAATCGTCGTCTTCGAACTGAAGCGGAAACGGCCGCACCTGCTCGATTTCGAACACTTCGTCCTGTGAAATGGCCGCTGCACAGATTAGATAAATTTTGTCTTCGAAAGACAGCGTCCATCCGAGCGCATACAGGTGCTCATCGGTCACCGGGGCGCCCGTCGCCGAAATGCAGCAGTCTATCGAGATTTCGTTGTGTTTCTGCGGGCCGGCCACTGTATGCGCAAATCCTCGCCGGTACGACAGTCTGTAGCTCCAGACGCGCGGCGGGCGGCACATGATCTGGTGCACGATAAAGGCGGTTTCGGGCGACGCCAGGCGCGTCGCAAGCACGTTCTGAAACTGCTGCTGAATCTCGGTGCGAGGCTGCGTGAAAATTAAAAGATTCCAGAATATATCGGCGTGCGTCCAGCTCTCGAATTGTCGGGATTCGGCATAACTGCGCTCGAAATCGATGATTGGGACGATGCCCTCGCGCTCGATGGATTCGTGCGTCAAAAAAGCCGTATCCTGGATGTTTTCTAGCAGTTTCGAGAGTTTTTGGGTGTTACGCGGCATCGGTTTGACTGTTTTGCAATGATTCTAATCGTAAATGTTAGATAAAAACAATTGGGAGATTGGCCAGAGTTCTGGCATAGGCGCGAATATCGATCGAATCGAGCAGCCATTGAATCGCCAGATCTTCGGGAACGAGATTGAACCACGGTCCGGTCTGCAGCAAGCGGGCAAATGCGCTGGCATGCGTGCGGATATGGAGCTCAAAGATGGTGAGCAGTTTGTTCTCGTCGGGCATGGACTGCATCGCAGGCCGAACGAGCAGGCGCAAAAAGAACGGTGTGCGCGAACCTTTTCTGAGCACATAACCGTTTTTCTCGAAAAAGTTCTGCAGCAGCAGACTGCCGATTGTACCTGTAAAATGGAGCACGCAGTATTCGGAACCCGGCTGAATGTTTTCGAGCGGCGTCGCCATATCGATGGCCAGACGGCGTCCCATTTCGGGTTCGAACAGCTGTTCCAGCCGATAGTCGGTGGGCACGCAGCGCACATATATCGCGTCGCGCGGGATGTTCATATAATCCGCGAAACTGCGCGCCAGACCCAGCGAATACCGCGGCGGCTCGAGGGCGAGGAATCCGATGCCCGAGGCTTCATCGCCGCGCTTCACGTACAGCGTCTGATCCTTGATAAACGAGACGGTGTGGGCGTTTCCGGCGAGCGTGAGACTCATGCCCGAGCCGGTTTCGATGGCCTCGCGGCTGGATTGTTTCAGGTAGACCGAGCCGAGCTTTCGTCCCGTCACGGAATCGACGACCTCGGTTTCGGGTCTGTCGGCAATCATCGAATGCATATAGCCACGGCTGAACAAAAACTGCGTCTTTTGTTCAGGCACAAATCTGCCCTTTCCGACTTTCCGGAACAGCCCCGATCCGACCATCTGGTCGAGAATGCGCCCGCAGTCGTCTTCGGAATACCGCTTGCGCGCCGTCGGTGAAATGCGCTCATAAAGCGATTTCTTGCCGATCCATTGCTGCGGGTTCTGCAGGCAAATCGACAGCGCCTGCTGCACGATGGTATTGGGTCTGAACGCGACGGGATCCGGAAACAGCGTCTCATTTTGTGCGCATTCGACCAGATGCAGGAATCTGTGCACATTGAACTGACTGTTGGCCAGACACGTCACATGCACCGTCGATTCGGTTCGGTTGCCGCGTCCGATGCGCTGAATGAGCGACGCGACATCCGGCGGCGGTCCGAGCAGCACAATGCGGTCGACATCGCCAATATCGATGCCGAGTTCGAGGGTGCTCGTCGACACGCATGCCGCATTCTGGGCGCGCAAAAACTGCTGTTCGGTGCGCAGGCGCTCCTCTTTCGAAAGACTGCCGTGATGCGCAAACACGCACGTCGCCACGCGCTGGCGAGATCTGAGCGCCAGCACGATATTTTCGACCGTTGCCCGCGCATTGCAAAACACAATAATCTTGCGCTTTTTGGATTCCAGCAGCATCGATTCGACCAGATCTGCCGTCTGATCGACGGCGATCCCCGCGTCTTCACTGATAATTCTGAACGACGGCTGAATGGTGCGCCGCCCGCCCATGCACTCGATAACCCTGGCATCGTCTCCCAAAAAGTCACCGGCCATGCGCTGAATTTCGGGAACCGTAGCGCTCGAAGCACAAATCTGAATCGGCTGAGCGTTCAGAATCCGCAGCCGCGCAATCAGGCACTGCAGCTCGTCGCCGCGTCCGCTGGCATAAATCAGGTGGATTTCGTCCAGAATCAGCGCCTGAATATTGCGAAACGCAGCCGGTTTGCGGGAGATGAGCGAATCGAGCGACTCGGGTGTTGTAATGAGGATATTGGGTGCCGGGTCGAGACTGAACTCGGTCTTGTCGCCGGTGCGCACGACGATGGTGAGCCCAAGCGCCCGCACAGGTTCCTGCAGCCGCCGGCACAAATCGTTGCACAGCGCCTTGGTCGGCGCGACGAGCAAAACCGCCGGTCCGGTCACCGACTCAGAATGCCCCGCAACCGCCTTCGAAACCGCCGGTTTCAGCGTGCGAATCTGGTCGAACCACGCCGCCTCCACAGGCTTCGCGGTACTCTCACGCGCCATAACCGCGGGCGGCGCCTGACGCCTTTTTTGCAGCAGCCGTTCGACCACGGGCGCCATAATCGCTTCGGTTTTGCCCGATGCCGTCGGCGCCTTCACAATCGCCGAATCGCCGTCCAGAATCGGCAGAATCGCCACCTTCTGGATGTCGCGCAGCCGCGGAAACCGCGCAAAAAAAGCATGCCACGTACAAATCAGGGATGCACGAATACGCGCTTCATCGCGGGACATCAACTGCGATTCGGTTGTTTTGTCGTGGGCTTTCTTATTCAATGCCATGTCCGTTTTTCGTGGCTGGATGGTCAGATCCTGCGCTTTGATAAAGGGGGGCAGTGGCCCCCCTCGCGGCTATCTCGCTGGGACGCACGTGAAGTGCGTCTGGGGCGCTCGATACGCCGCGCCCCCCACTGCGGGGTTCCCCCGCAACGCCCCGGTCGTGCGATTTCCGGTATGCGCCGGCACTTTCACCTAAAACTTAAATCCTGCAGGCGTTATCGAATTGGCCAGCGGTGCACTGAATGCCGTCATCACCTCGCAGCCGTTTTCGGTCACGACAATCGTATGCTCAAACTGCGCAGACCATTTCTTGTCGAGCGTCACTGCGGTCCAGTCGTCGTCCAGTATTCTCAGGCGCCAGTCACCGGCATTAATCATCGGTTCGATCGTAAACGTCATACCCTCGCGAAGCCTCAGTCCATGGCCTCTGCGGCCATAATGGGCAATCTGCAGATTTTCGTGGAATTCGCGGCCAATGCCATGACCGACGTAATCGCGCACCACCGAAAATCCACGGCCTTCGGCGAATTCCTGTATGGCTGCGCCGATGTCGCCAAGACGTGCATCGGGACGTACCTCGGCAATGCCGATTTCAAGGCATTTGCGCGTCGTCTCGACCAGATTGATGGCTTCTTTCGAAGGTTTGCCTACATAAAACGTCGCCGAAACATCGCCATGCCATCCATCCAGAATCGAGGTGATGTCGATGTTTACGATGTCGCCGTCCTTGAGAATTGTCGATTTGTTCGGGATGCCGTGGCAAACGACTTCATTAATCGAAATGCAGCACGATTTGGGATACCCATGATAATGCAGCGGCGCAGGAATCGCGTGGTGCTTAATCGTATAGTCGTGTACAAAGGTGTCGATCGCCAGCGTGTTTTCGCCGGGTTTGACGAGTTTGGCGGCCTCCTCAAGCGTTTGGGCGGCCAATCTGCATGCTTTCCGCATTGCCGCGATGTCTTCGCGGCTCTTGATAATTATTTTGGAATCGAACATAATTTCCCTGTTTTCTGATCCCGCACCATTCGGTGCATCCATGTGTGCAGATATCATCTATACACACATTTGGCTAGTATAACGCAATTTATCGGGAACAGATATTAATTTTGTCCTACATTGCCCGCATCGGGCGCTCCATTATAACCCGGGAAAAGCGCTGCTTCATCCCGCAATTCGGAAAGAAAAATGCAACTCAGACTCACACCGTTTTGGATGGCTTTGTTATTGGTTCCACAGATCTGTGCCGCGCAGGACAGCGCGTCATCACAGGTTTCCCGGCAGAACGAAAAAGACCTGCGGGAATCGTGCACGATGACAAGTTCGGCAGATATATGCACGCAGTGGACGGCAGTCGCAAGCTGCGTGATGAATTATCGCGAGAATCTGCCCGAAGTGGCCAGACTTCAGTCCAATGAAGATTTGCAAAAATTCCGCATCGATGCAGCCAAAAAGCTGCCCAAAGCCTGCACAAATATCGCCAAAATTCTGCTGCAAATCGATATTCTTAACGGCGATCTGGCGCTCTCCAAACCTCAGCTCTCCAAAAGCGAACGCGAAAAACGGTGGCAAACTGTTTTCGATATGACCAAAGCCTCCGATATCATTCCGCAGCAGCGCCAGCTGGTCGCACACGAGTTCATCAGCGCCCCAGATTTCCAGGAGATGATGAAACTGCCCAAAGTGAAGCAATATATTACATCGGCAAGTGACGAAGCCTTTACCCTGCTGCCCGATATATCGGACGATACGACTTCGTTCCTGTCGCAGCTCTATACGGTCGATCCGAATCTTGTCACCATGCGCGGTTCCATCGTTCTGGCCCTGCTTGATCTGCGCAATGGGCGCTATCTTTCGGCCAAAAATCATCTTCTCGATGTCGATGCATCCAAACTCTCCGAAGCCGAAATCAGCAAATTCGCTCCCGAAGTCAAAAAGAACGGCATTCATCTCATCAAACAGGACGATTTCATCCAGGCCGTGTGTCTGCCCGAAGTCGATCGCAGCATCAAAAATACCCGCACCATGTGGCTCTATCAGCTGATGATGGATAAAGACAGCGACTCTGCCATCTACATTTTGCGGGGCATCAGCGGACTCTATCTGAGAAACTGCGAGTTTGAACGCATCTGCGCAATGTCTGCATCCATCTGGTCCACGCGATATACAAACGGCGATGTGCAAGCCTATTTCAACGATCTCGTCAAATATATCGAGGCGCATCCCGAACCGGCGCTCGTTCAGGCATTTGTGAAATCCATCGCAGCCCTAAACGGCGAATCGCTCGAATTTTTCAAAACCCGCTATGGCGCACGCGTGAACAAAATCGTCCTCAATCAGGCCCGATACGACATCGCATCCAAAGCCTACAGCAATGCCCAGAATCTGCTTGCGGATGCACTGCGTCTGGTGCCCGATGCAGATTCATGCGATTTGCGGCTGCAATACGGCCGTGTATTGCATTTTGACAACAAGCGCGTTCCCGCCCGACAGCAATGGGGCTATATTATTGAACACGGCGAACGGAATCTGTGCCGCGAAATCGCCTTCACCCTCTCCATCCAGTCGCTGCAGAAAGACGGCAAAAAAGCCGAAGCCGAGGCACTTGAAAAACAACGTGAACAGTAGGAAGACACTATGAATTATCGCATGATGACAAGCGTTGCAGCAGTTGTCTTTGCAATTGCTTTGCCTGCGAATGCATTTGCAGATCTTGCGCGGATATGCACCCGCGTCAGTGACCGTAATGCGCAGATGGACCGTTGTCTTTCTATCGACGGTTGCGTGGACTGTGGTGAAAATAAATTCGGGGGGTTGTACTGGTGCGATTGTGACTGCGACGGATTCAGCATATCTGAATTATGCAAACGCGAAGCAGAATTAAAGAAAGAACTTCCTGTGGAAAAATGCAGGGAACACATCGTGACATGTGTGCCGGAACTTAAGTTTGCGCGTAATAATGGCGGGGCGGCCGATCAGTGCCAGAGGTTATATTCTAAAGAAGCGCTTTGTGCGGACTGGTCGGAAACGCTGCAGAATTGCAAAGCGTGCGTGCTGAGCTGCCAAAGGGAGAATGGTGCGCTTGTTTTTGACAAATACGCAACGGAACTGTGTGCGCTTTGTGCATCCAAATATTCGGCAGACGATCTTTGCCAGGGGGTGCCTCTCCTCTATGACAATGCGCAGCCGCAGGATCCGTCTGGCGATTCTGCAAACGATTTGCCGGCACCGCAGCCGGCTGCAGACGAAAACACCGATACCGCGCCCCGGACAGCCGGAATTCCACAAACACAAGAAAAGGCCGGTGCGCGTTCCTGTTCCGCAATCGTAAGCGTCTCCAATGCTTTAACAGCGATTTTGGGGCTCTTGCTTTCGATCTTTGCGGTTTTTGCGCTGCGCAGACTGCATCGGAACAGGGGTTAGCGCTTTAGTTCCAGAACTTTTTGACGAACCGCACGTAATTTTCGGAGATCAAAAAGACTTCGAGTGCGGGATCGTCTGCATGCGCCGACAGCGCATAGGCAGGACATGCGCAAATCGTAGCAGCAACACAGGCTGCGCGTGTCCTTTGTGCCTGTCTGAAATCGCTCCAGTTTGGCGAAAGAAACGGTACGCCGTCTTTGAACAATTTGCGGTCGGTTCTGGGCAGCACGCGGAAGAGCTGCTTTTTCATGGTTTGGGCAAGAGACGACTCGGGCCTGGGCTGACAAAGCGCACAGAACAGCGCTTCGATCGATTCATTTTTGAGCACATCGATGAGCGCACCGCCGGTAATCGCCTGATGCATGGCATAGGCGGCCCAGAAATCGAAGGGAATCTGGTTGGATTCGTCGAGCAGTGAATCGTCGAAAATGAGCGCCGATTCGGCGTCGAGTTTGACGCGGCATTTTACCGCGCCCATGTCGTGGGCGACGAAGATGTGTTTGACTTCGAAATTCTGGCCATAGAGCCGCAGACACCGCGTATATGCCCAGTGCGCCGGTGCGAGTGGCCTTGCGGCAACGCCGTCTGTAAACATTTCGAAAGCGTAGGGCGTCATCTTGTACAGATAGCGCTGTGCATCGACAAATGCACGGTTCAGCGGGATGAGTTCGATATCGAAGAAACCGCAGGGACCGCCTTTTACGCAGCGCACCCAGCTGTTGTCGGCAGCTTCTGGCAGCGTCTGATTCCGCCGCAGTTCGCGCAAAGCCGAAACCGATGCCAGCGTGATTTCATCGCCGGTTTGCTTGAGCACTTCGACAAATGGATCGAATGCATCATTCAGGCGGATATTGCGGGTGAGCGTGCGGCGATATTCTCCGACCGCGCTTGGGAGCTGTCCGGCACTCGTCAAAGCCTGTGCGCGGGCCAGATATGCCCAGTCTGTATCCTGTGATTCGTGGATGATTTCGGACAGGAACGACAAAGCTTCGCGATGCTGCTTGTTGGCGACGAGCAGCGCCGCGACGCAGCCGCGATATTTGGCGACCATCTCGGGATTGCCCTGTTTGCCAAGCTCACGTCTGGTCACCTCGATGAGACGCGGGATTTCGCCGTGTGCACGGTAGTCTTCGACGAGCGCATCGAAATCGTCGCGGTGATCGAGCACTGCCGCAATCGCCTGTTTTTCGTAGAGCGTGCGGATATCGTGTGACCATCCGGCTTCGCGGGCCACTTTTGTGAACGAGAGCCTGGCTTTTCGCGTATCGTCCGAGGCTTCGTCGTAGCAAATCTCTTCGAGCGTGGATTTGGCGTCGTTCCAGTTGCGCTCGGCGCAGGCGATATCATAGAGCAGATGCAGCGCCGGCATGTCGTGATCGAACAGGCTGAGATGCCGCCGCAGCAAACGTTTGGCGCGATCCTGCTGCTCCAGCTGGTGCACCAGAATATCGGCGAGTTTGAGGTTGGTGAGACGTCTGCGTTCGGCATTGTCTGCGACTTTCGAGATCTGTTCGAGCACGTCCACGGCTTCGTTCCAGCGCGACTGTGCAATCAACAGATCGGCGTGCATCGTGAGCGCGTCGATATCCGAAGCATTCTGGCTGATGATGCGGGCGAGTGAAAGACTGGCGCTGGCGGGATCGTTCAGTTTTTCTGCCGAAATATGGGCATGCTTCCGCAAGAGCGCAATCTGCGTTTCACCTTCGGGAAGCGCAGCAATGGCGCGGGAATAGATGCGAGCGAGCATGTCGAATCTGCCCTGTGTTTCGTAGAGCTGCTCGCTCATCGAAATGGCGGGGGCGCAAGTGGGATCGTGGGCGAGCAATCGTCCCAGACAGGTGATCGCCTGCTCGGGACGAGCGAGCGATTTGGACCACAGCTGCGCAGCCCAAAGTCCATAACTGGTGCGGTTTTCGATGGCAGCCGATGCCTCCGAAAGGCGATCTGCGATGCTGGCCAGACTGAGTTTATCGTCGTTATCTTCGGCGATATGGGCCAGTGTAATCAAAGCCGGATACGCATGGGCATTGAGTTTGAGGCATTCCTGGGCAACGCGGACGGCATGATTTGTCAAATCGGCATCGACGTATGGCGCGAGCGCACTCTTGAGCACCTGCAGTCTGGCGAGCGAATCGACTTCGAGCTGTGCGAGACGCTCGCGGAAATAGCCAAGCGCCTGCCAGTCTTCGGTGAGCGATGCATAGTGTTCGAGCATCCACAGCGAACGACGGTCGGTTTCTTCGCAAATATCGGCCATGGATTTTCGGTGGCTGGAAGGTTCATAGTCCTGTTCGATCCAAATCACGCGCATCATGGCTTCGCGGCTGAGCGCATGGCACATCCAGCGATCGCGGGTAAATGCGGCATATTTTTCGAGCCACGAAATGATGTCTTCGTTTGGCAGTTCGCGGCGGCATCGCAAAATTGCAGCGCGCAGGCAATTGCCATAGGGCAGCGCAAGACTGCGGCGCAGCAGGTTGTCGATGCTCGTTGCAATGCGCTCTGGCGCGCCGTCGGGATACCCGGATCTGAGCGTTTCGGCCTGCACCCAATCGATAAGTGCCTGCGCTTCGGGAGATGTGGTGCCCAGTTTTCCGCGGGCATTGAGCAGCACCGACAGATGTGAATCGTGTGGATCGGTCGTAAATTTTTCGACGATAAAATCGACGAAATTCTCGATCGAGGGGTCGGCTTCGAAATGCTGCTGGCGCGCATAGACTGTGCTGGCCGAGCTCTTGAGACAGTGGGTCTGGATATCGAGCATGACCTCGCGCCAGGCGCGTTGTTCTGCACTCAGATTCTGAGCCGGCGTGTTCATGGCTTCGGCTACCTTGGCCGCAGCTTCGCTCAGATTGTCGGTATCATCGTCATCCCAGCCCTTTTCGAGTTCTGCATCCAGATCGTCCTGGCTGATGGGCAAGGCTTCGTGAATGACGCGGACAGCTTCTTTCCATCGGCCCATTTTGCGCAGCAAATCGACGTACAGTCTGAATGCATAGGCATCGAGCGGGGCATGGCGGCGCGCTTTTTCGAAGCATTCTGCAGCGCCTTTGTCGTCGTCCAGATGCAGGCAGGCCCAGGCGTTTTCGCAGGCAATTTCGGCGCGCTGCGCCGACGACATTTGGAACAGTTCGCGCCATTTGTTGGCTTCCAGAATGAGGTCGTAGCGATGTTCGCGGTAGGCGATCATGCGCAGCAATACGATCGATGGGATATCGTTCGGATAGTTCTCGTGGATATTGCTCAAAATTTCGATGGCTCCCGCCGTATCCTTGAGTACGCGGTCTTTGATGAGCGCGGCTTCGAGGCACAGATTGCGGGCTTCGTTGCTGTCGGTCGTTTCGGCAGCGATTTTGAGCATGGCATCGGCGAGCGCACCATCCTGAGACATGCGTGCGAGCAAATGGAGCTGCCGCCACGCCAGATCTCGCGAAGGTGAAGCAGATGCAATGTCGTTCTGGTATTGAATGGCGATTTCGGGAGCGTTGAGGCGCTCGGTGAGAATGGTAAGTATCTGGCTCAATATCGCGCTTTTTGTCGCATCGTCGGTGGATTCTCTGTACCATTTGTCGAGCATTCGTGCATGCGCATCGTGCTTTTGTGTTTCTTCAAGCAGCAGATCGAGCCGCATGCGTCCCAGACCATTGGGCAGCATCGTGAGGGTATCGATGGCGGTATCTTTTGCACCGCTCTGTCGCAGCGCATCGGCCATCAGCCACTGGCATGCCGGTGCTTCGAGCTGGCTTCGGGTAGACATGTGGCCGATAATTCTTGCCAGATTTTTCCAGTCACCGCGCGATTCATAGATAGCAGCGAGCCTGCTGTCGGCGATATAACCTGCACCAGCGGTGCTCGCCGATTCGAGCGCCGAAACGGCATCGTCCACAGCCCCCATATTTTCGAGGCATGCATCGGCAATGGCCATCTCGTGCGCGGCGCGGGTCTCGTCTGTTTCGGCCAGATCGACGAGCTGCCTTTCGAGCTCGACGACGCGCTGCATATTGCCCGAACGGCGCATTGCATCAATGGCCATCCAGACAATTCCGAATTTGTCGTCGCTCTTTTTCGCCTGTTCGTCCTGATAGAACTTGTACGATTCATTGAGATAAAGGCTGCTGCGTTCGGATTGTCCGGCGTAGCCCTGCAAAATTCCGGCGCGTCTGTAGAATGCGCCGCACAGCGATTTGTCTTCAAACAGCGTTGCCAGCTGCGCATAACACTGAGCGGCATCCTGGAGCTTGCCGAATTTCTCGTTCAGCATGGCGTGTTTGAGCTGGATATATGGATTCATGCGGTCGGCCTGCGCCGCCAGCCCATAGCTTTCGAGCGCTTCGGCATCGCGGTTGGTGGCCATTTGAATGCTGCCGGCCAGTCCATACAGCACGGCACGTTCTTCTGGAGCGCCCAGAATCTTTGCCAGCGCCAGCGCGAAACCTTCGGCCTGATGCGGATTTCCGCCTTTATCGACGGGCAGCAGGCTAATCCACAATCCGGCATAAAGCGCTTCGACATAATTGGGATCGGCGGCCAGTGCTTTTTGCACCCAGTTCATGGCCTCGCGGGGATTGTCTGCGACGATCCACAGCAAATCTGCGGCAGTCATGGCGATTGCCTGGACGTTGTCGGGGGCGTCGTCTGCGCGGAATTCGCGGGTTAAAAACTGCAGTGCCTCTCGCCATTTGCCAAGACGCAGCATCATGCGGTGGGCCGATTCAAGCACCCATTGCGTATTTGGTGCGATGGCCGCAGCCAGCATCAAATCACGGACGATGTCCTCTTCGGGCGCTTCGTCACGTTCGTTTGCGTATGCGGCATCCAGCAGCAAAGCTGCGGTCGAAATCTTGTCGTTCGCGTAGCTTGAACGCGCTTCGCGACGATAAATCTCGGCTGTTTCTTCGTCTTCACCAGCCGGTGCCATCAATCCTGCTTCGATATCCAATTTGCTCAAGTCCGTCATTTCAGCTCCAGAATCACGAAAAAGCCCGCAAAATACTACGCGATTGCGCGATTTATGGCAAACGGATAAAGTGGTGATCGTTGATTAAACGTTATTTGAGGACGGCCTGCGGCCGTAAGCACATGATTTGCGCGGCTACGCGCCGCAGGCGGCAAGGGGCGTTGTTCCGCGAACGCCCCTTTTCCCACAGTTCGCAATATCAAATCCGCTGCGTCTCTCGCGCATAGCGCTTCGACTTGCGCATTTGATTTGCTCACTGGCCTCTCCATTCGCGCCCTTCACCGGATGGCGCTCATTCCGGGCCCCACGCGGCTGGCGGCTCTGCCCCCCGTCCACCGGCTTTTTTTCTATTCAATCCTGTTGCGCCGCTGAAA